>Ga0209785_1000083_pt1 | contig 45726 bp, 50 predicted proteins | sample WorMetG1BERMUDA2_FD_187403 | JGI IMG/M metagenome (GOLD analysis project Ga0209785, IMG submission 187403) | Marine gutless worms symbiont microbial communities from Max Planck institute for Marine Microbiology, Germany - Inanidrilus... ...
ATCGCCGCAAAACCAAAAGCCGCTCATCGCGGCGATGCATATCTGCAGCCTTCAAAACCCCTCGGCACCACACTGGCTATCAAGGCCACAAGACACGCTTAAACCGTCCCGCCGTGAGAAATGCGGGCTAGAGCTTGCCGCGCGATGACCTCGGCACAGATTCTTCTTGAGAACGTCGCGATATGCCTGCTGGTACCGATCGCTTTGCGTCAGGTGCAGGGTGCGGTGGTGCGCCGGCTCGACAATCGCCGGATGTACCACATCCTCTTCTGCCGGTTGCTGCCGATCATCTGCGGCGTGCTGATCGCCCTGTGCATGATTGTGCAGACCGGGACGGCGCGATCATTCCGGGTCGATACGCTGTGGAGCCTGACCGGCCCGTTTCATGAAAGCCGTCTGTGGGTGCTAATCGGCGATCAGATCGGCACGCCGTGGGCCGGTCCCGGTATCGGTCCCGTCGGTCCGATCGTCGCAACAGCCTACGCGCTCGTGGCGGGCCTGACGCTGGTCAACGCGGTGATCGCCATGGTCGGATGGCGTTCATTGGGCGCCCTGCGCGGCATTGCGGTTCATGTGATCTCAACGCTCGTCACGGCGGTTTACGTCACGTTCCTGCTGATCACGGTGGCCTGGGTCGTGCACTGGCTCAATTTCTGGATTTTCGCGGTTCTGATGCTGTTGATCGAAATGCGGCGGCGTGAAGAACGCGGCGTCCGATTGTCATTCTAAGGCATCCTTCTGTTGTGGAGACCGAAATGTTTGTCGTTATGAGAAACAAATGGGCCGGCCGGCTGCTGTCGTGCTTTCTCATCGCGCTGACCGCCTTTGCGGCGCTGCGGTTACTTCCCGGGATGAGCGCCGGCGGCCTTATCAGGGCGTCGGTGGTCAACACGCAGCCGGTCCAGTTGGATCGGACCGTCTATCGGTTCGACGGCACGCGCTTTATGCGCATCGGTCAGGTGCTTGCCTCCGACGGTTCCCGGCACCGGCTGCAGGTCGCGCTAGAGGAAGAAGCGGACATCGGCGGGCAGGTCGCGGTCGAGATCCCGGTGACACTCAAACAGTATGTCCGCATGCTCCCGGAGCGGGATCTTCAGCATCTGCGCGACCAGATCGTCGGCGAACTGGCGATGGCGAGCCGCCGCGCCCTGACGTTTCTGAACGACGATCCGCGCGGCAAGGGTCTGCGGGATACCTTTGCCGCCGCGTCCAGACAGATGTGGGAAACGCCCGATCCGCAATCGGCGCGGGATCTGATCGTGGCAAGGATGCAGGAGGAGGTCAGCCCGCTCGTTTTCGGGCGGTTGCGCGCCATTCTGATCTCCCGGATCACGAAGGCGACCGAACTGGTTTATGCGGATGCGACCGAAGACTATGGCTTGGACTTGGTGACCGGCCGATTCGACCTGGCGCCGATGACGCAGGCCGTCGACGGCGTCCTGGCAGACCCCCGCCTTCTCGACGCCGCCACCGAGGCGGTCTCCAAGCTGACGGACGATCCCGAGGTCACCCATGCGGCGCAGGCCATGGCCGTGCGCTACGCCGAGATCCTGCAGGACCGTCTGTTGGCGTCCGACGCGCTGTATGACGAAGTCGATCCACTGGAACTGAAGCTGGCGCTGCAGAATTTTCTGACGGAGATCGAGGGCTACCTCTATCGCGATGGCAGTGCCAATCCGGTCATTGTCGCCATGGCGCGCAACATGATGTCCGACGATACCGGCTGGTCCGACACCATCCTTGTCCTGATGACCCCGGACACGGCCGACCGCAGCTTTTCGGACTTTCAGACCCATCAGGTGTCCTTTGGGTGGGACAACACATGATCCGGATCGAAGACCTTCATGTGCGCGGCGGCGACCACGCCATCGTGCTCGACGCCGATCTGGATTTCGAGCCGGGCGAGGTGACGCTGATCGTCGGGCCGAGCGGTGCGGGCAAGACGTCCCTTCTGGAGGCTTTGGCCGGGACGGGATCTTGGAACGGCCTCGATGTCTCGTGTCGTCGGCTCGACACCGAAGGAGAGCCGGCCGCGTCGTCCGGGCGGCACGCGTTGCACGGAAGCATCGTATTCCAGAACGCGGCACTCTACGACGAGCTGACCGTGTCGCAAAATCTGGGTCTGGTTGCGAGCGGCAAGCCGACGATCGATCCGCGCAGCCGTGCGGAGGTGGACAAGCTGATGAACGGGATCGCGCCGGACAAGCTGCCGAATCTGATGTCGGGCGGTCAGCGCCAACGGGTGGCGATCGCCCAAAGCCTCTATGCGGGCGACACGCTGATCCTGATGGACGAGCCGAATGCCGGACTCGACATGGTGCGCACCGATACGCTGATCGAAACCATCCGACGCATCACTGAAACCGGCCGGCACGTCGTCATATCGGCGCATCACCCGGCACCCTTTCTGCCGTTGTGCAGCCGGGTGCTGTTTCTCGACGGGGAGGGCGGCCTGACGCCGATCGAGGCGGCGGACATCGCCGGGATTCAGGCCAGATTTGCCGACAATCGGATCAACGCGAATGGCGGTCCGGCGCCAGCGCCGGCGTTTTCGGTATCTGGCAAAAACCGGGCCTATTGGTTCGCCGAGTTTCTGATGCGCGAATTATGGAGCCTGATGTTCGCGCCATCCAATCTGCTCTACATCGGCACGGCTTGCGCGCTTCTCGCATTCACGACCGCCTATGTCGCGGTGGCGAGCTATCCTTTCCCGGGCCTTCTGCTCGACCTGACAATCGAACAACTGGTCGCGAGCCTCGGCGACGCCTATTACCGCTTCACGGTGCCGCTGATCGTATCGATTCTCGTGGCCGCGCGCAGCAGCGCGCTGGTGACGACGGACCTCGCGATGAAATCCATGACCGGAGCCACCCCGGCGCTACGGCAGTTCGGCGTTCCGATCGACTTCTATCGCGGCGGCTGTGTTGTCCTGGCGCTGTCGCTGTCGACTCTGCTGCTCTACGGCGTCGGCATTGTCGCGGCGTTTTACGCAATCGCTCTGGCGATCGGCGTGGTGACCCATGAAAAGATCGCATTTCTTCAGGCGGTGGTGGTCAGCGATATCGTCGGCGGCACCGACCAGCTTGAAGCCTGGCAGTGGATTCTGTTGAAAACCCTGGCGTCCGGCGCGGTCGTCGGGCTGATCAGCCTGTCGGTTGGCAATCGCCGTCTCACCTCCGGACGCGACATCACCGCCGCGGCGTCGCTGGCGGTGCTGCTGAGCGTTCTGGCGGTCATCGCACTCCATGCGGCGATCATCTTTCTGGAGCTGAAGCTGTGAGCGCCTGGCCCTGGACGTTCCGAGCTGCCGAAGGGATCGACGGTGGCGGTCTCGATGAACGGTTTGCGCCTGCCGAGACCGGAGATGCGCTTCCGCTAACCCAACAGCCGACGGTGAACGGCCGCTTCGGAACGCCGTTGCAGATGGTCGCGTGCGAGGTGGTTTCGATCGAGTCGGACAACAGCGTGCTGTTCAACGGTCTTGGCCGCTTTCTGCACGCGCAGAAACTACAGGTCGAGACCGCGGTCGATCTGGCGCTGATCAAGCTCATCGGCGAATTGCGTGAAAAGGCGAAGCATCTCGGCGCCGATGCTGTCGTCAGTGTTTCGATCAGCTCGATCCGTGGTGTCGGTGCGGGCGGTCAACGGCATTTGCGCATATCGGCCGTCGGCACCGCCATTCGCTTTCAGGAAAACGGGGACATACTATGATTTCCAAAGCCATTTCATCCTATACCCGTCAGCTTGGCTGTCTTGCTCTGGCGCTGTTCGGTTTGCAGGTCTCGGCGGCCGATGGACAGGAAGCACCGCGACCATCGCAGAGCGTCGCGATGCTGGAAACCGTCTATGTGGCGGATGCGACCGAACCCTGGTTCGTCGATTGGTTCGGGGCGCGTGTCGACCGGCAAGGCCCGCTGTTCAGGCCGGATGTACGCACCGGACACACCGACGATCTTTTGGCGGCGGTCGCGCAAAACCCCCGTGCCCTGGGTCTCGTCAGTCGGACGGAACTGACCGGGGCGGGCGACGCTGCGCTGGGCCTGCGCGGTGCGCCCTCCGGCGTGCGCGTGTGCGCGGCGCTCATGGTTCGCGCCGACAGCGGCATCAACACCGTCGGTGATTTGCTTCTATTGCCGCCGGAGGCGCGCATGACCGCCACGCCGGACATGCTCGGTTTCGCCGGCACGTTGGCGACACTCTACCCATTCCTGAACAACCTCGTCTTCGTCGAGGCCACTCGGGAGGAGGCGCTTCTTGCCCTGTCCGAGGATGAGAGCATGCTGGCAATCATATCGACCGTGGACGACAGCCGCCTGGATCTTCCGGAAAGCCTGCCGCCGTTGCATCCGTTGCCCGTGACGGAACTGGCGGCGCGCGCATTGGCCGGTTCCGGGTTCGCGCCCGGCGGGTTCGACAGGTCATGGCCCCAAAGCTGGCTGCCATCGCATGGCGTCAAGACGGTCTGCGACGAGATCATGATCGTCACAGCGAAGACCGGCCTGTTCGTTCCGGAACGGTTTACGGTGTCGGACGGTCCCGCGCTGTATGAAACCGTTGCAGCCTCTGACCTTGTGTCGCGAATCGTTCAGGCCGTGCAGTCGTTGGGAGGTGTTCTCAATGCCGGCCGGGAGGCGCGGCCATGATGGATCAGACACCCCGTTCCGAAAACGAAAGAGATGAAGCGGCGGGCAATGCGGTGCAAGCGGCGCCCGCGGAAGACGGCGCGGCCATCCCCGAAGGCGACGCTGCCGTCTCCGAAGCGGCACCGACGGCTCGACGCTCGCCGCGATCGCGCCGGGGTGCGAGGGACCGAACCGCGCGACTATTGGCGATCCTGTCGTTGGTCGCAGCGCTGGGCTCCGCCGCTTATACGGCCCTGCAAGGCGGTGCTCTGCCATTGCCGGGCCGGTACGCGCCGGCGCAATTCGCGGCTGCGGATTTCAGCTCGGACGAGGCGACACTCCTGGTGACGGTCGACTATCTGTCCGATGCCGCCGCCGGCTCCGGGCCCTTCGACACCGAGTTGGCCATTGCGCTCGAAATGATCGAGGACCGTAGCGGGATGCTCGTCCTGCTGGATGCCTTGGTCGATGACGCCACGGTCGGCGTTCCCAGCGTCTCCGTCCTGCAAACGACGTTTCAGTCGACCTTGCAGACTGTCAACGGCACGGTCCGGCAACAGATTGTCTCCAACGTCACCCACGGCATCAACCGTTTTGTCGCGTTCGGCGCCGCATCACGGCGGCGCGAGGCGACGTTAAACCGTTTGTCTGCGATGGTTGCCGATGGCGATATCGCTATGGCCGTGGAGATCTTGCAGCAGCTCGACGGACCGACGCAGCGGCATTTCGAGGGCTGGCAGCGGTCGGCGGAACGACGTGCACGGGTGAACCGGCTTCTCGCCGAGATCCGGCAGACCGCCTATCTGTCCATTTTGGGCGGGAACACGTGAACAGCTATGCGCAGGTCCGCTTGCGGCTGCCGTGGCGCGGCGTGCTTTGGCGCTTCGTCGTGGTCTGCTACCTCGTCTTCGCAACCTACAACCCGTCCCATTATTCCCTGACCCTTTGGGCCGTCAGCGGCGCATCGCAGATCGGGTTACGGACCTTCGTGCTTTTCTGCCTGGCGCTTGCGTGGCTCATCGTGTTGCGGCTCTCTCTTCAGGGACTGGGAAGGCTCGGCGCCTTCTATGTCGCGTCTGCTTTTTTCGTGCTCTACCTGATCGGGAACAGGCTGGATCTCGATCTGTCCGTTTCCCCTTTCCTGCTCATCGTGATGGCCGAGCTGCTTTTTGCCGCGGTGATTACCTTTAGCCTCGTATTCTCATATTGGGTGAGGCAGGCCTGCCGCCAATCCCCGATCGTCAAACACCCGCCGTAACGATTGTATGCAGGCGATGTTTCATGCGCTGTCTCTCACGAGCGCCAGCAGCATTGGGTCGGGCGTCGTCTTTGTCGGTACTGATCGTGAAGCCGGGATACAACGACCGTGCGTGCCGACGTCTCGGATCGCTCGAATCCAGCCAATGGATTGACGCCCCTTCCAGGGGCTTTACCAATGGGAGCGACCATAATGTGGACGGAGCGAAGCCGTGCCCCACGATGAAAGACAGAAAACGCATCGTTTCGACGGAAAACTGCAGCATATATTTCAGGAATTCCTTTCCGATTGGGTCTTTTCCAAGCGTCTTACGGAACAGGAGATGATGGATCGATATTTCACACCGGATTTCTCAACCTGTATCGATGGTATCGAACTGACAAGGGAGGATTTCTCGCGTCGCCTTGCGCGAATGCGCCGCGAGGCCGTTGTCGAAGGGCAGGAATTCATTGAAATGATGGAAACAGACAACAAGCTTTTCAACATGCACACCACGGCGGGGATGTCGCTGACGAGCGGCAAACCGTTCGAGACGCTTGTGATCGCGCTGTTTGTCTTTCAGGGAGACAAGATCCAAAGAGGCGTTCTGAACAGCGTCACCAAGGGTGATCCCGAAGATGCAGACATGGCCTCGCGGGCTTAGCCCGCTGAGCGGAAACGCCGCACCGGCCACCCGGAAATTCGCCGGTTTGCCGATGACATGGAAGCGTGTGTTGAAGCACGGATAACGGCCGCCGATGACCGCACTGTTGGAGAAATGGGCCTACTGCGCAGATGCCGGGAAAACCACGGTGGTCATGCCCGACGGTTGCCGCGACGTGATCATAGCGCGTCGTCCGCAGCAAACGGTTGCCTGTTTTCTATCCATGCTCGATACCGTGCCGCGCCGGGTGCTGATCGACGCCGGGGTGACAATGGTCGGCTACCGGCTGCGGCCCGGGGCACGTATCGATCTTGCGCCTGTCATCGAACGGATCCGTCGGGCGGATCATCCGGCTGACATTGGCGGCCTGGTCGAAGAGCACGCGATCTATCCGGAAGCGCTGCGAGAGGCGATCGACAGCCTGTCGCAGGAGGTGCCATCCGTCGGCGAGGCCGCGCGCATGCTCGGTGCCAGCCAACGTGCGTTGGAGCGGCTGTTTCGGCACCACAAGCTGAAACCGCCGGCGTTCTGGCTGCGTCTGGCCCGCGCGCGACGCGCGGCGCGGCGCATTTGCGCAGACGGTCAACTGGCCGAGATCGCCTATCTCGAAGGTTATGCCGATCAAGCGCACATGACGCGCGAGATCCGGCGGTGGTTCGACGCAACGCCCGGACAATTGCGCCGCGACACCGCGTTGCGCGCGCTGGTGGCTCAGTCCGGACTGGCGACACCGGTGACCGGTGAACAGATCTCGATCAGATAGCCGTTGGGGTCAGCCACATAGGCGGTCGTCTGTCCCCAAGCCTCGTCGCGCACCTCCTGGACCACGGCAGCGCCGGCATCCTTGGCGCGTTGGAATGCCGCGGTGACATCGTCGGTTTCGAAAGCGATCTCGAAGGTCGGCGCATCGGCGCGCGGGGGGTTCGGGTTTTTCCCGAGCGATGTCATCAGCGACCGGGACGAAAAGGCCAGTTTGGTCTCCCCCGTGGCAAGTTCGCCGTAATCATGGCTTTGGTGCAGGAATGCGGTTTCGACGCCGAAGGCGCGGTTGAAAAAGGCAAGTGTCGCCGGAACGTCTTCGACATAGAGAACGGTGTATCTCAGAATCATTGCTGTCTCCCATGTGTTGCCGGAACATGGGGCCGGCGCGGCGGTTTTTCTTGAAGAATCGCGACAGGCTGTCGCCGTAGAAAGGGCAACGACTCCGCCCTTTCATAGATCGGCCGTATGGCGTTCGGATGGTTGGCTGCTACCGTGTGTCGTGGTGTCTCGGGCGTTGCCGCCAGGCCGATGGCGACATGTCGAACCGGGCCCGGAAACGACGGCTGAACTGCGCGGAATCGGCGAAGCCGCAACGATAGGCGATGTCGGTGAGGGAGCGACCGGATGGCGAGCGATCAAGCATCAGCCCGGCCGCCTGTTGCAGCCGGCGTTCCCACAGACAGCCCATGGGCGTTTCATCCCCGGCCTGGAAGATCTCCTGCAGGCGCCGCGCCGAGACGCCGACATGCCGGGCGATGGCCGGTGTCGACAGGTCGGGGTCGCTGTAGAGGCGGTCGATGACACGCAGGGCGCGATAGCGAAGCGTCGCTGCCGATGATCGATGTGCCGCGACATCGGGTCCGATCGTTTCCAGAATGGTCTGGCTGATCAGGTCGAGCGCAATCTGTCCCATTTTCGATGCCCCGCCTGCATCGAGCGCCGCCAGATCGGCGCCGAGCCCTCTCAAGAAGCCGCTGGCCGCGTGGAAGCTCGGCGCGCCGGAGCCGAACCGGCGGGCCGTCAGTGCGCGGCAGGAGCGCAGGCGCCCGCGTAGGAGATCGCGTGGCATGTGCAGCACCAACTGATCGAAATCCCGCTCGAAATGCAGTGTGTAGGGGCGAGTGCTGTCATAGATGGCGAAGTCGCCTGCACCGAGCCGTGCCTCGCGTCCGTCCTGCACGATCAGGCCCGTCCCGGAAAGCTGGCAACTGACAAGGAAGACTTCGGCGCCATCGCCGCGGATCAGGCGCGATGTGCGGTGCACCGTCTGCGCCACCGTGTCGACATGCGACAGCACCACCGGTCCGGCTTCGTTGGTCGTCACTGATCCTTCGACAGGCGTATCTGTCGGCAGCGCACAATCCAGGGTGACGAAGGTCTCCGACAGCATCGCCTGCCAAGCGTCAAGTCTGCGCTTCGCCGGTTCCGAACCGGTCGTGAACATCGTCGCCGTCATGGCGTCTCCCACGTCCCGGTATTCCAGGCGACCAAACGCGCCGGGAAACAAAAACCGCCGCGCCCCGCGCAATGACAGGCCGGCGGAGGCGGATACCCTTCCTCGAAGACCGGAACTTTGCGAGGAGCGTAACAATGACCCATCAGACATTCAAGGCGGCGGCGGTTCAGGCGGCACCTGTCTTCATGAATCTGGACGCGAGCCTGGACAAGGCGATCGGGTTGATCGAGGACGCGGCACGGCAGGATGTCAAGCTGATTGCCTTTCCCGAATCCTGGCTACCCGGCTATCCATGGTTTCTTTGGCTCGCGGCGCCGGCCTGGGGTCTGCAATTCGTGCCGGAATACCACGCCGGCAGCATGACGCGAAACGGCGCCCAGATGCAGCGCCTGCGCGACGCGGCCGCCGCCAACGATATCCATGTCGCAATGGGCTATTCCGAGATCGATGGCGGCAGCCTCTATATGGCGCAGACCTTGATCGGCCCGGACGGCGCGATCCTGTTTCACCGGCGCAAACTGAAGCCGACCCATGTCGAGCGGACCCTGTTTGGCGAAGGCGATGGGTCCGACTTTCATGTGGTGGATACCGATTGCGGACGGGTCGGCGCCTTGTGCTGCTGGGAGCATCTGCAGCCCCTGTCGAAATATGCCATGTATTCCATGGGCGAGCAGGTGCATTGCGCGTCATGGCCGTCCTTCACACTCTATCGCGACATGGCCTATGCACTCGGGCCGGAAGCCAATCTCGCCGCCAGCCAGACCTATGCGCTGGAAGGGCAGTGCTATGTCATCGCCGCCACTGCGATCACCGGACAGGATATGTTCGACCGACTGTGCGACACACCGGAAAAAGCCCATCTTCTCAATCCGCGCACCGGCAAGCCCGGTGGCGGCTTTTCGATGATCTTCGGTCCGGACGGAAGTCCGATGGCTGAACACCTGCCGGAAGACGAAGAGGGCCTGGTGATCGCGGAGCTCAGCCTGCCGATGATTTCCGTCGCCAAGGCGGCCGCCGACCCCGTTGGCCACTATTCGCGGCCCGACGTGGTGCGGCTGATGCTCAATCGCAAACCCGCCCCCCAGGTCGTGTCGTTCGACGACGTGCCGGAAGTCCTTGTCGAGGCGCGGCCCGGCGACGGGGAAGAGAGTGTTGCCGACGCATAAAACGGCCAAGAGACAATCAAACGGGGAATCCAGATGATTACCTATGACGATTTTTACACCGATGCGCAAAAGACGCTGCACCGGAATCATGACAGCGAGCGCCTGGCCAATGTGGTGATCGCGGCCAATGTCGCCGACGCCATCCAGGAGGAACACGTTCCGTTCATCGCCAGCCGGGATTTCTTCTTTCTCTCGACGGTCGACGAAAACGGCATGCCGACGGTCAATTACAAGGGCGGTGCGCCCGGCTTCGTCCATGTCGCCGATCCGAAGACGCTGATCTTCCCGATTTACGACGGCAACGGCATGTTCCTGTCCATGGGCAACGTGACCCGGACATCCAAGGTCGGCCTGCTGTTCATCAACATGGAAACGCCGCACCGGGTGCGGGTACAGGGCGAAGCATCGGCCAGCGCTGATGATCCGGCAATGGAGCGCTATCCGGGCGCCAATATGGTGGTGCGCGTCGCCGTTCGGTCCTGTTTCCTCAATTGCGGCCGCTATATCCACAAACACCAACGGCTGGAGTCGAGCCGCTATGTGCCGGATGTCAACGGCGATCAGCCCTTTCCCGCATGGAAGCGCATCGACATCGTGCAGGACGCGCTGCGTCAGGTGGACCAGGGCAGGGCCGAGGAGGCCGGCGGCACGATCACGCTGGAGGAATATGTCGCCAAGGTCCAGGCCGGGGAGCCGTGAGACACTCGATGACGGCCGAGACCTATCACCTCGATCCGGCGGCTTTCTGGCGGGATCCCTATCCCGACCTGAAGGCCATTCAGTCGCAGGCCCCGGCGGTCGCGGTGCCGGCTCTCGGCGCGGTGCTGATCACCCGCCGGGATGACGTCTTCGAACAGGAAAAACGCATCGAGACCTTCTCGTCCGAACAACCGGACGGATTGATGACGCTGTTGATGGGCGAAAACATGATGCGGAAGGACGGCGATGCACATCAGGCGGAGCGCCGCATCGTCTTTCCCGCCCTCGGTCCGAAATCCGTGCGCAGTCACCTACGCGCCGCCTTCGAGGCCTCGGCCGACCGCGTCATCGAGCAATTGGCGTCCCGGGGCCGGTGCGATCTGGTACGCGATTTCGCCATGCCTGTTTCGGGCGAGGCGCTCAAGGCGATCACCGGGCTGACCGAGATGGACGCCGCCGAGATGGACCGGGTCAGCCAGCACATGCTGGACGGATGCGCCAACTACACCGGCGACGCCGACGTCGAGGCGCGCTGTCATGCTGCCACGTGCTTCATCGACGCCCATATCGATCGCATGGTGCCGCAGCTTGAGGCCGAACCCGACATGTCGGTGCTTTCCGTCCAATTGCAGGCTGGGTTGCCGATGCCGTCGATACGCGCCAATGTGAAGCTGGTCATTTCGGGAGGTCAGAACGAGCCGCGCGACGCCATCGCCGGCACCGTCTGGGCACTGCTGACCCATCCCGGGCAATTGGCGCAGATCAGAAAGGGCGAGGCGACCTTTCTCCAAGCCTTCGAGGAGTATGCCCGCTGGATATCGCCGATCGGCATGTCGCCGCGCGCCGTCGCCAGACCGGACGACGTGCTCGACCGTCGTTTCGCGCCCGGCGAACGGGTGTTCTTCATGTTCGGTGCGGCCAATCGTGATCCGCGCGTCTTCGAGGATCCGGATATCTTCGACATCAACCGGGACACAACCAAATCGGTGTCGTTCGGGGCCGGTCCGCATTTCTGCGCCGGAGCGGCGGCCTCGCGCGTGCTCATCGCGGAGGTCGCGCTTCCGAAGCTGTTTGCCCGTTTTCCGGCACTGCGGATCGATGGCGCGGTGCCGTTCGGCGGCTGGGCCTTCCGCGGGCCGCTGCAGATGCCGGTTGCCTGGTGAACCGTCAGCTGCCAGCGGCGCTCTGTTCGCTGAAGGTCTCCAGATAGGCGATCAGCGCGCTGATATCCTCCGGCTTCTTCAGGCCGACAAACACCATCTTGCCGCGACATTTCTTCAGCTGCCCGCAGTCGAGACCGTATTCGGGCGCGATGGCAACCAGCCATTTTTTGGGATTGGCCACATAGCCGGACATGGTTTCCTCGTTCCACACCATTCCGGCCTCTCCGAGAGCGACCAATACCTCGGAATATCTGAAGCCGTCGATCGTGCCCGCGGTGCGTCCAAACGTGTTGTTGAGCTCGGGGCCAACGCGGTTCTTGGCGTTGTCGCCGACCATGTGGCAGGCCTTGCATTTCCTGAAGACCTTCTCGCCGTCGGCGACGAGATCCTGTGCGGTTGCTACGGCTGTAACCCCGATCAGTGCCGCGAACGCCAAAATCAGTTGCTTCATCTGGTTGCTCCTTTTGCTGCCGCGCTCAAAGTAAATCGCGATCGGCCGGTGTCAACTCACAACAGCGTGGCGGATGCAGACGAATTGTCGCTTGTCACGGCGCTCCGTGTTCCGGACATCCGAAACGTGATAAACAATCCCGTAAGTCGAAACGGTCCGCGGTCGAAATGACCCGGAAAGTCGTCCGGGCGGCCCTTGGTTTGAACCGGCATTCGGAGCAGCGCCGTGGTTATTGTGATGATCCTGCTGGTGGTGGTGACGGCCGCGAGCGGTGCGGTTTTCAAGCCGGGCGCTTGGTATGAGGGCCTGGACAAGCCCGTCTGGACTCCACCCAACTGGGTGTTCCCAGTGGTTTGGACAACGCTATATGTGATGATCGTGATCTCGGGATGGTTGGTCTGGCGCGAGGCAGGCTGGGGGCTGGCCTTTGTTTTGTGGCTGCTTCAACTGATCCCGAATTTCCTGTGGTCATTTCTCTTTTTCGGTCTCAGACGCATGGATCTGGCGCTGATCGATACCGTCATACTGTGGTGCCTGGTGGCGGGTTTCATCGCGGCCGCATGGCCGATCTCGGTTTGGGCTGCCATTCTCTTCGTGCCCTATCTGCTATGGGTGACGCTTGCCGCGCTGCTCAATCTAACGGTTTGGCGGATGAACCCGCACGCAGCGGCAAGTCCTTGATGCAGCTGCGCTCAGGAACGCCCCTTATGCGCCGATTTCCAGATCCGGTCGTTTCTATATAAGCCGCCTCGCCACCGGTTCGATGGCCGTTCCCGTTCTCGGCCCATTGTGATGCCGCTGTAAGGCCCTACGCGTATTGATTTCAATATTGTAGGGTGTGTTTGAACAGTGCCATGCCGTGGCAGTCGCCGACCGCGCGGGCGAAGTGACACAAAACTCCCAAGTTCGTCGAATGCGCTTCGGGAACTGATTGATTCTGATTTCATGGCCGATCTTCTTCATGCTTTTGGAATTACTTTGCCAATCCTCCTTATGGCAGGGATTGGTTGGATCGCGCGTCTGTTCTTCAAGTTTCCCGACAACGCCGAACTTGTACTTACGCGATACGTGGTCTACATCTCGGCGCCGGCCAGCCTGATTGTTGCTATTGCGGATTCAAAGCTCGAAGATCTGTTGAACCCGAAACTCGTCCTCGCGACGATCCTTGCCTACGCCGTGGCGTTTCTGGGCGTGTTGCTGCTCCACCGTCTGGCTCTCGCACGTTCCCTAGGCGACAGCGCTTTCGCCGGGTTCGCCGTGTCGAAGTTCAATCTCATCATCATCGGATTGCCCCTGATCGTTTCTGCTGTCGGCACCAAAGGCACTCCATCCTTGGTCATCAATGGGTTCATCAGCTATCTTTTGCTCGCGCCGCTCGTGCTCTTTCTACACGGGATCTCGCGCGATAGGGATGCCGCTGATGCAGGTCCGATTCGGGCAGTGCTCAATGGCCTCAAAGTGACAATGACAAACCCCCTCATCATCGGCTCCCTGTTTGGGCTCTTCCTGTTGCTGCTCGGTGTGAAGATTCCCGCAACCCTGGATACGCCTTTGAAGATGATTGGTGCATCGGTCGTGCCGGTTGGCTTGATTGCGGTGGGCCTATCGATTCGAGAAATCAAACCGGCGGACTGGGGTCTGGAAATCTGGCTCATGTCGCTGACCAAGGTGTTGGTTGTGCCCATGGTCGCGGCTGGCATTGCCCTGTTTCTTGATCTTGATCCCGATTCGGCAGTTTCCCTTGTGCTGCTCTTCTGCGTGCCATCGGTGGTGGTCGCCTATGCCCTGGCCAAGGAAGTCGATGCGTATGCAAAGGAGTCCGGCGAGATCGTCGTCTTGACGACGATCCTGGGCGCCTTCGGTATCCCGTTGACCGTTTACATGTGCCAGTTGATATGGGGCGTCTGACACAAGGAGGCGCATCAGCGCGAATGCCTGGTCTCCGGGTGCCGGCCAGGGACAGGGACTTGGTGTTTGGATCCAGTGCGGATTCCTGATGAGGACGTTGCGCGCGAAATGGATATGTCGTCTGTACCGTGTGTTCACGACCGGAACCTTGGGACGCAAGCAATGTGTCGCAGCCATATGAGAAGCCGGATACTCCCCATCTGTCCCTCAAGGAGGCCATAAATGTCACGCGAGGACCTTAAGAAGTTGTCACAACGTGCCGTCGAGCTTTGGAACAGCGACAGCCCCGACCGTCCCGAGGATCTCGTTGCCGGACATTACCAAAACCACCAGGCGCCCGACATTGCCGACGGCGCGGTTGCCAGCGGTCTGCTACGTTGGAAAGAGGTTCTGCAGAGCTACCATGAAGATCTCTTGGTTCGAAGTTCCCGGATCCGCGAGACGCCCCAGGCGACACGAGAACCAGGGATCTCAACGGCTGGAAAGACCTTCTGAGGCGTTATCACAGCGCATTCTCGAACTCGAGTGTCAGGGTTCTCGGCCAGATTGCAGAAGGCGACATGGTGGCCACGCGATGGAGAATCATCGCCGATCACACCGGTACGTTTGAAGGATACCGGCCGACCCTGAAGCAAAGCACCTGGACCGGTGTAACGACCGACAGATTCGACAATGGGACGATTGTCGAAAGCTGGGTTAACTGGGACAAATACAGTTTCCTCAAAGGTTTGGGACTCGTCAGGTAGCTGCTCAATGGCGTCTACCGTCTCTCAGACCCCCGCCAAACCGGAACTCCTGCAATCCGCCCGCGCGGCCCCGCGCTTCACGAGCGCGGCGTCCGCACGCCTGCCGGTCCGTCACAATCATGCTTCACAGCACGTATTTTCTCGTCGGGAAGCGTCTTCACTGCAGTTGAGTCAGAGCGCTTATAATCAGGAACCTACCGACCGAACCAAACACCTCCGGCCTGTGGCGTAACCCGGTTTACCTGGGGATCATCTCGACACGGCGGTTTTGGGCGCGGCCATCGGCCGTATCGTTACGCGCGACCGGGGCCAGGAAGCCGGCACCCGCGGCCGTCAGGCGCTCACCGGCGATGCCATATTGCGTTTCCAGGGCATTTGCGACCGCAACGGCGCGCTGATGGGAAAGCCGCAAATTGTAATCCAAACTGCCCTGATTGTCGGTATGGCCGACGATAACGACGTCGAGATCGCCCGAGGCCGAGAGGAATTTCGCCATCTCCTCCAACGCCGGCGCCGATTCCGGTTTGATGTCGACCCTGTCGGTGTCGAAGTAAATGCCGTAGAGCGCCACACGGCCATCTTCCGCGAAAGCCTTTGCGATGGCCTTGGCATCGACCATCTGGAAGGTCAGCGCCTCGGTTTCGACCACCGCGACCTGGATGCGGATGCGCTTTTGCGTGTCGACACTGACGAAGACGGTGGCATAAATGTCGCTGTCGGGCGCGGTGCGCTTCGCGCCGATATAGCGATAGTTGAAGGCGTCGAAGGCCATCCTGGGTATCGGAAACGTTTCGATGCCATAGGCGAAGGCCGTGCCGCCGCATGCGCGGTCGCTGCACTCATAGACCGTTTCGAAACTCTTTTCGGCGAGCTGCAGTTCATAATTGCGGGCGACCTCCGCCAGCGAATGGTCGCCCGAAAGCACATAGGCGATCCGTGTGACCGTACCCTCAATGGTTTGAAGCGCGCTGCTATCGCCTCCGGTGATCGGGCCGGTCGCGAAGGCGTACGCGTCGAAATCCTTCAGATCGTAAGCGGTGATTTCCGCTCCCGCGAAACGGCCCAGCAGAGCATGGTCGGCGCTGCCTTCGACGTCGGCGGCGGCGGGTCCGTCCAGTCCGATCACAGCCAGGAGGCCGAGTGCGATGAAGTGCCTTTTCAGCATGTCGATAGATCTCCGGCCGTTGCATGGCGCGCCTATGAGACGGATGCGAAAGCGGCAGAAAGAGGGCCGCGTCGCTGTCTTTCCATGACAATCCAAGCCATGACAACCCAAGCCATGACGATCCAAGCGCTGTCGCGGTGGTCAGTCCGCCCTGAGGATGTCAGTGGCCAGCATTGCCGCTCAGTCCCGCAACGGCATCAGGAGGTGATCATCGATGACCAGATAGACGCTCTCCCGATCGAGCATCGAATTGTTGGCGATCCGGACAACGAGTGCATCGCGGTCTTCAATGGCGCTGACATCGATCAACGCGAAACCGGATGCCGGCAATCGCATGAACTGACCGCGTTCCCTGATCTGCGCGAAAACGGTCGGATAATCTCTTTCGATATCCAGGCCCGGCCGTAGCCGCAGGGCCACGATGATATGGACGATGCGCGATCCAGGCTCCGGAATCTTGCCAACCTGCGTCATCGCGCAGAAATCGCGGCGCCCGATGCCGCCCTTCGGCAGCGTGTCATAGGCGGATATGAAGCTGTTGTTCTCGCTTGGATCGTCGGGATCGCTATAAATGGTAATAAGGGGCAGAAAGCGCTGCTCCGCAAGCGTGATGCGTGTCACGGTGAGGTCGGATGGAAAGCCCTCAAGAGCCTCCCCCGACAGTTCCAGCCGGCAATCCGTCAGCAGGCGGTTGTATTCAGCGTCGGTGAGCGGGCGTTGGGTTTCGGAAGCGATCTCCGCCTCCGTATCCGCTTGAGCCGATGGTATCGGCGCCAACAACAGGCCCAGACCGACCGCGCAGCTTATGATGGTCCAACCCCTAACCACGATGTTCCCTCCCCGGTGGGGCCGCGCAATGCATGGTTCCGGCGCGTCAATACTTGCCATGCAGCGACCTCCTTGGCCGCCTAGAAGTCTAGCGTGAATTTGCGCGTCAGCCCGATGCCGGCGCTGAACTGGTTTTTGTCGCCCACCGCGGTGATCGGCGAATCGGCCGCGTCACCCAGCAGATGTTCCCACTTGAAAATGCCGCGCGCGGCCCAGTTTTCGGTCAGCTCGTAGCGCGTGTTGATTTCGAAGCCGGCCGACTTGATCCCGCCGCTGGCGTTGAAGGCGGAAAAGGACGACGACGCGGCGGACGCGGCGGAGACGCCGAAATAGGCATTCATGTAGTCCGAATCGGCGAAGGTCAGACGCGGGCCGGCGAGCACCGAGAGCCGGTCGATCGGACTGAAATCGAGATCCAGGCCGGCTTCGCCGACGAAGCCGTTATGTCCGGTCACACCGTAACGTCCGGTCAGGCTAGCCTTGATGTGGTCGAACTCGTAACCGGCCGTCAGGCCGAGCTCGATGGAGGTGTCGACATCGGGCAGGCCCGTCAGAACCGGATCGTCACCGGCGCTTCGCTTGCGCTTGTAGTCGAAGGAGGGCTGGATCGAAAAGCCGCCGTCGTCGCGGCCGCCGAGCTGAAATCCGTTGCGAAAGCGGATGTAATCGAAATCGAACAGCGGGAAAGGATCGACCTCATAACGCGACGATCCTTCGTAGCTCGGCTCATACCGCGCTCCTGCGCCGACCTCGAAGCTGATGCCCGGCGGCGGTGGGGTCCGTTCCTGTGCATGGCCAATGGAAACGAACGTCGTCGCTGACGCCGCAACCAAAACAAAGCCCATTACACGCTTGAACAAAGAAATGGTGGTTTGGTTTCTCATAGCAGCACTGGTTCCACTTCGTGATGACTTTCGGCAAAACTGCCGGCACCAAACGCGCGTGTTATGACCCGTTTTGCAAGACCTTTGTGGTTCAATTGCCTCTGGTGCATCCTCTTCAACGCGTGCCACACGCGCCCGTCGGCTATGTTGAGCGCAACGGTGCGATGTCAAGGCGAACGACGCCCAACATCGGGCAGGCCATCTTACGCATAGAAGTCACCGGGGGTCCAGTTGAGCAGGATGTCCGGCGGATCGTAGACATGGGCCAGATGCTTCTGACCCCACAGTGCCAGGCTCTGGATGATCGGCAGCAGGTCGGCGCCCTTGTTGGTGAGCCTATATTCGTATCGCGGCGGGTTGTGCTGATAGGGCTCTCTGCGAAGGATGCCCTCGCGCTCCAGCCGGCGCAGCCGATCGGCCAGGATATTGCGCTTGATGCCTTCGGCGCCGGCGAGAAAATCGGAAAAGCGGCGGCTGCCGAAAGTCATGTCTCGAATAATCACCAAAGACCATCGGTCACCGATTATGTCGAGCGTCGAGGCAATGGGGCAGTCGGACCGAAAGGAGCGTTGTTCTGACATGGCGTGCGTTCTGTCTGCTTTGTCGCGGAATGACGGTGTAGGGTGGCTGCCCTTCCGGCGATTCGGACGGGCAGCGTATCCTATCCGCGATCTTTTAGGTTGCGAAATGCAACTCAATGGGTCATAGTGCACGAGTTGCGAAATGCAACTTTATAACGGGGACCTTGAACAAGGAAGGTGGTTTCATGTTGCGAATGCTGAGGACATGCTGTCGTGCGTTGCGGGCACCATCGGTTGCAGCCTGCTCGCTGCTGCTGATATTGAGCGCGGGCGCGCGGGCACAAGACGCGCTGGAGCGTGCGATTTACGCCGGCGATGAAGCGGGTGCGCGCGCCCTGATCGAAGCCGGGGCCGATGTCAACCGCCGGCTGCCGCCGTTCAGCACGCCGCCCTTGTCGCTGGCCGCCATTCGCGGCGAAGCGGGCATTGTCGACTTGCTGCTTGCGGCCGGTGCCGAGGTCGACTTGCCGGATTATCGCGGCATGACGGCTCTTTCGGCGGCGGTCAGGAGCTGTGCGGGCAGCGCGCCGGTGATCGAGAAGCTGTTGGCAGCCGGTGCCGATATCGACAGCCGTTCCGGCGCCAACCTGACGCCGCTGCTGGTCGCCATGCAGGAGGAGCGCTGGGATATCGCCCGCGTGCTGATCGGGCGCGGCGCCGATATTGATGCCCTCAACAGCTTCGGCGAGGGCGTGCTCAACTATGCGATTTATTACCGCCGCAACGATCTTGTGAATGTCGCGCTCGACGAGCGGATCGACCACGGGCAATTGCGCCGTCTCTATGGCGAGCGCCGGCACTATCACCTCAATTTCGGCGTTCCGGGCGCCAGCGCGCGAGCGCTTGCCTGCCGGCAGAGCTAAAACTCGGGCTATCGGCCGGCCGGTATCGGGCCGGTCGATGCCCCGACCGTAAGTTCGGCCTCCAGCAGCACGTTCAGTGGTTCGCTCTGCGGGTTCTTAATCAGTCTGAGCAGCATTTCGCCCGCCTGGCGGCCGGCGTCGCGGACAGAGGAGCGCGCCGCGGTGAAGATCGGCACTTCTTCGCCGTTCTTGAGATAGGACAACGCGTCGTCGAACGTGATGATGGAAATGTCGCGGCCGATGCGCAGGCCGGCCTCTTCGACGGCCCGCCGAACGCCGAAGGCGCATATGATGGATGAGGTGAGATAGGCGGTGGGCGGATCGTCCAGCGCCATCATCTCCCGCGCCGACTGATAGCCGTAGATTTCGGTCATCTCGTCGGACCGCATCAGTGCCGGGTCAAGCGCGATCCCGCGTTCGCGCAGCGATCTTTCGTAGCCGCTGCGGCGCCGATAGGCGAAGTCCATAGACTCCAGCCCGTTGACCAGTCCGATACGGCGGTGGCCGAGATCGATTAGGAAATCCGTCGCCCGGGTGAAGGCGCTTCGGTTGTTGACGTCAAGCCAGGAATAGGGCGTGGTGACGCCGGAGGATCGGCCGTGCACCAAAAAGGGGATACCGATGTCGCGCAACAGCTCAATGCGTGTGTCGTTGATTTTCGGACCGTGCACGATCAAGCCGTCCACCGTGCCCTTGGCCTTGAGCTTCTGATAGACAGTGGCCTCGTCCCTGTCATTGACGATCGACAGGATCATCTCATAGCCGCTCTTGGCATAGACCTCGCCTGCGCCGGCGATGAAGTCCCCGAAAATCGGATTGACCATCTCGTGTTTCGACGACAGCGGAATGACGTGACCGGTGGCCATGGCACGCCCGGTGGCAAGGTTCTTGGCCCGCAGATTGGGCGAATAATTGTGTTTCTTGGCCGCCGCCAGAACCCGCAGGCGCGTCGCCTCCTTGACCTCCGGAAACCCGTTCAGAGCCCTGCTGACCGTGGTTTGCGAAAGTCCCAGATGCTTCGACAATTCCTTTAGATTCATGGTCGCATCGATTTCCAAAGCGTTTTTAATAATCCGCTACCCTAATGCTCGCGACGCCCGCCGTCAAAGGGGGGAAACATCCGGGCGCCATTTGCTGCACCTGCGAACAGCCCACATTTCCTGGAAATTTTGCAATGTCTCATTGACAATCGGAAACAGGTGCGCAATGGTTGGCTGCATCCAAAGCGCTTTGATTACGGGTCTGTCCGCGGATTGGCCAATTCGCTTATGGCTCGTGCAACTGGGAGGATCTCCATGCGAAAACTGTTTCTGACCGGCGTTGCGGCAGCCGCCCTGACCGCCGGCGCCGCCAACGCCGCCGACCTCATGTTCCCGCCGGGCGAGGGCCCGTTCAACTGGGACAGTTACGAGGCGTTCGCGGCCGATCACGACTATTCCGGCCAGACGCTGACCATGACCGGTCCGTGGACCGGTGAGGACGGCGACATCGTCGACAACATGCTGGCCTATTTCGTGGAAGCGACCGGCGCCGAGGTGGCCTATTCGGGATCCGACAGCTTCGAACAGGATATTGTGATTTCGGCGCAGGCGAATTCCGCGCCCAACATCGCGGTCTTTCCGCAGCCGGGCCTCGCTGCCGACATGGCCGCGCGCGGTTTCCTCGCGCCGCTGGGCGACGAAACCGGTCAATGGGTCAACGACAATTACGCGGCCGGCCAGTCCTGGGTCGATCTCGGCACCTACCAGGACGCCAATGGCGAGGACGGTCTGTTCGGCTTCTTCTACAAGATCGACGTCAAATCGCTGGTCTGGTACGTGCCCGAGCAGTTCGAGGAGGCCGGCTACGAGATACCGACCACCATGGAAGAGCTGAAGGAACTGACCGACCAGATCGTCGCCGATGGCGGCACGCCCTGGTGCATCGGCCTCGGCTCCGGCGCGGCCACCGGCTGGCCGGCGACCGACTGGGTGGAGGACATGATGCTGCGCACCCAGCCGCCGGAAGTCTACGATCAGTGGGTCACCAACGAGATTCCGTTCAACGATCCACGCGTCATCGAGGCGATCGAGGAATACGGCTACTTCGCGAAGAATGACGATTATGTCGCCGGCGGTTCCGCCGCCGTGCCCAATACGGATTTCCGCGACAGCCCGTCCGGCCTGTTCACTCTGCCGCCTGAGTGTTACATGCATCACCAGGCGACGTTCATTCCGACCTTCTTCCCGGAAGGTACGGAAATGGGTCTGGACGCCGACTTCTTCTACTTCCCCGCCTATGAGGGCAAGGATCTCGGCCAGCCGGTGCTTGGCGCGGGCACGCTGTTCTCCATTCTCGACGACTCGCCGGTGGCCCGGGGTTTCATCGAGTTTCTCAAGACCCCGATCGCCCATGAGGTCTGGATGGCGCAAGGTGGCTTCCTGACGCCGCACACCGGTGTCAATCGGGATGCCTATAACAACGACACGTCGCGAGCGCTGGGCGACATTCTGCTGAATGCCACGACCTTCCGCTTCGACGGTTCGGACCTGATGCCGGGCGAGATCGGTGCCGGGGTCTTCTGGACCGGAATGGTCGACTACACCTCGGGCGCCGATGCCGCGGACGTGGCTGATAACATCCAGAGGCGCTGGGACTCCATCCGCTAGCGCGACAACACGGACGCCCGCGGCCGGTCGCGCCGCGGGCATCCACCGGGGGTAAAGGGAGGTTGTCATGAACCCGATGATCCAGGGTATCATCACCATATTGGCGGGTGTCGGCGGCTGCGTTGGCTATTTCTATTTTTCCAACCTCATTCTGGACAAGGTCATCTTTCCAGCGCGAGGCGAGCATGCGGGCCGCAACATCAATCGGGCGAACATCGTGCGGCCCTGGTTGTTCCTGTTCCCGGCGATTTTCGCGCTTGGCCTTTACCTGATGTATCCGGTCGTGGCGTCGTTCTATCGCTCCCTTTTCAATCGGCAGGGGGACGAATTCATCGCGTTTGGGAACTACATCTCGATGTTCGCCGAGGAGGAGTTCCGCCGCAGCGTCTTCAACAATTTGCTGTGGGTCCTGGTGGTGCCGGCGAGCGCGACCTTCTTCGGCCTTCTGGTGGCGCAACTCACCGACCGCATGCGCGGCGGCAATCTCGCCAAGTCGATGATCTTCATGCCGATGGCGATCAGTTTCGTCGGCGCCTCGCTGATCTGGAAATTCGTCTATGCCAATGACACCGATATCGGCCTGATCAACGCGATCCGAGGCCTGCTCGGTGCGTCGGGACCCGTCGACATGCTGCAGGTGCCGTTCTGGAACAACTTCTTCCTGATGGTGATCCTGATCTGGACTCAGACCGGGTTTGCCATGGTGATCCTGTCGGCCGCCCTGCGCGGCGTGCCGGAGGAGACGATCGAGGCGGCGATTATCGACGGCGCCAATCCGTTCCAGATCTTCTTCAAGATCAAGGTGCCGCAGATCATGGGCACTATCGTCGTGGTGTGGACGACCACGACCATTCTCGTGCTCAAGGTGTTCGACATCGTCTATACCATGACCGGCGGCAATTTCGGCACCGAGATCCTGCCCAGTTACATGATGTCTTACATGTTCCGCGATGACGGCCGGGCAACGGCGGTGGCCTTCATCATCATGATACTCGTGCTGCCGGTGATGATCTGGAACATCATGCAGGCACGCAAGGAAATGCGCTGAGGGAGGCGGGACCATGGAAAACATTGCAGGTCAAAAATCGGGTCTGACCATTGTCACCTACGTCTCGGTGATCGCGCTGGTCCTGTTGTGGCTCATTCCGACGATCGGACTGTTCGTGTCGTCCTTCAGGGACCGCGACCAGATTTCCGCCTCCGGCTGGTGGCAGGCGCCGTTTTCGGTGGTGCTGGCCGAAGCCGGCCGGGCGGATCTCGACAGCCAGAGAGAGGAAAACGGCGTCTGGGTGATGAGCGGCAACATCTTCCAGGATCCCGAGGTGGCGGAGCGTTTCAGAACGGGCGACAGTGAGGTGACCGCCTTCGGCAGCCGCGGCCGGGCGCCCGGCGAGTTTCCCGCCGGCACGACCGCCGAAATCCAGAACGGCCGCACGCTGACGGTCCAGGCCAATGGCGAGTACACGCTGACATCGCCGGAGGAGATTACCAGACGCGGCCCGCGCGTCTATTTCCAGGCCCGAACACCGCCCGATTTCACGCTGAACAACTATCGAACGGTGTTGACGGCCGACAACATGGACCGCGCCTTCATCAACACGCTGACGGTGACGATCCCGTCGACGATCATCCCGATCCTGATTGCCGCCTTTGCCGCCTATGCGCTGGCCTGGATGGACTTTCCGGCGCGCGGATTGCTGATTGCGGTGGTGGTGGGACTCCTGGTCGTGCCTCTGCAACTTGCGCTTGTTCCCTTGCTCAATCTGCACAACCGAATAGGCATCGGACAGAGTTTCATGGGCATATGGCTTGCCCATACGGCTTTCGGCATGCCGCTGGCGATCTATCTGCTGCGCAACTATATGGTCGGCCTGCCGCGTGACATCATCGAAAGCGCCAAAGTGGACGGGGCTACGGACTTTCAGATTTTCGTGCGCATCATTCTGCCGCTCTCCTTCCCGGCGCTCGCCAGTTTCGCGATCTTCCAATTCCTGTGGACATGGAACGATCTGCTGGTGGCCAAGGTGTTCCTGCCGTCCTCCGACGAGGCCAAGGTCATGACGGTCAAGATTGCCGACGACCTGCTGGGCTCGCGCGGTGGCGACTGGGGCATTCTGGCGACCGCCGCCTTCGTGTCGATCGCGGTGCCGCTGCTGGTGTTCTTCACCATGCAGCGCTACCTCGTGCGCGGCCTGCTGGCCGGTTCTGTCAAATAGCGAGGAAAACCGGTCTTCCCGATGATGATCGATCAATCCATCGTTCCTGCCGATGCCGCCATGGACACCGATTGGTGGCGGGGCGCGGTGATCTATCAGGTCTATCCGCGCAGCTTCCAGGACAGCGACGGCGACGGTGTCGGTGACCTTGCCGGCATCGTCCAGCGGCTGCCGCACATCGCCGCGCTCGGTGTCGACGGGGTCTGGATCTCGCCTTTCTTCCCGTCGCCGATGAAGGATTTCGGCTACGACGTCACCGATTATTGCGGCGTCGACCCGATGTTCGGCACGCTCGCTGATTTCGATGCGCTGATCGCCGCGGCCCACGAACACGGTCTGAAGGTGATCATCGATCTGGTGCTGTCGCATACGTCGGATCAGCATCCGTGGTTCGCCGAAAGCCGCAAAAGCCGCGACAATGCGAAGGCCGACTGGTATGTTTGGGCCGATCCGAAACCCGACGGCACGCCGCCCAACAACTGGCTGTCCGTTTTCGGCGGTCCGGCTTGGCACTGGGATGCGCGCCGCGAGCAATATTATCTGCATAATTTTCTGGTCGAGCAGCCGGATCTCAACCTGCATGAACCGGCGGTGCAGGACGCGTTGCTCGATGTCGCGCGATTCTGGCTCGACCGCGGTGTCGACGGATTCCGGTTGGACACCATCAATTTCTACTTCGCCGACAAGCAGTTGCGTGACAATCCGCCGCTGGCGCCGGAACGGCGCAACGCCAATATCGCGCCGTCGGTCAATCCCTATAATCACCAGGAGCACATCCACTCGAAGAACCAGCCGGAAAATCTCGACTTCCTGCGCCGCCTAAGGGCATTGCTCGAGAAATATCCGGGCGCGATGTCGCTGGGCAAGATCGGCGATGCGCAAAGGGGATTGGAGATCCTCGGCGAGTACACGGCGGGCGACGATTTCGTGCATATGTGCTACGCCTTCGAGTTCCTGGCGCAGGAGCCGCTGACGGCCCATCGCGTGGCCGAGGTGTTTTCCCGGGTCGACGAAGTGGCGGCCGACGGATGGGCGTGCTGGGCGCTGTCCAATCACGACGTCATCCGCCACGCCTCGCGCTGGGGGCTGACGCCGGCGGCGCTGCGGCTGTTTGCCATTATGCTGATGTGCCTGCGTGGTTCGGTGTGCCTTTACCAGGGCGAGGAACTGGGATTCCGCGAAGCGGAGGTGGATTTCGAGCACCTGCAGGATCCTTACGGGATCCAGTTCTGGCCGAAATACAAGGGCCGCGACGGCTGCCGCACGCCGATGGTCTGGGAGCACGCCTTTCCCAATGGCGGTTTCTCGACGGGGCGGCCGTGGCTGCCGGTCGACAGCGACCATATGGCGCTGGCGGTCGACCTGCAGGAAAACGACCCGGCTGCGATGCTGCATCACTATCGCCGTGCCATCGCCTTCCGGCAGGCCCATCCGGCGCTCGCCAAGGGCACGCAAAGCGAGGTGGAGGCGACCGACGATGTCGTGTATTTCACCCGCACCGACGGCGATCAGACGATTTTCTGCGCTTTCAACTTGAGCGACACGCCGAGCGAGCAGACGATGCCGCCCGGAGACTGGGCGCCCATCGGCGCTGAACTCGGATGTGCCGGCATCGCGCCGGACGAACGTTTCCATCTCGGCCCGTGGCAGTCCGGCCTCGCGCTGCGGAAGTAATTTAGGGAGGGAATCATGGCCAATCTCAAACTGACGGATGTCGCCAAGATCTATGGCGGCAGCGTCGATGTCCTGAGGAACATCAATCTGGACATCACCACCGGCGAGTTGATCGTTTTCGTCGGGCCGTCCGGCTGCGGCAAGAGTACGCTTCTGCGCATGATCGCCGGCCTGGAGAAGATCAGCGACGGCACGCTGGAGATCGATGGCGTGGTCGTCAACGACGTGCCGCCAGCGCAGCGCGGCATCGCCATGGTGTTCCAGAGTTATGCGCTCTACCCGCATATGACGGTCCGCGACAATATGGCGTTCGCGCTCAGGCTCGCCAAGAAATCGAAAGCCGAGATCGAGGAGGCGGTCAACCGCGCCGCCAAGGTCCTGCAACTCGATGAATATCTCGATCGCCTTCCCAAGGCGCTGTCCGGCGGGCAGCGGCAGCGTGTGGCGATCGGCCGGTCGATCGTGCGCGATCCGAAGGTCTATCTGTTCGACGAACCGCTCTCCAATCTCGACGCAGCGCTGCGTGTCGCCACCCGCATCGAGATCGCCCAGCTCAAGGAATCGATGCCGGAATCGACCATGATCTATGTCACGCACGATCAGGTCGAGGCGATGACGCTGGCGTCGCGCATCGTCGTCCTGGCCAACAAGGGCATCGCCCAGGTCGGATCGCCGCTACAGCTCTATGAAAGGCCGGAAAACGAATTCGTTGCCCAGTTCATCGGTTCGCCGGCCATGAACCTGCTGTCGGGCGAGGTCGTCGAAACCGGAGAAAAGACCAAAATCAAGATCGACGGCGGTGGCACCGCTGTCAGCAGCGTGCCGACCAACGGATCCGACAAGGGCATGCGCGTCAATATCGGCGTGCGCCCGGAGGATTTCCTGGAGGCCGGCGACGGCGACTACATTTTCGAGGGCAAGGTGAATATCACCGAGGCGCTCGGCGAGGTGACCCTGCTTTATTTCTACGCCAACGGCGCTGCCACGCCGATGATCGGCAAGCTGCCCGGCATCCATGCCGATCTGCGCGGCCAGGCGGTCAAGATGACCGCGGTGCCGGAGAAGGTGCATGTGTTCCACGACGGGAAGTCGCTGCTTTACCGCTGATGTGCGGCGGTGGACAGCACCTGCCGGCCAAAGTAAATAGGCACCGACATGTAATCGAGCCGGACCGGTCCCATGACCGGTCCGGCTCCGTGTTGTGGACCGGTGCCGGAGGCGCGTCATGAAAGTCAAAGCCCTTGGCCAGAGCGGCCTGACGGTGAGTGAGATCTGTCTCGGTTCGATGACATGGGGCAGCCAGAACAGCGCGGCCGAAGGGCATGCGCAGCTCGACTACGCGGTCGGCGAAGGCGTCAATTTCATCGATACGGCGGAAATGTATCCGACGACGCCCCGGCGGGCGGAAACGACCGGGCTGACCGAGGAGATCCTCGGCGATTGGCTCAAGGACCGTGCGGATCGCGACGCGCTGGTGGTCGCAACCAAGATCACCGGCGAGGGCAACAAGGACCTTCGCGGCGGCAGGCGTGTCGACGGCGCCATGATCCGTGAGGCGCTGGAGGGCAGCCTGAGACGGCTCAAGACCGACTACGTCGACCTCTACCAGTTGCACTGGCCCAATCGCGGCTCCTACCATTTCCGCAAGAACTGGACCTTCGATCCGACCGGCCAGCGGCCGGGACACATCGACGAAGAGATCGTCGACATGCTGAGCGCGGTGGCGGGGCTGCAGCAGGAGGGTAAGCTGCGGGCCTTCGGCCTGTCCAACGAAAGCGCCTGGGGCACGATGAAGTTCCTGGAGATGAGCCGCCGGCACGGCCTGCCGCGCGTCGCCTCCATCCAGAACGAATACAGCCTGATCTGTCGCCTGTTCGACCTCGACATGGCGGAAGTGGCGATCCACGAAAACATCGGGCTGATGGCCTTCTCGCCGCTTGCCGCCGGCGGCCTCTCCGGCAAGTATCTGGACGGCGACATTCCGGCGGGCTCGCGCCGCTCGATGCAGCCCGAACTCAACGGGCGCTATGTGCCGCGCGCGGAAGCTGTGATCGCGCTTTATGCGCAGGTGGCGCGCAAACACGGGCTCGATCTGGCGCAGATGGCGCTTGCCTTTGCGCTGTCGCGCCCCTTCATGACATCGGTGATCGTCGGCGCCACGTCCATGGCGCAGCTCAAGACCGACATCGCCGCGAAGGATGTCGTGCTCGACGACGACGTGCGCGCCGATATCCAGGCGGTCTACCGCGACAATCCGATCCCGATTTGATCCGGGCGCTCTACTGCTGCTTGGCCGCCTCACGTTGCCGGGTTTGATTTGCCGGACGGCCGATCGTTCGCTCGACGCGGTAACCCTCCTCGAAGCGTCGCACCCGGTAGTTGGAGTTCATGAACGTGGCCATTGCGGACCACGCCTTGGCGGGCGACACCTGCCGTCCGATGCCGCCGCCGTCGGTCTCGGCGGTCACGCGCGCCCTGTGCAGATTGTACCAGGGGATGCTCGGCATCATGTGATGCATGGTGTGCTCGTCGCCAATGCCCATGGTAAACCAGTTCAACGGACCGTAATCGACATCGATCGTCTGATGGGCGGCGATGTCCCGCGTGCTCTCGAAACGAAACGCGATCCGATCGTCCATGTCCTGGTGGTTCAAGAAACCGACCACACCGATCAGTATGTGACCGGCGAACAGCGGCAGCCAGATCCCGGCGATCGCATAGAGCGGATAAAAGACGGTCAGGGCCGCATAGAGGATCCAGAAGAAGGCCGGGAAAACGATATTGGCCGTCCGGACCAGCGGATCCCGGAATGTCCGCCTCAGCAATCCGCGCGGCGAAGAATGCGAGCGCCACAGACCGATGTCGTAGATGAAGTTGATCAGGCCGATCCTCAGCAGTTTGATGGTCGCCGCGAACGCGCCCGGCGGATTCTGAACGGTTTCGCCGTCATTCGTTTGACCCCGCTCGAACAGTTTGAAGAGCGAGGCCGGCAGGTACTCCTCCTTGACAGGATGATCGTTGTGCCGGTGGTGGCTCATATGTCCCGCCCGCCATCCGTAAAACGGAACGAGAACCATGCCCTGGGCGATCAGACCGGCCAGATCGTTGAACAGGCGTCGGCGAAACAGCAATGCGTGGGACGCCTCATGCCCGATCGCCCACAGTCGGACCACCAGCAGCGGCACAAGGACGGCGCTGACAATCAGGAAATAAGGCGTCATCGCCACGCCCACCGCGCAGACCGCGACCAGGCCGAACGTTGCGCCGAGGTCGAGGACGGATGCGAATGGGCGCAGTTCGTTCAAGCCCTCGGATCTGATCAACCGTTTGACATGCGAGGAGTCCGCCTGGGCCGGCACCGGCATCGCGTTTTGTGTCATCTCGCTCTCACCTTTCGTGCGTATCGATGGTCCTGCGTCGATCGTGCTTACCGTGGCGCGGGCGCTGTTTGTCCAAGATGACTTCGAATTATCGCGACGCATATCACGGAACAACTGCAACTCTTTGCAGCATTCGGCGTTGAATTTGCGGGGTTTTACGTCGTGTCGGGCGTGGCGGTGGGATGGTCAACAGACCGATCGGCGCCGCTATCCGGACCCTGCTTCTATCGGATATCCGGGCCGGGCGCATCGGCTTCCAGATTGAGCCAGGCGATGTCCGCCGGGGTCAGCTCGAGAGCGCAGGCCGGCAAGGTGGACGCGATCTCGCCTGGCGTGCGCGGTCCGATCAGCGCAAAGGACGGGAAGCTTTGGGCGAGCACCCAGACGGTCGCGACATTATGCGTCGACACGCCGTGCTCGTTGGCAAGGCGCTCCGCCCGCCGGCGGCGTTCGGCATTGGCGTCGCTGCCGAAACAGCTCTCCGGGCCGGTATCGGCGGGCAGCCGGTCGCGCAGCGCTTCGGGCAGGAAATAGCCGCGTGCCTGCGACGACCAGGACAGATGCACGACGTCATGGGCGCGCAGATAAGACAGCGTCTCTGGCGTGTTGGACGTGACGCAACCCGGCCAGATGGGTTTTTCCATGACGGCCAGCGACAGATTGTTGTTGAGCAGGCGCAACGGTTCCAGGCCGTGTTGTTCGGCATACGCACGGGCCGCGTCGAAGCGTTCGACGCTCCAGTTCGAGCCGCCGAAAATGCCGATCCGGCCGGCACCGCGCAACCGGTTCAAAACGTCAACGAATTCGCCGACGGGAATGTCCGGATTGTCCCGATGGAGGATGTAGACCGGCACGCGGTCGAGACCGAGCCGTTCCAAGGACTGTTCCAGTTGCGGCGCGATCGCGCCGGGCAGGCAATACGGCGAATGCGCGCCCTTGGCCACGACGACGACATCGGCGGCGACGCCGCGCGCCCCGATCCATGCGCCAAGCGCCGCCTCCTGACGGCCGTTGCCGTAGACATAGGCCGTATCGAACGCATTGCCGCCGGCCTCCATGAACGCGTCCCAGACGATCGCGCCGTCGGCGAAGCGGTCCTTGTTGTCGCAGCCCATGATCAGCGACGAGACCGGTTGTCCGACGCCGTCGATGCGCCGCCGGCGAATGGCAGGAAGGTCGCCTGGAAGAACGCCGGGGATGATGCGGTTGACGGCGGCGTCCTGCGGCGTGAGGTCGTAGTCGACCTCCAGACGCCAGCGGTCGAGCGCCTCCGCATTGCCGATGCTGTCGCGCCAACCCATGGCCGGCGGCGGCGCTTCGCGCAAGCCGTCGGCGATGGCGCGGCTGGCGGTTTCGGCCTCGAAGGCGAACAGATGTTCGCGGCGCCGGATCGATTCCGATCGCGTTGTGCCCCGAGCCGTCACGAGTAGCACGGCGTCGGACGGACCGGCATCGCGTCCCGGCACCCACGGATCGGGCAGGTCGATCCGCCCGGCGCTGCCGATGACATGGGCACCGTTGTCCATGTCACGGCGGATGGCAACGGCGCATTCGGCGGTGATGCCGCCGGGAAACGTGAGCAGCGCATAGGCCTCCTCGTCGACGCCGCTCGCGCCGTTATGACCAACCGCCTTCAGCGCTTCCGGGTCGGCGAAGGCTTCGCCGGCGACCGCACCCGCGACCAGGCGCGCGAACGAGATCGGATAGCTGCCGACATCGAGTATCCCGCCGCCGGCGAGATCGCGGTCGTAGAGGCGCGACGCCGGATCGAAATCCGCGGCGAAGCCGAAGGATGCGCGCACGTGGCGGACCGCGCCGATCTCGCCGGAGCGGATGATCTCGACCATGCGGGCGATCTGTGGATGGCAGCGATACATCAGCGCCTCCATGAAGAAGACGCCCTCCTGTGCCGCCACCTCGGTGATGGCGACCACCTGGGCCGCGGTCACGCCGGCCGGCTTCTCGCACAGCACGTGTTTTCCGGCGCGCATCGCCATGACCGACAGTTCGGCATGAAACGGGTGCGGTGTGGCGATGTAGACGGCCGCGACATCCGGATCATCGCAGAGTTCCCAGTACTTCGCATACCGTTTTTCGGCCGGAACCCCATAGCGGTCGCCGAAGGTGTCGCGCCGCTCGCCGTTGCGGCTGGCAATGGCGACCAGCCGGCCGGACGGGGCCTCGGCCAGACCGTCGGCGAAATTATGGGCGATCGCTCCGGGCCCGATAATGCCCCATCCTGTCGGTATCATCGGTCGTGCACGAAGCCTCTCTCGGCAATCTCCATCGCCGGGCTCGGATCGTCGCTCAGATCGGCCCGCAGGAAGGCCTCCGTCTCAGGAATGGCGACATGGATATCCGTTTCGAGATGCAGGCCGACCGAAAGCTCTGCCGCCCGGACATCGATTAGGTGGCCGCCGAAGCGCCGGTCGGCGCTGATGAAATGCAGGTGATAGCCGGCGACGCCAACGGCCTTCGCATAGGACGGTGTCCAGAAGCCGACCAGCGTGCCCTCGATGTCGTCGAAACCGAATTCGCTCTGTCGGCTCGTCGCGGTCACCAGATCCTCGCCGGGCAGGGCCTTGCGCGCCGCCCGCAGGTCGACGCGCTCGAACAGGCCGTCGAGCTGCAACGCCACGAAGACGTTTTCGGACGGCCTGAGACCGTCGAGCCGTTCATACAGGCCGTCGATCGTTTCGATCCCCGTAAGGCGCGTGGTCCGGTCCGCGCGAAAGCGGGTCACGGTGGCGAAGGGCACGCGCTGGTCGTCCGCCACCTCCGTCGTCACGCCATCGACGCCGGCCTGGAAACAGCGGCCTCCTGCAAGCACCAATTCCCCGTCGAGATCCTCGAAAGTGCCGATGCCGAGATCGCCATGGCTTTTGAGATCGCCGACCGTGGCGCAGCCCTGGAACACACCGTTGACGATGGCGCCGCTGGTGGACAGCTGGAAGATGGAATGGTGCTCCAGGTCGAGCGCGTCGGACAGAGCCCGCTGCACCACATGGGACACGCTGTCGCCGGTGCGCTCGGCTTCCGCCCGAAGCGCGCTCCATAGGCTGTCCGATATACGGCAGCTCAGATGATGGCTCATGAAGGTCTCTCCCTTACCGACATAGGATCGCCGACGCCCGGACAAACCTAGCGTGTTTCCCCTGTCGTGTGAATCGCAATGCGCCGCGCCCGGCTGTTTTGTGATATAGCGTGGACCTGAACGGGGTGGGGTCTCACGTTCGCGCGGAAGGAGCGCCGTCTTGCCCGTTTACATTTGCACAACCTGCGGAACAGAACACGCCGCCGCCGACGCGGCGCCGGAGGTCTGCGCGATCTGCGCCGACGACCGGCAATACATCAATCCGCGCGGTCAAAGCTGGACCAGTCTCGAACGTCTCCGGCAGTCGCATCGCAACAGTTTCCGGCAGGAAGAGCCTGGCGTGCTGGCGATCGGCACGGAACCGCATTTCGCCATCGGTCAGCGCGCCTTTCTGATCCGGACATCCGGCGGGAACATTCTGTGGGACTGTCTCTCGCTGATCGATGATGCGACCGTCACAATCATCGAGGCGCTCGGCGGCATCGATGCGATTGCCATCTCGCATCCGCATTATTATTCGGCGATGGTGTCGTGGAGCGAGGCGTTCGGCGGCGTACCCATCCATCTGCATGGAGACGACCGTCAGTGGGTGATGCGGCCGAGTGACCGGATCGCGTTCTGGTCGGGCGATAGGCGCGCCTTGCTGCCCGGCGTCACCGCCATCCGCGCGGGCGGCCATTTCGCCGGCGGCACGGTGCTGCATTGGGCCGACGGAGCCGACGGCAAGGGCGTTCTGTTTACCGGCGACATTCTTCAGGTCACCCCGGACCGGCGGCACGTGTCGTTCATGCGCAGCTATCCGAACTACATACCGCTGTCGGCTCCGGTGGTCGAGCGGATCGTTTCGCGCGTGTCCCTTTATGCGTTTGACCGCGTCTACGGTGCTTTCTGGGACCGCGTCATATCCACTGGCGCTAAGACGGCGGTCGCGGCCTCGGCCCGCCGTTACATCGACGCCGTCAGCGGCGACGGGCCGGCGGATGCGGAGCCGTAGGGCACGGGCGTTATGATCGCAAAGCGTCAGCCAGACCGGTGATCGAGTCAGTGACGATGTCCCAGTCCTGTGTCGCCTCGACATCCGCGCGCTGGTCCACGCCAAATTCGTAAGGCCGGTTGATATAGGCCGTGCGCATGCCGTGGCTGCGTGCGGCCGCCAGATCGTCATTATGGGCGGCCGCCATCATCACCTTATGCGGCTCCAGTTCGAGCAGCGCGACCGCGCCGCGATAGACCGCGGCATCGGGTTTGTAGGCCTTGAAGATGTTCGACGAAAAGATGCAATCCCAGGGCAGGCCGGCGCGCTTGGCCATGGTTGACAGCAAGGTCAGGCTGCCATTCGACAACGGTGCCAGCAGATAATCGGGCTTCAGGGCGATGAGGCCGGGCAGGGCGTCGGGCCAGGGGTCGAGACGATGCCAGAAGCGGTTGATGTCGTCCTTCTCGGCCGGGCTGAGGGCGTCGCCGAGGCCGACATCAGGAAGAATTTCGTCGAGCCTCTCGCGGTGGATCGTGTCGACCGAGGTCCACGGCCGTTCGCCGGAGCGCACTCTGGCCATGCCGGGCACGTAGCCGGCGCGCCAGGCGCGGGCAAAGGCGTCCCAGTCGACACCCTCGATGCCCTTTTTCCGGGCCAGCGCCGCGCCCATCCGGGCGATCGAGCCGCGCCAGTCCACCACCGTGCCGAACGTGTCGAACAATATCGCCTTGACATCTTGCATGGCTCCATTCTCCGGCAGATCGGCACGCGGTGCAACGGTCCGGCGAAAGCGATCCGCTCACAAACCGATGTCGCGGGAGGGGTGTTCGAAGACCGTCTTGAGATCCGGGTGGCGGTCCATGAGGGCGCTGCCCCCCGGGATGCGTTCGGCATAGAGCACGCCCCGTTCCCAGACAGCGACGCCGTCCACCGCAATCGTCGGATCGATGACGTTCCACGAGATCTCGCCCGGCGCATAGGCGCCGCAGGTGTGGACATGCAGCAGGCGCGGATTGCCGAAGGCGGCGCCGCTCCATCGTTCGTAATTGGCGGCGGCCGGCATGTCGTAACGGCTGCCGGGATGCATGCCCGCATGCCAGGAATGTACGAAGCCGGCGTCGATGCCGTATTTTTCCGCAACGAAGCGGTAATGCGCCTCGGCGCGCCGCACATCCTCGGCAGCGCCATCGAAACCGACGATGCGCCGGCCCTCGAAACGGGCGATCACCGGTCCTTCGAACTCCCGCGCGTAGGGCTGGTAGTATTTCGAGCCGGTGCCGACCAGGAAACCGGGCATCGCCACCCGGCCGGCGAAACCGTCGGCCAGGACGGGCGTGAAGACGAGCATCGGAAACCGGCGGATACTGACGTCGCCATTGCCGAGGGTCGTCTGGGCCCGGCCGCGAAACGCCGTGCCGGCGGGGCAGGTGACGTCGATCGTCCCGGATTGCGCCAGCATCCGGTCGATGGCGCGTTTGAGGGCGTCGAAGCCGTCATAATCGGCGATCCCGAAATCGCAGGCAAGCATCGCCCGGCTGAGCGCGTAGGACACCACCACGCGGCGGTTGCGGCCGATATCGCTGAAGCGGATCTGGTCGCCAATCCGGGCCAGGAACACGGTCTGGTCGGCTGCCAGCAGTTCCGCCCGCAACGTTTCCGGCAGGCCCGAGGCATCGGGATCGAAGGGCGCTTCGACAAGCCGGACATCGGCGCCGATCGCCCGCCCGCGGCGGGCGACCGCCTCGACCATCGCCGGATCGTAATAGTCGAGTTCGACCGGCTCATGCACCAGCAGCAGCCGGTCGCCCGGGCTGGTGCCGGCGCAGTTTTCGAGAAGATTGGCAGCACCCCGTTCGATATCGCTTGCCGGTGGTGTCATCGGTTCCCCTTTTCGATGGTCACCACAGCCTAGGGCGCGCCGCGCGGCCGTTCCATCTTTTTCCGATAATGATGCGGATAAGACGGCCTAATGCCCGTCTGCCTCGAAATCGCCATCAGACAAGGGATTTCAGATCGGTGGTGTCATCGGCGACGAGGGCGGGGTCGGCCGTTTTGCCCGCCTCGATCAGCCTCTTTCCGACCATATAGGCGGCCGGGTCGTTCATCGCATCGACCGCGAGCAGTTGGTCGCCGCGATAATACCAGTGCGAGCACGCACCCTCCCGCCGGCCCTTGCGGGTCACGACGCGGTCATAGCCCATGCCGAGCCCGGCGATCTGCAGCTTGACGGTGAACTGATCCGACCAGAACCAGGGTTTGGCGATATATGCCTGTCCGGCGCCCATCAGATTGCCGGCCACGCATTCGGCCTGGTGGATGGCGTTGGGAACGCTCTCCACCCGGATGCGGCCGCCCCGATAGGGGAAGGAGGTGCAGTCGCCGGCGGCCCAGATATGCGGATCGGAGGTGCGGCCGAAGGCATCCACCTTGATGCCGTTGTCGATTGCCAGTCCCGCCTCCTCGGCAAGTCGGGTCGTCGGCGCGATGCCGACGCCGACGACCACGAAATCGACGTCCAGAACGCTGCTGTCGGCGAGCACGGCGCCGGAGACGCGCGTTTCCCCGGTGAGCCGCTCCAGACCGACGCCCTCGATGATGCGCACGCCGCGGGCGGTGTGCAGATCGCGGAAATAGTCCGACGTCTCCGGTGCGGCGACGCGCTGCAGGATGCGGTCGGCCATCTCCACCAGCGTGACATCGAGGCCGCGCGTCGCGGCGACCGCCGCCGCCTCCAGGCCGATATAGCCGCCGCCGACGATCAGCGCCTTGCGGCCCTCGGCGAATTCCGGCGCCATGTCGTCGACATGCGCCAGGTCGCGGACCAGATACACGCCGTCCAGGTCGCCGCCGATCGCGGCGGGAAGTCGGCGCGGCTCGCTGCCCGTGGTCAGCACCAATTGATCGTAGCCGAGCGTGCCGTCCTCAAGCGTCACCGTCCTGTTGGCGGGGTCGATGGCGGAGACGTGGCGGCCGGTCAGCAACGCGATCTCGTTCGCCTCGTAGAAGTCCGGCGGACGCAGGTAAAGCTGTTCCCGCGTGGTTTCGCCGATCAGATATTTCTTCGACAAAGGCGGGCGCTGATAGGGCGGCGCGGCCTCGTTGCCGATCAGCGTGATGCGGCTGTCGCAGCCTTCCGCCCGCAGCTTGGCGACGAGGGATGCGCCCGCCTGTCCCGCGCCGACCACCACAATATGATGCATCGTCTGTCTTCGCTTCTCCGCTGCCGGTCAGTTCCGGCGTTCCGCCTGCACGGTCAGCATTTCCAGTTCGTCGGTGAGCAGTTCCTTGAACCCGTAATTCATCTCCGCATCCAGGCAAAGACTGTCGCCGGTCTCCACCTTTACCTCACGGCTGCCATACTGGTAAATCGCGCTGCCCGACAGAATGTAGACAAAAACGACACCGCTGCCGATATATTCGGGCGGCCGCACGTCCTGGCGCGTCATCTTCACCTGCCGGGCCTCGAACTGGATGTCCCACCGGGCATGGAAGGCGAGGTTGACATAGTCATGCACATGGCCGTCGAAGATGCGCTTGGATTTGATGCCCTCGCCGCTTTTGACGTGGGTGAAGTCGCAGCGGCCGCCGGCGGTGCCGCGGAAAAGATTGACCAGCGGCACGTTGAGCGCGTCGCTAAGCTGCTGCAGCGTGGAAATGGAGGGCGACACCTGGCCGCTTTCGATGCGGCTGATCATGGCGGCCGACACGCCGGAGCCCTGCGCCAGTTCGCGCGCCGTCATGCCGCGCCTTGTGCGCAGCTCGCGCACGGCGATGCCGATCGCCGAGTCGGCATCGAGGTCGATTCTATTGTGCCGTTCCTTGGACGTCATGCCGGGTGCAGGTCCGATGGTGCGTAATAGCCGACAATGTCGCCTTCGGTCGTCACGCCGAGGCCGTTGAGCAGCCGGTTGGCATAGTTGAAGTAGCAGACGATCTGATTGGCCTCGAGGATCTCGCCGTCATCCAGGCCGGCCTTGCGCAGGCTGTCGACATCGGCCTTCGTCATCGCGCCGGGCGCGACGGTCAGCTTGTGCGCATAGCGCATCAGGGCCAGTTCGCGGCCGTCGAAGACGTCCTCCGGCCGCTGCGCCTTCAGCGCCGCCTCGATCCGGTCGGCGCGGGCGGCGTCGCCGATCAGATGGCGCGCATTGGCCCAGTGATTGGCGTAGGAATAGGCGCATTGGTTGAGGATCGAGACATAGGAGCTGATCGTCTCCTGCAGCCAGCCGGGCAGGGTGTTGGCATCGTCATGGAGGGCGGCGCGATAGAGCACCACATGGCCCTTCATGGTGCTCGGACGCAGCGAATGCACCCGCATCACATTGTCCACTGTGCCGTGCGGCGTGCGCGCCATCTCCAGCGCTTCCTTCAGGTCGTCCCCGGCGTCCTCGTCGCGGATCAGCTCAATCCAGGCAGTCATACGATATATCCAGTCAGTTGTGTTTAGCGGTGCTCGCCGGCCCGCAGGCGTCGCTCGAGCCAGCGCACGCCGGCGGAAACGAGCAGGATGAGCACCAGATATTCGAGCACCAGAATGGTGTAAATCTCCAGCGGCCGGTATTCCGACACCACCAGTTCATTGGCCTTGCGGGTCAGTTCCCCCATCCCGATGACGGAGACGAGGGACGACATTTTCAGCATATAGACCAATTGGTTGCCGAGCGCCGGCAGGATCCGGCGGATGGCCTGCGGCAGGATGACGAAGCGCATCGTGTCGACATAGTTCAGCGAGATCGAATGCGCCGCCTCATACTGGCCGCGATTGATCGACTGGATCCCGGCCCGGAAGATCTCCGCCTGGAAGGCGCTGTCGGACAGCGCCAGCGCAATCACGCCGGCCCAGAACACGCCGATGCCGATGCCGGTCATCTGCGGCAGGCCGTAATAGACCCACAGGATCAGCACCAGGATCGGCACCGAGCGCACGATCTCGACATAGACCCGGTTGATGCTCTGCAGCGCCTTGTTCTGCGACAGGCCCGGAAGCGCGACCAGCAGGCCGACGACAATGGAGATGACGATCGCCGTCACCGACAGGAGGATGGTGTAGTTCATGCCGCTCAAGAGAAAGCGGAGATTGGTGTAACCGGTCTGCGTCGACGGATCGACGACATACCAGCCCCAATTGGCCGAACAGCCGGTCAGCGCCAGTGCCATCGCCACGATGAGGAGCGGCCGCGTCATCGTTCTAATGCTGCAGGATCTGGTTGAGGAACTCGCGGCATCGCTGGCTTTCGGGTGCCTGAAAAAACGTGTCGGGCGGCACGATCTCGACGATTTCGCCATGGTCCATGAACACCATCGTATCGGCGACCTTGCGGGCAAAGCCCATTTCATGAGTCACGCACAGCATGGTCATGCCGGTGCCGGCGAGTTCGACCATCACGTCGAGCACCTCGTTGATCATTTCCGGGTCGAGCGCCGAGGTCGGCTCGTCGAACAGGATGATCTTCGGCTCCATGCACAGCGTCCGGGCGATGGCGACACGCTGCTGCTGGCCGCCGGACAGCTGCGAGGGATATTTCTCGGCCTGATCGGGGATGTGCACGCGCTCCAGGAACTTCATCGCCAGCGCCTTGGCGTCGTCGGGCTTCATCTTGCGCGCCCGCACCGGCCCGAGCGTCAGGTTCTGCAGCACCGTGAGATGCGGGAACAAATTGAACTGCTGGAACACCATGCCGACATTGGTGCGGATCGCCTCCATGCTCTCGCGGTTTTCGCCGAGCGTCACGCCGTTGAGCGTGATCGTGCCGGCATCGTGTTTCTCCAGCCGGTTGACGCAGCGGATCAGCGTCGATTTCCCGGACCCGGAAGGCCCGCAGATCACCACGCGCTCGCCGGCCCGAACGGTCAGCGACGTGTCCTTGAGCGCCTGGAACGCGCCGAAGAATTTCGACACGCCGTCGATCGAGATCACCGGTTCGTCCTGTCGCGTCATGCTGGTGCGGTCCCCGTCCACGCGGCTGAATTGGTCACGACAGGAAAACACAGTGTTGTCTGTCATGCAACTTAGTAATTTTCTTGCAATCCCCGGGAGCGATGCCTATCGTGACCCATCAGCCATAACAAAGACGGGAGCAATCGGAATGCTGAGATTACTGGCCGCGGTGGCGTTGCTGGGCATCGTGACGGTGCAGGCGCACGCGCAATCCGCGTTGAAAGAAATCCTCGATACAGGCGTGTTGAAGGTCGGCACGACCGGCGACTGGAACCCGATGACCATGAAGGATCCGGCGACCAATTCCTATCGGGGCTACGATATCGACGTGATGAACACGCTGGCGGGCGATCTCGGCGTCGAGGTCGAATACGTGCCGACGGACTGGAAGACGCTGGTCAACGGCGTGACCTCCGGCAAATACCACATCACCGGATCGGCGTCGATTTCGCCAAGCCGGGCCAAGGTCGCCGGCTATTCCGACAGCTATTTCTCGCTCGCCACCGTGCCGCTGATCCTGAAGCGCAATGCCGACCGGTTCCAGGACTGGGACGATCTCAACCAGTCCGGCATCAGCGTCGCGGCGACGCTGGGCACCACTCAGGAGAAACAGGTCAAGCAATATTTCCCGGACGCCGAACATCGTATCGTCGAAGCGCCGGCGCGCGATTTCCAGGAAGTGCTGGCCAGCCGCGCCGATGCGCATATCACATCCAATGTCGAGGCCAACAAGCTGGTCGCCAAATATCCGGACATGATGATCGTGCCGGTGTCCGCGCCGAAATCGCCGACGCCGATCGCGATGCTGATGCCGCAGGACGATTTTGTCTGGATCAACTACGTCAACACCTGGATCAAGCTGAAGAAGGAACGCGGGCTGTTCGACGAACTGGCCGCCAAATGGCAGCTCGACTGACGAACCGAACCGTCTGATCCGACGGGTGCGGTCCGGCGGGCCGCATCCCCGAGCGTGGAGGGGACGTTGACGCGCTCAGATGAAGATCTGGACCATGCCGTCCTGGACCCGGGCGTCGATCATCTTCAGCCCGACGCGCGCGGGCGCCGCCAAAGCGGCGCCGGTGCGGGCGTCGAACAGGCCCTGATGCAAGGGGCACTCGATATGCCTTCCGTCGAAATAGCCATCGCACAGATTGGCCGCCCCATGGGTGCAGCGCGCCAGGCTGACCGTGATCCCGTCAACCGTGTCGTAAACGGCGAGCTCCCGCGTGCCGAAGGCGACCGGCGTGGCGTCGTCTTTTTCGAGCGCCGCCACGGCGATCAGATCGCGCCACGCTTTCGGCCGCCTCATACGGTCCGGCCTTCCGCCGCGTCGCTGCGCGGCGCCCGGCCGACAAGCTGCGCGAGGATGTCGAGATGAGCGCCCAGATAGCCGCGCGGTTCGACGAAGACATGAGCCTTCAGCTTGTCGTGCAGCCGCGGCAGGGCGTGGAAGGGCACGGAGGCGGCATAGTGGTGTTCGGCATGGTAGTTCATGTTCCAGCACAGGAAGCGCATTGGCCAGGACACCCGGTTGGTGCGGGTGTTTTCCTTCATGTCCGAGACATTGGGGCGGCCGACATGTTCCGTCATTCGGATGGCGCGCATCACCGGTTCGCCCATCAGCACCGGCAGCCACCAATAGAAGACCGGCGCCCACCAGTTCCAGACAAGGCAGATGGCGAGGATCGCCAGATAACTGAGCGCCATCAGCCGCGCTTCCCGAAAAACGGTTCCGTGTTCCTCCTTGGGGATGAAGCGTTTTTCGTCCGGGCTCAGTCGGCCGGCGATGTGGCGGCCAAGCTCGCCGAACTTGGCGCGCCAATAGGGGACCGACGAGATGTAGCCGAGATAGCGCCACACCGAGATCGGCAGTTCGATCAGTTCCGGGTCCTGGCCCTTGAGCTGCGTGTAGGTGTGATGGTCGCAATGCTCGTAGCGGAAGAACCGGTTGGGCAGCATGATGATGAAACCGCAGACCGTGCCGATGACATCGTTGAGCCAGCGCGTCTTGAAGGCGGTGTAGTGGCAGCATTCGTGCTGCAGCGAGAAATGATGCACCAGCACGATGCCGTGCAGGAACATCGCCGGCACCACCCACCAGGTGCCCATCGCGGCCCAGATCAGCGTTCCGGTCGTCAGTACCGTGACCACCCATGCGGCAAGCCGCATCAGCGCGGGCCGGTCGGAGCGCCGCATGAGGTCCTTCAGCTCGCGCCGGCTCAAGGTCCCGTCCTCCAGCGCCTGGGTGATCGGCGTGCGCACGGCCATCGCCATCGCCATCGTCATCGCTCCCGTGGGTTTCTCACTGCCGGGAATTTACTCGCAATAGAAAAATTTCACAAGAGTAAAATAGGCGAAAGATCATCGCCTCGGTCTGGCGATCACCGTGAGGAACACGACCTCGGGCGTTTCCAGGGACAGCGGACCGTGCGGCGCTTCGGTCTCGAAGGTCAGGCTATCGCCGGGCTCGAGCCGAAAAGTGCGGTCGCCGCAGCGATAGAGCATCACGCCGCGCTCGACCCGGATGAATTCGACGCCTGCGTGCTGGAACACCGGTTCGCCGGCGGCCGGTTGGGTCAGGGTGATCAGGAAGGTCTCGAAGTCGATCTCGCCGGACGAGACCTTGCCGATCAGCCGGTAATCGTGGCCGTAGGTGCTGCCGGAGCGTTGCACGTCGATGCCGGCGCCGGCGCGCACGAAGGAGATTTCGCGGTGTTCGACCGTCTCGGCGAAGAAATTGATGATCGGCACGCACATCGCGGTCGCCAGCGCCTGCAGGGTGGCGATCGATCCGGAGACCTGGCCGCGCTCGATCTTCGAGATCATCGCGGTCGATACGCCGGACCGTTGCGACAGGTCGTTCAGCGTCATGCCGGCCTGGGCGCGGCCGTTTTTGACCGCGGCGCCGATCACGCTGTCCAGCGGGCGGGACCGGTCCGCACTGTTTTCGGGGTCGCGCATGGGCAAGACCTAAACGCAATGGCGGCCGCTGACAATGCGGTCGCACCCGCCACCGCCACGATCGGTCGCCGGACCGGCGTGCCGATTCACCGGCTTTGCGGGGCGGCAGCATGACCGTGCGTTCGATCACCGCCTCCGTGCCCGCCGCTGTCGCGCTCTATGTCGCGATCATGGCGCTCATCATCTATGCCGCTTACACCGGGGCGCAGGGCATCGGCTATAACTGGCAGTGGTATCGCGTTCCGCAATTCTTCTACGAGGTCGACAGCAACGGCTTTTCCTGGGGTGACATCCCGCGCGGGCTTGTCGGAACCCTGGTGATCGCGGCGCTGTCCTTCGTCATCTCGATCGCCATGGGCGGCATCATCGCCGGCCTGCGCCTGTCGCGTCTGATCGTCGGACGCGCCTTTTCCAATGTCTTCATCGAGCTGATCCGCAACCTGCCGCTGCTCGTCCTGCTCTATCTCTGCTATTACGTGCTCGGCCCGATCTTCGGGCTCGACCGGTTCGTCGCCAGCGTGCTGTGTCTGGCGCTCTATCAATCGGCGCCGATTTCGGAAGTGTTCCGGGCCGGCGTGCTGGCCGTGGCCCGCGGCCAGTGGGAGGCCGCCCACACGGTCGGGCTCAACCGCTACGAGACCTACCGTTTCGTGATCCTGCCCCAGGCGCTGCGCCTGATGCTGCCGCCGCTCACCGGCGAAGCCATCCACATGATCAAGAATTCCGCCATTGTCAGCGTGATCGCCGTTGTCGAGCTCACCACGATCGGACGCAACATCATCTCCGATACGTATATGAGCTTCGAGATCTGGTTCACGATTGCGGCGGTGTACATGGTCGTCACAGTCATCCTGTCGGCGTTCGTCTCCTATCTGGAGAAGCGCCTGGCTGTCGGCCGCAACTGATGCCGGGGCGCGTCGCTGCCGGCGCGCCCCGGCACAACCCCAGAGGAGAATAAAGATGAATCCTATCAGACGCATGTTTTTGGGACTGGTCGCGCTTTCTGCGGCTCTGACCCTGCCGCTGACGGCCCAGGCGCAACAGGTCGCGAGAGAACTCTCCGGCGAAAGCGTCCTGGAGACGATCAAGCAGCGCGGCGCGATCAAGATCGGCCTGTCGCTGTTCGTGCCCTGGTCGATGCGCGACAAGAACGGCGATCTCATCGGCTTCGAGCTCGATGTCGGCCGCCAGCTGGCCGAGGATATGGGTGTCGACGCCGAATTCGTGCCCACCGCCTGGGACGGCATCATTCCGGCGCTGCTGTCGGGCAAGTTCGACGTCATCATCAGCGGCATGTCGATCACCCCGGCGCGCAACCTGACGGTCAACTTCTCCGATCCTTACGCCTATTCCGGCGTCACCATTGTCGCCAACAAGGCGATGACGGAAGGCATGACCGAGGCCGATTTCAACAGCCCGGACGTCACCTTCGCCGCGCGCCGCGGCGCGACGCCGGCGACCGCCATCGCCAGGGTGTTTCCGCAGGCCACGCTGCGCCTGTTCGACGAGGACGGCGCGTCCACCCAGGAGGTGCTCAACGGCAACGCCCATGCGACCATGGCTTCCGAGCCGACGCCGACGCGCGACGTCAACCGCTATCCCGAGACGCTCCACAAGCCGGTCGACAAGACCTATCTGGAGACCGGCGAGGCCTTCGCGGTGCGCAAGGGCGACCCGGACGCGCTCAACTTCTTCAACAACTGGATTGCCGCGCAGTGGCGCAGCGGCTGGCTGGACGAGCGCCAGGACTATTGGTTCCGTTCGCTCGACTGGGAAGACCGGATCGCCCAATAGCGTTCATCAAGCGGCCCGGCATCTTCTTTCCGATGCCGGGCGCAACCGGGCGGGCTTGCTGTGCTCAGACATCTGAAACGACTCCATTGGCTGGACTACGTCATCCTTCTGGCGCTGGCGTGTTTCGTTGCGTTCGTCTGGATCCGCATCGACGGCACGCTGAACTATAAATGGAACTGGTCGATCATCCCCAATTACATCATCCGCTACGATGCGGAGGATGGGCGCTGGATTCCCAATCTGCTGTTGCGCGGGCTGATCACCACGATCCGGGTGTGCCTCTATGCGAGCGTTCTGGCGCTGGTTCTCGGCACGCTCCTGGGCATCGCCCGCTGCGCGTCCAATCTGACGATCCGCATGCTGGCGCGCACCTATGTCGAGTTCCTGCGCAACATCCCGCCGGTGGTCATCCTGTTCATTTTCTATTTCTTCCTGTCCGAACAGCTCGTCGCGGCGCTCGGCATCGAGCGCCGGGCGCGCGGCATCGCCCGGCAGGACAATGCCGCTGTGTGGGAGTTTTTCTTCGGCGACATGCGGCTGTTTCCGTCGCTGTTGTCCGGCGTCATCGTGCTCGCTTTGTTCGAGAGCGCCTTTGTCGGCGAGATCGTGCGCTCCGGCATCCAGTCAATCGAGCGCGGCCAGCGCGAGGCCGCCAGGACGATCGGCTTGAGCGCAATCGACACGTTGCGTTTCATCATCCTGCCGCAGGCCTTCAAGAAGGTGCTGCCGCCGCTTGCCAACGAGTTCATCACCTTGATCAAATACAGCTCGATCATCTCGCTGGTCTCGGTCCAGGAACTGACCTACAGCACCGTCGAACTGGTCGCCTCGACCCGCGCCATCTTCGAAGCCTGGATTACGACGGCGGCGATGTATTTCGTCATCTGCTTCGGCCTGTCGCTGCTGTTCCGCCGACTGGAAGGGCGGTCAGTGGGTGGGTAGGGGTGGGGCTGTGCATTGGGTGGACGGGCTGAGGGCTGCGGGCCGGTGACGACACGGAGGGCGGGAAACCGGCGCTCATAGCAGTCGCGAAGTGGTCTGGTCGTTTCTTCGGAAGTCGGCGTTCGTCCGACCGAGCCCAATACCACCCGTTTGATACAATGGCCGCTTTGCGAACAAAGCCACCCCTTTTGGCGGTTGGAGATTTCCGCGAACGAGCCCGGAGCAAACCGTTGAGTTCTAGTTGCTACCAAGCGGAGCAAGCATGATACGTGACATCTGTCAGTGTTGAGTTAAACGTTCAAACGACCCAAAGCAGACTAGTTGCGAGTGGGCAATGTGCGGCCTCACCGTCAGGGAAAAGCATCACTTTCCGCGGTCACTGAAATCGGACAAATAGAAAACACCGACCTAGAGTTTTCAGTACGACCGTGTATCCTACGACGCGAAACATTTATCCCATTAGAGAGGGGCGCGCATGGCTGCCAAGCTGCCCTACATGGTTTCCACGGGTCTGATACCAAAAATCTTTGAGAAGATTCAGAATGCTCGACGGCCGGAGCGCTTCACGCAGGACTTTTTGGAGACAAAGCTTGGACACGGTGGAGGTAGCGCGCGGCCTATAATTCCGTTACTCAAACGCATGGGTTTCCTCGGCTCAGACGGAGTCCCGACATCGCTCTACGATCAGTTCCGCAACACAGAGACTCAGGGCTTTGCAGTAGCCGAGGGAATGAGGAATGCATTTGGCGAGCTGTTTGATCGGAACGAGTACGTATATGAGTGGGCATTCCCCATTTGACTTGCCTCCCGTGATCATACGGCGACGAAAGGCGACTTTCCAAGAAATTTCTGCCTCCGGTCCTCGTGCGATGCTGCGTGCCAGCCGCGAAGAGCGGCCAAGCAGGCCG
>Ga0209785_1000084_pt1 | contig 44605 bp, 49 predicted proteins | sample WorMetG1BERMUDA2_FD_187403 | JGI IMG/M metagenome (GOLD analysis project Ga0209785, IMG submission 187403) | Marine gutless worms symbiont microbial communities from Max Planck institute for Marine Microbiology, Germany - Inanidrilus... ...
GCCGGTGTGCGCTTCACCCTTTGCGTTCACCGCCAAATCACAGATCCATCATGGTTAAGCTATTGATTTGCCCATACTATCATGTGTGGCTATTGGTCTGAAGCGCCGTTCATCTGGGGAATGCGGGATTAGATCAGTTCCATGCGGCTTCTGAATTGTTTTTCCGTCTGCTCATCACGGAGAATAATGCGCCCGACAATTGCCGGGCGCTGATATCCTTTATCTAGTCCAACCCTCTGTCGCCATGAGCGCTTGCGCTTCCTCGGTCACCAGAAAATCCAAAAACTCCTGAGCTTCTGGATCAGCTTTCGGGGACAGCACCACATTGACATCGCGATAGATCGTTCTTTCAGATGCAAGCTCCACCAGTTCAAGGTCATCTTTTGTGGTCGGCCAATTCGGCCAAGTGATCCACGCATCGACGTCGTTGTTTTCAAACTCCCGGTAACTCGCGCCAGATCCAAGAGCATAGGAAACGATGTTTTTGCGGAACTTGGAGATATCGTCCAATTTACCGAGACGACCGGCTACGTCTTCCCAAACGCCCGTTCCCGACGTGTTGTAAACCCCGGCACCATCGGTCACCACAATGCGAACACCGTCAGACAGAAGGTCTTCAAAGCTCTGGATGTTCTTTGGATTGCCTTTTCTTACAGCGAGGACCGAACGGCGAATGTAGATCGGCCCGACCTTGTCACTATCGAAGGCTGCGTAGGTCAGAAGGAAGGCCGTCATGGACTGCTGAGAGGTTCCCCAGAGAACGTCCGCGTCCGCTTGCGCGCTCGCTGTCCACTTGGCTTCCGGACCAGCGATCACTTCGACTTTGGTGCCGGTTTTTTCTTCCCAAACTCTCGCTACCTTTGCAAAGGCAGTGTGAGGTCCACCGGCACCATAGAGTTTAACGACACCGTCTTTTGGTGCGTGCTCAATGGTAGCGTCATAAAAACCTGTCATTCCAAGACGATCCTTGGCTGTGTCCGCGAGCGCCGGCGCAGCGGTGACGGCGAACGTCATGAGCAGCATTGAAAATCGCATGATGTTTCCTTCGGGTAAGGTGTTGGTTGGTTGCGCATATGGAGGCTATGCGCACGCGACGTATGCTCTGATGGACAAAAAATTCCGTCGGCATGGATCACGAGCGTGTGAGTGGAGATGAAACGTGTCGCCACCTCATTTCTCAGGTGTCGGTTCTTCGTTCCGGACCATCAAAAGGACCCCGGCCAAACACTTTACACAGGCTTGGATTGTTTGCCTCAGGCCTTTGGGAGAAGCGGGACGACGCGTGTCGGCTGAAGCTGTATCAGGAGACGACGGTCGAACCGCTTCACTAGGTCGACACGGTTTCTCAACGGACCGCATAGAAGCGACGACGAGAACCCTGCGCCTCTGGGTGCGTTTGCGCGATTGAAGCCGCCTCTACGGCGCGGCGTCACCCCTTTTCCCTCAACAGCGTGGCAGCAGCTGCGTAGCGGAACGGATAGAGCTCCGGCGAATCCTTAAGCAGCGCCTCAGCGGTCGCATAAATCCGCTCGATCAGGCTGTCGCGATCCGGCGTATCGGGCAGGGCGTTTCTCAGGACCGCTTCCGTGAAGGCTCGGAAGAAGTTCACATAGTCCTTGGCATATCGGTCCAGGCTGCCGCCCGAATGGAAGGCCTCGACAAAGGGAACCGGCACTTCGTAACTCTCCGCGTGCTCAAGGGTAAAGAGCTCCGCGGCACCGGAAGCGGGGTCGGCCATTGGCACGGTGAGTTCATTGAGGTTTCGGAAATAGACCGGCTGATAGTAGTGCTCATAGATCTGTCTTGAAATCTCGCCGCGCTGCACGTGGTCCAAAACGGCGTCGTTCAAAAGATCGTAAAGACCGTCGCAGGTTCGCGCTTCGCCTTTGCAGCCGAACACCTGCATCAGCAGGCTGCCGCCCGGTACGAGTTCCCCGGCGCGGGCTTTCAAGAAGGCGGTCACATCGTCCTGAGCTTGACGCGCAAAAGCGGCGCGGTCTTCTTCACTTACAGAGCCGTTGGCCCGGACAGCGCTGGGCCCGTTGGGCAGGATGTAACCGGGCAATGTGTCAGTCGGCCGTTTCGACAGGAAGCCGATCGCATTGAAGGTGGTCGCCAATGACACGCTCCCGGGCGGCAGCAACTGGTCGTACATCGATCCGACCACAGCGGCGGAGTAGATGCGCTCTTCGCCGAAAACGGACCGTCCGTCCGGCCTGAGACCCAGAAACAGCTTTGAAAAGTCGTTGGTCGGCAGATCGGAATGCACGGTTTGAAACGGCCTGTCCGTCAGCGGCAGAGTTTCCGTCAGGAGGTCGCGCATGACGGCGATCGAATTGGCGCCCTCGGAACAGCCGAAATCGGCGAATGTGATGGCCCCGGTCCCGACGTCGAACGCCAGATTGCGAGCGGCTTCACGCAGCCATGGCAGAACGGCCTCGATCGCCGCCCATTGCGTCGCGGAATTTGCATTGTAAAACCCACCACCGGTCATGCCGGTGGTGGTTGCGCGGGAGACCGCGATATTTGGACTATCTCGATCTGCCATGGCGAAAGTTTCTCCGTCTTCCAGGCATCACCGCAGCGTCCGATGCGAGAGATAGCCATGCGCGGCGTAGAGCGAAATCGCTGCGGCGTTGGACACGTTTAGCGATTGGATCGCGCCCGGCATGTCCAGGCGGGCAAGCGCCGTGACGGTTGCCCGCGTTTTCTGTCGCAGCCCCTTGCCCTCGGCGCCGAGCACCAGCGCGATGCGGTCGCCAGACAGCGTCTCCTCCAGTCTTTGCGGACCGTTTGAATCCAGTCCGATCGTCTTGAAGCCGAGACCGGCCAGAGTCTCGATCGCCTCGGCCAGGTTGGTGACCTGGATATAGCGGATCAGCTCCAGCGCGCCGGAGGCTGATTTTGCCAGCACTCCGGATTCGGCGGGACTATGGCGCAGCGTCGTAATCAGCGCGCCCGCACCGAAGGCGACGGCCGACCGCATGATCGCGCCGACATTGTGAGGGTCGGTCACTTGGTCGAGCAGCAGCACCAGCGATGTGTCGTCGAGCGTCTCGATCGGCTGCACGGGCAACGGCGCGGCATCGACGACCACGCCCTGGTGGATCGCATCCGGCGGCAGCATTTTGTCGATGACCTGTGGTGCGACGATCTCGACCGGAAAGGGCAGGGCGGTCGGATCGGCCAGCGCCAGCCGGTTCATTGCGTTCCTCGTCGTATGAAGGCTACGGATCGTTCGCCTCGGATTGTCGATCGCGGCACGCACGCTGTGGAGACCGTAGAGCAGCAGCGAGCCGTCCGAATCCGGCCGTCCCTTGACGCTGCTCTGCTCTTTTGCCGCCTTGATGTCGCGATGCGTGCGCCGCAGCCTGGCATAGTGGCCGTCCTTGGCCGTGCGCTTTTCCGAACCCTTATCTGCCATGGCGCGGTTATAGTCCGGCGCGCGACGTTCGCAAGGCCCATCTTCGACGGTTGGAGCCGGCTTTCGACCGGGCGAATTTTCCGTGTCACCGTGTTGACACGATCCTGCAACGCCGTCATAACCGCCGCGCAGATTCACCGGGGATGTTACGATCATCGGTGAAACAGTCGCATGACTGCGTCGGTCGGACGTGGAGGGGTGCCTGAGCGGTTAAAAGGGGCGGACTGTAAATCCGTTGGCTATGCCTACGCTGGTTCGAATCCAGCCCCCTCCACCAACTGACCACGCATACGGGCCGCGGGTATAGCTCAATGGTAGAGCAGCAGCCTTCCAAGCTGAATATGCGGGTTCGATTCCCGCTACCCGCTCCAGGCGCTTTCCTGAATCAGGATCGGACCGTCTTTGTACCGTCCGCCACGGGACCTAATTTGGCGTTTTTTGCGTGTTATCCGGTGCTTATCTTCATCCTGGCGCGCATGCCAGATGACATAAGCGATCAGGGCGAGAAGATCGTGCGATATACGCTGTCGCGAGGCCGGATCCTCGGTGAAAACCGGTGCGATTTGGTCTTGCTTCCAAGCGGTTAAAGCCTTATTGGGCCTTCGATCCGCTGGGTTTGCTTTGCTGGGAGCGCCCGATCTTGAGCGCCCCGGTACAATTGATGAGTATGACAGGACTGGAATAAAATGGCGAAAGGCAAGTTTGAACGCAACAAGCCGCATGTGAACATCGGTACGATTGGCCATGTTGACCATGGCAAGACGTCTCTGACGGCGGCGATCACGAAATACTTTGGCGACTTCAAGGCCTATGATGAGATCGACGGCGCGCCGGAAGAGCGTGCCCGTGGCATCACCATTTCGACGGCGCATGTGGAGTATGAGACGGATGCGCGCCACTACGCGCATGTCGACTGCCCGGGCCATGCCGACTACGTCAAGAACATGATCACGGGTGCGGCGCAGATGGACGGCGCGATCCTGGTGGTGTCGGCCGCCGACGGTCCGATGCCGCAGACGCGTGAGCACATCCTTCTGGCCCGTCAGGTCGGTGTTCCGGCGATCGTGGTGTTCCTGAACAAGGTCGACCAGGTTGACGACGAGGAGCTTCTCGAGCTTGTCGAGATGGAAGTGCGCGAACTGCTCGATACCTATGAGTTCCCGGGCGACGACATTCCGATCATCAAGGGTTCGGCGCTGGCGGCATTGGAAGATTCCAACAAGGAGATCGGCGAGGACGCGGTGCGCGAGCTGATGGCGCAGGTGGATGAATACATCCCGACGCCGGAGCGTCCTGTCGACCAGCCTTTCCTGATGCCGATCGAGGACGTGTTCTCGATCTCGGGTCGTGGCACGGTCGTGACGGGTCGTGTCGAGCGCGGTGTGATCAATGTCGGCGACGAGATCGAGATTGTCGGCATCCGCGACACGACGAAGACGACGTGCACGGGCGTTGAGATGTTCCGCAAGCTTCTGGACCAGGGCCAGGCTGGCGACAATATCGGTGCGCTTCTGCGCGGTGTGGACCGTGACGGTGTCGAGCGCGGCCAGGTTCTGTGCAAGCCGGGTTCTGTGACGCCGCACACGAAGTTCAAGGCGGAAGCCTACATCCTGACGAAGGAAGAAGGCGGCCGTCATACGCCGTTCTTCACCAACTACCGTCCTCAGTTTTACTTCCGCACGACGGATGTGACGGGTGTTGTGACGCTTCCGGAAGGCACAGAGATGGTGATGCCTGGCGACAATGTGACGGTTGACGTCGAGTTGATCGTGCCGATCGCGATGGAAGAGAAGCTGCGCTTCGCCATCCGCGAGGGCGGCCGTACCGTCGGCGCCGGCATTGTCGCAAGCATCACGGAGTGATGCTGGCCTAGATGCCTTCTAAAACATTGAAACGCGCCGGCTATCGTCGGCGCGTTTCGCTTTCCTACAGGAGGTGAGGCTGATGACTGGATCCCTTGGGCAAACGTCATCGCCCCGCCATTTGCGTCTTGAACCGTCCGGCAAATGCCGTTAAACCGCCTTGCGACACAGGGGTATAGCTCAGTTGGTAGAGCGACGGTCTCCAAAACCGTAGGTCGGGAGTTCGAGCCTCTCTGCCCCTGCCATCCACCGCGAACGAGCTGGTGATCGGCCTATTGCTCGCGCATGGCCCGGCTCATTTGATCAACTGCTGGTTTGACGAGATAGCTCAGCGCCGTCCTTTCCTGAGTCTTTAAGAAAACCTCGACCGGCATGCCCGGAACCAGCGCGCTTGCATCGAGGCCGGCGGCACGCACATCGTCGATCGCGATCACCGCGCGATAATAGGCGGCACCGCCGGTTTCATCGATCACGGTGGTCGCCGAGACAGTCTCGACCCGTCCGGCAACCTCCGGCGTCGTGCGCTGGTTCATCGCGGTCAAGCGGACGGCGGCGCTCTGGCCGGCCCGAACCTCGTCAATGTAGCGCGGGTCGATCACGGCGTCGATCTTCAGCGCCTTGTCCTGCGGCACGATCTGCATGACCGACGCGCCGGCTGCGATCACGCCGCCGACCGTCGCGACGGACAGCCCGTGCACCAGACCGCTGGCGGGCGCCCGGATTTCCGTGCGGTCGAGCTGTTTCTCCGCCGCTTGAAGCTGTTGAGTCACCTCGCGGATTTCCGCCTCAGTGTCGGCCAGCTCCCGCATCGCCTGTTCGGCGAAGACACGGTCGGCCTGGACGATGGCGATCTGGGTTTCACTGATCGCAGCCTCGGTCTGGGCCTCGTCGGCATCGGCCTCGCCGATGGCGCCGTCGAACGAGGCGATCTGCTTGTACAACGTCCGCAGCGATGCCTTCGATGCGTGGCCCTGTTCCTCAAGCGTTTGCATCGCCGCCAGTTCCTCGCTGTGCAACTGCTTTTGTTTGACGCTTGCCAGCCGCTGTGCCCGGATGCCGTCGATCTGGCTGTCCAATTGGGCGATCTTTCGGTGCATCTGGTGCCGCTCGACTTGCCGCGTCTTCAGGCGGGCCTCGAAAAGGGCCTCCTGCGCCGAGCGTATTTCCGCCGCAACGCCGTCCATCTCGGCCCAGGCAATGCGCGCGAGGCCGCGGCTTTCGGCCTGCAGCCGCGCCTTGCGTGCGATCGCTTCCCACAGCCGGCTGCGCAGGATGTCCACATTCGTGGCGGCGGCGGTGCGGTCGAGGCGCATCACCAACGCGCCTTTCTCGACGAACTGGCCGTCGGAGACGGCGATCGCATCGACGATTCCGCCGTCGAGATGCTGCACATCCTTTGGCTTGCCTTCCACCGCAATGCGTCCCTGGGCAATGACGGCGCCGGCCAGCGGCGCATTGGCGAGCCACACGCCGCCGAAGCAAAACAGAAGGAAAAAGGCGCCGGCGCCGAAGGCGATCAGACCCCGCGTACCTGTCTTTGGCGCATCGGATGCAATGTGGGTTTGCTCTGTCTCTTGAAAGGTCATGGTTCTATCCGCTCACAACATGAATTCCGGTTTTCGAATGATCGTCCGATAGCACCTGCTGCTTGTCGCCGAACCGCATCTGCCGCCCTTCATTGAGGACAAGCATTTTGTTCACGGCGGCGACGGCGTTCGGCCGGTGCGCGACGACGACGACCGTGGAGCCGGCTTGCCGCATCGCGCGGATGCAGTTGGCAAGCGCCGCCTCGCCCTCGGCATCGAGATGGGCGTTGGGTTCGTCGAGCACGATCAGACAAGGCTTGCGGAAGATCGCACGGGCAAGCGCGATCCGTTGCGCCTGACCGCCCGACAACGGCGATGCGGTGGTGCCGACAGGCGTTTCATAACCTTGCGGCAGCGAAAGGATAATGTCGTGCACGCCGGCGCGTTTGGCCGCCTCGACGACGTCCTCCGCCGCTGCGTCGGCGTCGAACCGTGCGATGTTCTGCGCGATGGTGCCGCTCAGAAGCTGCACATTCTGCGGCAGGTAGCCGATATGTCGCCCGAGCCGGTCGCGGTCCCAGGCCGAGAACGGCGCGCCGTCCAGCGTCACGGAGCCGCGGTCCGGTGCCCACAGGCCGGTCAGAAGGCGCGCGAGGCAGGATTTGCCCGAGCCGCTCGGGCCGATGATGCCCAGCCCGTCGCCCGGCTGCAGGTTGAAGTTCAGGCCCTGCAGCAGAGGCCGCGGCATCGCGTTGCGGTCGGAGCCGTGTTGCGGGGCAAGCTTCACGACGCCGTCGACGGCCAACCGCCCCGTGGGCTCCGGCAGCGAGAAAGGCTGCTGCTGCGCGTTGGCATTGAAGGTGTCCGCCAGCTTGCTTGCGGCAAGGCGGGCCCGCACGAAACCGCGCCAATTGGCGATAAGCTGATCCACCGGGGCGAGGGCGCGGCCGGAGAGAATGCTTGCCGCGATCAGCGTACCTGGCGATATCTCCTGGCGAATGGCCAGCAGCGCGCCCAGCGCCAGCATCGCGGATTGGATCAGAAGGCGCGTCGCCTTGCTGCCGGATCCGAGAAGCTGGCCTGTTGAAAGCGCCTTCTGCGCCTGCGCCATCGTGCGGTCGCGAACCGTCTGCCAGTTGGCGGTGAAATGGCCGACCATGCCCATGGTCAACATCGCGTCGGCGCCGGTGAAGGCTTGACGCTCGTAATCGGTTTCCTCGCCTTCGAGGCGGCCTGCGGCCTTTAGGGGGCCGCGGCTTGCCAGTTCCTGCAGCACGGCAAGGGCGATGACGAGGCCCGCGCCGGCGGCAGCGAGAATGCCGAGTGAGACGTGGAGGGCGAAGATGACGCCGAGGTAAATAACCACCCAGGGCGCGTCGAACAGTGCCGGCGGCCCGCCCGCTGACAGAAAATGGCGCACGGCTTTCAGGTCCTTCATGGTGGCGGACGTATCGCCCTTGCCGTCGACCTGGCCGCGAATGCAGGCGCGCTGAATGGTCTGCCCCAGGTTGCGATCCAGCCGGAAAGCGACGCGGGAAAAGAGCTGGGCGCGCAGGCTGTCGAACAGGGCATAGAAAAGATAAAGCAGACAGACCAGACCGAAGAGCGCTGTCAGCGTCGGAACGGAGCCGCTCGGTAGGATGCGGTCATAGACCTGCAGCATGAAGAGGGGGCCGGTCAGCAGCAGCAGATTGCCGGCGATGCTGAACAGTCCTACGGCGACCAACGTGCTGCGCAGATTGCGCAGCACGAAGCCGGAGAAACGAACCGGATTGGTTTGCATGATGATCTCCGATGGGTCGGTCCTCCCGGCGCTAGGCCAGGAGGATGTTGTCGAACGACAGATCGTCGAGGTTGCAGTTGCGCAGCGTGACCATGTCATCGTCGCTGAACTCGAAGATCAGGTCGTCGCCGTCTTCGATCAGGCACTCGCCCATTTCCTGTGCCGAGGCATAACCGGATGCCTTGAACATCAGAAAATCGTCGGTCCCATAGTCGTAGACCCGGTCGAAGCCGATGTCGCCGGCGCCGAAATCGAAGACGAACGTGTCGGCACCGGAACCGCCGACCAGCTTGTCCTTGCCGGCGCCGCCATTGAGCGTGTCGTTGCCCGATCCACCGGTCAGGTAGTCGTTGCCCGATCCGCCAAGGAGCGTGTCGTTGCCGGAACCGCCATAGACCTTGTCGTTGTGGGCGCCACCGTCCAGATGGTCGTTGCCGCCGCCGCCGATAAGCCGGTCTCTGCCGTCGTCGCCATAGAGCGCGTCATTGCCGGAATGACCGTTGAGGACATCGGCGCCGGAGTCTCCGTGGAGCTGGTCTTCGCCGCTGTTGCCGTTCAGCGTGTCATTGCCGCTGCCGCCATTCAGCACATCAGCACCGGAGCCGCCATTGAGCAGGTCGGCGCCCGAGCCGCCGGACAGTTCGTCGTCGCCGCTGCCGCCGGACAGGACATCGTCGTCGCCGCCGCCGAACAACGTATCGTTGCCGGAACCGCCGGCGAGATCGTCCTCGCCGGAACCGCCGTCGAGCCTGTCGTTACCAGACCCGCCAACGAGTTCGTCCTTTCCGCCATTGCCGTTCATGACGTCGTCGCCCGAGTTGCCGTTCAGCACATCGTTGCCTTCGCCGCCATGCATTTCGTCATTGCCGGAATGGCCGTTCAACGTGTCGTTGCCGTCATTGCCGTAAAGGACGTCGTTGCCGGAGTTGCCGTTCACCTCGTCGTTTCCGCGTCCGCCGGAAATCAGGTCGTCGCCGCTGATGCCGTAGAGGACGTCATTGCCGTCACCACCGTAGATGATGTCGTCATCGGGCTTCGGCTGTCCCGAAACCGGATGTTGCGGCAGCAGGCCGACGACGTTGCGCTGACCGATCTCCAGCAGCACGACATTGTCGTCATAGTCCTTGTCGCCGCCGGCATAGAGGTCCTCAAGACCGATCATCAACTCGCCGGCAACGGTGTTGGCGCGGCCGACGACATGCGGAAAGGCGTCCGGATTCGGCCGGTGATCATTCGCCGCGCTGGTCGCCGAATGAAACAGGTCATAGCCGTATTGGCTCTGAATGGCCGTTTCCGAACCGGTTTCGTCGTCGACATGCCACAGCCGCAGCGACCGGTCCTGAATCATGCCCGGCGCGCCGTCGGCGTTTCTCAATTCGAAACGTCCGGTTTCCGACTCCAGCGCCTCGCGATTGAGGGTGCCTTTGCCGTAACCGTTCGACACGATGAAGAAACCGATCTGGGCGCCGGCATCGACGTCGAATTCGACCGACGACTCACCAGGAATCAGATCGCCGCCGCTGCCCTGTTTCGACGAGTTGGCGAACAGGATGCGGACATTCGAAATCGAGCCGTCAGGACCGATTTCGTAAGCGCCGAGGGCGTTGCGGAATCCGGCACCTTCGTCGATGAAGGTCACCTTGGCCGTTGTGGCTTCCGTCATGACCAGATTGGCCATGTCGACATAGGCGGGTTTGCCGTTGCCGTAGATGGTGTCATTGCCACCCTGGCCAAACAACCGGTCGTTGCCGGTGCCGCCGAAGACTTCATCGTTGCCGCTAAGGGCTTGGATGAAATCGTCGCCACCGGCACCGGACAGCACTTCCGATCGACCGGTGCCGGTCAATCGATCCGCCCCATTGGTGCCAAGCACCGGGGAGATGTTCATATTGGTATCAACACTCATGAGATTTTCCTTGTTGCAAATGAGCACGGGACACGCCCGCGCAGACACAACACTCCTGTTGGCAAGAGCTGTGCCACGACAAGAAATCTCATCAATTCATATATTTAGAGGAGTCCTCCCGCGGGGATTGCCAGCGTCATGAATGCAAAACGGCAAAGCGCTTCGCATTCTGCAAAAGGCAAAGAGAACGAAGTCAGTAGGTTCGCAAAGCGGTTTTGAACGGCGGCCTGCCACACAAAAGCCGAAAATCTTCTGTTCATTGCTCTTTGGGCGTTTATGATGCGGTCATGCGCGGATTGGCAGTCGGGCCGATTACGCGAGCCCGTAGTACGATTGTTGCCGATTATTTAGCCCGTGAGCTCTTGTTATTTTTGGAATCGGTGATTATTAAAGTGAAAACAGACACGCGGCGCGTGGGGCTGAACGGCTCTCTTTACGCGCCGTAAAGGCGTGAGCGGCTTATGGCATCCAAAACAAATCCTTTTGCGTTTCTGCAGCAAGTGCGTGCCGAAACGTCCAAAGTGACATGGCCTTCGCGGCGGGAGACGATGATCTCCTCGCTGATGGTGCTGATTATGGTTTTCCTGGCAGCGGCGTTTTTCTTTGCGGCCGACCAGCTTCTCGGCTTTCTCGTCGGGCTGGTTCTTAATATCGGCTAATGCGTGCAGGAGACACTGATGGCGGCGCGGTGGTACATTGTCCACGCATATTCGAATTTTGAAAAGAAGGTGGCGGAGTCGATCGAGGAACAGGCGCGCGCGAAGGGGCTTGAGCATCTTTTCGAGAAAATCCTCGTGCCGACGGAAAAAGTGGTGGAAGTGCGTCGCGGGCGCAAGGTCGATTCGGAGCGCAAATTCTTTCCCGGTTACGTCATGGTGCGTGCCGATTTGACGGATGAAGCCTATCACCTGATCAAGAACACGCCGAAGGTGACGGGTTTCCTGGGGTCGGACAACAAACCTGTTCCGATTCCGGATTCGGAAGCCGAGCAGATCCTGACGCAGGTTCAGGAGGGGGTCGACCGGCCGAAACCGTTCATCTCCTTCGAGATCGGCGAACAGATTCGGGTTGCCGACGGCCCCTTCGCCTCCTTCTCCGGAGTCGTGCAGGAGGTGGACGAAGAGCGGTCCCGCCTCAAGGTCGAAGTGTCGATCTTCGGCCGGGCAACGCCGGTCGAACTGGAATACGGGCAGGTCGAAAAGGTCTGAACCGAACGGCGGGCACACCCCGCCACGCGCGTGGGAGGAAAGCGGGGCGCAAGCCGGTCCCGCGGACCGCACCACGCAACCGCAGCCGCCGGGCAACCGGCATGGATGGCGGTCCGCACAGAGGCGGATTGCTGATCATCACATGGAACGGGACGGTGCGTCCGTCCCTTTGATAGGGCAGAGTGAAGATGGCTAAGAAAGTCGCAGGTCAGCTCAAGTTGCAGGTCCCGGCAGGCGCCGCAAATCCGTCGCCGCCGATCGGTCCCGCGCTTGGTCAGCGTGGCATCAACATTATGGAATTCTGCAAGGCGTTCAATGCAGCCTCGCAGGAAATGGAGAAGAACGCGCCGATTCCGTGCGTCATTACCTATTATCAGGACAAGTCCTTCACCTTCACCATGAAGCAGCCCCCCGTCAGCTACTTCCTGAAGAAGGAAGCCAAGCTGAAATCCGGCTCCAAGGAGCCGGGCCGTCAGAAGGCCGGCTCGATCACGCGCGACCAAGTGCGCAATATCGCAGAGGCCAAAATGAAGGACCTCAACGCTGCCGATGTCGAGGGCGCGATGGCTATGGTCGAGGGCTCCGCCCGCTCCATGGGCCTGGAAGTGACGGAGTAAGACGATGGCCAAGATCGCAAAAAGAATTCAGAAAACCCGTGAAGGCATTGATAAAAATAAACTTTATTCCATAGGTGATGCCGTCACCATGGTCAAGGAGCGGGCCACCGCCAAATTCGACGAAACCATCGAGGTCGCCATGAATCTAGGGGTTGATCCCCGCCATGCCGATCAGATGGTGCGCGGCGTGGTCAATCTGCCCAACGGCACCGGTCGTGCCGTCAGGGTGGCTGTGTTTGCCCGTGGCGACAAAGCCGAGCAGGCGAAGGCCGCGGGCGCCGATATCGTTGGTGCTGAGGATCTGGTGGAAAGCGTTCAGAACGGTCAGATCGATTTCGATCGCTGCATCGCGACGCCCGACATGATGCCGCTCGTCGGCCGGCTCGGCAAGGTGCTCGGTCCGCGCGGTCTCATGCCGAATCCGAAGGTCGGCACCGTGACCAATGATCTGAACGAAGCCGTTTCGGCCTCGAAGGGCGGTGCAGTCGAGTTCCGTGTCGAAAAAGCCGGCATCGTCCATGCGGGCGTCGGCAAGGCCTCGTTCGACAACACGGCCATTGTGGAGAATATCCGCGCCTTTGCTGACGCGGTCATCAAGGCGAAACCGAGTGGCGCCAAGGGCAACTATGTCAAGCGCGTCGCCATTTCGTCGACCATGGGCGCCGGCGTGAAAATCGATCCGTCCAGCCTGGCTTCGGCCTGACTGCGGCGGCAGACGACCGGTCCGGCCGGTCAAACCGTTTTCCGGCCTTGGGGCCGGAAAATCCCGGGTCCGACGACCCGGGGCTCCTGTCCGAGATTGCGGGTGGTTCGCCTTAATCACCTGGCCCGCGTGAGACAGGTGAGATCCGAGATTTTGGCGCGCAGGCGCCCGGCTTTCGGTTCGAACCTTCTTTGCCTTGCGCCGGCGCTTCAGGCCGGCTCGAGGGGACAGGATCCTCAAGCGTCGCTTGCGGGTCGAAGATGGCCCCATGTGGCAAGGCAAACCCGACAGGCCCCGCCCAAGCGGTCCTGTCAACTGGAGAGTGGCAGTGGAAAGAGCGGAAAAACGCGAATTCGTCACGGCATTGAACGAGGTCTTCCGGACCAGCGGTTCATTGGTCGTGGCCCACTATGCCGGTCTTTCGGTCGCGCAGATGAACGATCTTCGTTCGAGAATGCGTGAGGCCGGAGGCACCGTCAAAGTCGCGAAGAACCGCCTGGCCAAAATTGCTCTTCAGGGCACGGAGTCGGAAGGGATCTCCAATCTCTTCCAGGGTCAGACGGTCATCGCCTACAGCGAGGACCCGGTGACCGCTCCGAAAGTAGCCATCGAATTCGCCAAGGCCAACGAAAACCTCGTTGTTCTCGGCGGCGCGATGGGGGCAACCGAACTCGACGTCGACGGTGTCAAGGCTCTGGCCACACTGCCGTCCATCGATGAGTTGCGTGCCAAGATTGTCGGCATGATTTCGACGCCGGCAACGCGCATTGCGCAGGTTGTCAACGCTCCCGCCGGCCAGTTGGCCCGGGTGATGAATGCTTATGCCCAGAAGGACGAAGCCGCATAGGCGGAGCTTCGCTGTTCAGAACCAGTTCGAACCGAACGTTGAAGGAAACTTATCATGGCTGATCTTGCTAAGATCGTAGAAGACCTTTCGAACCTGACCGTCCTGGAAGCCGCCGAGCTTTCCAAGATGCTCGAAGAGCATTGGGGCGTGTCCGCCGCTGCACCGGTTGCCGTCGCCGCGGCCGTCGGTGGTGGCGCCGAAGCCGCCGCTGAAGAGGAAAAGGACGAGTTCGACGTCGTGCTTGCCTCTATCGGTGACAAGAAAATCAACGTCATCAAGGAAGTTCGCGGCATTACCGGCCTTGGCCTGAAGGAAGCCAAGGACCTCGTCGAGAGCGCGCCGAAACCGGTCAAGGAAGCGGTTTCCAAGGCCGAGGCTGAGGAAATCAAAGGCAAGCTCGAAGCGGCAGGTGCCACTGTCGAGCTCAAGTAAACGGCTATCCGTTTCGTCGGCGGGGGCTTTTCGGAAGGCCTCCGCCGGCCGACATGTTTGCCGATCGGACGTATTACCCAAGGACCGGAAAACGGTCCTTGGGTAATGGGTTCTCAAAAGACCCTTATTTGCGAAGCCCGCTGGCCACCGGCTTCGTCAGTTGCAGGCCGGATGCAAGATACAAGGAGCGACGATGGCTCAGACCCTTTCGTTCAATGGTCGCAGGCGCGTACGCAAGTTTTTTGGAAAAATACCGGAAGTGGCGGAGATGCCGAACCTGATCGAGGTTCAGAAGGCATCCTACGACCAGTTCCTGATGATAGACGAGCCCGCGGGTGGTCGACCCGACGAGGGACTTCAGGCCGTGTTCAAGTCGGTCTTCCCGATCTCGGACTTCTCCGGCGCCTCGATGCTAGAGTTCGTCTCCTATGAATTCGAACAGCGGAAATTCGACGTTGAGGAATGCCGTCAACGTGATCTGACCTATGCCGCGCCGCTCAAGGTGACGCTGCGCCTCATCGTTTTCGACATCGACGAGGACACCGGCGCGAAGTCCATCAAGGACATCAAGGAACAGAATGTCTATATGGGCGACATGCCGCTGATGACCGACAACGGTACCTTCATCGTCAACGGTACCGAGCGGGTCATCGTCTCCCAGATGCACCGGTCTCCCGGCGTCTTCTTCGACCACGACAAAGGCAAAAGTCACTCCTCCGGCAAATTGCTGTTTGCCGCGCGCGTCATTCCCTATCGCGGTTCCTGGCTCGACATCGAGTTCGACGCAAAGGACATTGTGCATGCCCGTATCGACCGCCGCCGCAAGATTCCGGTAACGTCGCTGCTGATGGCCCTGGGCATGGATCCCGAGGACATTCTCGACACTTTCTACACCCATTCGGTCTATACGCGCGAAGGCGATGGCTGGCGGCTTCCGTTCCAGCCGGACGCGCTGAAAGGCAGCAAGGCCGTCGCCGACCTGGTCGACGCCGATAGCGGCGAGGTCATCGCGGAAGCCGGCAAGAAGCTGACGCCGCGGTTCCTGCGCCAGCTTCAGGAGAAGGGAGTCAAGGCGCTCAAAGCTTCCGACGAGGATCTCAACGGTAGCTATCTGGCCCGAGATATGGTCAATAAAGAGACCGGCGAGATCTATCTCGAGGCTGGCGACGAGATCGACGAAAAGACCCTTCCGGTGCTGATCGAGGCTGGTTTTGAGGAACTGCCGATCCTCGACATCGACCATGTCAATATCGGCGGCTACATCCGCAACACGTTGGCGGCCGACAAAAACGAGAGCCGTCAGGACGCGCTGTTCGACATTTACCGCGTCATGCGGCCAGGCGAGCCGCCGACCATGGAATCGGCGGAAGCGATGTTCGAATCGCTGTTTTTCGATGCGGAGCGCTACGATCTGTCCTCCGTCGGCCGGGTCAAGATGAATATGCGTCTTGATCTCGATGCCGAGGACAGCGTGCGGGTGCTGCGCAAGGAAGACATCGTGGCGGTGGTCAAGACGCTGGTCGAACTGCGCGACGGCAAGGGCGAGATCGACGACATCGACAATCTCGGCAACCGTCGCGTGCGCTCGGTCGGCGAGTTGATGGAGAATCAGTACCGTCTCGGCCTGTTGCGCATGGAACGCGCCATCAAGGAGCGCATGTCGTCCATCGAAATCGATACGGTCATGCCGCAGGATCTGATCAATGCCAAGCCCGCCGCCGCCGCGGTGCGCGAGTTCTTCGGCTCGTCGCAGTTGTCGCAGTTCATGGACCAGGTCAACCCGCTGTCGGAGATCACCCATAAGCGCCGGCTTTCGGCGCTCGGACCAGGCGGTCTGACCCGCGAGCGCGCCGGCTTCGAGGTGCGTGACGTGCACCCGACCCATTATGGCCGGATTTGTCCGATCGAAACGCCGGAAGGCCCGAATATCGGCTTGATCAACTCGCTGGCCACCTTTGCGCGCGTCAACAAATACGGCTTCATCGAAAGCCCTTACCGGCGCATCGTCGACGGCAATGTGACCGATGACGTGATGTATCTGTCGGCGATGGAAGAGGCGAAGTACCACGTCGCCCAGGCCAACGCCGTGCTCAACGAGGACGGTTCCTTCGCCGACGAATTCGTTGTCTGCCGTCACGCCGGCGACGTGATGCTGGCGCCGCGCGACTCCATCGATCTGATGGACGTGTCGCCCAAGCAGCTCGTTTCGGTGGCGGCCGCACTGATTCCGTTCCTGGAAAACGATGACGCCAACCGCGCCTTGATGGGGTCGAACATGCAGCGTCAGGCGGTGCCGCTGGTGCGTGCCGAGGCGCCGTTTGTCGGCACCGGCATGGAGCCTGTGGTGGCGCGCGATTCCGGTGCGGCGATTGCCGCGCTGCGTACCGGCGTCGTCGACCAGGTCGACGCGACGCGTATCGTCATCAGGGCGACTGAGGAACTCGATCCGTCGAAATCCGGTGTCGACATCTATACGCTGCAGAAGTTCCAACGCTCCAACCAGAACACCTGCATCAACCAGCGCCCGCTGGTCAATGTCGGTGACCGGATCGAGAAGGGCGATATCATCGCCGACGGACCGTCGACCGACCTCGGCGACCTGGCGCTCGGCCGCAACGTGCTGGTCGCCTTCATGCCGTGGAACGGTTACAACTACGAGGACTCGATCCTGTTGTCGGAGCGCATCGTCCGTGACGATGTCTTCACGTCGATTCACATCGACGAATTCGAAGTGATGGCGCGCGACACCAAGCTCGGACCGGAGGAAATCACCCGCGACATTCCGAACGTCTCCGAAGAGGCGCTGAAAAATCTCGACGAGGCGGGCATCGTCTATATCGGCGCAGAGGTAGCGCCCGGCGATATCCTGGTCGGCAAGATCACGCCGAAAGGCGAAAGCCCGATGACGCCGGAGGAAAAACTGTTGCGCGCCATCTTCGGCGAGAAGGCTTCGGACGTGCGCGATACCTCCATGCGCATGCCGCCCGGCACCTTCGGCACGGTGGTCGAGGTCCGCGTGTTCAACCGTCACGGCGTCGAGAAAGACGAGCGCGCCATGGCAATCGAGCGCGAAGAGATCGAGCGCCTGGCCAAGGACCGCGACGACGAGCAGGCCATCCTGGACCGCAACGTCTATGGCCGCCTGTCGGGCATGCTGATCGGCAACACGGCCGTCGCCGGGCCAAAAGGCTTCAAGAAGGGCACCGGCTTGAGCGAAGACCTGATGCAGGACTATCCGCGTTCGCAATGGTGGATGTTCGCTGTCGACGACGAGAAGCTGCAGGGCGAAATTGAGGCGCTCAGGGCACAGTACGACGAATCCAAGAAGCGTCTCGAACAGCGCTTCATGGACAAGGTCGAGAAGGTCCAGCGCGGCGACGAGATGCCGCCCGGCGTCATGAAAATGGTCAAGGTCTTCGTCGCCGTTAAACGCAAGGTGCAGCCCGGCGACAAGATGGCCGGCCGTCACGGCAATAAGGGCGTGATCTCGCGCATCGTGCCGATCGAGGACATGCCGTTCCTCGAAGACGGCACCCATGTCGACATCGTGCTCAATCCGCTCGGCGTTCCGTCGCGCATGAATGTCGGCCAGATCCTGGAAACCCATCTGGGGTGGGCCTGCGCGGGCATGGGCCAGCGCATCGGCGACATGCTGGAGGAATATGAGAAGTCCGGCGATATCAAGCCGCTGCGCACGACCATCAACGACGTGATCGGGGCGGGACCCAAGGGCGAGCCGGTCGACCAGTATGACGATGCGTCCGTTGTCAAACTGGCACAGCAGACCAAACGCGGTGTGTCGATCGCGACACCGGTCTTTGACGGCGCGGTCGAGATGGACGTCAACAATATGCTGATGCAGTCCGGTCTCAATGAGTCCGGTCAGTCGACCCTCTATGACGGCCGCACCGGCGAGGCTTTCGACCGGCAGGTGACCGTGGGCTACATTTACATGCTCAAGCTCAACCACCTGGTGGATGACAAGATCCATGCCCGTTCGATCGGTCCCTATTCGCTGGTCACGCAGCAGCCGCTGGGCGGTAAGGCGCAGTTCGGCGGACAGCGTTTTGGTGAGATGGAAGTGTGGGCGCTCGAGGCCTACGGCGCCGCCTACACCTTGCAGGAAATGCTGACGGTCAAGTCGGACGACGTGGCCGGTCGGACCAAGGTCTACGAGGCGATCGTGCGCGGTGACGACACCTTCGAGGCCGGCATTCCGGAAAGCTTCAACGTGCTCGTCAAGGAGATGCGTTCGCTCGGTCTCAATGTCGAACTGGAAAACACCCGGGTCGATGAGGACGAACACGGTATCGAGCAATTGCCGGACGCGGCCGAATAGAAACCGGCGGCGCGCCTCCGCGAAGGCAGGCGCGCCCGTCCGTCCGGCGTTGGTGCCGGGCGGGGCCGTGCAGGCGGCGACACCATATTTCGGACGGTCGGAAGGCTGAAGCCAGGCCTGCGCGACCGTCGGCAAAAGGGGCCATCGCCCCACGAAGGAGACAGGTATGAACCAAGAGGTCATGAACCTTTTCAACAATCAGGCTCCGGTCCAGACCTTCGATTCCATACGGATTTCGATCGCGTCGCCGGAGAAGATCCTCTCCTGGTCCTTCGGCGAGATCAAGAAGCCGGAGACGATCAACTACCGTACTTTCAAGCCTGAGCGCGACGGTCTTTTCTGCGCGCGCATTTTCGGGCCGATCAAGGACTATGAGTGCCTATGCGGCAAGTATAAGCGGATGAAGTATAAAGGCATCATCTGCGAAAAATGCGGTGTGGAAGTCACCCTGTCGCGCGTGCGCCGCGAGCGCATGGGTCATATCGAACTGGCCGCGCCCGTCGCCCATATCTGGTTTCTGAAGTCGCTGCCGAGCCGCATCGGAACCCTGCTCGACATGACGCTGAAGGACATTGAGCGTGTCCTTTATTTCGAAAACTACATCGTCACCGAGCCGGGCCTGACGTCGCTGAAGGAAAACCAGCTTCTGTCGGAAGAGGAGTATATGATCGCCGTCGACGAATTCGGTGAGGACGCCTTCACCGCAATGATCGGCGCTGAGGCGATCTTCGAATTGCTGGCCGCGATGGATCTGGAAAAGATCGCCGTCGACTTGCGCGACGAACTCGCAGCGACGTCGTCCGAGCTGAAGACCAAGAAGCTGATGAAGCGGTTGAAGCTGGTCGAGAACTTTATCGAATCGGGCAACCGGCCCGAATGGATGATTATGAAGGTCATTCCGGTCATCCCGCCGGATCTGCGTCCGCTGGTGCCGCTGGATGGCGGCCGCTTCGCGACCTCCGATCTCAACGATCTCTACCGCCGCGTCATCAACCGCAACAACCGCCTGAAAAGGCTCATCGAGCTGCGCGCGCCCGGCATCATTATTCGCAATGAAAAGCGTATGTTGCAGGAATCCGTTGATGCTCTGTTCGATAATGGGCGCCGCGGTCGCGTCATTACGGGAGCCAACAAGCGCCCGCTGAAATCGCTGTCGGACATGCTCAAGGGCAAGCAAGGGCGGTTCCGCCAGAACCTTCTGGGCAAGCGCGTCGACTATTCCGGCCGCTCGGTCATCGTGACCGGCCCGGAACTCAAGCTGCATCAGTGTGGTCTGCCGAAGAAGATGGCATTGGAGCTGTTCAAGCCGTTCATCTATGCACGGCTCGACGCCAAGGGCTATTCCTCGACGGTCAAACAGGCCAAAAAGCTGGTGGAGAAGGAAAAGCCGGAAGTCTGGGACATCCTGGACGAAGTCATCCGCGAGCATCCGGTTCTGCTGAACCGGGCACCGACCCTCCACCGGCTCGGCATCCAGGCCTTCGAGCCGATCCTCGTGGAAGGCAAGGCGATCCAGCTTCACCCGCTGGTGTGCACCGCGTTCAACGCCGATTTCGACGGCGACCAGATGGCCGTGCACGTGCCGTTGTCACTGGAGGCGCAGCTCGAAGCGCGCGTCCTGATGATGTCGACCAACAACATCCTGCATCCGGCCAATGGCGCACCGATCATCGTGCCGTCCCAGGACATGGTTCTCGGGCTTTACTACTTGTCGATCGTGAACGAGAACGAGCCCGGCGAAGGCATGGTGTTCGCCGATATGGGCGAACTGCACCACGCGCTGGAAAACAAGGTCGTCACGCTGCACGCCAAGATCAAGGGGCGTTTCAGGACCAAGGATGCCGACGGCAACGATGTGTCGCAGATCTACGACACCACGCCCGGCCGCATGATCATCGGCGAGCTGCTGCCGCGCAACGTCAATGTGCCGTTCGAAGTCTGCAATCAGGAAATGACCAAGAAGAACATCTCCAAGATGATCGACACGGTTTACCGGCATTGCGGTCAGAAGGAGACAGTCATTTTCTGCGACCGGATCATGCAGCTCGGCTTCAGCCATGCCTGCCGCGCCGGCATCTCCTTCGGCAAGGACGACATGGTGATCCCGGCCACCAAGGCCAAGATCGTCAGCGATACCGAAATGCTCGTGAAGGAATATGAGCAGCAATACAATGACGGCCTGATCACCCAGGGCGAGAAGTACAACAAGGTCGTCGATGCCTGGGGCAAGGCCACCGAGAAGGTCGCCGACGAAATGATGGGCCGCATCAAGGCGGTCGAGTTCGATGACAACGGCCGGCAGAAGCCGATAAACTCGATCTATATGATGAGCCATTCCGGTGCGCGTGGTTCGGCCAACCAGATGCGTCAGCTCGGCGGTATGCGCGGCCTGATGGCCAAGCCCTCCGGTGAAATCATCGAAACGCCGATCACCTCCAACTTCAAGGAAGGCCTGACCGTGAACGAGTACTTCAACTCGACCCACGGCGCCCGCAAGGGACTGGCCGACACGGCGCTGAAAACCGCCAACTCCGGCTATCTGACGCGTCGCCTCGTCGATGTCGCGCAGGACTGCATCGTCACGCAGAACGATTGCGGCACCCAGAACGGCCTGACCATGACGGCGATCGTCGATGCCGGACAGGTCGTCGCCTCGATCGGTCAGCGCATCCTCGGCCGCACCGCCCTGCACGATGTCGTTCATCCGCAGACCGGTGATGTGATCGTTGGCGCGGGCAGGATGATCGAGGAAGCCGATGTTGTCGCCATCGAGGCCGCCAACATCCAGTCGGTCCAGATCCGCTCGGCCCTGACCTGCGAGGTGCAAAGCGGCGTGTGCTGCACGTGCTATGGCCGCGACCTGGCGCGCGGTACACCGGTGAATATCGGCGAGGCCGTCGGCGTGATTGCCGCCCAGTCCATCGGCGAGCCGGGCACGCAGTTGACCATGCGGACCTTCCACCTTGGCGGCACCGCGACAGTGGTCGACCAGTCCTTCCTGGAAGCCTCCTATGAAGGAACGGTGCGTATCAAGAACCGCAACATCCTGCGCAACTCGGAAGGCAATCTGGTTGCCATGGGCCGCAGTATGTCGATCCAGATTATGGACGAACAGGACGTCGAACGCTCCTCGCAGCGTGTGGCCTACGGATCGCGGATCTTCGTTGATGACGGCGACACGGTCAAACGCGGCCAGCGTCTCGCCGAATGGGATCCCTATACCAGGCCGATGATGACGGAGGTCGCCGGTACCGTCGAATTCGAAGATGTCGTCGACGGCGTTTCGGTGTCCGAATCGGCCGACGAGACGACTGGCATCATCAAACGTCAGGTCATCGACTGGCGTTCGACGCCGCGCGGCGCCGACCTGAAGCCGGCAATCGTCATCAAGGACAAGGACGGCAATGTCGCCAAACTTGCCCGTGGCGGTGGAGCGCGGTTCCAGCTCTCGGTGGACGCGATTTTGTCGGTCGAGCCCGGATCGAAGGTTTCAGAGGGCGACGTGCTTGCGCGTATTCCGCTGGAAAGCGCCAAAACCAAGGACATCACCGGCGGTCTGCCGCGCGTTGCGGAGCTGTTCGAGGCGCGCCGGCCGAAGGATCATGCCATCATCGCCGAGATCGACGGCACAATCCGTTTCGGACGCGATTACAAGAACAAGCGCCGGATCGTGATCGAGCCGCTCGAGGAAGGTATCGAGCCCGTCGAATATCTCATTCCGAAAGGCAAGCCGTTCCATCTTCAGGATGGCGATCCGATCGAGAAGGGCGATTACATTCTCGACGGCAATCCGGCGCCACACGACATCCTGGCGATCAACGGCGTCGAGGCGCTGGCCTCCTATCTCGTCAATGAGATCCAGGAAGTGTATCGCCTGCAGGGCGTCGTCATCAACGACAAGCATATCGAGGTGATCGTTCGCCAGATGCTGCAGAAGGTCGAAATCACCGATGCGGGCGATTCGGCCTATATCGTCGGCGACAATGTCGACCGCATCGAGCTCGACATCGTCAATGAGCGGCTGGCCGAGGAGGGCAAGAAGCCCGCCGTCGGCGATCCGGTTCTGCTCGGCATCACCAAGGCGTCGCTGCAAACGCCGTCCTTCATTTCGGCCGCATCCTTCCAGGAGACCACCAAGGTGCTCACGGAAGCCGCGGTGGCCGGCAAGATGGACGCGCTTCAGGGCCTCAAGGAAAACGTCATTGTCGGTCGGCTCATTCCGGCCGGTACCGGCGGGGCCATGAACCAGATCCGGCGCATCGCCACCTCGCGCGACGATCTGATCCTGGAAGAGCGCAAGAAAACGGCCGGGCTGGAGCAGGCCGGCCCGATGCTCACTGATCTGAGCGAAGAGGCCGCCAAGGCGCATGCCGGCGAATAAGGCTTAAGCCGAGAGTGTGTTGTGAAAGCCCCGGTCGCGTGCCGGGGCTTTCTCTGTCTCTATTGCAGCGTGATGATCGCGACCTCGCCTTCGAGCGCGCCCTGGAAGGCCGAGGCGTGCGGCTCCTCGTCAGGCATGCCGTCGATCACGCCGATCTGGTCAAGCTCGGCCTCCTCATAGCCCTCTTCCGCGAGTGCGTTCAGCGCTTCGCGAACGGCGGTATCGTCGTCGGGGGCCGCCAACATGATATGCACATCGGCAGCAGGGCCGTCTTTGCGTTCGAAGGCGCGGCCGATGATGATGAAGACCATCGACTCGTCTTCGTCAGGTGTCACGGGTGGTGTCATGGCCGGGCTCCCGGTTGTTGCCGATGGTCGGTCCCGGCGGGCTCTTGAAGCCCGCTGGAAGCGAAGCCTGTCATCTTGTGCGCCGATTGCGCCGATTCCGCAAGGAAAGCATTGGCGTTTCGGTGGTTTTCGAACCGATGCGTCCGAAACGGTCAGCCGGCGAGAATCTTTACGCTTAGGCCTTGACGACAAAGGGGCAAATCAGTATCTAGCGGCCACCAGAGCCGATGTGAGGCTGGCTGGTTCGGGATGACTCGTCCTGAAGTTCGCCTCAAACACGGCTTCGAATGCACGTTGATAGAAATGCTGCGCGCATGACACGGCGACATCGTGTCCTCTGCTGGTTTTGGGCAAGCCGCCGAAGGCGGATTTGCCCGTTTGCGCATGGTTATGCGCGATGTCGATGAACGCCCGCAAGGGCAATTGCGAGACGAGTTTAAAGGAAGGTTGAATGCCTACCGTCAACCAACTGATCCGCAAGCCGCGCCAAGCGCCGGTCAAGCGAAACAAGGTCCCCGCGCTTGAGGCCAACCCTCAAAAGCGCGGCGTGTGCACGCGTGTCTACACGACGACGCCGAAAAAGCCGAACTCGGCGCTGCGCAAGGTCGCGAAGATCCGCCTGACGAATGGTTTTGAAGTGATCGGTTACATCCCGGGCGAGGGTCACAATCTGCAGGAGCACTCGGTTGTGATGATCCGCGGTGGCCGCGTGAAGGACCTTCCGGGTGTGCGTTACCACATCATTCGCGGCGTGCTTGACACACAGGGTGTCAAGGACCGGAAACAGCGCCGCTCGAAATACGGCGCCAAGCGTCCGAAGTAACAGCAATCGTTCGGATGCCGGCACGAGGGTCGCATCCGGGCACAGTTGAGAGACAGGAACATGTCCCGACGCCACCGTGCAGAAAAGCGTGAGATCAACCCGGATCCGAAGTTTGGCGATCTGGTCATCACGAAATTCATGAACGCCATCATGCTCGACGGCAAGAAATCCGTCGCCGAGAGCATCGTCTATGGCGCGTTCGACGTTATCGAGTCAAAGACCAAGCAGGAGCCGGTCGGCACCTTCCATGCGGCTCTCGAGAATGTCGCGCCCTCGGTCGAGGTCCGGTCCCGCCGGGTCGGCGGTGCGACCTATCAGGTCCCGGTCGATGTGCGGCCGGAGCGCCGTCAGGCGCTGGCCATCCGCTGGCTGATCAACGCGGCCCGCAACCGCAATGAAACGACCATGGTCGATCGCCTGTCCGGCGAACTCATGGACGCCGCGAATAACCGCGGGAGTGCCGTCAAGAAGCGTGAAGACACGCATAAGATGGCCGACGCCAACCGCGCTTTCTCCCACTATCGCTGGTAACCGGTCGCTCGCGACATTTTGCATTGAAAGGCACAGACATGGCCCGCGAATACAAAATTGAAGATTACCGCAATTTCGGCATCATGGCGCATATCGACGCCGGCAAGACGACGACAACCGAGCGGATCCTCTACTACACCGGCAAGTCGCATAAGATTGGTGAAGTTCATGATGGTGCCGCCACCATGGACTGGATGGAGCAGGAGCAGGAGCGCGGCATCACCATCACGTCCGCCGCGACCACCACGTTCTGGAAGGGTCGTGACGGCAAGACGCGCCGCTTCAACATCATCGACACGCCCGGACACGTCGACTTCACCATCGAGGTGGAGCGTTCGCTCAGGGTGCTCGACGGTGCCGTGGCGCTTCTCGATGCCAATGCCGGCGTCGAGCCGCAGACGGAAACGGTCTGGCGTCAGGCCGACAAATACAATGTTCCGCGCATGATCTTCTGCAACAAGATGGACAAGATCGGCGCGGATTTCTTTCGCTCGGTGGAGATGATCGGTTCGCGCCTTGGCGCGATACCAGTGGTCATGCAACTGCCGATCGGCGCTGAGAGCGACTTCAAGGGCGTCGTCGATCTCATCGAGATGAATGCGCTGATCTGGCGTGACGAGTCGCTCGGCGCCCAGTGGGACGTTGTCGACATTCCGGAGGATCTGAAGGAACAGGCCGAGGAATATCGCGAAAAGCTGATCGAGACCGTCGTCGAGATCGACGAAGCGGCGATGGAGGCTTATCTGGAAGGCGACATGCCGTCCAATGACCAGATCCGCGAACTGGTTCGGCGTGGCACCGTCAATGTCGATTTCTTCCCGATGTTCTGCGGCAGCGCCTTCAAGAACAAGGGTGTTCAGCCGCTGCTCGACGCGGTGGTCGACTATCTGCCGAGCCCGGTCGACATTCCGGCGATCAAGGGCATCGACGTCAAGACGGACGGGGAGATCACCCGCGTCGCATCCGACAACGAGCCGCTGTCCATGCTCGCCTTCAAGGTGATGAACGATCCCTTCGTCGGCTCGCTGACCTTCGCCCGCATCTATTCGGGCAAGATCGAGAAGGGCTCGTCCGTGATGAACACGGTCAAGGAAAAGCGCGAGCGCATCGGCCGCATGCTGCAGATGCACTCCAACAGTCGTGAGGACATCGATATCGCCTATGCCGGCGATATCGTTGCACTCGCCGGGCTCAAGGAAACCACGACGGGCGACACGCTGTGCGATCCGCTGAAGCCGGTGATCCTGGAGCGTATGGAATTCCCCGATCCGGTCATTCAGATCGCCATCGAGCCGAAGACCAAGGGTGACCAGGAGAAGATGGGCATCGCGCTCAATCGTCTGGCGGCCGAGGACCCCTCGTTCCGCGTCAAGTCGGATGAGGAGTCCGGTCAGACGATCATCGCCGGCATGGGCGAGTTGCATCTCGACATCCTGGTCGACCGCATGAAGCGTGAATTCAAGGTCGAGGCCAATGTCGGGGCGCCGCAGGTTGCCTATCGCGAGACCATCACCCGCGAAGCCGAGATCGACTATACCCATAAGAAACAGTCCGGCGGCTCCGGGCAGTTCGCACGGGTCAAGATCGTCTTCGAACCCAATGCGCAGAGCGAGGAGTTCGAATTCGTTTCCAAGATCGTCGGCGGTAACGTGCCGAAGGAATATATCCCGGGCGTGCAGAAGGGTATCGAAAGCGTGCTGTCTTCCGGACCGCTCGCCGGCTTCCCGATGCTCGGCGTCAAGGCGACGCTCATCGATGGTGCCTATCACGATGTCGATTCCTCGGTGCTGGCATTCGAGATCGCGTCGCGCGCCGCCTTCCGCGAAGGCGCGCAAAAGGCCGGTGCCCAGTTGCTCGAGCCGATCATGAAGGTCGAGGTCGTCACCCCGGAGGACTATGTCGGCGACGTGATCGGCGACCTGAACTCCCGTCGCGGCCAGATCCAGGGACAGGAAGCACGCGGCATCGCCGTCGTGATCAACGCCCATGTGCCGCTCGCCAACATGTTCAAATATGTGGACAATCTGCGCTCCATGTCGCAGGGGCGGGCACAATACACGATGCAGTTCGATCACTACGCGCCGGTGCCGTCCAACGTGGCCCAGGAAATCCAGGAAAAATATGCCTGATCACAGGCGGGTTTGAGATCAACTGATTAAACGCGCCCGAAGGGGCGGACAAAACGGAGAGCCGAAAATGGCGAAAGGCAAGTTTGAACGCAACAAGCCGCATGTGAACATCGGTACGATTGGCCATGTTGACCATGGCAAGACGTCTCTGACGGCGGCGATCACGAAATACTTTGGCGACTTCAAGGCCTATGATGAGATCGACGGCGCGCCGGAAGAGCGTGCCCGTGGCATCACCATTTCGACGGCGCATGTGGAGTATGAGACGGATGCGCGCCACTACGCGCATGTCGACTGCCCGGGCCATGCCGACTACGTCAAGAACATGATCACGGGTGCGGCGCAGATGGACGGCGCGATCCTGGTGGTGTCGGCCGCCGACGGTCCGATGCCGCAGACGCGTGAGCACATCCTTCTGGCCCGTCAGGTCGGTGTTCCGGCGATCGTGGTGTTCCTGAACAAGGTCGACCAGGTTGACGACGAGGAGCTTCTCGAGCTTGTCGAGATGGAAGTGCGCGAACTGCTCGATACCTATGAGTTCCCGGGCGACGACATTCCGATCATCAAGGGTTCGGCGCTGGCGGCATTGGAAGATTCCAACAAGGAGATCGGCGAGGACGCGGTGCGCGAGCTGATGGCGCAGGTGGATGAATACATCCCGACGCCGGAGCGTCCTGTCGACCAGCCTTTCCTGATGCCGATCGAGGACGTGTTCTCGATCTCGGGTCGTGGCACGGTCGTGACGGGTCGTGTCGAGCGCGGTGTGATCAATGTCGGCGACGAGATCGAGATTGTCGGCATCCGCGACACGACGAAGACGACGTGCACGGGCGTTGAGATGTTCCGCAAGCTTCTGGACCAGGGCCAGGCTGGCGACAATATCGGTGCGCTTCTGCGCGGTGTGGACCGTGACGGTGTCGAGCGCGGCCAGGTTCTGTGCAAGCCGGGTTCTGTGACGCCGCACACGAAGTTCAAGGCGGAAGCCTACATCCTGACGAAGGAAGAAGGCGGCCGTCATACGCCGTTCTTCACCAACTACCGTCCTCAGTTTTACTTCCGCACGACGGATGTGACGGGTGTTGTGACGCTTCCGGAAGGCACAGAGATGGTGATGCCTGGCGACAATGTGACGGTTGACGTCGAGTTGATCGTGCCGATCGCGATGGAAGAGAAGCTGCGCTTCGCCATCCGCGAGGGCGGCCGTACCGTCGGCGCCGGCATCGTCGCAAGCATCACGGAATAGCAAAGAACCAAGCATAGGACGCGCCGGCGGGAGCCGGCGCGTCCCGTATTTCAGGATGAGCATCAGGCCGCCAGTGCCGAAGGGTCGCGGCGGTCTTGTAACGAAGGGAAAGTCGAATGAACGGCCAGAATATCCGCATCCGCCTGAAGGCGTTTGATCATCGGATTCTCGATGCCTCCACGCGCGAAATCGTGTCGACGGCCAAACGCACCGGCGCAAGCGTGCGCGGACCCGTTCCGCTGCCGACGCGGATCGAGAAATTCACGGTGAACCGGTCGCCGCATATCGACAAGAAAAGCCGCGAACAGTTCGAGATGCGCACCCACAAGCGCCTTCTCGACATCGTGGATCCGACGCCGCAGACCGTCGATGCGCTGATGAAGCTCGATCTGGCAGCCGGTGTTGATGTGGAAATCAAGCTCTAGGGAGCGGTCTCTGGAACCGGTTGCGACAAACCATATCGGAACTTCGCGCAAGACTGGCTCCAAACTACGACAAGGACGAACCAATGCGTTCAGGTGTAATTGCACAGAAGGTGGGAATGACCCGGGTCTACAACGACGCCGGCGAGCATGTTCCGGTGACGGTGTTGCGTCTCCAGGACTGCCAGGTCGTCGCCCAGCGCACAGAGGAAAAGAATGGCTACACCGCCGTCCAGCTCGGCGTCGGTCTGGCCAAAGCCAAGAACACGTCCAAGGCCATGCGCGGTCATTTTGCCGCCGCCAAGGTGGAGCCCAAGGCGAAACTGGCCGAGTTCCGCGTCACCGAGGACAATATGCTGGATGTCGGCGTGGAGATCGTTGCCGAGCATTTCGTCGTCGGCCAGAAGGTCGATGTGACCGGCACGTCCGTCGGTAAGGGCTTTGCCGGCGCGATGAAGCGGCACAATTTCGGTGGCCTTCGCGCCTCCCACGGCGTGTCCATCTCGCATCGCTCGCATGGCTCGACGGGCCAGTGCCAGGACCCGGGCAAGGTCTTCAAGGGCAAGAAGATGGCCGGCCAGATGGGCAACACCCGCGTGACGACGCAGAATCTGGAAGTCGTGTCGACCGATTCCGATCGCGGTCTGATCCTGGTCAAGGGTGCGGTGCCCGGCTCCAAGGGATCGTGGATCATCGTGCGCGACGCCATCAAGACGGCTGTCCCGGACAACGCGCCGCGGCCGGCCGGCCTCCGCGCTGCTGTTGCTGCCGAGAGTGCTGCGGCGGAACAGGCCCCGGTGGAACAGGCAAGTGAGGGAGCCGAGTGATGGATCTGAAGGTAACCACCCTGGAAGGCAAGGATGCCGGCAAGGTGTCGCTGTCGGACAGTGTGTTCGGCCTTGAGCCGCGCGCCGATATTCTGCAGCGCATGGTCCGCTGGCAGCTCGCGCGCCGCCAGCAGGGCACCCACAAGACCAAGGGCCGTTCCGAGATCTCCCGCACGGGTGCCAAGATGTTCCGGCAGAAAGGAACCGGCCGCGCCCGTCACTCTTCGGCACGCGCGCCGCAGTTTCGCGGCGGCGGCAAGGCGCATGGCCCGGTCGTTCGCAGCCACGCGCATGATATGCCGAAGAAGGTGCGTGCGCTGGCGCTGCGCCATGCGCTGTCGGCCAAGCTGCGCGACGACAGCCTGATCGTCATCGACGAGCTGAAGGCCGGGGAAGCCAAGACCAAGATGCTGAATGGCTCGCTGGAGAAACTTGGCCTGTCCAACGTCCTGTTCATCGGCGGTCCGGAGCTCGACGACAATTTCCGCCTGGCGGCGCGCAACATTCCGAATGTGGATGTTCTGCCGGTCCAGGGCATCAACGTTTACGACATCCTGCGCCGCGGCAAGCTGGTCCTGTCCAAGGCGGCGGTCGAGGCCCTGGAGGAGCGGTTCAAATGACGGATCTTCGCCATTACGACGTGATCACCTCGCCGGTGATCACCGAAAAGTCGACCTTGGTGTCGGAACAGAACCAGGTGGTTTTCAATGTCGCCAAGACGGCCACGAAGGCTGACATCAAGGCGGCCGTGGAAGCGCTGTTCGGTGTCAAGGTCAAGGCGGTCAACACGCTGGTGCGCAAGGGCAAGACAAAGCGCTTTCGCGGCATCGCTGGCCGGCAAAGCGATGTGAAAAAGGCCGTTGTCACGCTGGTCGAGGGTGAGTCCGTCGACGTGACCACGGGTCTGTGACGGCGCAGCCTTAGGGAAAGAGCAAGCTTATGGCACTGAAATCCTTCAAACCGACGACACCGGGCCAGCGCCAGTTGGTCATTGTCGATCGCTCGGGCCTTTACAAGGGCAAGCCGGTCAAGGCGCTGACCGAAGGCCTGTCGTCCAAAGGCGGTCGCAACAATACCGGCCGAATGACCGTGCGTCATCGCGGCGGCGGTCACAAGCGGACCTATCGCAAGATCGATTTCAAGCGGCGTAAATACGACGTTGAGGGCACGGTCGAGCGCATCGAATATGATCCGAACCGCACCGCCTTCATAGCGCTTGTGGACTATTCGGACGGCGAGCAGGCCTACATCCTGGCGCCGCAGCGCTTGGCTGCCGGCGACAAGGTTGTTTCGTCGCAGTCTTCGGTCGACGTGAAACCGGGCAACGCGATGCCGTTGCAGGCCATGCCGGTCGGTACGATCGTGCACAATGTCGAGATGAAACCCGGCAAGGGTGGCCAGATCGCCCGTTCGGCCGGCACCTATGTGCAGCTTGTCGGCCGGGACCAGGGCATGGCGATCCTGCGTCTCAATTCCGGCGAACAGCGCCTGGTGCATGGCAGCTGTCTGGCGACCGTCGGCGCGGTCTCCAATCCGGACAACGCCAACCGCAATGACGGCAAGGCCGGTCGTTCGCGCTGGTTCGGCCGCCGACCGAGCGTGCGCGGCGTCGTGATGAACCCGATTGACCACCCGCATGGCGGTGGCGAGGGACGGACATCCGGCGGTCGCCATCCGGTGACACCGTGGGGCAAGCCGACAAAAGGCAAGCGCACCCGGTCCAACAAATCGACAGACAAATACATTATGCGCTCGCGTCATCAGCGCAAGAAGTAAGAGAGGACGTCTCACGTGGCTCGTTCAGTTTGGAAAGGACCGTTTGTTGACGGCTATCTCCTCAAGAAAGCGGAGAAGGTGCGCGAAAGCGGCCGCAGCGAGGTGATCAAGACGTGGAGCCGCCGCTCCACCATCTTGCCTCAGTTCGTCGGCCTGACATTCGGTGTCTACAACGGCAGCAAGCATGTACCGGTGTCCGTTTCCGAGGACATGGTCGGACACAAATTCGGTGAATTCTCCCCGACCCGGACCTATTACGGTCACGGCGCGGACAAGAAAGCGAAGAGGAGATAGCGATGGGCAAGGCCAAGGCCGAGCGCCGGCTGAAAGACAATGAGGCACGAGCGGTTGCCCGCACGCTGCGCGTCAGCCCTCAGAAGCTCAATCTCGTGGCATCGATGATCCGCGGGAAGAAGGTCGAGCGCGCCCTTGCGGATCTCGAATTCTCCCGCAAGCGGATTTCCGGCGCTGTCAGAAAGACGCTGGAATCGGCGATCGCCAATGCCGAAAACAATCACGATCTGGATGTCGACGCGCTGGTTGTCGCGGAGGCCTATGTCGGCAAGTCGATCGTCATGAAGCGTTTTCGCGCCCGTGGCCGCGGCCGTGCATCGCGTATCGAAAAACCATTTTCCCACCTGACGATCGTCGTGCGTGAGGTCGAGGAAGCAGAGGAGGCCGCGTAATGGGCCAGAAGACCAATCCGATCGGCTTTCGCCTCGGGATTAATCGCACCTGGGATTCGCGCTGGTTTGCGGAGAAAGGTGAATATGGCGATCTTCTTCAGGAGGACCTGGAGATCCGCGACTTCCTGACCCGGGAACTGAAACAGGCGGCGATCTCGAAAGTGGTGATCGAGCGCCCGCACAAGAAGTGCCGCATCTCGATCCACTCCGCCCGGCCCGGCCTGATCATCGGCAAGAAGGGCGCCGACATCGAAAAGCTGCGCCGCAAGCTGTCGGCCATGACCAATTCGGAAACGCATCTCAACATCGTTGAGGTGCGCAAGCCGGAAACCGATGCGACGCTTGTCGCCCAGTCCATCGCCCAGCAGCTGGAGCGCCGCGTGGCGTTCCGTCGCGCCATGAAGCGGGCGGTTCAGTCGGCGATGCGCCTCGGTGCCGAAGGCATTCGTATCAATTGTGGCGGCCGCCTGGGCGGTGCTGAAATCGCCCGCATGGAATGGTATCGCGAAGGCCGCGTGCCGCTTCACACGCTGCGTGCCGATATCGACTACGGCACGGCCGAAGCCCACACGGCCTATGGCGTCTGTGGCGTCAAGGTCTGGATCTTCAAGGGTGAAATCCTCGAGCACGATCCGATGGCCTCCGAGCGTCGCGCCACCGAGGGCGACGGCCACGGCGGCGGCGGCCGGCGCCGCGAAAACGCTTAAGCGCGCGCAAGCAGTTCGGAGAGCAAGACAATGTTGCAGCCAAAGCGCACGAAGTATCGCAAGCAGCACAAGGGCCGGATTCGGGGCGTCGCACCGGGTGGCACGTCGCTGACATTCGGCTCCTACGGCCTGAAGGCGCAGGAACCCAACCGCGTCAATGCGCGCGAGATCGAGGCGGCCCGCCGCGCGATCACCCGTCATATGAAGCGTGCCGGCCGCGTCTGGATCCGGATTTTCCCGGACACGCCGATCTCGTCCAAGCCGACCGAGGTGCGCATGGGCAAGGGCAAGGGGTCGGTCGACTACTGGGCCTGCAAGGTCAAGCCAGGCCGGATCATGTTCGAGATCGACGGCGTCAACGAAGAGATTGCCCGCGAGGCGCTGCGCCTCGGCGCCGCCAAGCTCTCGGTCAAGACGCGCTTCGTACAGCGCATCGCAGAGTAGGAAGACAGACGATGAAAGCCGTAGATGCCCGCGCCATGAGCGTCGACCAGCTCACCGACGAGCTCGCCAAGCTGAAGAAGGAGCAGTTCAACCTGCGCTTCCAGAAGGCGACCGGCCAGCTCGAGAAGACCTCGCGCATCAAGGAAGTGCGTCGCGATATTGCTCGCATTAAGACAATTGCCCGCCAGAAGGCGGCAGAAGCCAAGGCCTAAGGACCAGAAGAAAATGCCAAAACGCGTTCTGCAGGGCACCGTTGTGAGCGACAAGAGCGACAAGACCGTGGTCGTCAAGGTCGAGCGCCGTTTCGCCCATCCGATGTTCAGAAAGACCGTGCGCCGCTCGAAGAAGTGCAAAGCGCATGACGAGAACAATCAGTTCAAGACCGGCGACGTGGTTTCCATTGAGGAATGCCCTCCGATCTCGAAGGACAAACGTTGGACGGTGGTCGCCGAAAAGGCGTGACCATCGTTGTAAACAAGAAGGCAATTGCCGGATTGGGGCGCACAGGCCCACCGGCGCATTAGAAGGCGGTCTGACATGATTCAGATGCAAACAAACCTCGACGTCGCCGACAATTCCGGCGCCCGTCGTGTCATGTGCATCAAGGTGCTGGGCGGCTCGAAGCGGAAATACGCCTCCGTCGGAGACATCATCGTCGTCTCCGTCAAGGAAGCCATTCCGCGCGGTCGTGTGAAAAAGGGCGATGTCATGAAGGCGGTGGTGGTACGCACCGCAAAGGACATTCGCCGGCCCGACGGCAGCGTCATTCGCTTCGACAAAAACGCGGCCGTGTTGGTGGACAACAAGAAAGAGCCGATCGGCACCCGTATCTTCGGACCGGTTCCGCGCGAATTGCGCGCCAAGAGCCATATGAAGATCATCTCGCTGGCGCCGGAAGTCCTTTAGGAGAAAACGATGCAGAAGATCCGTAAAGGCGACAACGTCATCGTGCTGACCGGCAAGGACAAGGGCCGCACGGGCGAAGTCATTCAGGTGATGCCGAAGGAAGACCGCGCTCTGGTCAGCGGGATCAACATGGTCAAGCGCCATCAGCGCCAGACCCAGACTCAGCAGGCCGGCATCGTCACAAAGGAAGCGTCGGTGCATCTGTCCAACCTGGCAATCGTCGATTCGGACGGCAAACCGACCCGCGTGGGCTTCCGGATCAATGAAGACGGCACCAAGGTGCGCGTCGCCAAGCGTTCTGGAGAAGTGATCGATGGCTGAGGCAAGTTACGAGCCGCGGCTCAAAACCGAATATAACGACCGTATCCGCGGGATCCTGCAGGAAAAGTTCTCTTATGAGAACGTGATGCAGATTCCGCGCGTCGAGAAGATCGTCATCAATATGGGCGTCGGCGAGGCGACCGGCGATTCCAAAAAGCCGGCGGCCGCTGCCGAAGACCTGGCGGCTATTGCCGGCCAGCGACCGGTCATCACCCGCGCGCGCAAGTCGATCGCCGGCTTCAAGGTGCGCGAAGGCATGCCGATCGGCGCCAAAGTGACGTTGCGTCAGAAGCGCATGTATGAGTTCATGGATCGGCTGGTCACTATCGCCCTGCCGCGCGTCCGCGACTTCCGCGGGCTCAATCCGAAAAGCTTTGACGGCCGTGGCAACTTCGCCATGGGCATCAAGGAGCACATTGTGTTCCCGGAGGTCAATTACGACAAGGTCGACCAGATCTGGGGCATGGACATCATCGTTTGTACGACGGCGCGATCGGACGACGAAGCACGGGCTCTGCTTGCGGAGTTCAACTTCCCGTTCCGTCAGTAACGGCAAGCGTAGAGAGGATAGCAGACATGGCTAAGGTTAGCGCAGTCGAGAAAAACAAGCGCCGTCGCAAGACGGTAGCGCGCGACGCCGCGAAACGCGCCGCATTGAAGGCGGTCATCAAAAACCAGGAAGCGCCGATCGAGGAGCGCTTCAAGGCGACGATGAAGCTGGCGGAAATGCCGCGCGACGGCTCCAAGACGCGCATTCGCAACCGCTGTGAGGTGTCCGGCCGTCCGCGCGCCTATTATCGCAAGCTGAAAATGTCCCGCATTGCGCTTCGCGGACTTGGTGCACTCGGCCAGGTTCCCGGCGTCGTCAAGTCGAGCTGGTAAGGAGACGGGCACATGGCAATGACTGATCCCTTAGGCGATATGCTCACCCGCATCCGCAACGCGACCGGACGGCGCAAGTCCACGGTGACGACACCGGCCTCGAAGCTGCGCGCCCGAGTTCTCGATGTGCTGCAGGCCGAGGGCTATATTCGCGGCTATTCCGAAGTCGACTACGACAATGGAAAGTCCGAAATCAATATCGAGCTGAAATATTACGAGGGCGCACCGGTGATCCGCGAGATCGCCCGCGTCTCCAAACCGGGCCGCCGGGTCTATGTCTCGGTCAAGTCCATTCCGCAGGTCGCGAACGGCCTCGGCATCTCCATCCTTTCGACGCCGAAAGGGGTGATGGCCGACCATGAGGCGCGCGAACAGAATGTTGGTGGCGAGGTTCTCTGCCGCATCTTCTGATGCGGCGGTGCCTCCTAACGGTCAGACAGGTCAAGCAATGTCTCGTATCGGTAAGAAGCCCGTTTCGGTCCCCGAAGGCGTCACCGCCTCGGTCGAGGGACAGAAGGTCACCGCCAAAGGGCCGAAGGGTGAGTTGAGCTTCGTCGTCAACGACGAGGTGCTGGTGAAAATGGAAGACAAGGACGTGGTCGTCGCGCCGGTCGACCAGTCGAAGGACGCCCGATCAAAATGGGGTATGAGCCGCACCATGATCGAGAACATCTTCACCGGTGTGAAGGATGGTTTCGAGCGGCGGCTGGAAATCAGTGGCGTCGGCTATCGCGCGGCGATGCAGGGCAAGAACCTGCAGCTTTCGCTCGGTTTCAGCCATGACGTCGTCTACGAAGCGCCGGACGGCATCACGCTTGCCTGTCCGAGGCCGACCGAGATCGTCGTCTCCGGCGTCGACAAGCAGCAGGTCGGCCAGGTCGCTTCGGAGATCCGCGGCTTCCGCAAGCCGGAGCCCTATAAGGGCAAGGGCGTCAAATATGCCGAAGAACGGATCGTCCGCAAAGAAGGCAAGAAGAAGTAAGGAGCAGGCTCATGGCCAGCAGGAAAGAAGAGCTTGTGCGCCGCGCGGCACGGGTCCGCCGGCAGGTGAAAACTGCCGCCAATGGCCGCCCGCGCCTGTCGGTTCACCGGTCCTCGAAGAACATCTACGCGCAGATTATCGACGATACGGCCGGCAACACGCTGGTCGCCGCCTCGACGCTCGATGCCGGTTTGCGCAAATCTTTGAAGACCGGTGCGGACACGGAAGCCGCGGCTGCCGTCGGGAAGCTTGTTGCCGAGCGCGCTGCCGAAGCCGGAATCAAGGATGTCGTGTTCGATCGGGGCGCGTTCATCTATCACGGCCGCATCAAGGCGTTGGCGGAAGCCGCGCGCGAGAACGGCTTGAATTTCTAACCAGCAGCCCGTTGCACCCGGAAAAGAAAAAGGACAAGGACAATGGCTAGAGAACCGCGCCGCGACAATCGTGGCAAGGATGAGGAGCGCGACAGCGAATTCGTCGACAAGCTCGTCCATATCAATCGTGTCGCCAAGGTGGTGAAGGGCGGCCGTCGTTTCGGCTTTGCCGCCCTTGTCGTCGTCGGCGACCAGAAGGGTCGGGTTGGGTTCGGCCACGGCAAGGCGCGCGAGGTGCCGGAAGCGATCCGCAAGGCGACGGAATCGGCCAAACGCAACATGATTTTCGTGCCGCTGCGCTCCGGTCGCACGCTGCATCATGACGTGCATGGCCGCCACGGCGCCGGCAAAGTGTTCCTGCGCTCGGCGAAGGCCGGTACAGGCATCATCGCCGGCGGTCCGATGCGCGCCGTCTTCGAGACCCTCGGCATGCAGGACGTCGTCGCCAAGTCGACCGGTTCGTCAAATCCGTACAACATGGTGCGCGCGACCTTCGACGCGCTGAAAAGCCAGATGCATCCGAAGGACATCGCGGCGCAGCGCGGCATGAAATACTCAACCCTGCAGGCACGCCGCACGTCGATCGTCGGCGCCGAAGAATAGGGAAGCGCTTCGTTATGGCTGAGAACAAGACAGGCAAGACGGTAACCGTCGAGCAGATCGGTAGCCCGATTCGCCGTCCGGCCGATCAGCGGCAGACGCTTATCGGCCTCGGACTGAACAAAATGCATCGCCGCCGCACACTTGAGGATACGCCCGCCGTGCGCGGTATGATCCGCAAGGTGCGTCACCTCGTGCGCGTCGTCGACGAAGCCTGAGGGGAGTGGATCCATGAAACTGAATGAACTCAATGATATCGAAGGTGCCAGCAAGATCCGCAAACGGGTCGGCCGCGGCATCGGCTCGGGCAAGGGCAAGACCGGCGGTCGCGGCGTCAAGGGCCAGAAATCGCGCTCGGGCGTCGCCATCAAGGGCTTCGAAGGCGGCCAGATGCCGATCTACCGCCGCTTGCCGAAACGTGGTTTCACCAATGTTTTCGCCAAAAGCTTCAACATCGTCTCTGTCGGCCGCCTGCAGACCGCCGTGGACGCCAAGAAGATCGATGCCTCCAAGCCAGTCGATGTCGCCGCCCTGATTGCGGCCGGCGTGGTGCGGCGGGCTAAGGACGGCGTTCGGATCCTCAGCGATGGCGAACTGACGGCGGCGCTGACCCTGGAAGTGGCCGGTGCCTCGAAATCGGCTGTCGAGAAGATCGAAAAGGCCGGCGGCACCGTCAAACTGCTGAATGCGGCACCGGAAGTCGCTGAATAGAACGAATGGCCCGATGTGATTTGCATCGGGCTGTTTCATGCCCATATGGATGACACGGTTCTGTGAAGATTTGTGCGGGCGCACTGCTTATCAACGGACCGGGGCTTTGTTATCAAGACGCTCCTAGAGGAGCAAAAGGGACCGATCGCGGCGTCACTGTGCAGCGCACACAACGCCCGCAATGACGTCCGGCGGAGATTCGAATGGCATCTGCAGCCGAACAACTCGCAGCCAATCTCAATTTTTCCGCCTTTGCGAAGGCCGAGGATCTCAAAAAGCGCATCTGGTTCACCCTGGGTGCGCTTTTGGTCTATCGGCTCGGAACCTATATCCCGCTGCCGGGCATCAATCCGGACGCCTTCGCGCAAGCCTTTCAGCAGCAGGCCGGCGGCGTCCTCGGTCTCTTCAACATGTTTGCGGGCGGTGCCGTCGAGCGTATGGCGATTTTCGCGCTCGGCATCATGCCCTATATCTCCGCCTCCATTATCATGCAGTTGATGACGTCGGTGGTGCCGACGCTCGAGCAACTGAAGAAGGAAGGCGAGCAGGGCCGCAAAGTCATCAACCAATACACCCGCTATGGCACGGTGCTTCTTGCGACGCTGCAGGCCTATGGCATTGCCGTCGGGCTCGAATCCGGTGCGGGTATCGTGACCGATCCCGGCTGGTTCTTCCGCATCTCGACCGTCATCACGCTGGTTGGCGGCACTGTTTTCCTGATGTGGCTCGGCGAGCAGATCACCGCCCGCGGCATCGGCAACGGCATCTCGTTGATCATCTTTGCGGGCATTGTCGCAGCCCTTCCCGGTGCAATTGCCAGCATGCTCGAACTCGGCCGCACCGGTGCCATGTCGACCGGCCTGATCCTGATGGTGATCGTCATCGCCGTTGCCGTCATCGCCTTCATCGTTTTCATGGAACGGGCCCAGCGCCGGCTGCTGATCCAGTATCCGAAGCGCCAGGTCGGCAACCGCATGTTCCAAGGCGATTCCTCGCACCTGCCGTTGAAGCTCAACACGGCCGGCGTGATCCCGCCGATCTTCGCGTCGTCGCTGCTGCTGTTGCCGGCGACACTGGCCGGCTTTTCGGATACGACGAATCTCGCGCCCTGGGCGACGACGGCCTTGGCCATGCTCGGCCACGGCCAGCCGCTCTATATGCTGCTCTACGCGGTGATGATCGGCTTCTTCGCCTTTTTCTACACCGCCGTCGTCTTCAATCCAAAGGATACCGCGGACAATCTGAAGAACCATGGCGGATTCATTCCCGGCATCCGGCCGGGCGAGCGGACGGCGGAATATATCGACTATGTGCTGACCCGTATCACCACGGTCGGCGCCCTCTACCTGATCTTCGTTTGTCTATTGCCCGAAGTGCTTATTGCGCAGACCGGCATTCCCTTCTATCTGGGCGGCACGTCATTGCTGATCGTGGTCAGTGTGACGCTGGATACTGTCGCTCAGATCCAGGGACACTTGATCGCCCAGCAATATGAGGGATTGATCAAGAAATCGAAGCTTCGGGGAGGGAAAAGGTCACGATGAGATTGATACTTCTGGGGCCGCCGGGAGCCGGTAAGGGAACTCAGGCACACCGCCTGGTCGAGAAATACGACATCCCCCAGCTTTCGACGGGTGACATGCTGCGCGCCGCGGTTGCCGCCGGCAGCGAGATCGGCTTGCGCGCCAAGGTCGTCATGGATGCCGGCAAGCTGGTCTCCGACGAGATCGTCAACGCCATCGTGTCTGAACGGCTCGATCAGCCGGATTGCCGCCACGGCTTCATTCTCGACGGCTATCCGCGCACATTGGTGCAGGCCGACGCGGTGACCTCGATACTCGCATCCAAGCACATGAATCTGACCTGCGTCATCGAGATCAAGGTCGAAGACGATGTGCTCGTCGACCGCATCTCGGGGCGCTACACCTGCGCCAATTGCGGTGCCGGCTATCATGACGTCAACCTGAAACCGGCCCAGGAAGGCATCTGCGACAAATGCGGTTCGACCGAGTTCACGCGCCGGGCCGACGACAATGCCGAAACGGTGCGCGCGCGTTTGCAGGCCTACTATAAGGAGACATCGCCGCTGCTCGGCTATTATTACGCCAAGGGCCTGTTGAAGAGCGTCGACGGTATGGCCGATATCGACACAGTGACCGCCGAGATCGAAGCGCTGCTGGAAAGTCTGTAAAGGCGGCATGTTTTTTGCCGAAAGGGCTCATTTATGGTGCTTTTCTGGGCATGGCACGCTTGACCTTTGGCCATCAGTTCCGTTAGAACCCCGCCATTCGTGATCGTCGAGCGATTGGCGCGGTTTTCGAAAGGGAAGACCGGGGCCGGTCGCTTATTGATGTGCCGAAATACCAATGCCGTCGCCCGATGCGCGGCAGATGAACAATATGGGCATGCGGTTGCCGATCGCGTGCCCTGATCGGAAAACGCAGCAGAGGCTGCAGGAAAGGCAATCGGGCCGTTCGGCCTCGAGGTTAAGGAGACAGGACGTGGCCCGTATCGCTGGCGTCAACATTCCAACCAACAAGCGCGTCGTCATCGCGCTGCAATATATTCACGGCATCGGTCCGGCCCATGCCAAGGCGATCACCGAGAAGGTCGGCATCGCGCCTGAGCGCCGGGTCAATGAATTGTCGGATGCGGATGTTATCCAGATTCGCGAGGCCATCGATCGCGAGTATCAGGTCGAGGGCGATCTGCGCCGCGAGGTGTCGATGAACATCAAGCGCCTCATGGATCTGGGCTGCTATCGCGGCCTTCGCCATCGCCGCAACCTGCCGGTTCGCGGCCAGCGCACCCACACCAATGCCCGTACCCGCAAGGGACCGGCAAAGGCGATCGCGGGCAAGAAGAAGTAAGCGGGCGGAAGCAATCCAATCGGGCCGGCGCGGTCGTGCAGCGCCGGCCGTGTGCATGACAGTGGTTGGGGTGTGACATCCCATCCGGTGGAGCCGCTGGCATTACGGCGGTGTCGAGATCGTTGAAAGGACTACAATGGCCAAAGAAGCCACGCGCGTTCGCCGTAAGGAACGCAAGAATATCTCATCGGGCGTTGCCCATGTGAATTCGACATTCAACAACACCATGATCACCATCACGGACGCACAGGGCAATGCGATCGCCTGGTCGTCTGCCGGTGCCAAGGGTTTCAAGGGTTCGCGCAAATCGACTCCCTTCGCTGCTCAGATTGCGGCTGAAGACTGTGCCAAAAAGGCGCAGGAACATGGCATGAAGTCGCTTGAGGTGGAGGTCTGCGGACCCGGATCCGGCCGCGAATCGGCGCTGCGCGCGCTGCAGGCCGCCGGTTTCGTCATCACCTCGATCCGCGATGTGACGCCGATCCCGCACAATGGCTGCCGCCCGCGCAAGAAGCGCCGGGTCTAGGGTTGCCGCACAAGCGGGCTGCCGGTCAGGGATGGGCCTGATCGCTGTCTCGGCCGAGTGACCGAACGACAATGACCGATGAGCGCCTCGCCGCTCCTCCCGGTTCTCCACTCTGTTGCCACGATTGGATGGTGGCAAGGAACGGAAGGTAAGACACCATGATACAGAAGAATTGGCAGGAACTGATCAAGCCGAACAAGATCGAATTCACGGCGACCGGTCGGACCAAGGCGACCCTGGTGGCCGAACCGCTTGAGCGCGGCTTCGGCCTGACTCTCGGCAACGCGCTGCGTCGGGTATTGCTGTCGTCGCTGCGCGGCGCGGCTGTCACGGCGGTTCAGATCGACGGCGTCCTGCATGAGTTTTCGTCGATCCCGGGCGTGCGGGAAGACGTGACGGACATCGTCCTCAACATCAAGGAAATCGCCATCGGCATGGAGGGCGACGAGCCCAAGCGCATGGTCGTCCGCAAGCAGGGCCCGGGCGCGGTTGTCGCGGGCGATATCCAGACCGTCGGCGATATCGAGATCCTCAATCCCGATTACGTTATCTGCACACTCGACGAGGGTGCCGAGATCCGCATGGAGTTCACTGTGGCGAATGGCAAGGGCTATGTGCCGGCCGACCGCAATCGCGCCGAAGATGCACCCATCGGCCTGATCCCGGTCGACAGTCTCTACTCCCCGGTCAAGAAGGTCTCTTACAAGGTCGAGAACACCCGCGAGGGCCAGGTGCTCGACTATGACCGCCTGATCATGACCCTGGAGACCGACGGTTCGGTCACCGGCGAGGACGCGATCGCTTTTGCTGCCCGCATCCTGCAGGACCAGCTTGGCGTGTTCATCAATTTCGATGAGCCGCAGAAGGAGGTCGAGGAGGTTCAGGCCACCGAACTGGCGTTCAACCCGGCGCTCTTGAAAAAGGTCGACGAGTTGGAACTGTCGGTGCGGTCCGCGAACTGCCTGAAGAACGACAACATCGTCTATATCGGCGACCTCATCCAAAAGACCGAAGCGGAAATGCTGCGCACGCCGAATTTCGGCCGCAAGTCGCTCAACGAAATCAAGGAAGTCCTGGCGTCCATGGGGCTGCATCTTGGCATGGAAGTCCCGTCCTGGCCGCCGGAGAACATCGAAGATCTCGCCAAGCGCTACGAGGATCAGTATTAATCGAACCGTCGGGCCGCCCAAGCCCGCGCACAAGGAGAAGGCTCATGCGCCACCGTAAGTCAGGCCGCAAGCTGAACCGGACATCCAGCCACCGCAAGGCGATGTTCGCCAATATGGCCGCATCCCTGATCGAGCACGAACAGATCGTGACGACCCTGCCGAAAGCCAAGGAGATCCGTCCGATCGTCGAAAAGCTCGTCACGCTGGGCAAGCGCGGCGACCTGCATGCCCGCCGTCAGGCGATCTCGAAGATTCGCGATCTCGACATGGTGCGCAAGCTGTTCGATACGATTGCCCCCCGCTATGTCGACCGTAATGGCGGATATCTCCGCATCATGCGCGCCGGCTTCCGCCAGGGGGACAACGCGCCGCTGGCCGTCATCGAATTCGTGGACCGCGACGTCGACGCTCGTGGCGCGAAAGACCGCGCCCGCCTCGAGGCCGAGGAAAAGGAAGAGACGGAAGCGGCGTAAGAACCGCGGTGTTTTGAATTGCATGGCCGGGCCTTTGCCCGGCCATTTTTTTCATCAGCCGTCGATAGCCAACGCCGTTATGGCTGCTCCGTCCGGGTTTCCGACCCGTCACGCCGTCGGGCGCGAAATGCCGCTGGCGTGTCGCCGCTGAACTCGCGAAAGGCCTTGTTGAAAGCGCTCAGGGAGGCGTAGCCCACTTGCAGCGCCACCTGAACGATGGGCTCTTCCTCATTGCTGAGCAATTCGACGGCGCGGATCATGCGCAGCCGGCGTAGCGACTGGCGCCAACTCATGCCGGCCTCTTCGGCATAGCGGCGCAGCAGGGTGCGCTCCGACAGATGTGCGGCGGCCGCGACATCGGCAAGCGCGATTTCGTCACCGAGATGGTCTTCGGTGAAAGCGATGGCGCGCTTCATTGCCTCCGTGCGTACCATCGGTGTCCAGACGTTGCTCGGCCGGTGGGCAAGTTCCGTGCAGGTCAGCGCCAGCGCCTGGAAGAAGTAATGGGCGTGATCGTCAAACCGTGTGGAGTCCGGTCCCCAGCGGCGGCAGTGATGGATCATGTCGCGGGCGAGCGCGGTGATGGTGAAAACGACACTCTCCTCCGGCAGCGCGTCGACGAAACCGGGCCGAAACAGCACCGAACAACATGTCATTGGATGGGTGATGGACACAGCAAGCTCCGTATCCGCCGGAATCCAGGCGGCATAGGAGGGCGGCAGCACCCAGCGCCGGCCTTCGAATTCCAGCCGCACGGCACCCTTGATGCAATACATCAGATAATGCCGGTCAAAACGCAGCGTTTCCGGCGGCCGTGGCTCGAATTCCTGATAGAAACAGAAGGCGGGCAGGTCGTCGCCTGGCATGTCTCCTCCATTTTTGCGCCTACCGCGCCACCTCACTGATGGTTGTGACGGGCACATCCGTCATGATCGGCTTGAGGCCGGCTGCGAGTGCCAAGAACGCCTCGCTGCGCCGATAGGCCCCGAAAGCCTCATCCGAGATCCAATGCTGCAGGATCAGGATGGTCTCCCCGCCACCGGCTTCCCGATAGAGATCATAGCGTGTGCAGCCGGGCATGTCTCGCACCGCCGGCGCATGGTTTTCAAACAGGGCGATGACTTTGGCCGTGTCGTCGGGCGCGACAGCGGCTTCAACGGTCACGGTCAGCATCGGCGTGTCCTTTCAGCTGTGACAGGCGGGCGATGTAGCCGGCGCTCAACCGGCTGGGTGGGCCTGAGGGAAAGCGCACCGTCCGGATGTTGTCGAAGCCGCTGGCCGACAACAGCGCCGTCATCTCGGCCGGGCGGTAGGCGCGATGTCCCCAGCGCAGCCGTACCAGCGCGGTGCACCAGTGCGGCTTGCTGACGACGAGCACCAGCAGACCGCCAGGCGCCAGCGCGGCCCGCAACGCAGAGAGCACGGCGCCGGCATTCTCGACATGCTCGATCAGATGCACGCTGAGGATGATGTCGTAACGCTGCGGCCGGTCCGGCAGGCTGCGGACATCGCCGCAGATGAGACCCGGGACCAGTCCCTCCGTGCGCAGCGTCTCGGCGCCACGGGTCAGCATTTCGCCGGACAGGTCCAGAAGGTCGATTTCGCATTTGCGGAAACGATGTGCAAAGGCAAGTGCGAAAGCGGCGGTGCCCGACCCGGCGTCGAGCACGCGCGGCCGGCCGCTGTCGGGGCGCACGCCGTCGGCCGCCGCCGTGTCCAGAAGATAGCCATAGGCGTCGACGAAGCCGAATTTGCAGATCATGGCGTGCCATCCGGCAGCAGCACGGTCGTATGCTGCCGCAAGGGCCGCGGCCGTGCGGTTTCGGGG
>Ga0209785_1000085_pt1 | contig 43428 bp, 41 predicted proteins | sample WorMetG1BERMUDA2_FD_187403 | JGI IMG/M metagenome (GOLD analysis project Ga0209785, IMG submission 187403) | Marine gutless worms symbiont microbial communities from Max Planck institute for Marine Microbiology, Germany - Inanidrilus... ...
GCCGAAGATCAATCCCGTACGCCCAGCCCATGAAAACCTCCCTGGCTAAAAACAACAGGGCAGGGAATCAGACATCGGTTAAAAACGATTCTACGTTCGTCAAATGTGCTCTAGCGGCAGGGGCTGTCCGAAAGAATCCGCGCCGAGGCGTAGCCGCGCGCCTGCACCGGCAGGCGGCCCCGCGCGGCGAGGTTGTAGCTGCTCTGCTTGGCCTGCCCCTCGGCGGTCTTGCGCTCGAGCAGGATCGAGCGGCAGGCACCGCAGCCGTTGATCGCGGCGACGGAACCGTCGCGCAGCCGGTGCAGGTTGACGCAGGTCCGCCCGTCCGGCGCCGCCGCCGTGGTCGCGTCCTGCTGCGGCGCCTGGCGGCAGGCGCGGTCGCGGAGCAGGCGGGTGCGCGCCTTGCCGCGGAAGGGTGACTGCACGGTGCTGCGCGCCGGCACCACCACCGAGCGCTCGCTCGGCCGTTCGGCGCCGAGGCGGACCCGCTCCAGCTCGGCGATGCGGCATTCGGCGCAGCGGTTGATCAGCACCGTGCCGCCGTCGCGGAAGGCCGCGAACACGCATTCGCCCGCCTCGGCGGGCGTCGCGGCGACAAGCAGGAGGAGCAGCGGCAGGATCCGGCGCATCCGCCCATGTAAGCACAAAAAGGATAAGAGCGGCTTAACCGCCCGTCTGCTTGAACGGCAGGCGCTGCGCCAGCTCGGCGATTTCGGCCTCGATCGCCGGGCGCTCCTGCTCCAGGTAACGCGCGATGGCGTCGCGCAGGCCGGGATCGGCGATCCAGTGGGCGCTGAAGGTGCGCCGGGGTTTGTAGCCGCGCTGCACCTTGTGCGGCCCCTGGGCACCGGCCTCGACCCAGTGCAGGGCGTGGGCGATGGCGTAGTCGATGGCCTGGTAATAGCAGGTCTCGAAGTGCAGGAACTTGTAGTCCTCGCGGCAGCCCCAGTAGCGGCCGTAGAGCGCGTCGGCGCCCTTGAGGTTGAGCGCGCCGGCGACGGCGCGGCCGTCCTTCTCGGCCAGGATCAGCACCACCCGCTCGGCCATGGTCTCGCCCAACAGGCTGAAGAAGGTGCGGTTCAGGTAGTTCTGTCCCCACTTGCGGTCGTGGGTGTCGAGGTAGAAGCGGAAGAAGGTGTCCCAGTGGTGCTCGCGGATCTCGTCGCCGTTGAGCACCCGGAATTCGATGCCGGCCTCGGCGACCTGGCGGCGTTCCTTGCGCAGGACCTTGCGCTTGCGCGACGAGAGTTCGTCGAGGAAGTCGTCGAAATCGCGGTAGCCGGTGTTCTCCCAGTGGAACTGCTCGCCCAGCCGCAACAGCCAGCCCTGACGCCCGAATTCGGTCCATTCGTCCTCGGTCGGGAAGGTCACGTGCACCGACGAGGCGCGGTGCTGGCGCGCCAGTTCGGCCATGCCGCCCATCAGCGCGACGCGGAACTTTTCCGGCACCTCGGGGCGCAGCAGCAGCCGCCGACCGGTCACCGGGGTGAACGGCACCGCGCACTGCAGCTTGGGATAGTAGCGTCCGCCGGCGCGGTGGTAGGCCTCGGCCCAGGACCAGTCGAACACGTATTCGCCATAGGAGTGCGATTTCAGGTACAGCGGCGCGCAGGCGACCAGCCGCCCGCTGTCATCCTCGACCGCCAGGTGCTGCGGCGCCCAGCCTTCCTCGGCGCTGACCGAACCGCTGCGCTCCAGCGCCGCCAGGAAGGCGTGGCTGAGGAACGGGTCATCGTTGCCGGCGCAGGCGTCCCACTCGGCCGCCGGGACTTCGTCGATCGCGGAGACGACGGCAATCTTGGTCTGTTCGGTTCCATCGGGCATGGATTGGATGTAGGCCCTCGCGGCAGGCGGGGCAAGCGCCTTCTCGAAGTCCGATTGGCCGGCGCCGCTCCGGGTAGTACGATATCACCATGGAGGGATTCTCGCGCAAGACCCGGCGCAAGCTGCGCGCCTGGCTCGTGATCACGCTGATCTCGGGCGTGGTCGGCACGCTGTACGCGCTGCTGCTGGCCGACCTCATCGACTACGACATGCAGCCCTGGGACTGGTTCTGGCAGGGCACCTGCTACGGCTTGATCGTCGGCGGCATGTGGGCGGGTTTCCACTACCTGTTCACCGATACCCGTGCCGAGCGCGCCATCCGCTGGCTACCCTTCCTCAGTTCCTGGCTGGTCAAGACCGCGCTGAACGGCCTGGTGATCGGGATCGCGCTGCTGATCAGCCGTGCGTTGCTGAGCCCCGACATGTTCGGCGATCCGGATTTCGTCGTGCTGTTTCTGCGCGACGCCGGTGTCGGGGTGGCGATCTTCCTCGTCTTCATGTTCGTCATCCAGGTACGCAGCCTGGTCGGCGGCCGGGTGCTGGCAAATTTCCTGCTCGGCCGCTACAACAAGCCGCAGAAAGAGGATCGGGTATTCATGTTCCTCGACCTCGCCGACTCAACGCAACTGGCCCAGGAATTGGGCGACCGCGGCACCCATGCGCTGATCTCGCGTTTCTTCTTCGACATCGACTTCGTTACCGTCGAGCACGGCGCCGAGACCCATCGCTACATCGGTGATCAGGTGGTGGTCAGTTGGCCGATGGAAAAGGCGATCGAGCATGCCGCCTGCATCCGCTGCCTGTTCGCGATCGAGGACATGGTGGCGGCGAAGGAAAAGCGCTATCGGACCAAGTTCGGGCTGGTGCCGGGATACCGCATCGGCCTGCACGGCGGCACCGTGGTCGCCGGCGAATGCGGTTCGTCGAAGCAGGAGATCGTCTATTTCGGCGACACCATCAACACCACGGCGCGGCTGGAAAAGAAAAGCAAGGAGCTGGGGCTGCCGTTCCTGATCTCGGACAGCCTGCTGGACCGCATCGAGTTGCCGGACGAGTTCGTCGCCGAGAGCTTCGGTGGCGTCGAACTGCGCGGACGCGACCGGCCGCTCGACGTCTCGACGGTGCGACGAACCGACTCGCCCGGCGGGCGTGCCGCGGCTTGAGGTGCGCCTAGGAGATCTCGAAGATCCCGTCGACTTCGGTGGCCACGCCCAGCGGCAGCGACGGCGCGCCGACGGCGAAGCGGGCATGCCGGCCGGCGTCGCCGAACACCTCGGCCATCAGATCTGAAGCACCATTGATCACCTTGGGGTGGTCGTTGAAATCCGGGCCGCAGTTGACGAAGCCACCCAACTTGACCGTGCGCACGACCCTGTCGAGATCTCCGCCGCAGGCCTCTTTGACCTGGGCGATCAGGTTCAGTGCATAGAGCCGAGCCGCGTGATAGCCGTCCTCGACGCTGAGGTCGGCGCCGACCTTGCCCAGATACTGAAGCTCACCGTTCAGAAAGGTGACCTGGCCGGAGACGAAGACCAGGTTGCCGCTGACCACGTAGGGGATGTAGTTGGCCGCCGGGGCGGCGGCGGCGGGCAGGGTGATGCCGAGTTCGGCGAGACGGGCGTCGATTTTTCCGGCCATGGAGAAAACCTCATCAGAATTCGCAAGCGGAGGATTGAACCGGATGCTCCTTAGCATGAATCGTGCTAAGGAAGTCAACAAATCCAACAGTGCGAGGACACCATGAAGGTTTGGGAACTGACCGACGCTTTCGGCATCGACAACCTGCAACTCAACGACCGGCCGGAGCCCGAGGCCGGCCCGGGCCAGATCGTCGTCGATATGCGTGCGGCGTCATTGAACTTCCGCGACCTGGTGGTGATCAAGGGCGGCTACGGGCGCAACGTCAAGACGCCGCTCATTCCGTTTTCCGACGGCATGGGCGTGGTCGACTCCGTCGGAGCCGGAGTCACCCGCGTCGCCGTCGGCGATCGCGTTTGCCCGACCTTCTTCCAGACCTGGCTGGCCGGCGACCCGCCGCACAACGTCGCCGCCGGTACCCTCGGCGGACCGCTCGACGGCGCCCTGGCACAGAAGATGCTGGTCAGCGAGCAGGGCGTGGTCAAGGTGCCGGACAACATGAGTGACGCCGAGGCGGCTTGTCTGCCATGCGCCGCCTTGACCGCGTGGAGCGCGCTGATCACGCAAGGCAACATCCTGCCGGGTCAGACCGTGGTGGTGCAGGGCACCGGAGGCGTCGCGCTGTTCTGCCTGCAAATCGCCAAGTCCGCAGGGGCACGGGTGATCATCACCTCGTCGAGCGACGACAAACTGGAAACGGCGCGCAAGATGGGCGCGGACGAGACCATCAACTACCGCGACGAGCCGGATTGGGGCGCCGTGGCCAAGAAGATGACGGGCGGCGTCGGCGCCGACCACGTCGTCGAACTGGGCGGCGCCGAAACCCTGAACCAGTCGCTGCGCGCGGTCCGTGGCGGTGGCACGATCAGCCTGATCGGCGTGCTCTCGGGTGCGATGGCGGAGTTGAACCTGCCGCTGGTGCTGACCCGCAACGTCCGCATTCAGGGCATCACGGTGGGCTCGCGCGCCGGGTTCGAGGCGATGATGGCCGCGTTCGGGCAGCATGAGATCAAGCCGGTGGTCGACAAGGTGTTCCCGTTCGATCAGGCCGTCGAGGCGCTGAACTACCTGGCCAGCGGCGCCCACTTCGGCAAGGTCTGCATCGACCACACGGCCTAGGGTTTAGATCTTGAACGAGTCGCCTTCGCGCGGCGCCAGGCAGACGGTCTTCGACTTGCGTTGACGCAGCTGCTTCTTGGCCGATTCGAACTTGGCGTCGATGTCGTCGTCGCTCTGGTCTGGATCGTGGTGGAAGAGATACAGCGTCTTGACCTGAGCCCGGTCCGCCAGGTCGACCACCCGTGACACGCAGGAATGCCCCCAGCCGACGTGCGAGGGGTACTCTTCGTCGGTGTAGGTGGTGTCGGTGATCAGGACGTCGCAGCCGTGGATGAACTCGATCAGGCGTTTGACATAGAACGGGTTGTAGAAGTTCGAATCCTCGAGATCGAGCTCGTTGTCGGTGATGTAGCAGATCGACCGACCCTTGTAGTCGATGCGATATCCCAGACACCGGCCGGGATGGTTGAGGAGTTTGGTGCGCACGACGATGTCGCCGATGGAGAATTCCTCTTCCTGCAGGTTGTGGAAATAGACCCGCGCGCCGAATTGCTTCAGCCGCACCGGAAAATACAACCCGTCCATTTGCGCCGCGATCATCTCGCGCGGGCTGACGCTGCCGTGCGAGGCGCCCAGTACCTCGCACTCGTTGCCTTGGACATAGAGCGGTGTAAAGAAGGGCAGGGCGTTGATGTGGTCCCAGTGCGGATGGCTGATGAAGATTTTGCCTTCCATCTTGTGCCGGTCTTCCGCCATCAGGCGGTCGGACAGGTTCTTGATGCCGGTTCCGGCATCGAAGATGAAAAACTCACCTTTCGAGAACTCCAATGAAACACAGGACGTGCTGCCGCCGTATCGGATCGATTTCTCGCCCGGCACCGGCAGCGTTCCGCGCACGCCCCAGAAGGTCATCTCGATCTTGTCCTCGAGAATGCCGATCACCTCGCTGAGGAAGGTATCGGCGTTGAGCGGCTTGGTCAGGTATCCATCGGCACCGTGTTCGAACGCCTGCTTGCGGTCGGATTCGTAGGGCTTGCCCGAAACCACGATGATCTTGGTCTTCATCAGGTTGCGGCGCTGCTTCAGGTCACGGCAAAGCTCGAGGCCATAGCGTCCGGCATCATCAGGTTGACGAGAACGCAATCAGGTTTTTGTGCAACGATCTCGGGCACCGCCTTGACCGACGAATCCAGCGTCCCGACCAAGTGGCCGTCGGACTCCAGCAACGACTTCATGTGCGCCGCGATGTCGGGATCGTCGTCGACGATGAAAAACTTCAGCTTGCGCTTTTTCGCCATCCGGAAGCCTGTCCTGTCTCGCGTCGACCAAGAGAAACGACCGCGCCAAATCCTTAATTGGGATCAGGTTACAATGAATTCAAAGAGTTGGCACCCGTCAAATTGTATCTTGCCGACGATGCTTTCGAGCGGTCAAGAGAGCAGCCGCGAGCCCGCGTGCGGAACGTGCGGGATGAGCGGGTCCGGGGATATCCGGCTCCCTTGTGCGCTGCCACTGCCGAGCAGGAGGTCGAGCGGCTGTCCGAAAATACGATACCAATGCTCCATCGCCTTGTCCCAGCGTCCCAGGCTGCCCAGGCGTCCGGCGCGCTTGGCGAAGGCGAAGCCGGCTTCGGCGTCGAATACCCACTTGTCGCCCAGGTCGAAAGGTTCCGCCGTGCCCGGAAGCGGGACACGCCTGCCGCCCTGGTGGGCGGCCCAGAAAAAGAAATCGCGGACCATCCAGTCGTAAAACAGCAGGCTACGACGGCGGTACGGCCATTGCGGCACGAACTCGATGGCCAACCGCTCGAGAGCCATCGAGTGGATGGCGACGTCGTTGGCCCGCCGCCAACATTTCAAGAGCAGGATCAGATGGGTCGCCTTGCCGCGGCTGATCCGGTTGGCACGCTGTAACACGTCCTGCTCGGCCGTCGGATCCGTATGGTGCCAACGGCCGATCCCCGTTGCCGGCCGGGCCAGGCGGAAGCCGCCGCCCTCCATGGGTACCGCCGGTAGAAGCCGGACGATCGTGCCCGACGGCGTCTCGACGGCGATCCAGCCCGCCGGAGTCAGGTGCGCGGAAACGAACGAGTGCGACAGGTAGGCGACGATCTGGCCGAGCAGACCGATGTTGCGCTCCTTGGCCCGGGCATCGTGGCTCCAGGCGCGATGGCGCACGTGCGGCGGCAGAATGTAGAGACAGTCGATCACGCGCGCCGCGCTGGCCGTCCCTTTGGCGATGCCGCCGACGATCAGGTAATTGGAATTCCTGGTCGCCCGCGTCGGCGTGTCCGACCTGGAAAACCCGCGTTCCAGGCAGTGCGCGACATCGGCCGCGGCGGCCTCGCCGGCGGCCAAGTCCACCGGCGAAGGGCGCAGATGCGCCAGCAGGGAGCGAAAGAAATCGTTGTCCGACAGGGCCGAACCGCCACCCGGCTCCAACATGCCAAGCGATCCGGATGACACTCCAGAAGCAGACACGGTTATCGGCTACCCGTCAGATTGTCGTGAAAAAAGGGACGCATCCGGAGCCGAAGCTCCGGATACGCCCATAGTTTCCCAGGGAGGATTCCAGCGTCAGGAGCAACCGCTCGTCCCTCCGCACGTCACACACTTCTGGCAGGTGCCGTTGCGCACCAGCGTGAAGTTGCCGCATTCACCGCAGGGATCTCCCTCATACCCCTTCATCTTGGCTTCGCGCATCTGGTCGAGGCGCTTGTCCGTTTCCTCGATAACGTTGCTGTCGACCGTGACCGTGGTCTCGGTGACGCTTTCCTTAACCGTTTGCGCGCTCATCGAACCGCTGCCGCTGCCGGCGGCCGCGGTGGCCGTGCCGACCGAACCGCCGCCCGAGGACGCCGTCGCTTCGCTGCTCTTAGCCCCCTTGATGACCAGGAACTTGCTGCGCACGTAGCCTTGCGAGGCGATCCGCTCGACCACTTCCTCGAGCATGTCGGCATCGGCGATCTTGGGCAGTTCGCCCTCGCTATCGCCGCGGCCCAGGCTGTCGGGCATCAGGTCGTTCGGCTGAACGTGCGCCAGATCGTTGCGGCCCAGATAGGAGACCGCCAGCTCGCGGAAGATGTAGTCGAGGATCGACGTCGCCATCTTGATGGTGTCGTTGCCCTCGACCATGCCCGACGGATCGAAGCGGGTGAAGGTGAACGATTCGACGTATTCGTCCAGCGGCACGCCGTACTGCAGGCCGATCGACACGGCGATGGCGAAGTTGTTCATCAGGCTGCGGAAGGCGGCGCCTTCCTTGTGCATGTCGACGAAGATCTCGGCTAGGCCGCCGTTGTCGAATTCACCGGTGCGCAGGTACACCTTGTGGCCGCCGACGACGGCCTTCTGGGTGTAGCCGCGGCGCCGGTTCGGCGGCCGGTTGCGTTTGGTGACGAACCGCTCAACCACGCGCTCGGCGACGATCGCGGCCTTGGCCGCGGCTGGCGCTTCGACGATCTCGGCGACCGCCTCATCCGCGTCCTCGATCTCGACGTCGTCGAGCAGCGAGGCCTGCAGCGGCTGCGACAGCTTGGAGCCGTCACGATAGAGCGCGTTCGCCTTGATGCCCAGGCGCCAGGACAGCAGGTAGGCGTCCTTGCAATCCTCGACCGTGCCCGAATTGGGCATGTTGATGGTCTTCGAGATCGCGCCCGAGATGAACGGCTGCGCCGCCGCCATCATGCGGATGTGGCTTTCCGCCGACAGGAACCGGGTGCCGATACGGCCGCACGGCGAGGCACAGTCGAACACCGGCAGGTGCTCGGCCTTCATGTGCGGTGCGCCTTCGAGCGTCATGGCGCCGCAGACGTGCGTATTGGCCGCTTCGATCTGCGCCTTGTCGAAACCGAGCGCGGTCAGCATGCAGAAAGACATGTCGTTCAGGCAGTCGGATTCGATGCCCAGCGCGTCGGTGCAGAAGCTTTCGCCCAGGGTCCACTTGTTGAACACGAACTTGACGTCGAAGGCCTCGGTCAGGGCCTTCTCGACCATCTCGATGGCGTCGTCGGTGAAGCCCTTGTCGCGCAGGGTCTCGTGGTTGATGCCCGGCGCGTCCTCGAGCGAACCGTAACCGACGGCGTAGCGGATGATATCGTCGATCTGGTCCGAGCTGTAGCCGAGCCCGCTCAGGGCCTGCGGCACCATGCGGTTGATGATCTTGAAGTAGCCGCCGCCGGCCAGCTTCTTGAACTTGACCAGAGCGAAGTCGGGCTCGATGCCGGTGGTGTCGCAATCCATGACCAGGCCGATCGTGCCCGTCGGCGCGATCACCGAAACCTGGGCGTTGCGGTAGCCGTGCGACTCGCCGAGCTTGAGCGCGCGGTCCCAGGCGAAGCGGGCGGCCAGCACCAGCTCGGCGTCGGGGCAGCCATCGGCATCCAGCGGCACCGGCGTGACCGACAGGCCTTCGTAGTCGTCCTGCCCGCCGTAGGCGGCGCAGCGGTGGTTGCGGATGACCCGCAGCATGGCGTCGCGGTTTTCCTTGTAGCGCGGGAAGGTGCCGTGCTCGCCGGCCATCTCGGCCGAGGTGGCATAGGAGACGCCGGTCGTCAGCGCGGTGATGGCGCCGCAGATGTTGCGGCCCTCGATCGAGTCATAGGGAATGCCCGAGGCCATCAGATAGCCGCCGATGTTGGCGTAGCCGAGGCCCAGGGTGCGGAACTCGTAGGAGAGCTGCGCGATCTGGCGAGACGGGAACTGCGCTATCAGCACCGAGGTTTCCAACGTCACCGTCCACAGACGCACGGCATGCTCGAACGCGGCGACGTCGAACCCGCCGCCCGGCTTGAGGAACTGAATCAGGTTTAGCGACGCCAGATTGCAGGCCGTGTCGTCGAGGAACATGTACTCGGAGCAGGGGTTGGACGCGTTGATCCGGCCGCTCTCCGGGCAGGTATGCCAATCGTTGATCGTGGTGTCGAACTGCACGCCCGGATCGGCGCAGGCCCAGGCGGCGTAGCCGATCTGTTCCCAAAGATCGCGGGCCTTCAGGCGCTTGGTCTCGCCTGTGGTCCGCGGGGTCAGTTCCCAGTCGCCGTCCTGCTGCACCTTCTCGAGGAAGTCGTTCGAGAGCCGCACCGAGTTGTTCGAGTTCTGGCCGGAAACGGTCAGGTAGGCTTCCGAGTCCCAGTCGGTGTCGAATTCCGGGAACTCGATCTCGACGAAGCCCTGGCGCGCGAACTGGATCACCCGTTGCACGTAGTTCTCAGGCACCAAGGCCTTGCGTGCGGCGACGATCGCTTTCTTCAACGCCGTGTTGATCTTGGGATCGAAGCGGCTGTCGTCGTCGGCGCCGTCGAACTTGGTGCAGGCCTCCATGACCTCTTTCAGGTGCTTGCCGACGGTGCGCGAGCCGGTGACCAGCGAGGCGACCTTTTGCTCTTCGCGCACCTTCCAGTTGATGAATTCCTCGATGTCGGGATGATCGACATCGACCACCACCATCTTGGCGGCGCGGCGCGTGGTGCCGCCCGACTTGATGGCGCCGGCGGCGCGGTCGCCGATCTTGAGGAAGCTCATCAGGCCCGACGACTTGCCGCCGCCGGACAGCGGCTCGTTCTCGCCGCGCAGGCTGGAGAAGTTGGTGCCGGTGCCGGACCCATACTTGAACAGGCGCGCCTCGCGGATCCACAGGTCCATGATGCCGCCGTCGTTGACCAGGTCGTCGCCGATCGACTGGATGAAGCAGGCGTGCGGCTGCGGATGCTCGTAGGCGCTCTCGGACTGCACCAGTTCGCCGGTGCGGAAGTCGACGTAGGAATGTCCCTGCGCCGGGCCGTCGATGCCGTAGGCCCAATGCAGGCCGGTGTTGAACCACTGCGGCGAGTTCGGCGCGCCGACCTGGACGCACAGCATGTAGCGCATCTCGTCGTAGTAGGCGCGGGCGTCGGCTTCGGAATCGAAGTAGCCGGCTTTCCAGCCCCAGTAGGCCCAGGTGCCGGCCAGGCGGTCGAACACCTGCGTCGCGCTCTTCTCACCGGACTCGCGCTCGTCCTCGGGCAGCTGCGCGAGGGCGTCCTGGTCGGCCTCGTGGCGCTGCAGCCAAATGGGAACGTCGGGTTCGTCGACGACTTTCAGACGGACCGGCACGCCGGCCTTGCGGAAATACTTCTGCGCCAGCATGTCACAGGCGACCTGTGACCAGCAGGTCGGGACCTCGATGTCATCGAGCTTGAAGACGACGGAGCCGTCGGGATTCTTGATCTCGCTGGAAGCGGACCGAAATTCGATGGAGTCGTACGGAGATTCGTTTTCTTTGGTGAAGAAGCGCGTGATGCGCATGTTTCCCCCGGGTGCCCTGAGTTGTAATTACCGGTTTATGTGTGACCTGGCCGAATCGGTGGATGGTTCGTTTCGGCCCGCTCCCTCGACGCTCCCAGTATCCGCCGTGGCGGATGCCTCCCTGGAGCGATTGCTCCCGGCCGCTTTCCCGACCTTCGTTCTTGCGTCCCGTGAATTCCCAGTGATTCCAACGGGTTCAACTAGATCAGGTGTTCTCGCTGCCGAAGACACACAAAATGTAGCGGAGGAAATTTCGCCCCGCAACAACATTTTGTGGCGAAAATGTGAATGTCACACAGCATGTCGTGGTTAACGCCGAATTCTCCGTCACTTAGGCCTGATCGCCCATGTTGGCGTTTAAGTCACGCTTCCCGCGACGCCATTTTCACCCCGGCCGAGCGCCGCTTCATGCCGTACCGATTTCGTCTCCTTCAAGTGAAATGGCAGCGGGCCCGTTTTATCGTTTGATCGGTTCGGCTTGGCCCCGTGCGCTGATTTTTTTCGCTAAGGCCGCGACGTTCCAGGCTGGACGGAAATCCCGCGAAGTGCCATATTTCCGCCGCTTCCGGCGATCAGGATTCGTGCCCACGGATTCGCCGCCGGCGATGATCGTTGATCGGGGTAACGATGAAGATCGGAACAATCATCTACACGTGGTTGCGGGGGGAACTGGTCGGCACCGACGAGTTCGGCAACCGCTACTACCGCAACACCAAGAAGCGCCGCGGCAAGGAGCAGCGCTGGGTGATCTACAAGGGCGAGGCCGACGGATCGGCGGCGCCGCCCGAATGGCATGCCTGGCTGCACCACACCACCGACGAGCCGCTGACCGAAAAGGCGGCGCAGATGCTCGCCTGGCAGAAAGAGCACGAGCCCAACATGACCGGGACCCCCGAGGCCTACATGCCGCGCGGCCACGACCGCCGGGGCGGCCGTCATGCGCCGGCGCACGGCGAGTACGAAGCCTGGTCGCCCGAGTGAGGCGCGGCGCAATCTTGAAGCCATCGTGACCACTGAACGGGCCGCCGCATGAACGTCAGCGAAACCAAGGAGACGGTTGTCGGCGGGCTCGTCGTCGTCGTGCTCGCCTTGGTTCTGATCCTGTCCCACGGCGGGCAGGCGACGCAGGCGACGGCCGACGGCTACCTTCTCACCGCCAGTTTCAACAAGGTCGACGGCCTCGTGCTCGGCGACGAAGTACGCATGGGCGGCGTCAGGATCGGCAAGGTCGAGAGCATGGAGTTGGATTCCAATTTCCGCGCCCGGCTCGGCCTGCGAATCGACTCCGACGCGCCGCTGCCGCTCGACACTTCGGCGGCCATCCATACCGACGGCCTTTTCGGTTCCAAGCATATCGTGCTCGAACCCGGCGCCGAGGAAGAGGTGCTGGAGGACGGCGGCACGATCGAGTTTACCCAGGAATCGGTCGTCGTCTCGGACCTGCTCGAGCTGATCATCTCGGAAGGCAAGGCGCGGCAGGCGGCACAGCAGCAAGACAAGAAAGCGGAATAGGAAACGGCCATGGGACGCAGCCTCATCGAAACGGTCATGGGTGCGGTGGTGCTGCTGGTCGCCGGCCTGTTCATTTACTTCGCCTATACCACGGCGCAGGTGCAGACCGTGAAGGGCTATGAGGTCTCGGCCAACTTCTACAAGATCGGTGGCCTGAACCCGGGATCGGATGTGCGCATCAACGGCATCAAGGTTGGCACCGTGATCGACCGCCGCCTGGACAACGATACCTTCGACGCCGTGGTCACCATGTCGATCACCCCCGATGTCAAGCTGCCGACCGACACCGTCGCCGTGGTCGCCAGCGAGGGCCTGCTGGGCGGCATGTACGTGCGCTTGGAACCGGGGACCGCCAGCGAGCGGATCGACATCGGCGGCCAGATTACCAAGACCCGCAACTTCCGGACGCTGGAGGATCAGGTCGGCGAGATCATCTTCCTCGCGACCGGCGGCGACGAGAAATAAGAGCAATTGATCATGGCGGAACAGACCTGGGACCCGGGACGGTACGACCGTAACGCCCGGTTCGTCGCCGACCTGGGCGAACCCGTGGTCGACCTGTTGGCGCCCCGGGCCGGTGAGCGGATCCTCGATCTCGGCTGCGGCCACGGCGTGCTGACCCGCAAGCTGGTCGATCTTGGCTGCGCGGTGGTCGCCGTCGACGCCAGTGCCGAACAGATCGCGGCGGCACGCGAACTGGGCCTCGACGCCCATGTCGCCGACGGCCAGGTCCTGACCTTCGAGAACGAGTTCGACGCCGTCTTCTCCAATGCGGCGCTGCATTGGATGACCGAACCGGATGCGGTCATCGACGGCGTCGCCCGCGCCCTGCGCCCGGGCGGCCGTTTCGTCGCCGAGATGGGCGGGCAGGGCAACGTGGTCACGATCACGACGGCGCTGCTGGCGGTCAGCGACCGCCACGGGATCGACGGCCCGGCCGCCTTCCCGTGGTTTTTCCCGTCGCCGGCCGACTACACAGCGCGCCTGCAACGGCTTGGTTTCGCCGTGCGCTCGATCGAGCTGATTCCGCGCCCGACCCCGCTGCCCGGCGACATCGGCGGATGGCTCGAGACCTTCTGCGAGGCCTGGCTGCTGAGCGTCCCCGAAGATCGCCGCGCCGCCTTCGTCGACGACGTGCGCCGCGAACTGGAGCCCCAATTGTGCGACGCCGAGGGAAATTGGGCGGCCGACTATGTACGCCTGCGTTTCGCCGCGGATCTAAAGTCATGAAACAGACCATGACCGCCTTCGTTTTCGTCGCGCTTCTGACGTCACCCGCCGCGCTCGCCGCGCCGATGGAGATCGCCGTGTTGCAGGGTTTGGACAAGGTTACCGCGCGGATCTCGACCTTCGAGGCGCGCATCGGCGAGACCGTGACCTTCGGCACGCTGCAGATCATCGCCCGCACCTGCGACAAGCGGCCGCCCGAGGAGACCCCCGAGAGCGCAGCTTTCCTGGACATCTGGGACCGCCGGCCCGACGAAGCGGCGCTGAGTGTTTTCCGCGGCTGGATGTTCGCCTCGAGCCCGGCCCTGTCGGCGATGGAGCACCCGGTCTACGACGTCTGGGTGCTGGACTGCCGGAACAGCGCGGCCAGTTCGGAAGACAGCTCCTCGGCCGAAAAATCGCAGTGAAATTCCGCCTTCACCTGTAGCGCCGCGTCGAGCAGCCGGTGGTACTGGTGCGCCGGGATCTCGCGCGCGCCGAAGCGGATCAGGTGGTCGGTGACGAACTGGGTGTCGAGCAGCACGAACCCGCTGAGCCGCAGGTAGGCGACCAGGTGGGTCAGCGCCACCTTGCTGGCGTCGGTGACGCGGGTGAACATGCTCTCGCCGAAAAAGGCGCCGCCCAGGGCCATGCCGTAAAGCCCGCCAGCGAGCTCGCCGTCCTGCCAGGCCTCGACCGAATGCACCAGGCCCATGCCGTTGAGGCGGGTGTAGGCGCGCTCGATCTCGTCGTTGATCCAGGTGTCCTCGCGGCCGCGGTCGGACTGCGCGCAGGCCGAGATGACCTCGGCGCAGGCGGTATCGCAGCGCACGTCGAAGCGGCCCTGCCGGATGACCTTGCGCAGGCTGCGCGGTATGTGGAATTCGTCCAGCGGCAGGACCCCGCGTTCCTGCGGGTCGATCCAGTAGATGGTCGGATCGTTGCGGCTCTTGGCCATCGGGAATACCCCGGCCGCGTAGGCTCGCACCAGGACTTCGGGAGACAGACGGAACTGGTCGCGCCCGGCGCTAATCGTCACCTCCGACGTAGGATTCCAGCCATTTGATGTCGTAATCGCCGTTGATCACCTTGGGTTCCGCCATCAGCCGCTGATGCAGCGGGATCGAGGTATCCAGCCCGTCGATCACGTATTCGCCCAGGGCCCGGCGCAGCCGCATCATGCATTCGTTGCGGTTGGCGCCATGCACGATCAGCTTGGCGATCATGCTGTCGTAGTGCGGCGGCACCATGTAGCCGGAGTAGAGGCCGGAATCGACGCGCACGCCCAGTCCACCCGGCGCGTGGTAGTCGCCGACCCGGCCCGGCGATGGCATGAAGGTGTCCGGATGTTCGGCGTTGATGCGGCACTCGATCGCATGACCGGAGAAGTGGATGTCCGACTGGTCGTAACCCAGCGGCGTGCCGGCGGCGACGCGGATCATCTCGCGCACCAAGTCGACGCCGCTGATCATCTCGGTCACCGGGTGCTCGACCTGCAGCCGGGTGTTCATCTCGATGAAGTAGAACTCGCCGTTCTCGTACAGGAATTCGACGGTGCCGACATTGCGGTAGCCGATCGTGCGCACAGCGTCGACCACGATCTGGCCGATGCGTTCTCGGGAATCCGCGTTCAGCGCCGGCGACGGTGCCTCTTCGACCAGCTTCTGGTGGCGTCGCTGCAACGAGCAGTCGCGCTCGCCCAGGTGCACGACGTTGCCGTACAGATCGGCCAGCACCTGCACCTCGATGTGGCGCGGGTTGCCCAGGAATTTCTCGATGTAGACCTGTCCGTTGCCGAAGGCGGCCTTGGCCTCGGCGCTAGCGGTGGCCAGGGCGTTGGGCAGATCGGCCTCGGTCTCGGCGATCTTCATGCCGCGGCCGCCGCCGCCGGCGGTGGCCTTGATCAGCACCGGGTAGCCGATGTCGCGCGAGACCTCGAGGGCCATCTCTTCGCTGTCTACCGCGTCGTCGGTGCCGGGCACGACCGGAATGCCCGCCTCCTGCGCCGTCTTCTTGGCGGCGATTTTGTCGCCCATCAGGCGGATGTGTTCGGGCGAGGGCCCGATGAAGGCGAAGCCGTGCTCCTCGACCATGGCCGCGAAGTCGGCGTTCTCGGAAAGGAAACCATAGCCCGGATGCACCGCGTCGGCGTTGGTGATGGTCGCCGCGGTCAGGATCGCCTGAACGTTCAGGTAGCTGTCGCGCGCCGGCGGCGGACCGATGCAGATCGCCTCGTCGGCCAGGCGCACGTGCATGGCGTCGGTATCGGCCGACGAGTGCACCGCGACGGTGCAGATGCCCATCTCCTTGCAGGCACGGTGGATGCGAAGGGCGATTTCCCCCCGGTTTGCGATCAGGACCTTTTCGAACATGCGATGTCCAGCGCGGTCATTCGATGATCAAAAGGGCTTCGCCGAACTCGACCGGGATGCCGTTGTCGACGAGGATGCGCGTCACCTTGCCGGATTTCGACGCGGTGATCGGGTTGAACACCTTCATCGCCTCGATCAGCACCAGGGTGTCGCCCTGTTCCACCGTATCGCCGACCCGGACGAAATCAGGCGAGCCAGGCTCCGGCGCGGTGTAGACCACGCCGACCATCGGCGAGGTGACCACGCCCGGGTGGTTGAGTTCCGGCGCTGAATCCGGACCGTCGGATTCCGCCGCCGCCGCGGCGACCGGCGCGACGGCTGCGATGGCGGCGGGAGCCGCGGCGCTGGCGGCACGCGACAGCCGCATGTGCCAGCCCTCGCCACCCAGATCGATTTCGGTCAGGCCGGTCTCCTCCATCAGCGCGGCGAGATCCCGCATCAGCTGCTGGTCAACGTCGGCCGCGGACTTGGGCGGATCCAGGTCCGGAGCGTTGGTGTCGGATGGGGATGACGATTGTTCTTTCACGTGCTTATCCATTATGCCTCTTCGTTGGCGGCCAGCATGCGGGCCAGCGCGCTCAACGCCATATCGTATCCATAGCCGCCGAAGCCGCAGATCATGCCCTTGGCGGCCTTGGACACATAGGAGTGATGGCGGAACTCTTCGCGTTGGTGGATGTTCGACAGATGCACCTCGATGACCGGCAGGTCGCACGACAGCAGCGCGTCCATCAGCGCCACCGAGGTGTGCGTGTATCCGGCCGCGTTGACGATCAGGCCGGCGTGGGTGCTGCGTGACTCCTGGACCCATCCCACGAGTTCGCCTTCGGAGTTGCTTTGGCGGAAATCCACTTGCAAACCCAGTTCGGCGGCCCGCTCGGTACAGGCGCGTTCGATGTCGGCCAGAGTCTCGTGACCGTAGATCTCCGGCTCCCGCGTGCCGAGCATGTTCAGGTTGGGGCCGTTGAGGATGAGGACTGTGTCGGACATCGTTTGCGCCGTGGCTGCCGAATCATCGGGTTATACCATGGCGAAGAGGGGGAAACAGCAAGATTTGACGCGCCAATCCGGTTGCAAGCGGGGGCCGTCATCCGCATACTTGGGGCGCTCAACCACCACGCAAACGAACGGACTCGACCATGCAGGTGATCATCAACGGTGAGACCCGGAATTTCGACGCGCCGATAACCCTGGCGCAGTTGCTCGACCAGATCGGCCTCGACGCGAAAAAGGTTGCGGTCGAGCGGAATCTGGAAATCGTCACCAAATCGACCTATGGCGACACCGTGGTGGAGGACGGCGACAAGCTGGAAGTCGTGCATTTCATCGGTGGCGGCGCGCCGGATACCGTGAACGAGGACACCGATTGCGCGCAGACCGGCGCCGACTGCCTCGAGGTTGGCGGCCAGACCTACTGGTCGCGCCTGCTGGTCGGCACCGGCAAGTACAAGGATTTCGAGGAAACGGCGCGGGCCATCGAGGCCTCGGGCGCCGAGATCGTCACCGTCGCCGTGCGCCGGGTCAATGTCACCGATCCGAACCAGCCGATGCTGGTCGACTACGTCGATCCCAAGACCTACACCTACCTGCCCAACACCGCCGGCTGCTTCACCGCCCAGGACGCGGTGCGCACCCTGCGCCTGGCCCGCGAGGCCGGCGGCTGGGACCTGGTCAAACTCGAGGTGCTGGGCGATCAGAAGACGCTGTACCCGAACATGGTCGAGACGCTGAGCGCCGCCGAGGAGCTGATCAAGGACGGCTTCAAGGTCATGGTCTACTGCAGCGACGATCCGATCATGTGCCAGCGGCTGGAGGACATGGGCTGCGTCGCGATCATGCCGCTGGCCGCCCCCATCGGCTCGGGCCTGGGCATCCAGAACCCGGTCAGCATCCGGCTGATCATCGAGCAGGCCAAGGTCCCGGTGCTGGTCGACGCCGGCGTCGGCACTGCCTCCGACGCCGCCGTGGCCATGGAACTGGGTTGCGACGGCGTGCTGATGAACACCGCCATCGCCGAAGCCAAGGACCCGATCAAGATGGCGCGGGCGATGAAAATGGCGGTCGAGGCCGGACGCCTGGCCTATCTCTCCGGCCGCATGCCGAAAAAGATGTACGCCGACCCGTCGTCGCCGCTGGCCGGCCTGATCTGACTCTCCATCCTGTCGTCGGCACCGAAGGCCCTGAAAACGCGCTGAAATCCGCGTTTTCACGGCTTTTCCACGCCATTTAACGGCGTTTTCACAATCTCCGAAGCGGACCGTTCACGCCCGGCGCGCATTGTGTCGACAACGGAAAGCGGCGCGGTGGCGATCCATCGCCCGCCCGAACAACGGCACAAAACGGAGCGTCTTTATGTTTGAGTACCTCGAGTTCTTTGGACTGGCGATCATTCCGCTGTTCATGCTGTGGGATGCCTTCCGCGGTGAACGCAGTTACATCAGGCCCTTTTTCTGGCGCCTGCGCGGGATCGCCGTCACCGTCGGCGCGGTGGCCATTTCGATGGCCGTGGCAACCTTCTGGGGCACCGTGTTCACCGGGGTCAGCCTGTTCGACCTCAGCGGCATCGGTATGTTCTGGGGCGCGGTGATCGGCGTCCTGGTCTACGAGTTCTTCCACTACTGGTACCACCGCACGGTGCACCGGGTGAATTGGCTGTGGCGCGCCGGGCATCAGATGCACCACAGCGCCGAGGCCGTCGATTCCTTCGGCGCCTACTACCTGCATCCGTTCGACGTGTTCTGGTTCACCAGCCTCAGCAGCCTGGTGCTGTTCCCGCTGCTCGGCCTGTCGCTTGAAGCCGGCCTGATCGCGGCCGCGTTCCTCGGCTTCAACGCCATTTCCAGCATGCCAACATCCGCACGCCGCATTGGCTGGGGTATCTCATCCAGCGCCCGGAAAGCCATTGCGTGCATCACGGCCGCGGCGTCCACGCCTACAACTACGCCGACCTGCCGTTGTGGGATATGGTGTTCGGGACCTTCCGCAACCCGCGCGATGTCACCGGCATGGAAGCCGGCTTCTACCTCGGCGCCTCGACCCGCATCCCCGAGATGCTGATCGGCCAGGACGTCTCCGAGCCGGCGAAACCCAAGCCGGGCGCGCGACCAACCGCCGGCGCGCCGGCCTGATCCGCAAATGGTTTGCCAGGAAAGGGCGGCGGTGACGCTGCCTTTTTTGCTTTTCCGCCGGCAGGCGTTATAACCGTCGCCATGAGGCACTTTCTGACCGCGCTTTTGCTGGCCGCGCTGACCGCCACCCCGGCCTTGTCCGAGGAACTGATCGGCAAGGCCAAGATCGTCGACGGCGATACCCTGGAGATCGTCGATCAGCGGGTGCACCTGCGCGGGGTCGACGCGCCCGAGCGGGAGCAGGAGTGCACGTCGCGCAAGGGCAAGGTCTACAAGTGCGGCCTGCAGTCGATCCGCTACCTCTTCGGCATGCTGCGCAACCAGACCCTGACCTGCACCGGCGAGGCGCGCAGCGCCGACGGCGGGCTGATCGCGTCGTGCAAGATCCGCTGGCTCGACGTCAACGCCCAGATCGTGCTCGACGGCTGGGCCTTTTCCGATGCGCCCAACGGTGATCTGTACCGGCGCGAGGAGGACGCGGCGCGATCGCGCCGGGAAGGCCTGTGGCGTGGAGGCGAAGTCGAAGAGCCCTGGCTGTGGCGCCAGAAGCACGGGGGCGGAAGCCAGTAAACGCTGTTGCCGGCGTTGCTTCGCGCCTCAGGCGTATTCGAGAAAGCTGTCCCAGTAGGCGCCCTTGGCGGTGATCGCCTCCCACACGTCGCGCCGCTCGCGGTAGGGGCCCTCCATGACGGCGCGCAGCGGGATGTGACAGGGCTGGCGCAGGCCGTTGTATTCGATCGGCGCGCCGATCGGCTCGAAGTGGATGCCCAGTCGCGACAACATGCGCAGCAGGGACGGCGTCATGACCGCGATCAGGTGCTCGATCCGGTGTTCCGTGCCCATGCGCACGACCGCCTTGACCAGGCCGACGGTCAGGCTGTAGGCCCGCACCATGCCCAGGTGCCGCTGCTTGCGGCTGTCGGTGTCGCTGCCGCGGGCACCGCGAGCCTCCGGCGCCAGGATGAACCGAGAGACCTCGGCCGTGCGATCGAGTGGAAGCATCTCCGAGTCGCGCAGCATTGGATCGTCGCTCAACGACTGCAGCGGAAACGATTGGTCGAGCGCGCTCGTGTCCGGCAGGACCAGCCGGGTGGTGCCGGACACGCGGCCGCTGTCGCGGTGCACCAGCAGCGCATGGGTCGCGTGGTCGTCGTAGGAGTCGGTTTCGCGATGGTCCGGCTGATCTTCCGGCGATTGGTGGCGCAGTTCCTCGATCAGTACGCGGTAGCGCAATTGGTAAGCCAGGTCTCGGTCCTGGTGCGATCTGGCGACGATCATATCGTGCGGGCTGGTCTCGCCATCGATACCGGTATAGGTGTGTTGGTCTTGCGTTGTGCGGGGGAGCAGTGGCAGCGGCGACAAGCCGTTCTCGGCGACGGCGTGGCTGGATAAAGGCACGAATTACTCCCCTTGATCAGATTCTGCGGCCGGGACATAACGGGTCCGTCTTCGCCCCCGATTCACGGCATTCTCCCGACAGAATCAAGTATTTTGTTAACCATATAAGTATTTTTTAAAATCAGATAGTTACAGAGGGCAATTTGAATGATTTTCTCAAAAAAAAGCTAATGCGCCGGGAATCGCGGCAGAATCGCCGCGATTCGATCCACGATATTTGCGGTTTCGTATTTCGTGTCGTCAATCAACCCGAGCGCCGAGATCCGGATTTTCGAGGAAGACGAAGATGAGCGCAGGCTGGGGCTGCCCGCACGAATCGGAAGGGAAATGCGGCCTGGTGCGCGGCCGCCCCTGCGATCCGGGCATGAAGGGCTGCACGCTGTCGGGGCGGTTCAGTTTCGCATCCAGCGACAAGAACCGGCGCCCCCGGCGGCTGCGCAAATCACCCGCCACCAGCGGGAAAAAAAATCCGGCGGAAGATCCGCCGGATTGAGGTCTCCGAACCAAAACGGAGTTACAGGGAGGTCCTTCTCCCGGGCTGCGACCCGGGAGCGTCATTCGACGCGTTTGCGCAGCACCAGCCGCTGTGCGGGCTGGAAGCCGTTTCGCGCGAGGAATTTCATCAGGGTGAAGTTGTCCCACCGCAAGGTCGAGCGCACGCGGTCGACGTGCAGGATGCTGAGGTTGGCCAGCAGCTGCGACAGCAGCGCCGAGGCGACGCCGCCGCGGCCATGTCCCGGATCGACACCGATCGTATCGATCACCGCCATCGGCTCGGTGCGGCCGAATTCGCCGTAGTCGACGCGGGCCATGATGAATCCGATGGGCATGTCGTCGGCCTCGGCGATCAGCGACACGCGGATGCCGGATTCCTTCATCACTTCGGCCAGCTTGCGCTCGTAGTAGGCACTGCGGTCCTTGCCGGTCAGCTTCTTGTCGATGCGCACGATGGCGGCCAGGTCGCTTTCCTGCATCGAGCGGACCGCGACCTTGTCGCGCGACAGGGCGGCGAAGTCGTCGGCGTCGGGATCGCTGTAATCGGGGATGTCGGCGTCGAATTTCTGCGGCGCGACGTCGATGTCTTGGTTTTGCATGGCTCGTATCCTCTTCGCCTGCCGATCAGAAGTCGCGCTGGTCGGTGCCGCGTTCCATGATCATCAACGGCGCCATCTCGAACCCGACCGAGGCCAGGAAGCCGGCCATCGCGGTTTCGCCCCATTCGGCCTGGCTGCGCATTTCGTGGATGTCCTTGCGGCGCATCACGTCTTCCACCGCTTCCAGCAACTGGTGACCGATGCCGTGCTTGCGGTAGTCCGGATCGACCCCGAAAATGTCGAGGACGGCGGCGCTGCCGGCTTCGCCGAATTCACCGGTCTGGATGCGGGCGATGCCGAAACCGGTCAGTTTGCCTTCGGTCTCGGCGGCGACGACGATGAACGAATCTGGAAAGGCGAGGGCGGTGTTCAGCCGCTTCTCGTAGAAGGCGCGGCGCGGACGCCCGAGCGTCTTTTCATCGATGGCGACGACCCGATCGAGGTCGTCGGCCTGAAGCGCCCGGATCGTGGTCGAAGTGTCTTGCGTCATATGTGGGCTCCCCGGTGTGTTCCCCCCGTCCGTGGTTCCCCTGCACAAGAACTGTAGGGTTGACGGGATACAAATCAACAATTCGGTACCATAATACCAATTTAGGCCGGGCCGTCAACAGATTTAATTCGTGAGGATGCGCTGCGTTGAATACGCGAGGCGAGCAGACAGACCCCTTCGCGCGGTATCGCGAAGGGAATAGCCCGTCCGCCGAGGCGGCGTGATGCTGGAGATGTGTTCGGGCGGCTCAGGACCCTGGACCGGCAAGCTCGAAGCGCCCGGCCTGGCCGGTGTCGGTGAAGGTCAGGCTCATATGCACGCGGCCGGAATCCTGATCCGTCGGCCGTGACGTGGCTTCGACCTGCCAACCGTGGCTGGACTGCCAGGTGAACGAGCAACCCGGCCGCGGGTTCGAGACGTCGGTACAGTCGCCGGCGTCGGCACGGCCGAAAGCGACACTCAGATCGGCGAGAATCTCCCGCGCGCTGTCAGAGCGGTATTGGCGCATCGCCTTGATGCGGTGCGCGGTGCCGCCATGATTGATCCAGACCACGTACCAGGTGCCGTCCTCCGTCCTGAACGTAACCAGCCGGATGCCGCCCTGGGCATCCATCGTCCTGGCATTCGGAAAGCGCTCCAGCACGTCCTGTTCGCTCATGTTCAGGCGAAGGCCCGCATGAGTAAAGGTGTGATTGTTCCAGGCTTGACCGACGGAACCGGTGTCTGGGGGCGTCGCAGGGTCGGGATGCTGGACCGGTTGCATGGCCGTGGTGACGCCGGCGGAGGCAGCGGATATGACCAGCAGGCAGATCACGAACATGCCCTTCAGGTCCGTGTGCAGGGAGACTTTCGGCTGCTGGCGTTTGCGGGAAAACAGCGTGGAAATCATGCTTACTCACTTCGCCGCCGGGTGGGGCCGGACTCCGGCCCACTGGCGGTCTCCAGGTCGAGGTGATCCCCCAATGGCTGGTCATCGCTCCCGTTCGGCTTCGCAGCAGCCCAGTTATCGGGAGTGATGTCCCAGATCGCCTGTACGGACATGCGACTGTCGATTCGCCAACTGAAGCGACAGCGTGGCCGCATGGTCGTCGGATCCGTATGACAATCGCGCGACACCGGCGGGCCGAACCGGGCGTCCAGATCGCGCATCAAGTCGTGGCTTGGTTCGCGCATGGCCCGCTTTGCGGCAGGCAAGGGCGCCGGAAATCCGGTGCCGCCGTTTTCGAAGGCGACGTGTTCGGTTGGATTGATCAAGGCGCTGAACCAGGAATTACGCGACGAGCCCAGTTCCACAGCGACCACCGCGCCGACCGTGACGGCCGCCGAAATCGACAGTCCGGCGCGCAACCCCATCTGCCGGCCGAGATGCCGGCGAAGCCGCCAGCCCGAGCGCTCCGTCTCGCGTCCGGTCCGGCGGGCGATCGGCATTTCCCCTTGCCCTGACGGGTCATGGCCGTCAGAATTCCCCCGACGGCACGCGCCGTCATTGAAAGGGGAGAGGGCAGATCGTCCAGCGACCGTACGTACCGGCGAGGGGGCCGGTTCGGATCGATGCGGTCCTTCGGTCATCGCAAAATGCCTTTGCCTACCAATCGATTATTGCCTCCATCTTAGAGGCTTGATCAATCGGTTGGCGAAACCTTTATTTGTCAGCAAAACGTCACGAGATTTGCAGAAAATTTTAAGTAATTGTCGAAGGAATGAGTTGAGAACGTCGGTGAAAAGGCGAGTTGGTGTCCGCCCGTCGCGGGGCATCAATCCGCCGTTCCGGACGCAACCTTGAAGGGGGGCACATGGGTCGTCTTGTCGTCATCTCGAACCGAGTCACCGTCAAGACCGATAAGAAAGCCCAAGCCGGCGGATTGGCCGTCGCCTTGCAGGACGCGCTGCAGCGGGAAAGCGGAATCTGGTTCGGCTGGAGCGGCAAGACCACGGCGCAGCAGGAGGGCGAGCCGCACCTGGTCACCCATGGCAACGTCGAATACGCGACGCTCGATCTGTCGCGGAAGAATCACGCCGAGTACTACAGCGGTTTCGCCAACCGCGTGCTCTGGCCGCTGTTCCACTACCGTCTCGATTTGACCAATTTCTTCCGTCAGGAATACGCCGGCTATCAGCGGGTCAATCGCCTGTTTTCGGAAAAACTGCTGCCGCTGCTGCAGGACGAGGATCTGATCTGGGTCCACGATTACCATATGATTCCGCTCGGCGAGGAGTTGCGCCGCGCCGGCATCGATCGGCCCATGGGCTTCTTCCTGCACACGCCGTTTCCGGCGATGGAGGTGCTGACGACCCTGCCGACGCATCAGGAACTGGTGCGCGCGCTGTGCGCCTACGACGTGATCGGTTTCCAGACCGGCAACGACCTGCGCGCGTTCTGCGACTACATCGTTCACGAAGTCCAGGGCAGCGCCATCGGCGAACACCTGATCCACGCCTTCGGGCGCACCTTCCGCGCCCAGGTGTTTCCGATCGGTATCCATACCGAGGACATGGTGCGCGCGGGCGAGCGTGCCGCCGGCACCGGCACGTTCAATCGGCTGTACCAGCGCTCGGCGCATCGGGCCTGGATCATCGGCGTCGACCGGCTAGACTACAGCAAAGGCATCTCCGAACGTTTCGTCGCCATGGCCAACCTGTTGGAACGCTATCCCGATTTCAGGGGCAAGCTGACCATGGTGCAGATCGCCCCGCCGTCGCGCTCCGAGGTGCCGGAATACAAGCAGATTCGCAAGGAGTTGGAAGAGGAGGCGGGCCACATCAACGGCCGCTTTGCACAGTTCGACTGGGTGCCGATCAACTACCTGAGTCAGGGTTTCACGCGCAAGCAGCTGGCCGGCTATTTCCGCGCCAGCCGCATCGGCATCGTGACGCCGCTACGCGACGGCATGAACCTGGTGGCCAAGGAATACGTCGCGGCGCAGGATCCCTCCAATCCGGGTGTGCTGGTGCTGTCGCGTTTCGCCGGCGCGGCGCGCGAACTGAACGGCGCCCTGATCGTCAATCCGTTCGACCGTGACGGTGTCGCCGATGCCATCGTCGAGGGATTGAACATGCCGCTCGACGAGCGCCGCGAGCGCTATTTCGCGATGATGCGCGCGATCGAGCAGAACACGCTCTACACCTGGCTCGACGGCTTTCTCGCCTCCCTGCGCGAAGCCCCGTTCATGTAGTCTTTCACCCGGCGTCACTCCCGCAATCCCGCCATGCGCAATCCGTCGAGATAGCGTTTCATGCAGTTCGGGTCTTGGATCGGCAGCCGCTCGCGTACGAACGACACCGACAGATCCGGCACCAGGCGCAGAAGCTCGTTCAACGCTTCGCGCGCTTCCTGCTCCAGGCCGAGATGACTGCAGGCCGTGGCCAGGGAGCGATAGCCGCCGGGAAAGCTGGATTTGATCCGGATGGCCTTGCGTGCCAGATCGGCCGCCTCGCGGTCATGTCCGGCGACCACCGCGCCGATCGCCAGGAAGTTATACCAGCCGACGATGAACGGATCGCGGGGGCTCTGCCGCTTGGCCATCTCGAAATGCCGACAAGCGGTTTCGTAGTCGCCGCAGAACCCGGCCACCGCGCCCAGGTTGGCGAGGGCGTCGGCGTCATTGGGATTGACCTCGAGCGCGCGCTCGAAATCCTGCCGCGCCTCGTCGTGGCGGCGCATGTACAGGTCCATGATGCCAAGCACGCGCAGGGCCTGGCCGTCCTGGTCGTCCAGCGCCACGGCGCGCAATGCCGCCTGATGCGCCTCGTGGATTGACTGCACCTGCTTCTCGCGCCAGCCGTACATAAAATCCATGTGCATGGTCAGGGCCAGCGTGGCGTGGCAGGTCGCCGCCCGGGGATTCTCTTCAAGCGCCTCGTACATCAGCCGCTGGGCTTCGCCGTTGTCCCGTGGCGTATAGCGCGCGAAATGCCAAAGCGCGCGCATGACATAGTCGCGGATCTCCAGCCGGTCCGGGTCTACCTGTCGGGTGCGCCGTATTTCGGCGGCCATGAATTCGGAGCCGATGGTCGCGACGATCCGGTCGGTGATTTCGTCCTGGACAGCGAACACGTCGTCGAGCGTGCGGTCGAAGCGGTCGGCCCAGACCTGCTTGTCGGCGACGGCGTCGACGAACTGGGCGGTGATGCGCACCCGGTTTCCAGCCCGCCGCACGCTGCCGCTCAGCACATACTGGATGCCCAGGTTCCGCGCCACCCGTTTCGAATCGACGTTTTCCCCCTTGTAGGTGAACACGGTGTTGCGGCTGATGACGAAAAACCTGCGGTATTTCGACAGATCGGCGATCAAGTCCTCGGTGATGCCGTCGGCGAGAAAGTCCGGCTCGGACGCCTGTGCCATGCCGACGAACGGCAGCACGGCGATCGACGGTTTTTCCGGCAGGTCCGGCGGCGCCGACAGACCTGTATCGGGTTCTCCGCTGAGCGCGTGGTCGATGCGGCGGCGCAGGTCGTCCTGCTCGTCGCGAAAGGCGGTCCGCCAGGCTTCGAACGACGGGCAACGGGGCAGGGTGATGGTTTCGAGCAGGCCGGGTTCGAGTTGCGTGGCGAGTTCCTTCAACCGGTCGCGCTGGGCGCCGTTGAAACCGTCCGCGCATTGGGCACGCAGGTCGAGGAAATCAATCGTCGCACCAAGCGGCTCGAAGCTGACCGCCGCCCGGTCGGCGTTGATGTGTTGCCTGTCCGGTTCGTCGACCAGACCGCGCAGCTTGCTCAGGCTCCAGCGCAGGGCGCCGCGCGGGTCGCTGGTCAGTTCCCAGAACATGTCGCACAGGTGCTCGCGCCGCTGCCGCCGGCCGGTCAGCGCCAGATAGGCGAGCAGCGCCAGGGTCATTTTCGATTTCGGCAGGTCCAGACGCTCGCCATTGCGCCGGATCTGAAACTCTCCCAGAAAGCGAATCTCGAGCAAGTTCGGTTCCCTTTCGTGCAGGTTCCCGACCTCCAGGAATCATAACATTTCCCGTCTTGGGAAGGTACGACGCACCGGTTTTCCGCGAATTCCACGGTTTATGCGGCAAAATACAACGCTGGTTCCAACCCTGGCGCACACGGCGGCTCTCTAGCCTTGGACTCGCGACAAATCGTCGCGGCACCGAGGAGAGAGACAAATGCAGACAATCGACGTGTTCGGATCGCGGATCGCGATGACTGACCAGGGCGCCGGGGTGCCGGTGGTGATGCTCCATTGTTCGGCCGCCGACAGTAGCCAGTGGGACGCGCTGCGCGGCGCCTTGGGCGCGGGATTCAGGACCGTGGCTCCGGACCAGTGGGCCTGCGGCGGCAGCGATCCCTGGCCCGGGCATCAACCGTTTACGTTGGTCATGGAGGCGCGGGCGGTCAAGGACCTGATCGGCGCCAGCGACGAACCGGTGCACCTGATCGGTCATTCCTATGGCGGTGCCGTCGCCTTGCGGGTGGCGCGGGAACGGCCGGCGGCGATTCGCAGCCTGACCGTGATCGAGCCGTCCGCGTTTAATCTGCTGCGCCAGGACGGCCCTCGGAGCCTGCCGATGTTCAAGGAGATCGCGGCCGTCGCCGAGACGGTCCGCCGAACCGTGCTGAGCGAGGACCTGACCGGCGGCATGGCGTATTTCGTCGACTACTGGAATGGCCAAGGTGCCTAGGCGGAGATGTCGGAGCGGGCGCGGGCGATGCTGGTTCCGCGCGTGGGCAAGGTATTGCTCGATTTCCGCGCCCTGTTCCTCGACGACAGCCTGCTCGAGGATCTTGCACGGCTCGAGGTGCCGACCCTGATCCTGCATGGCGACCGCTCGCCGGCACCGAGCCGGCGCATCGTCGAACTGCTGGCGGATACCCTGCCGGATGTCCTGGTCGAGCCCGTCGCCGGCGCCGGACACATGTCGCCGGTCAGCCATCCGGAGACCGTGAACGCCTTGATCGCCGGCTTCATCAAGTATCTCGTGCCGGCGTCGGTGCGCTCCCGCGCCAGGGTGGCCTGACGATGGTGGGCGTCGTCCACGTGCCGTTTGGCGCAACATCCGGTGCCGCGCGGGGCATGGGGCGGAAGCTCACGTCACTGTATCCCGTCGCCACCCGATGGCTGACCTCGGCGGATCGCGCCGCCTTGTATCGGCATTTCACGTCACTCGAAATGACCGCGAGACGAAGCCGTTTCGGCAGCGCGCTGACCGATGATGCGATCGCGGCCTACGTTCGCCATGTGGACTTCGGCCGTGTAAGCGCCATTGCCGTTTCTGACTTGCTGATCGGCGAAATCGTCGGCGTGGCGGAGGCGCATCTCGACGAATTGGGAAGGGCGCGCCGTGCCGAGATCGCGGTGTCGCTGCTAAGCCCCTGGCGGCGCATCGGGCTCGGCACGGCGTTGGCCCGGCAGGCAGTCGCGCACGCTTTCTCCGCCGGCGCGTCACGAGCGGATTTCCATTTTCCGCCGGACTCCCGCGCGATCTCCGCGGTGGTTCGCGCCTTGCGCGGGCGCGTCGATGCGGTCCGCGGATACGGCTGGATCGACCGCGAAACCTGCGAGATCCTCCGGTTTCCGCCTATCCGGCTTGTGCGAACAGATCGCCGATCAGCCGCTTGGTCAGATTGATGGCGACGTGGCGGCGGTAGGTCTGCGGCGTGAAGGTGCTGCGCATCGGCTGCATCTGCTTGCTGACCAGCCGCTCGATGGCTTTCAGCGTCTCCTCGTCGGGCGCCTTGCCGATGAAGTCGCCCAGCCCGCTGACGGACAACGGGGCCGAATTGGTGCCGGTCAGGCAGATGCGCAGGTCGGCGAGCGTGCCGCCCTCGCGGCGCAGGGCCACGGCGACGCCGGCCAGCGGGAAGTCGATCGAGCCGCGAACGCGCACCTTGGTGTAGTCGGCGAGCAGACCATCGGGCGGCGCCGGCAGGTTCATGGCGACGACGAACTCGCCCGGCTTCAGGGTCAGATACTCGATGCCGTCGTCGTTGAAGATCTCGATCAACGGCACGGTGCGGGCGCCGTCGGGGCCGACCAGATCGACCGTTGCGGCCATGACCACGGCGGTCGGCGCCATGTCGCCGGAGTAGGCGGCGAAGCAGACCTTGCTCTTCGGCGCGACGTGGCACATCTCGCCTTCCTTCTTCAGGCAGTAGTCGTTGGCGGTGCGCCACCATTCGCTCTGGTTGTAGTAGACGCAACGGGTGTCGAGGCAGAGGTTGCCGCCGACCGTGCCCATCATGCGGTGCGTCGGACCGGCGACCTCGCCGGCGCCCTTGGCGACCACCGGCCAGCGCGCCAGCACGTCCGGGTGCGACGCCAGCTCGGCCAGGGTTACGGCGGCGCCGACGCGCAGGCCGCGGTCGTCGCCGGTGCGGATCTCCTGCATCTCATCGACGGCGGTGATGTCGACGACCATCGGCGGCTTCTCGATGCCGCGGCGCAGGTTGGGCAGCAGGTCGGTGCCGCCGCCCAGCGGTTTTGCTTCGGGATCGGCGCTCAGGATCTCGCTCAACTCGGCGACCGTGGCGGGTTTCCTGAACTCGAACTGGGGTAGCGGTTCCATCAGGCGGCTCCCTGCTGGCTGGCGGCGCGGCGTTCCTCGCGCTCGCGCTTGATCATGGCGTCGAGCAGGCGATCGGGCGTGATCGGGGTTTCCTGCAGGCGGATGCCGGTGGCGTCGTAGACCGCGTTGGCCAGCGCCGGGATGAAGCTGCTCAGCGCGCCCTCGCTGGCCTCCTTGGCGCCGAACGGTCCGTTCGGATCCAGGCTCTCGACGATCTTGACCTTGATGTCCGGCGATTCGACGATCGTCGGCACGCGGTAATCGATGATGTTAGGAGCGGTCGGCAAGCCGTTGTAATATTGCGTTTCTTCGCTCATGGCTTGGCCCAGCCCCATCCAGATCGCACCCTGCACCTGGCCCTCGACGGAGAGCGGGTTCAAGGCGTAGCCGCAATCGTGCGCGACCCAGACATCGTCGATCGTCACTTGACCCGTATCCGCGTCGACGCTGACCTCGACCGCCGTGGAGGCATAGGAGAAGCCCATGGTCGAGCCGACGGCGCCGCCTCGGTGCTTGCCGCCCTGGAACGCCTTGGGCACGGTGAAGGTGCCCTTGACGGTGATGGTGCCGGTGTCGACCAGGGCCTCGGCGATGATGTCCTTCAGCGGCACGCCCGGGTCCTGGCTGCCGGCGACGCGGTAGACCTCGCCCAGGCATTCGACGTCCTCGGGGTTGGCGTCGAGGCGCCGCGCGGCGGCCTCGACGAACACCGCCTTCAGCCGTTGTGCTGCATCCAAAGCGGCGTTGCCGACCATGAAGGTGACCCGTGATGAATAGGACCCGTTGTCCTTCGGGGTGACGGCGGAGTCGTTGGCGATCACGGTCAGGCGCCCGAAATCGATGCCCAATACTTCACCCACCACCTGGGCCATGATCGTCGAGGATCCCTGGCCGATGTCGGCGGCGCCGGTGAGGATGGTGATGCCGCCGTCGAAGTCGACCTTCAGGTTGATGGTGGCGTGCGGCTCGCCGGTCCAGTGCACCGGCTTGGCGGCGCCCGAGACGTAGTGCGAGCAGGCCATGCCGAAACCCTTCAAGATGCGACCCTCGCCGTTCTTCTTCACCGCGCGGTCTTTCCAGCCGCTGGCGTCCTCGACCCAGTCCATGCACTCGGGCAGGCCATACGACTTGATGATCAGGCCGTTGATGGTCTCGGTCTCGCGCGGCAACAGGTTCTTGCGCCGGACCTCGAACGGGTCCAGGCCCAGTTCCTCGGCCATCTTGTCGAGCAGGCATTCGAAGGCGTGCCGGACATCGACCGTTCCATGGCCGCGCATGGCGCCGCAGGGCGGGGTGTTGGTGTAGACCCGGTAGCCGTCGTACTTGACCGCCGGGATGTCGTAAATCGCGTTCAGCAGGGCGCCGGCGTAGAGGATGGTGACGATGCCGTAGCCGCCATAGGCGCCGCCGGCCTGGATCGCCTCGCACTGGCACGCAGTCAGCTTGCCGTCCTTGGTCATGCCCAGCTTGATCTTGACGTCGGTCTGCGGCCGGCCGCGGTGGGTCAGGAAGGTCTCCTCGCGGGTGAGCTTCATGCGTACCTTGCCCTTGACCGCGCGGGCGGCCAGGCAGGTGATGATCTCGAAGTTCAGGGTCTCGGTGCGGGCGCCGAAGCCGCCGCCGATGAACGGCTTGATGATGCGGATGCGCGACGAATCGAGCCCCATGCACTTCTCCACCGCCAGGTGCATCATAGTAGGGTACCTGGGTGCAGGACCACACGGTCAGACGATCGCGCTCGCCGTCGTAGTCGGCGACGGTGGCGTGCGGCTCCATGTGCATGTGGGTGACCTCGGCGCAGGAATAGCTGTCCTCGCGCACGATGTCGGCGGCGGCGAAGCCGGGATCGACCTCGCCGAACTCGTGGTGCACGTCGCGCTCGAGATTTCCTTCGCGGTCGTCGTGCAGCTTGACCGCGCCCGGTACGCGCGATTCCGCCGGCGTGTAGTAGCCGGGCAGCTCGTTGACCTCCATCTTGATCAGGCCGGCTGCCTGCTCGGCGATCGCCTCGGTCTCGGCGACGATCACCGCGACCGGTTCGCCGCGGTAGCGCACCTTGTCGCGGGCCATCGGATATTCGTTGCGCGCGATCGGCAGGATGCCGTAGGGCACGTCGCAGTCCTCGCCCGTCAGCACGGCGATCACGCCGGGCAGGGCGAGCGCGGCGGAAGTGTCGACCTTGAGCACCTCGGCGTGGCTGTAGGGGCTGCGGAAAATGCGCCCGGCGTAGGCGTCGTTGTGGTCCAGGTCGGCGGTGTAGCGGGCGCGTCCGGTGACCTTCTCGATGCCGTCGATCAGCGGCAGGCGGGCACCGGCCATCTTCGCCGGGACGGGGATTTCATGGTCGCTCATGCGGCTGCTCCCTCGACCTTGTCGTTGCGCATGATTTCGGCGGCTTCCAGCACCGATTCGATGATCTTCACGTAGCCGGTGCAGCGGCAGATGTTGGCGCCCAGCGCCTCGCGCACGTCGGTGTCGGTCGGGTTGGGATTTTTCCGCAGCAGTCCCTCGGCGGCCATGATCATGCCCGGCGTGCAGTAACCGCACTGGCTGCCCAGCTTCTCGTGGAAGGCTTGCTGGATCGGCGACAGGCGGCCGCCGGTGGCCAGGCCCTCGACGGTCTCGACGCGGCTGCCGGCGACCGAATGCGCCAGGGTGACGCAGGCCAGCCTCGGCGTCCCGTCGACCAGCACGGTGCAGGCGCCGCACTCGCCGCCGTCGCAGCCCATCTTGGTGCCGATCAGACCGGTGGTTTCGCGCAGGTAGTCGATCAGCAGCGTGTTGCCGGCGACCGCGTCCTCGCGGGCCTTGCCGTTGACCGTGACGCTGAGAATGCTCTTCATGTCCGCTTGTTCCTCCTTGCCCGACCGCCTCACTCGCGCCCCCACGGGTCTCCCAGAACCCGTAACGCGACGGCCCCCGCGCCGGTCCGACGCGGGGGCCAATCTTAGCCAAAAATTGTTCGTATACAAAACATTTTTAACGGCGCGCGAAAATCGAAGAAAACCAAGCTGTTAGTCCAAGGCGGGCTAGGATGCGTCCTTCGGTTTACGCAGGTCCTTGACGCGCACCGCCTTGCCTTCCGAACGCGGCACCTCGCCGGGGCTCATGGCGACGCAGCGGCAGGTGACGCCGATGCGCGACTTGATCTGGTGCACCGCGTCGGCGGCGATGCGGTCGTAGTCGCCGACGTCGACGCTTTTCTCGACTTCGACCTCGACCGTGAGCGTGTCCATCGTGCCCTCGCGTTGTAGGACGAGCTGGTAGTGCGGCGCGATCTTGGCGACGTGCATCAGCGCCGATTCGACCTGCGACGGGAACACGTTGACGCCGCGGATGATCAGCATGTCGTCGTTGCGCCCGGTGATGCGCAGGATGCGCAGGTGGGTGCGGCCGCAGGCGCAGGGCTCGTCGGTGAAGCGGGTGATGTCGCGGGTGCGGTAGCGGATCATCGGCTGTGCCCACTTGCTCAGCGTGGTGATCACCATTTCGCCGGTCTCGCCGAAGGGCAGGGCCTCGCCGGTATCCGGGTCGATGACCTCGAACAGGAAGATGTCCTCCCAGCCGTGTAGGCCGGCCTGGGCCTCGTGGCATTCGCAGGCGACGCCGGGGCCGATGATCTCCGACAGGCCATAGATGTCGACCGCCTTGATGCCCATGCGCTTTTCGAGTTCGGCGCGCAGGCCCTCGCTCCACGGCTCGGCGCCGAACACGCCGAACTTGACCGGCAGATCGGCGATGTCGACGCCCTCGCTCTCGGCGACCTCGGCGATGTTCAGCGCGTAGGACGGCGTGCTGCACAAGACGCGCGCCTCGAAATCCTTCAACAGCACGATCTGCCGCTCGGTCAGGCCGCCAGAGACCGGCACCACGGTGCAGCCCAGCGTTTCGGCGCCCTGGTGCGCGCCGAGGCCGCCGGTGAACAGGCCGTAGCCGTAGGCGTTGTGGACCAGGTCGCCCGGCTCGGCGCCGGCGCAGGCCAGCGAGCGGGCCATCACCCGCGACCAGGTGTCGAGGTCGTCCTGGGTGTAACCGACGACGGTGGGCTTGCCGGTGGTGCCGGACGAGGCGTGCACGCGGATCACGTCCTCCTTGGGCACGGCGAACATGCCGAAGGGATAGTTGTCGCGCAGGTCGTCCTTGACCGTGAACGGGAACCTGGCGAAATCGGCGAGCGAGTTCAGGTCATCGGGCTTGACCCCGGCGGCGTCGAAGCTTTTCTGGTAGTGCGGCACCTTGGCGTAGGCGTGTGCGACGATCTTCTTCAATTTCTCCAGCTGCAGCGCGGCCAGCTGGTCGCGCGGCATGCACTCGATGTCCTTCTCGTAGTAGTACTTCTCGCTCATGTTCCAATACCCCCCGGTATTCCGTGTGAAAAATGTCTATCCCGACCCATGGCAGTCGCCGTCCGGGTCGTTGCGGGCGTCGTTCAACGCCGCCTCGACCGCACTGCGCACCGCCGGCAGGTCCGTCTCCAACCGTTGTTGCCAATTCTCGAACAGGTTTGCCATGCGGGCCAGCCCGCGCGCGCGCACATCACCGTATCCTCGCGCCCAGGCCGCCGTTTCGGCGACCGCCATCGCGAGTTCGCCATCCAGCGCCGCGGCCGCCTTGACCGCGTCGAGCCAGCGTTCGATCGCCGCCGCCTCGCGGGCGAAACCATAGGATTTCGGCCGCCACGACCGGCGCCCGGCGAGGAACTTCATCAAGCCGTAGCCGACCACCGACGAGGTGCGCAGCCGCAGCCCGACACCATTGCGCCCGAACGGCAGTGACAGCACGAACTTGGCCAGGCCCGGCGGCAGGATGTGCGCGATCTCTTCACTGCCCGGTTTCAGGTAGTCGGTCACCGACAGCGGATCGTCGGCGTTGACGCCAACTTCCTCGCGGATGCGGGCCAATCGCCCGGGCCGCGTTTTCAACTGCGCGACGCGGATCACGTCCTCGGCGCTCATCCAGGCGGCGAGCCGCCGCGCGACTTCGATGCTCAGTTGCTTGGTCGCCGAGCCGTCCAATCCGACCACCGGATCCAGCCGGTCGAGGTAGGTCTGGGCATAGGCGGTATCCTGGTAATCGACCAGCCTCGTCAAACCATGTCCGACTATGTCGCGCAGCGGTTCCGGCAGCGCTTCGATCTCGGTGGTGAAGGCCGATGGTGCCTTATCGAACGACAGGCTGGGATCGCCGAAGACCGCCTGTTCCGCCTGTCCGTCGACGGCCTGCAGTCCGGCGTCGAAGGCGGCCAGGTTGGCCTCGACCGCCTTGCCGCCGGCGCGGATGGCGGCGCGGCAGTGTTCGTGCTCGAGCGGCAAAATCCCGGTGCCGGCAATGGCACCGAACAGGACCGCATTGCCGAGACCGCCGGATTTCCGCGCCAGGCCTTTGACATCGAGCCGGATCAATTGCTTGCTGGCGGTCTCCAACGACTCGATGACCCCGTCGACGGGGATGCGGCCGTCGCCGGCGACGACCTTTTCCGCGGTGCTGTAAATGCGTTCGGCGGCGGTGATCACGGTCGTCCGCCCGGTGATCAGGCCACGCTCCAGGGCCCGCCCGGCCTCGATAGGTTCCAGCGCCGCCATCAGATCGAGGTTGTCGGCGTCGGGAAATAGACTGAACACCGGAGTGCCGCCAGGTTCCTTGTCGGGGAACAGTTCGAAATAGTAGGTGGTCGCACCGGTGCGCTGGGCGACGCCGGGGATCGAGGTCGTCTGCGCCGGATAGCCGGCTTCGCGCGCCGCTTCGTCTAGCCAGTCGGCGAGCACACCGCCGCCCTGGCCGCCGAGAGCCGCGACCTGGATACAGATCGGGCCGGAAGCGCTCACGAAGCCCCCATCATTTTGAGCAGGCCGGCATTGATCGAGGCCTTGAACTTCGACCAGCCATCGGCGTTGCGCAGGCCCTTGGCTTTGTAGAACGACGGGCACAGCCGGGCGGCGTGGGCGGCCTCACCACATAACGCACAGGCGACGCAATTCTCGTCGACCGTTGCGGTCGGGCCGTCCTTCAGTGGATCGGAGGGCGCGCGCAGGGTCAGCGACGGGCAGCCCGACAGCCGCATGCACGAGTGATCGCCGGTGCAGACCTCCTCGTCGACGCCGAAGCGCGACTTGCGAATCGGCTTGCCGGCCTTGCGTGCCTGGGACTTGTAGCGGTTGCCGCGGCGCTTCTTGGCTAGCATGCACTCGTTGTCCGAGATGATCGCGCGCAGGCCCTGGCCGCGGGCGTCAAGCGCTTCCTCGATCACGTGTTTCGACTCTTCGACCGAGTAGGAATCGACCTTGCGGATCCACTTGACGCCGATGCCCTTCAGCGTGTCCTCGATCGACACGACGATCGGGCAGCCCTGCGGCGTCGAGCCCGACGACGGGATGTGGTGCTGCCCGGTCGCCGAGGCATAGCCGTTGTCGAGGATGATCAGCACCGTATCCATGCCCTGCCATTGCGCGTTGATGGCGCCGGTGGTCAGGCCGTTGTGCCAGAATCCGCCATCTCCCATGATCGCGATGGTCGGCTGGTCCAAGGTTTTCGAGAGTCCGCCGCCGGACGCGAGACCGAGACCGTAGCCGAGCACCGTGCTGCCCATGTTGAACGGCGGTAGGGTGGCGAAGGTGTTGCAGCCGATATCGCTGGAAATGAGCAGTTGTCCGCGCTCGCGCATGATCAGCTTCATGGCGGTGAAGACCGGCCGCTCCGGGCAACCGGTGCAGAAGCTGGGTGGACGTTCCGGCATGGCGATGGTCTTGACCGTTTCCATGGCCTTGCTGACATTCTCGATAATGCCGCCATTGGCCTGGCGCGCGGCTTCTTTCATCGGTCCCGGCGCGGCGTCGCTGAGATAGGCGGCGATGCCCTCACGCACCACCGGGGCGATGTATTCACCGGCCATCGGCAACACGTCCTTGCCGCGGATGCGGCAGCCTATGCCGTGGCTCTGCGCGATCGAGCGGACCTGCTCCTCGATGAAGGCGGGATTGCCTTCCTCGACCACCAGCACGCTGTCCTTGCCGGCGAGGAAATCGGTGATCTGCTCGGGCACCAGGGGATGGATGGCGTTCAAAATCAGCAACGGGATGTCCGTGTCGCCGAAAGCGTCGGCGGCGCCGAGGCGGGCCAGCGCGCGCATGACCACGCCGTAGGTGCCGCCCTGCAGGATGATGCCGAGGGTGCTGCTTTCGGCGCCGCGGTTGATCTCGTTGATGCCGCGCTCGACGATGAAGCGGCGCGCCGCCGGCAAACGGTGCTCCATCTTGGCCTTCTCATGAGCGAAGACGGCCGGTGGCAGCGGGATTTTGTCGATGTCGTATTCGGCATCCAGGTGGGTCGCGTTGCGGCTGTCGGCCGGCGCGCGGTTGTCCTTGCACACGAAGCTGCCGGTCATGTGCGCGGCACGGATGCGCAGGCTCATAATCACCGGCAGGTTGCTGGTCTCGGAGAGGTCGAAAGCGGCCTCGGTCAGCTCGACGATCTTCTCCATGTCATAGCGCGGGTCGAGCAGCGGCAACGACGATTTCAGGGCCGTTGCGTGCGTGCGCTCCTGGATCACCGAGGCGCCTTCGCCGTAATCCTCGCCGACCACGATCAGGGCGCCGCCGGTAACGCCGACAGAGGCGAGATTCGACAGCGCATCCGAGGCGACGTTGGTGCCGACGATCGACTTCCAGGTCACCGCGCCGCGCAGCGGATAGTGGATCGAGGCGCCGAGCATGGCGGCGGCGCCGGCTTCCGACGCGGCTTGCTCGAAGTGGATGCCCAGCGGCTTGAGGATCTCGTCGTTGGCGTCGGCCAATACGTCCATCAGGTGCGACACCGGCGCACCCGGATACCCCCCGACGTAACCGACACCCGACTGCAGCAGGCCTTTGGTCACGGCGACGATGGCCTCGCCCTCGAACACCTCGCCGGCGCCCTTGGTCAGACTGCGCACCTGGTCGGCGAACGAGCGCTCCATGCCCTTGCTCCGCCGTGACGGCGGGACCGCCGTCGATGTGCCTCCGTCCATGCGTCAGCTCCAGCCCGGTTTGACGCCGGGGCTGCCGCCTCCAGGGCCACGGGAGGGCGAGCGCACCAGCGCGAAACCCTGATTGTACGATGCCCGGGTGATGATGGCGAACTTCATCAGCCAGCCGGTTGCGGCGGCCAGAAGGCCGGCCACGACCGCCGCCGCGGCGACCAAGCCACCCTCGGCAAGCTGGGCGACGGTGGCCGCAACAACCGGCGCCACGAGGCCGACCAGCAACACCACCGGATCGGCCTTGCGCAGGGCTTCGAGGGTCAGGGTCGGGGCGCCTTCGGCCAGCTCCTTGCGGTAGCGCCACCCGGCCCAGGTTCGGAAGGCGCAGGCGGCGATGACCACGCCGATCACCGGAAGATGCGAGCCGCCGGGCAGCACCAGGGTACTGAGCATCAGGAACAGCCCTGAACCCTCGGCAAGACCCGTCGCCAGGACCAGCGGCACGATCGCCGGCGTGCGCCAGGCCGGGATTCCCTTGGCCTGTTTGAGGATACGCGCCTGGCAGTACATGAAGCCGGCGGCCAAGACGCCGGCCAGCGCCAGCACGACGATCCATTCGGTCCAGGCGGCGACCAGCCCGATCGGCACCAGCGCGGCGCCGACCATCGCCTCGCGGGTCATCCACGAGGTCTGTGGGTGGAAGAACACGTTGAGCGGCGCGCGGAACGGGCGTCCGGTCTCAAGGAACACCATGAACAGACCGAGGCAAACGAGTCCGACGCCCGCCAGGGCCGCCGCCATGACCGGCGCGCTACCTACCAAGGCGAACAGTGCCGTCGCGATCAGCAGGCCGGTACCGGTGCCGCCACCGACAAAGTTCATCGCAGCACGCCAGTCCCAGTGCCGCTGCAGCCAGGGCTCGACCCCGCCGACCACCGGCTTGGGTGGATTGCCGCTGTCCCGAGGGGTCATGTCGGTGTTTTCGGGGATCTCTTCTTCCTCGGTGCCGCCGTCCCAAAGGTAGTGGAAGCCGGGATGCGTGCCCAGTTCGTCATGCATCGGGAAGGTCTTGTTTTCCTTCAGCATCACCGAGACGTTGCCCTCGGGATCGTCCAGGTTGCCGAAATGAAGCGCGCTGGCGATGCAGGAATTGACGCAGGCCGGCGTCGCCACCGGATCGACACCGGGGGTCAGGCCGTTCTCCAGCCCGTAGTCGACGCGGTCCGAGCAGAATGTGCACTTCTGCGCCACGCCGATGCGCTCCGGCATCTCGCGCTGGGCCTCGTTGAACATGCGCCGGCCCTTGCCGTATGCGAACAGCGGCTTGTCGATCTTGTAGCGCGCCTGGTAAGGGCAGGCGACGGCGCAGAAGGCGCAGCCGATGCACAGATCGTAGTCGATGGTGACGATGCCGCCGTCGCGCTGCCCGGTCGCCGTCGACGGACAGACGTGCATGCAGGGGGGATCCTCGCAGTGCTGGCAGCCGACCGGCACGAAGGTGCGGCTGACGTTCGGAAAGGTGCCGGTTTCGATGTCCAGCACCCGGCGCCACTGTACCCCGGGCGGGGTCGCGTTGGTGTGCTTGCAGGCGGCGGTGCAGGTCTGACAGCCGACGCAGCGCCGCAGGTCGGCGATCATGGCCCAACGGGTCATCGCGCGCCTCCGATCCGGCGCAGGGAAACGCGGACCAGGTCGGAGCCGGAGCCCGTCGAGTCCGTCAGGTCGATCAGCATCGGTGTCAACTTGTTCATGCTTGGCACGTTGAAGGTCTTCGCGAGCGGCGTCTTCCAGTGGTCGAATTGTCCGATCATCAGCAGCGTGTCGGGACGGATGCCCTGGCGCAGGACCACGTGGCCCTTGGTGCTGTTGATCGGCGAGGCGACCTCGACCAGATCGCCGTCCTCGATGCCGAGTTCGCGGGCGCGTTCGGTATTCATGATCACGCCGCCGTGGCCGGCGATGTTGTCGGCGACTTCCTTGATCATCTGGATGTCGGCATTGCCGCCCCAGGAATACTGCATCGAGCGCGCGGTCAGCAGCCAGAACGGGAAGTCCTCGATCTTGATGTCGTAGTTGTCCTCCAGCGCCCGCTCCCAGACGCCCGGATAGTCCTTCCACTCGGGCAGCGGGTCGTATTCCTCGAGCTGCGCGTCCCACCAGCTGATGCCGCGCTCGTGCAGGCGGTTGGCGAGCTGCTTGCCGACCCTGTGCAGGCGTTCCTGATAGGGCATCTCGAAGCGCAGGTTCTGGTCCTCCAGGCTGGGCAGCAGGTACCAGTCGAGCTGCGAGAACGGGCCCAGGCGGAAGCCCTTCTCCTTGTAGTAGTCCAGGCCCTGGCTTTCGGCCCCCTCGGTCAGTTCGGCGCTGGCGGCGCGGCAGGTCGCTTCCCAGATGTCCTCGACCGAGTGCTCCTGCTCGGGCTCGAGCTGGAAGTCGAAGTTCTCGCCCTTCAATCCGATGCCGTGGGCGCCGCGGTTGATGGCGCTGTTGTACTCGGCGAGGATGCCGGCGCGCTTCGCGAGCTGGGTCGAGATCCAGGTGAAGTCGCGTGCGCCCTCGGGCGGCGTCGCGGCGGGCTGGCGCAGGGCGAAACCCTGGTGGTGCCAGAACTGCTCGATGAACTTGGTGCCGCCGACGCGGATCAGCTGCAGGCCCTCGAGGTCGGTGCAGTCGGGCAGCAGCACGTCGGCCATGTGGTTGGTCTCGTCCGGCGTGTAGGCGAAGGCGACCGTGAACGGGAACTTGGCCATTGTCCTGGAGATCGAATCCGTGTCCCAGAACGAGATCGCCGGGTTGGTGCGGTAGACGAACCAGATGTCCGGCGTGGTCGATTTCGGCCAGTGGTCCGGCGCCTGTTCCTGGGTCATCCAGGCTAGGTGGGTCGGGCCCAGGGCCTGGCTCCACGGCGAATTGGCGACCAGCGGGATCAGCGTGCGGTTGGCCGTGCGCACGTCCGGTGTCGACACCCAGCCGTCCTTGTCGGTCGGGTTCATCGGATAGAGCATGAAGCCGTCCTCGCCCGGCTTGACGCTGGCCTGACGCGAGGTCGCCGGCCGGTTCAGCCGCACCGTGGTGCCGAGCGTGCCGCCCGGCACCTCGAGCGCGCCCAGCAGGCAGGCGATCAGGGTGCGGCCCCAGCAGCAGTCGAAACCGCCCCATCCGTTGTTGACGGTCTTGCCCAGCATGATCGCCACCGGCCGCAGGGGCAGGGTGCGGCCGTCGATCTTGATGGTCTCGCCGACGCGGGCGGCGTCGACGTATTCCATGGTCACGCGGCGGATGGTCTTGGCCTCGACGCCGCAGATCCGCGACGCCCACAGCGGGGTGTAGTTCTTGACGTGATCGACCAGCACCTCGAAGGCGGAGTGACATCGCTCGTTGACGTGGTCCCAGACCTGTCCGTCGGCGCCGACCTCGATGGCATCCTCGACGATGAACGGGGCTTCCAGCACCGGCTCGGCACCCGGCGTGTCGAAGGGCACCGCGGAGTTTGTCTTGCCATCCCAGATCAGTGGTTTCTGTGACGTGCGGTCACGCAGATAAAACCCAAACTGACCAACGAGATAGGGCGAAGACGTGCGATTTCGGATGAAGTCGAGATCGAGCCGTTCGCGCGGGATCTCGTGCAGCATCACGTGGATCATCGCGTACAGGAAAGCGGCGTCGGTCTTCGGCTTGATCGGCACCCACTCGGTCGAGCAGGCGCCGGTGATCGACAGGTGGGGTTCGACCTGCACCCGCTTGGCGCCGCGGGCGCGGGCGTCGGCGTGGCGGTAGACGCCGCAGACGCCGCTGGAGGCCTCGACGTTGGTGCCGAACGAGATCATGTAGTCGCAGTAGGGCGTGTCCGAGCAGACCGTGAAGGCGCGGTGCCACAGCTCGCCGTACAGATGTTCCGAGTGGTAGCACTTGACGCCCTGGCCGCTGCCGAAGCCGAAATCGACCGGGCCCCAGGCCGACAGGAAGGCGGGCAGGGTGCCCATGTACGAGGTCGGCGTGCCGCCGCCGCCGAAACTGGCGGCGACGCGGGGATAGCCGGATTCGTCGTGGGTGCCCTTGGCGCGCGCCTCGCGCAGCTTGTCGGCGATCAGGTCGAGCGCCTCGTCCCACGAGATCGGCACGAACTTCGGATCGACGTCCTTGCCCTTCTCGGGATTGGTCCGCTTCATCGGCGTCTTGATGCGGTTCGGGTTGTAGGCCTTGTGCACCAAGCCGTAGGCCTTGACGCAGACCTTGCCGGCGGCCGGATGCACTTCGGCGGCGTCGAAATTCGGCTGCACTTCGGTGGCGACCCCGTCCTCGACCGTGACGGTCAGCAGGTCGGGCCCGGCGACGCATTGATAGCAATAGGTCGGGACCGTTTTGACGTCTTTGCTGGCCTTGCCTGGCATGGCTTCGAATCCTTCCTTGCGGAAATCGAACACATTCGTTGCGGGCCGTCCCCTCTACGGCCCGCGGCGCCCCCTTCTATGTAAGGATTGCGGAAGCCGTGTTCAGCCTTCCGCCGCCTTGTCGGCTTTCGCCTGCAGGCGCTGGGCGGTTTTGGCCACGTCGGAGACGAAGCGGATGTGCCGTCCCTTGGCGATCTGGTCGGTCGGGTCCTGGCCGGTGAACTCGAAGATGACCAGCGGGCCCTTGACTTCGGCGACGGTGATCGAGATGTCCGCCCACATGCCCAGCAGGGTCGGCGCCATGTGATCGATCTCGACCCGGGTGCCGACCGAATCCTCGCCATCATCGACGTGCTCGAGCAGGAAGTCGCGGCAGGTGATCTCGATGTCGCGGACAAGCGACGGGGTCGCGTAGACGCGCAGTTCGTCGCCCATGAAATCGATGGTGCTGTCCTTGTCGACGGTGAACCGGCGGGTCGCGGTCAGGCCGGCGGTGAGGGTATCCTTCATGTGAGAGTCTCCTGCCTCAGTCTGTCTGATCGCTTGCCGCGCACGCCGGTTCGGATACTTCTGAACTACAGCGGACGGGTGCGAAATAATTTTGTTAGGATTACGAACAATCTGGGCGCTTTAATATTGCGACTGGCGAGCCGCGACAATACCTTTTAAGGTCACATTCGGACCTTTTTGCGCCCCGGAATCCACCATTCGCGGATGATCTGACCGGGGCCGGGGGGATTGCGACCCAATCGGGCGTCAAGCCCGCGACAAGAAACACGACGGAGGACACCACCCATGGACGTGGAACAGTTCAAGGAGATCATGCGGCCGGTCATCGAGATGTGCGGCAACCGGACTTTCGACGGCGAGCTGGAGACCGAACTGAACGCATCGTTCCCGCCCGAAAGCTTGGTGTTCCGCTCGATCGAGAAGGCCTGCCACTCGGCGATCGTGGCCGGCTGGATGTGCAAGCACGGCGAACCCGGTCTCAAGTTCGGCCGCGTCGTCAAGCCTGCCGACGAAACCCACGCGATGAGCATCGACGTAGTCGACCTGGAGAACGTCGCCGGGCCTCACCACAGCCACCCCAAGGGCGAGGTGTGCATGAACATGCCGCAGAACCCGGAGGCCAAGTTCGACGGCATCGGCGCCGGCTGGTGCGTCAACGAAGCCGGCTCGGCGCACAGTCCGACGGTCAGCGACGGACGCGCCCTGGTGCTGTACCTGCTGCCCGACGGGGAAATCGATTTTTCCAAGCCCGGTTGAGGTACGCCTTGGATCAGACTGTCCGCTTCGACTACATGAACCCGAACGTAGCGGCGGGCCTTCCGCGGCACCCGGTGCCGCTGGTCGCGGCGACGGCGGAGACGCTGGAAGGGTTCGGAACTTTGGTCACCGATCCCGAAACCCACGGCGTCGAGATCGTCACCTGGCCGGCGCAGGGCTGGCGCCGGAGTGGTCGATCTCGGAATGGATCCAGGGCCGGGAGGCCAGCCTCCCTGCGCGGCAAGGTCGTGGTGGTCGAGTTCTTCCAGCTCTGGTGCCCCGGCTGCAACAAGTTCTCGATCCC
>Ga0209785_1000088_pt1 | contig 40344 bp, 42 predicted proteins | sample WorMetG1BERMUDA2_FD_187403 | JGI IMG/M metagenome (GOLD analysis project Ga0209785, IMG submission 187403) | Marine gutless worms symbiont microbial communities from Max Planck institute for Marine Microbiology, Germany - Inanidrilus... ...
ATGCACTATGATCTGGGATACATCGACCTGGAGCAACGCACTTTGCAAACCATCGACAATCCGTTCGGCCCGAGATTGTCACCCATGTCTTAGGTACAATCCGTCACCCATGTCTCAAGAACGGACCCGGCGGTGAATGGCGGAGAGAGAGGGATTCGAACCCACGAGACGGTATCACCGCCTACACACTTTCCAGGCGTGCGCCTTCGACCACTCGGCCATCTCTCCGGCGCTCCGCGGGCGCAAAGGGCGGAGCCGGCGCGCACTATAGTCAAGACGCCTTCGGGATCAACCGAAATCTGACGCTTCGATGACAATGGACCGACCGTGCGGTCGCACGCGTGCCGGGGATGTGATTTCGCCGTGGGAGGGCTTTGCGCTAATGTCCCGCTCAGGACATGCGTCGTATGGTGCACCCGCCGGGACGGATCTCTAAGGGACGCGATGCGACAGCACCAGCCAGCCGTCACCGGTCATCCGACTAGGCCAATCAGCGGGAGGGCCCGACACGATGAGACTCCTGTTGCGCGCGATCAGCCTGGTCGCACTGGTGCTGGCGATCGTTACCGGCGCACTCGACACGGTCAAATCGGTCGCCAATGCGGGGCTCGTGTTCTCGCCGCTGGGCGGCCTCTGGTATGAAATCAGCCCCGACACGTTGAACCTCGCCCAGGCGGTCATTCAACGAAACGTGCATCCCTATCTGTGGGATCCGATCGTGCAATGGGTTCTGCTGCAGCCGGCCTGGACGGTTTTTCTGGCCCTGTCGCTGTTTTTCTACGTCATCGCCTGGCGCCGGCCGCGGCCGGCCAGGCGTTTTGCGGCGCGTTGAGCACAACGGCGCTGTCACCGCCGCAGAAGCGCGCTATCTATCGCAGCGGAAACGCAGTTCGAAGGGAGAAAGCCGATGTTCGGGCTCGACATGCTGACAAAAAAGACGCGGATGCCGACACGCGAAACCGCACTGCCGGGCCGCGCCGGCGCGCTGCCGACGGCAATCCACCATTTTGTCAACGGCCATCCGCTCAAGGGCCCCTATCCGGAAGGCCATGAGAAGGCGCTGTTCGCCATGGGCTGCTTCTGGGGCGTGGAACGGCTGTTCTGGCAGCGCCAGGGCGTTTGGGTCACGGCCGTCGGCTATGCCGGCGGGATCACCCCTAATCCGACCTATGAGGAAACGGTGACGGGGCTGACCGGCCACGCCGAAACCGTGCTCGTCGTCTACGACCCCTCGGTCGTGCGCTATGGCGATCTGCTGACAATCTTCTGGGAGGGCCACGACCCGACCCAGGGCATGCGCCAGGGCAACGATGTCGGCACCACCTACCGGTCGGCGATCTACGCGACGACCGACGATCAGCTGCGGCAGGCGAAGGAAAGCCGCAAGGCCTATCAGGCGGCCCTCGACGCGGCCAGTTTCGCACAGCGGATCACGACGGAGATCGAGGAGGCGCCGGAGTTCTTCTTCGCCGAGGACTACCATCAGCAATATCTGGCCAAAAACCCCAACGGCTATTGCGGCGTCAGAGGCACCGGTGTCTCCTGCGCCGTCGGCTGACGCGCCCGGGCAAGGTGTCGAAGCAAATTCGCCTTTGTCGGTGGGTTACGGTGCAACTCTGGGCGGGTTACGGTGCAACACCTTCATTTTATGCGTGATCTTTACCGGAAGCCATGCCAGGATAGGTTCAGGTCTTACCGGCAATCCGGTCAAAAGACTGACAGATCGCCGTACCAGAGGCGGCGTGAATGACAATAATGAAACGAACACAGGGTTGGTAAATATGAAGCGTACACTCCTTAGTATCGTCGCAATGGCCGCCATGACAGCGACGGCGCTGGCGGCGGACGTCAAGCCGGCGATCATCTATGATCTGGGCGGCAAGTTCGACAAATCCTTCAACGAATCCGCCTATAACGGTGCTGAGAAATTCAAGGCCGATACCGGCATCGCATACCGCGATTTCGAGATCCAGAACGACGCCCAGCGCGAACAGGCGTTGCGCCGCTTCGCCCGCGACGGCAACAATCCGATCGTCATGGCCGGTTTCTCCTGGGCGGCGGCGCTCGAGAAAGTGGCGCCGGAATATCCGGACACCAATTTCGCCATCATCGACATGGTCGTCGATCAGCCGAATGTGCGGTCGGTGGTCTATAAGGAACAGGAAGGCTCCTACCTCGTCGGCGTCATGGCCGCCCTGGCCTCCGACAGCGACACCGTCAGCTTCATCGGCGGTATGGACATCCCGCTGATCCGCAAATTCGCCTGCGGCTATGTCGGCGGCGTCAAGGCGACCAATCCGGACGCTACCGTGCTCGAAGCGATGACCGGTACGACGCCGGACGCCTGGAACGATCCGGTCAAGGGCGGCGAGATCGCCAAGTCGCAGATCGCCCAGGGATCCGATGTGGTCTATGCCGCCGCCGGCGGAACCGGCATCGGCGTGCTGCAGGCTGCGGCCAGCGAGGGCAAGCTCGGCATCGGCGTCGACTCCAACCAGAACGGCCTGCAGCCGGGCTCGGTGCTGACATCCATGCTCAAGCGTGTGGACGTCGCCGTCTACAATGCCTTCAACGACGCCAAGGAAGGTGACTTCTCCCACGGCTTCAACGTTTTGGGCCTCGCCGAAAACGGCGTCGACTATGCCATGGACGAAAACAACGCCGGACTGGTCAGCGATGATATGCGCGCAGCCGTCGAAAAGGCGAAAGCCGACATTATCGCCGGCAACATCGTCGTACACGACTATATGTCGGATGAAACCTGCCCCTATTGATCGGCAGTTCCGATTGCGATCCGAACCGCCGGGCGTCATGCCCGGCGGTTTTTCGTTCGGTCAAAACGCGCCCGGCAGGTGCCTGGGCCAGCGCCACGGCACGACCGCGACAATGTCATGACGGACCGATAGGGCGGCGTGATCGCTCTGGCGCGCCAGCCAGATATCGCCGGCCGCCGCTATGCGCCGGGCCGCGGCAGCGGTGACGGCGTCGACCGCGGCAGCCACCGTCGGCCGCGCCTTGACCTCCACCAGCGCCACCAGATTGCCGCGGCGCGCGATCAGGTCAATTTCGCCGGACCCGGTCTTGAAGCGCCGGGCGACGATGCGATAGCCCTTCAGCATAAGCGCCAACGCGGCAAATCGCTCGGCCGCGTGCCCACGGCGTTGGGCACGCCGCCGCAACGACCGGTCCGGCCCCTGGCTCATCCGGCCTCTTCCTTCATCGCAAGCAGCCGTTGATAGAGCGCGCGGCGCGGCAATCCGGTGCGCCTGGCGGCTTCGGTCGCGGCCTTCGCCGGCGACAGTTCTTCAAGCAGGCGGCGCAACAGATCGTCGGCATCCGCGTCGCTGACCGGCGCAGGCACGGGCGGTGCGACGGCAAGCACGATCTCGCCCTTGACACCTTCCCGGTCGGCATAGTGATGCGCAAGTTCTGCCAGGGTGCCACGCCGAACCTCCTCGAAAGCCTTGGTCATCTCGCGGCAGACGGCAGCGCGGCGCTCGGGCCCAAGCACATCGCGACAGTCCTGCAGCGCCCTGGCCAGACGATGCGGCGATTCGAACAACAGCAAGGTCGATGGAACGGCCTTCAACTGGCCGAGGCGATCCTGCCGCGCCTTGTCGCGCTGCGGAAGAAAGCCCGCGAAGAAGAAACTGTCGCTGGGCAGACCGGACGCAACCAGGGCGGCCAGGGGCGCTGACGCACCCGGCACGGGCACCACCTTGATGCCGGCCGCGATCGCCTGTTCCACCAGCCGAAAGCCGGGATCGGAGACGAGCGGCGTGCCGGCGTCGCTGATCAAGGCGACACTCTTGCCCGCTCGCAGCGCCGACAGGAGTTTGGGCCCGGCGCGCGCGGCATTGTGTTCATGGTAGGCCACAGGCCGTGTCGCGATGCCGTAGCGGGAGAGAAGCACCCGGCTCACCCGCGTATCCTCGCAGGCGATGACATCGGCAGCCGCCAGGGTTTCCAGACCGCGCAAGGTGATGTCGCCGAGATGGCCGATCGGCGTCGCCACGAGATAGAGCGCCGGTTCGATCGGTCCGGCTTCGACACGGTTCGCGCCAATCTGAAAGGCCGCCTGCATTGTTCCCCGAATCCGTTGCGCTTTCGCGCATCATACGAGATTTGCATGGGGCACACATCCCGGAAAGGACACCTGGATCAGACCCGCGGCGCCCTTTACCTGCGCGCCGTTAAGCAATAGAACCGCTTGGAGAATTGGCCGCCCTGGTGCGGTGGATGTGACGGTCCGACCATCATCGCCGCGGTCTCCGAACAGCCCCCTCGGATCCAAGGGGCCGGAAAGCAGCCGGAAAACAGAGAATACGCCCGCAACCATCCGGACAGAATATGGAATTGACGATGAGATTTGTTTCCCGGGATGGATGCCGCGCCGCGGCCATCGCCGCGCTTGTGTGTTTCGCATCGCTGCTGACGGCTTGCCAGTCGGTGAATTACGGGCTGCCCCATGCCAGCACCGCGCCGCAGCAGCCGCAGGCCGTCACCCTGCCGGTCAAAAGCGGTCCGGCCAGCGGCGAAATCCTCGGCACCGGCCAGACCCGCGTGGCGCTGCTTCTGCCGCTGTCGGCGCCCGGCAACGGCGCGGCAATTGCCCAGGAGTACCGCAACGCCGCGCAACTGGCGCTCGAAGCGCGCGGCGAAAACACCATGGAACTGGTGATCAAGGACACCGGCGGGTCGGCCGCGGGCGCGCTCGCGCGAACCGAGGAAGCGGTTCGCGAGGGGTCGGCCGTCGTTCTCGGCCCTGTCTTTTCCGGCAGCGTCACCTCCGCCGCATCGATTGCGCGGCCCAACAACCTCTCCATCATCGCCTTTTCCTCCGACCCGGCGGCGGCGTCGGACGGCGTCTTCCTGATGTCGTTCCTCCCGGACCAGGTCGTCGACCGCACGATTTCCTATGCGTCGGGCATGGGCCTGACCTCCTTTGTCGCGATCCTGCCGCACGGCGCCTATGGCGCACTGGTGGAACGGCAGTTGCGAGCGACGCTGGCGGCGCAGGGCGGGGTCCTGACCGGCGTCGCACGCTATCAATACAACAATGAATCGGTATTGGCTGCCGTACAGCAGGTTCTGCAGGCCATCGAACAGGCGGATGCGGTGTTCATTCCGGACGGCGGCTCGGCGCCGGCCGCCATTGCGCGGATTATGCAGAGCGAGGGCATCACGCTGAGCGAGAAAACACTGATCGGCACGGGTCAGTGGCGGTCGTCGAACCTCTCCTCGGCGTTTTTGCAGGGCGCGCTATTCGCAGATATGGACCAATCGCAATTCGGCGCTTTCAAGGAGCGCTACAAGGAGCGCTTCGCCGCCGATCCGACGGTCAATGGCGGTCTCGGCTACGACGCGGTCAATATGACGGCGGATTTGCTGGCAACGAACAATCCGGCCGCCTTCAGCGCCGGCGCGATCGAAAACCCGCGCGGTTTCGACGGCGTGACCGGCGCGTTCCGCTTCCTGCCGGATGGCAAGACCCAGCGGGGCCTTGCCGTCTACCGGATCGAGGAAGGCGAAGCGATCGTCGTCGATCCGGCGCCGCGGTTTTTCGGCCAGACGCCGATTGCCCAATTCTGATACGCCATCATTGCTGAAAAGAATGGTCTAGCGCTTGCGCACCGACGCCAGAGCGCCCGAAAAAGCCTCGGCGAAACTCTCGCGGTCGTCCGGATTCAGAAAGCCGCCGATGTCGGTGGAATTGCCACCGCCGGAGACGTTCATGCGCACGATGCCGATCTCGTCATGGCGCGACACCTTAAAGCGCGCCCAAAACGGATTGAAGGAGAAATCCCGCCTGCGCCCGGACGGCGCGACCTTGGAGATCGACAGATTGGTGTGCGACACGCTGACGATTTCGCGTTCCCGCGCCGCCCCGTAATTCAGCCAGAAGGCACCCAGGATCAGCACCAGGTCGAGGCCGAAAAACGCGGCCACCGGCCAGGCGCCGGCAACCACAAAGACAAAGCTATGGGCGACCGTCATCGCCGTGACGATGCTGATCAAGACCACAAACCCGTTGCGGCCAAGCGAGCGGTGCGGCGTGAGAAGCGCCTCGAAAACCGGCGTTTCGTTGTCGCGCGCACGGCTTTGCGGCATATCGGAGCTGGCGTTGCGTTGTGTCATGGTCACCGAATATAGAGGGTACATGGAAAAGGCCGAATCAAAAACCCCTCCACAACCGTCGGCAAAACCCGCGACAAAACAGCCCGCCAAACGACGCAAGCGGCTGGCGAAGACGGCCTATACCCCGGAAGAGATCCACGAGATCTTTCGTCGGCTGTCGATACAGCGGCCCGAGCCGAGGGGCGAGTTGGAACATGTCAACGCCTATACGCTGCTTGTCGCGGTGGTGCTGTCGGCCCAGGCGACGGATGCGGGGGTCAACAGGGCGACGCGGCCGCTCTTTGCCACAGTCGACACGCCGCAAAAGATGCTGATATTCGGCGAGGACCGGCTGCGCGAGGCGATCCGCACGATCGGCCTTTACCGCAACAAAGCGAAAAACGTGATCCTGCTGTCAAAGGCGCTGATCGACCACCATGGCGGCACGGTGCCGGCCGACCGCGCCGCGCTGGTCGCATTGCCCGGCGTCGGACGCAAGACCGCCAATGTCGTGCTCAATATGGCATTCCGGCAGCCCACCATGGCCGTCGACACGCATATTTTCCGTGTCGCCAACAGAATGCGGCTGGCGCCGGGAAAAACTGTCGACGACGTGGAGCAAAACCTGCTGCGCGTCGTTCCCAAGGAGTATCTTCTGCACGCCCATCACTGGCTGATCCTGCACGGGCGCTACGTGTGCAAGGCGCGCAAACCGGACTGCCCGGCCTGTGTCCTGGCCGATATCTGCAAGGCGCCGGAAAAAACCTGCGACGTGCCGGCACCACTGGTGCCGCTGACCTAAAGCCTCAGTTTGCCGTCAGGCCCGCGCCAGGGACCCTTCGCGCTCCAAGGGCAGCGCGAATTCGGTATCGTGCTGCGACAGCATCATATGCAGATTCACCATCAGGCCGGCGGCAAACAGCGGCGTCAGCAGGTTGACGATCGGGATCGACAAAAACGCGGCGATGATCAGGCCGGCGAGAAAGATCCGGACGCCGTATCTGGAGCGCATCCGCCGCACCTCCTGCTCGTCGCGATAGCGCATCGCGGCGAATTCGAAGAATTCGCGGCCGAAGAGATAGCCATTGACCAGCAGGAAGGCGGCGACATTGATGCCCGGAACCAGCAGCAACAGCAACGCGACAAGGTTGCCGAGGATAACGACGCCGAGGAATTTGGCGGTGTAGACGATGGCCCGCCCGACGGGCACCGGCGTGCCGGCGGGCTCCTGCGGGTAATCGCGCTGCTCAATGACATCGGCCACGCCATCGAGAAAGAAGCCGGCGACCACGGCCGTTACCGGCGCAATCAGCAGCGCCAGGCCAAGGGCAAGGCCGAGGCTGGCGAGAATGCCGAAGACAAAGCCGAGCCAGCCGGCCCATTGCGGAATACCCGGCAGCAAGGCGTCGAGCCAGGGCAGCGCCAGCCAGATGAACAGTTCCCGCAGCAGAACCCACAGAGCGGCGAGCAGCACAATCGTGACACCGAGGATCCGCCACAACAGCGACCGGGTTTCGGGCGCAAGCAGATTGCGGCCGGCAAGGCGTGCGGCTTCAACGATCATCGGCTTTGTCCGGTTGAATCATGATGTTCAGATAGGAATGCCCTTGATCGAATGAAAGCGGGAAGCGGCGACCTGCGGCCCGATTTGGCGACGCCGCGCACAAAAGCGGCGATTCTCCCGGTCATCGAAGCCCTTTCGGCTTTTCAAAGGCGGCAAAGCCGGATAGGACCGGAAACCGGTATCAAACAACAGGCCGGAGCCCGCAACCCCATGGATGAATTGGACGTTCTCTGCATCGGCAACGCCATCGTCGACATCATCGCCCGGTGTGAGGAGACGTTCCTTATCGACAATGGGATCACCAAGGGCGCGATGAACCTGATCGACGCCGACCGGGCGGAACTGCTCTACGGCCGTATGGGACCGGCCATCGAAGCGTCCGGCGGCAGCGCCGGCAACACCGCGGCCGGTGTCGCCAGTTTCGGCGGGCGCTCTGCGTTTTTCGGCAAGGTCGCGCGTGACCAGCTCGGCCGGATCTATGATCACGACATCAAGGCGCAAGGGGTGGTGTTCAACACCGAGCCGCTCGACGGCCCGCCGCCCACTGCCCGCTCGATGATCTTCGTGACGCCGGATGGCGAGCGCTCGATGAACACATATCTCGGCGCCTGCGTCGAACTCGGGCCCGAGGATGTCGACGCAGGCATCGTGGCCGCGTCGAAGGTCACCTATTTCGAGGGCTATCTCTGGGATCCGCCGCGCGCCAAGGAAGCCATCCGCCTCTGTGCCGAAATCGCCCACCGGAACGGCCGCGAGGTGTCGATGACCTTGTCCGATCCGTTCTGCGTCGACCGCTACCGGGACGAGTTTCTCGACCTGATGCGCAGCGGCACCGTCGATATCGTCTTCGCCAATCAGCATGAGGCGATGTCGCTCTATCAGACGGCCTCGCTCGAAGCGGCGACCACGGCGATGGTGGCGGACTGCAAGCTGGCGATCATCACCCGCAGCGAACACGGCTCCATCGTCGCCCGCAATGGCGAGCGCGTCGACGTACCGGCGATCGAGATTCAGGAATTGGTGGATACGACCGGCGCCGGCGATCTCTATGCCGCCGGTTTCCTGCATGGCTATACGAGCGGACGCACGCTCGAGGATTGCGCCCGACTGGGCAGCCTCGCCGCCGGCCTCGTCATCCAGCAGATCGGCCCGCGGCCGCAGGCCTCCCTGCGCCAGGCGGCCATCGATGGCGGCCTCGTCAAAGCGGTGCCCGTTTAGGACCCGTTATTACTGCTCAGCGTCTTCCGCCTGGCTTTCGGCCTCGGCGGACGCCTCGGCCGCTTGTTTCGGACCGCCTTTGGCAACGCCGACCATGGCGGGCCGCAGCACGCGATCGCCGATGACATAGCCCTCTTGCACGACCTCGGTGACCGTGTTGTTGGGCACGTCGGGGTTTTGCACCTCGAACATGGCCTGATGGAAATGCGGATCGAATTTCTGTCCGATCGGCGAGAGCTTCGTCACGCCGTGACGCTCCAGCGCCGACAGCATGGCGCGCTCGGTCATCTCGACACCTTCGGCAAGCGCCTTCAGGCCGGTCTCGCCGGCTTCCCGCGCTTCGGCCGGGATGGCGTCGAGGGCACGTCGCAGATTGTCGGATACGGCGAGCATGTCGCGGGCGAAATTGGATACCGAATAGGACCGCGCATCCTTGACGTCGCGTGCGGTGCGGCGGCGCAAATTGTCCATCTCGGCAGCAAGCCGCAGATACTTGTCCTTCAGTTCGTCGCGCTCGGCAACCAGAGCCTCCAGCGCTTCTGGCGGCTGCGACCACCCTTCCGCGGCATCGGGCTTCTGTTCGGCCTCGGTCTGCTTTTGCGTGTTTTCTTCGTCAATACCGTTCTTTTTCGGCTCATCGGTCATGACGCGACACTTCCCTCGATTTTTTCAATGATCGACCCGCATATCGAGGTTTCAAACGCAAAAATCAAGAGAAAGCGACGGCTTTTAACGGATCATGCGCGACACCATCTGCGCGGTGTAGTCCACCATCGGGACAATACGCGCATAGTTAAGCCGCGTGGGCCCGATCACACCGACGGCGCCGATCACGCGATCCTCGCCATCGCGGTAGGGCGCGACGATCAGCGAAGAGCCGGACAGCGAGAAAAGCTTGTTCTCCGAACCGATGAAGATGCGTACGCCCGGCCCCGCTTCGGCCAGATCGAGCAACTCGATCAGCCCGTCCTTCTTTTCAAGATCGTCGAACAGCAGCCGCAACCGCTCGATTTCCTCCAGATCCGACAGGGTGTCGAGCAGATTGGCCCGGCCGCGCACGATCAGCTGGGTTGGCTGCCCGTCAGCAGCGCCCGACCACACCGCCAAACCCTGTTCCACCAGCGCCTGCGACAGCGAATCGAGTTCCCGCCGGATGTCCTGCTTCAACACGTTCAATTCGCCGCGCAGTTCGGCCAGCGTGTGGCCGGCCAGATGGGCATTGAGAAAATTGGCGGCCTCCTGGAGCTGCGAGGCGGTGACCCCGGCTGGCAGGTCGATGATGCGGTTTTCGACCTGGTCGTTGCCGCCAACCAGGACGACGAGGGCGCGCGCCGGCTCAAGCCGCACGAATTCGATATGCCTGACCACCGTGTCTTTTTTCGGTGTGATGACGAGACCGGCGCCGCGCGACAGGCCGGACAGCAACTGGCTGGCCTCCGTCAGCACCGCCTCGACGGACTTGTTGCGCTCGACGCTGCTCACCTGCCGTTCGATCATATCGCGCTCGTCGGCAGAGAGGTCGCCGGCCTCCATGAAGGCATCGATGAAGAAGCGCAATCCCTGCTGGGTCGGCAGCCGTCCGGCACTGATATGCGGCGCATAAATCAGTCCGAGCTTCTCGAGATCGCTCATCACATTGCGCACCGAAGCCGGCGACAGGGTCATCGGCAGGAGGCGCGACAGATTTCGCGAGCCCACCGGGTCGCCTGACTCCAGATAGGATTCGACAATATTGCGGAAGATCTCGCGGGTCCGCTCGTCCAGCGCCACGGAAGCGGTCCGCTCCGATCCTGATATTTCACCCATAGATGTGCCCGATCCTGACGCCCTGTACCCTCAACATAGTAAGCTTGCCCGGCGGAGAAAAGACGTTTGCGCGCTGCCGCCGGGGTTCGCCCGCCGGTTTTCCTTTGCATGCGCCCGAAGGGGGCGTTAGAACGCCGCACATCCAACAGGAGACCTCCCATGCGCCCATCAGGCAGAAAGACCGACCAGATGAGAGCCGTCTCATTTGAGCGTGGATTTTCCAAACACGCGGAAGGCTCGTGCCTCGTCAAATTCGGCGATACCCATGTGCTGTGCACGGCAAGTCTGGAAGAGCGCGTGCCGCCGTGGCTGCGCAATGGCGGCCGCGGCTGGGTAACCGCGGAGTATGGCATGCTGCCGCGCGCCACCGGCGAACGGATGCGCCGGGAAGCCTCTTCCGGTAAGCAGAGCGGCCGCACCCAGGAGATCCAACGGCTGATCGGCCGGTCCCTGCGCGCCATCGTCGACCTGGAGGCGCTCGGCGAGCGCCAGATATCGGTCGATTGCGATGTCCTGCAGGCCGATGGCGGCACCCGCACCGCGTCCATCACCGGTGCATGGGTGGCGCTGCATGATTGCCTGCAATGGATGGCGGCGCGGCAGATGATCAAGGCAGACCGGGTTTTGAAAGATCACATCGCGGCGGTCTCCTGCGGTATCTTCGCCGGACAGCCGGTACTGGATCTTGACTATCTGGAGGATTCGGCGGCCGAAACCGACGCCAATTTTGTCATGACGGGTTCCGGCGGCATTGTCGAGATCCAGGGCACGGCCGAGGGAGAGCCCTTTTCGGAGGATCAGTTCGCCACCCTGCTCGGTCTCGCCAAAGCCGGAATCCGCGACTTGGTCGATCTGCAGAAACAGACAACGGCTTGAGACGACGCCCGATGCGCCCGCCCCGCCATATTTTGGAAACGGCGCTCTATGCCGACGATCTCGACGCCGCCGAACGTTTTTTCGGCGACCTGATCGGATTGGAGAAGATCGCCCGCGTCGGCGACCGGCATGTCTTCTTTCGCTGCGGCAAGGGCGTTCTGCTGATCTTCAACCCGGACGAGACGGTCAAACCGCCGACCGATCCGTCGATGCCCGTGCCCGTTCACGGCAGCCGTGGCGCCGGCCATGTGTGTTTCGGCGTTACGGCCGAGGAACTCGACGCCATACGCCGGACCATGCGCAATGCCGGAGTGGCCATCGATGCGGATTTTCGCTGGCCGGGCGGCGCCCGGTCGATCTATGTGCGCGATCCGGCCGGCAACAGCATCGAATTCGCCGAACCCCGGCTGTGGGGTTACGAGGATCCGACGGGAGGCGCATCGTGAGGACGCTGACGGAACAGCGGCTGGTCATCGCCAGCCACAATCAGGGCAAGATTCGCGAGCTGCGAGATCTGCTCGATCCGCTCGGATACGAGCTGCTGACTGCCGGCGATCTCGACCTGCCGGAGCCGGAGGAGACCGGCCTCACATTCGAGGAGAATGCCGCGTTGAAGGCGCTGGCGGCCGCCACCGGCGCCGGCATGCCGGCGCTTGCCGACGATTCCGGCCTGTCCGTCGACGCTCTCGACGGTGCGCCCGGCATCTATTCGGCGCGGTGGGCGGGCCCGGCCAAGGATTTCGGCCTGGCCATGGATCTGGTCGAACAGGCGCTTGCCAAACAGGGCAACGGCGATCGCGCGGCCCGGTTCGTCTCGGTGATCTGTCTCGCCTGGCCGGACGGCCACACGGAGCTGTTCCGCGGCGAGGTCGCCGGCACCATCGTCGCGCCGCCACGCGGCGACCGCGGTTTCGGCTACGACCCGATTTTCCAGCCGGACGGCCATGAAAGAACCTTCGGGGAGATGAGCGCCGAGGAAAAACATGGCTGGAGGCCGGGCCGGGACGCGGCGCTCTCGCACCGCGCAAGGGCATTCAAACTGTTTGCCGAACAATGCCTCATCGCGCCCGGCGGCACAGTCCCATGACGGATGCGGGCGGCGATCCGGGTTTCGGCATCTATGTGCACTGGCCGTTTTGCGCAGCCAAATGCCCCTATTGCGATTTCAACAGCCATGTCCGCCACCGGCCGGTTGACCAGCCGCGCTTCGCTGCCGCCTTCGAACGCGAAATCGCGTATATGCGCGGCAGAACAGACACTCGGATCGTCACCAGCGTGTTTTTCGGGGGCGGCACGCCGTCGCTGATGGACCCGCAAACCGTCGAGCGCATCCTGGCCGCCATCGCGGCGGCCTGGCCGCTGGCCGATGACACCGAGATCACGTTGGAAGCCAATCCGAGCAGCGTCGAGGCGGAACGGTTCCGCGGCTACCGCGCCGCCGGGGTCAACCGCGTGTCGCTCGGCGTCCAAGCCCTGAACGATCGCGATCTGCGCTTTCTCGGCCGCCTGCATTCAAGCGCCGAGGCGCTGCGGGCTCTTGCCCTTGCCCGCGCGACGTTTCCGCGGCTTTCCTTCGACCTGATCTATGCGCGCCCGGACCAGAGCATTGCCGCGTGGAAACGGGAGTTGGAAGACGCTATCGGCCATGCGGCCGATCATCTGTCGCTCTATCAATTGACAATCGAAGCCGGCACACCTTTTTTCGACCTGCATCGTAGCGGCAGACTCACGGTGCCGGACGACGACCGGTCGGCGGCGCTTTATCAGGCGACGCAGGAGATCGCAGCCCGTCACGGGCTGCCCGCCTATGAGGTGTCCAACCACGCGCGGCCGGGCGCCGAAAGCCGGCACAATCTCACCTATTGGCGATACGGCGACTATGTCGGGCTCGGCCCCGGTGCCCATGGGCGCCTGTGCATCGGCCGCGACCGGGTGGCGACCGCCAATCTGCGCAACCCCGAGGCCTGGCTTGCCCGTGTCGAGACCGTGGGCAATGGTCTCGAAAGCGAGGCGCGGCTCGACCGCACCGCCCAGGCCGACGAGTTAATGCTGATGGGACTGCGGTTGCGCGAAGGCATGGATCTGGACCGCTGGCAGGCCCTGTCCGGCCGGCCGCTCCCCGCCGACCGGCAGGCTTTCCTGATGGAAAACGGGCTGATCGAACGGCCGCAGGCGCAAAGGCTGCGATGCACGCCGGCCGGGATGATGGTGCTCGATTCCGTGGTCGCCGATCTGGCCGCGTGAGCGCCTCTACCGCCGCGGAACATCCACCTCAAGATAGGGCAGGAACCGCCCGGGGATCGACTCCGACGGCTCGGACCCGACGGGCCGCGCACCCATTTTCTCATAGAAAGACGCAGCGTTGGGATCGGCCAGCACACCCAGTCGGGCAATGCCGCGCTCGGCGGCAAGGGCGATCATCGCCCGGTAGAGGTCGGCTCCGATGCCGTGGCCCATGAAAGCCGGGTCAACGAAAAACAGCGCCACTTCATGGCCCGGTCCGTCGGGCGCGATCGCAGCGACGCCGGCGGCCACACCGTCTCGCTCGGCCACCAGCACATTGCCCGCCGTAACCCATTGCCGGCGAACGGTCAGGGAGTTGCGGCTCAGTTCCATGAAACGGGCGTCATATCCCCAATGCGCCTTGGAGCGTCGGCACAGTTGCGACAGCGGTTCGATCTCGTCCTCCCGCGCCGGCCGAATGACGGTTTGCCCGGTCATTGTGAAGGCTCAATGCGCGGCGGACATATCGCCGAGCACCTCCTTTGAGGCGACGGTCGAATCGTCCTTTAGCCGGTAGACCATCGGAACGCCGGTGGCGAGGTTGAGGCCGGTGACTTCCTCGCGCGTCAACCGATCGAGCACCATGACGAGCGCGCGCAGCGAATTGCCGTGGGCCGCGACCAGGACATTCTCGCCACCAAGCACGCGCGGCAGGATTTCGGTCATGTAATATGGCCAGACGCGGGCGCCGGTATCCTTCAGGCTCTCTCCGCCGGGTGGCGAAACGTCGTAGGAACGCCGCCAGACATGGACCTGCTCCTCGCCCCATTTGACCCGTGCGTCATCCTTGTTGAGGCCGGCCAGATCGCCATAGTCGCGCTCGTTCAGCGCTTGGTCATGGATGGTCTCAAGATCGCTCTGCCCGATACCATCGAGAATGATCTGGCAGGTGCGTTCCGCGCGGATCAGAACGGATGTGAAGGCGATGTCGAAATGGATGCCATAGGTCTTCAGAGCAGCCGCACCCGCCTCCGCTTCGGCGATCCCCTGCTCGGTCAGGTCAGGATTGCGCCAGCCGGTAAACAGGTTCTTCAAGTTCCATTCGCTTTGACCGTGCCGCACAAGCACGAGAGTTCCGGACATGATCACTCCTTTTGGTTAGCCGCCTCAAATTACCGGTTCAGCCCAAGCACGTCGCGCATCGAATAAAGGCCGGGCGCCCGTCCGCGCGCCCACAGTGCTGCTTTGACCGCGCCACGGGCAAAGATGGAGCGGTCGAGCGCCCGGTGGCCAAGTTCGATCGACTCGCCCTCACCGGCAAGGATGACCATATGTTCACCGATGACGGAGCCGCCACGCAACGTGGCAAAACCGATGCTGCCTTGCCGGCGCGGGCCGGTCTGGCCGTCGCGCACCCGCACGCTTTCCTCTTCCAGGCCGACACCACGCCCGCGCGCCGCCGCCTCGCCCAAAAGATAGGCGGTGCCCGAGGGCGCGTCGACCTTGTGCCGGTGATGCATTTCCAGCACCTCGATATCCCAGTCCGCCGCCTCCAGCGCCCGGGCCGCCTGTTCGACCAAAACGGACAGGACATTGACGCCAAGGCTCATATTGCCCGATTTGACGATCGCCGCGCCCGCAGCCGCCGCCTCGATCGCCTGCTCCTGCTCTGCCATGAGACCGGTCGTGCCGACCACATGCACCAAACCCGATGCCGCCGCCATCCCGGCCAATTCGACCGATACGGAGGGCGCGGTAAAGTCGACAACCCCGTCGGCCCCGGCCAGGGCCGACGCCGCATCGTCGGTGATCGTCACGCCCAGCGCGCCAAGGCCGGCCAGTTCGCCGACATCGCGACCCAATGAAGGCGAGCCGGCCCGTTCCACCGCGCCGGCCAGGCGCGCGCCGTCGATGCCCGTGATCACGCGAACCAGCGCCTGACCCATGCGGCCCGCCGCGCCGGCGACGACCAGTGCCATATCCGTCATAATGCGTCTCCCGAGCCGGTCCCGGCGGTCCGCAGATCGAGCGCCGCCTTGCCGTCGAGGCCGAGGGCCTGCATTTTCAAGAACCGTGCATAAACACCCTGTTCGCGGTCGGCAAGCGCCCGGTGGCCTCCCTGTTCGACCACGCGTCCGCGCAACATGACGACGATCTTCCCGGCCCTGGCAATCGTCGACAGGCGATGGGCGATGACAAGCACGGTGCGCCCCTGCATTGCCTCGTCGAGGGCCTTCTGCACAAGCGCTTCCGACTCCGTGTCGAGCGCCGATGTGGCCTCGTCCAGCAGCAGGATCGGCGCATTGCGGATCAATGCTCGGGCAATCGACAGGCGCTGCCTCTGACCGCCCGACAGGGTCGATCCGCCATCTCCGACCGGCGTGTCATAGCCCTGGGGCTGTTCGAGGATGAAATCATGCGCATAGGCGAGTTTCGCCGCCTGCTCGACCTCGCGGTCGGTCGCGTCCGGACGGCCGTAGCGGATATTGTCTCCGATCGTGCCCTCGAACAGATAGGGGTGCTGCGACACATAGGCGATCGCGTGCCGCAGCGATTTCTTGGTGACATGGGCAATGTCCTGGCCGTCGATCAGAATGCGGCCGCCGCTCGGATCGTAAAACCGCGGCAGCAGGCTGATGATCGTCGTCTTGCCGGCGCCGGACGGGCCGACCAGCGCCGTCGTCCGGCCGGGTTCGGCCGTGAAGCTGACACTGTGCAGCACCGGACTCGCCTCGCCATAGCCGAAACTGACATCCTCGAATTCGATCTTGCCGCCGGTGACGTTCAGCGCGACGGCGTCCGGGGCATCCGGCTGCTGTGGCACCACGTCGAGGATCTCATAGATCATCCGGGCATTGACCACGGCTTTTTCGAGATTGACCTGCAGCCGCGCCAGCCGCCGGGCCGGGTCGTAGGCGAGCAGCAGCGCCGTGATGAACGAGACCAGGGCGCCCGGCAGCACCTCGTTATAGATCATCTGAACGGCCGCATAGGCCAGGATGCCGGCAATCGCGATACCGGCCAGCGTGTCCGTCAGCGGGCCGGTGCGTTCCGTCAGCCGCACGATCCGGTTGGATTGCGCCTCGGCGTCGCTGACCAGGCGATCGACCTTGCCGCGCAACTGATCTTCCATGGTGAACGCCTTGACGATGGATATGCCCTGCAGCGTCTCCTGCATCACGCCGTGGACCCGGCTGTTGACATTGACGACCTCGCGTGTGACGGCGCGCAGCCGCTTGGAGATATAGCGCAGCGCCAGCACCACGGGCGGACCGACGAGAAACACCATCAGGGTCAGCATCGCGTCCATCGAGATCATCACGCCAAGCAGCCCGATCAGTGTCAGCGTGTCACGGGCAAGCGAGGTGATGGTCAGGTTGAGCACGTCGCGGATGGCATTGGTGTTCTGGCCGATCTGCGCCGCCAGGTGGGCCGAACGCGTTTCGCCGAGAAACCCGACGCCGAGTTTCATGAGATGGCTGAACAGGCGGCGCTGGTAGCGCGCCACCACATTGTTGCTGATGCGGGCGAGCGCCACAGCCTGACCGTAATTGGCGAGGCCGCGCAGAAAGAAAGTCGCGGACACGGCGCCGGCAATCATCCAGATCATCCCGCCAGGCCGCTCGGCCAGCGTCGCGTTGACCACGTCCCGCATGATCCAGGCCATGAAGGCGGTGGTGCCGGCGACGATGAAGAGACAGCCGATCGCAAAGACATAGGTGCTGATATAGTCGCGGCCGTTCTCCGACAGAATGCGCCGCAGCACGCTCCAGATCGTGCCAGCATCCACCCTCTGTTCGTCCGTCTTTAACACGCGGAGCCCGGCCTTTGCTGTTGGTCGTCAGCGGCTCTATATACGCTTCCCCAGCCTTTGCCTATGCCCTCCAGCGGCGGCCTTCGGTGGAAACGCCGAAGCGTACCGGCGTGCGCGCATAGGAGGCCAATCCAAAAAGCGCCGCAAGCGGATGGGTCATCACGAAGGTCGGAACGGAACGGAGCATCGCGCTGTGGGGCGCCTTGTCTTCGAAGGCCTCGCGGAATTCCGGCTGTTCCAGCACCGGGATGATCTTCTGTGCGATGCCGCCGCTCAGGAAAACGCCGCCACGTGCCATGAAGATCAGCGCAAGGTCGCCGGCGACGCGGCCGAGATAGGTGGCAAAAAGCGACAGCGTCTCGGTTGCCGCGCTGTTGGAGCAGTCGAGACCCGCCGCGGTGATCGCCTGCGGCGTCGAGAAGGACGGGTTGAGGCCGTCGGCAAGGCAGACCGCCCGATAGAGATTAACGAGACCCCTGCCGCACAGGACCTGTTCTGCGGAAATACGCCCCTCGATCGGCTCCAGATGAGGAAACACGGCGCCGTCGCGTGTCGTGCGCGGCCCAAGATCGACATGGCCGCCTTCGCCGGGCACCGGAATCCAGTGGTTGCGGGAATAGACCAGACCGGCGACGCCGAGTCCCGTGCCCGGGCCGAGCACAACCCGCGACGCGCCGCTCTCGATTTCGCCGGCGCCGATGGGATGCCGGTTTTCAGCGTCGAGCGCCGCCGCCGCCAAGGCCTGTGCCTCGAAATCATTGAGCACGATGACGTCGTCGAGGGAGAAATTCTCCATCATCTGCCGCGGGCGCACGACCCAGGGGCAATTGGTCAGTTCGATCTCGTCACCGTCCACCGGGCCGGCGATGGCGAAAATCGCCGAACGCGGCTGAACCGAGGTCTTGTCGAGCACGCTGGATTGAATCGCATCGTCGATGGTCTCGAAATCGGCGGTCGCGATAATCGGAAACTCTTTCGGCTGCGCGTAAGCGTCCACCAGGATGGCGAAGCGGGCATTGGTGCCGCCGATGTCGCCGATCAGGATGGGGAAATGGATCGTGGCGTCCTGGTCCGTGATGTTGGGCATGTCAGATCGGTCTCCGGTGGTCGGCCGTGGGACGTGTCGGAACAGGGTACCATTCTGGCATCGGATACCAAAGGCGCTGACGGTCTGTCCCCCGGTCGCCTTGGTATCGCCTTCGAATTTAATCGATTTGAAGTCATCCTATAGAGTGTGGCGGCGGCAAAGAAAAGCAGACGCCCGACAAAAAGCGCATGCTCCCCATAGCGCTGGTTTGTGACCGTTCTATTGCGGAACGGGCCGCGGTTTCGGCACCGGGATCAGAGCAGGCATGGACAACAGCGCGGCCGGCAGCGCAGAGGCGGGATGGGCGCTTCGCGCGGATGTCCCGGCAGCCTCGGACCCCGGCGACGGGGCGTTCAGGACAAGCGCGCAGGCCGCAGGCAGATCGCTCAAAAGCGTCTGGCGCGGCGGTTTCGACTGGCTCGCCTTCTTTGGCGGGGAAGGCTTTTTCGGCTTCAATGCGACGTCGAACCACCAATCGAGTGCCTTGCCGCATCCAATGTCCCTCGGCACGGCATTCTGCGCCTTGCAGTTCTGCGACCCGCGCGGGCAAAGGATGCGCACATGCATGTGGTAATGGTGGCCGTAATAGGGCCTGACCTTGCGCAACAACAAACGGTCGCCCGTCCAGCTGTCGCACAGTTTCCTCTTGATGGCCGGATGGACCAGCACGCGCTGGACCCGCGGGTAGGAGGCCGCGCGCATGATCAGTCGCGCATGGGCGTCGGTCCAGACATCCGGATCGATGACCACCGACTGCGCTTTCAACACGGAAATGGCGCTGGTGTTTTCGCGCTCGACCGCATTCAGCCGACGCTTCGGCATCGGCGTCAGCCAGATATCGGCATCGAGGCCGCTTTGATGCGACGCGTGACCGGACAGCATCGGGCCGCCGCGCGGCTGCGACAGATCGCCGACCAGAAGCCCCGGCCAGCCATCCTTTTGCGCCGCGTCGCGTGACAGTCTTTCGATGATCTCGATCAGGTCCGGGTGGCCCCAGCCGCGGTTGCGCGATGGGCGCATCGCCTGCCAATACGGGCCGTCCGCGGGAATAGCAATGCCGCCCGAAAGGCAGCCCATGGAGTAGAAACCATGCACCTCGGTGGGCATCTGTGACGGCATTTCCTGGGCACCGAACAGTTGCTTTGCCGGCGTCGTATCGGAACCGGCGGCAGGGCCTGTGACCGCCAGCGCCAACAGCAGCGCAGCGACGCGTCTCCAACCTGCTCCGACGATCGTTTTCAGGCCTGCCAAGGGCATCGCTCCGAAGGACAGCGGTCGCCGGACGATCATAGCGCGAAAACCCGATCTCCGATATCGGCGCCGAGGCGTGCCCACAGATAAGCCCGTGAACGCCGACCGTCCGCTTTTACCAGGGTTCGACCGTCAGCTCCGGCCAAACCTGCTTCGCCCGCGTGGCCTTTTCCGTATAGCCCCGCCAGTTGTCCAGCACCCTGTTGGGAACCACCCGCAGCGAAAAAATAGGATCGAGGCCGAACGGCGCGTGAAGATCGAGCCCGCCGTCCGGTTCGAGCCGCAGACCGACGGCATGGGTCTTAGAAGAGAACCGTCCGATGGAATCGTCGGCGGTTTTGAGCGCACCATAGGGTTGCCCGAACTTGTCGGGAAACCAGAGATGCACCCGCGCCTGGTTGCGGATTTCGACCGGTACGGTCGAGCGGGCGAAGACTTCCTGTCCGGTGCGAATGACGGAATCCTCCGCCATCCAGGACAGATCCGACGCATCGAAATAAAACAGATCGATATCCTTGATGCCGTGACTCGACGGGCGCTCCGTCAGCACGTTCCACACGGTATTGTAGATCGCGCCGGCAACAACGCGCCACTGCGGCAGATCGAAGTCGCGCGCCGCCACGAGCGCGTCCATCAGAAGCGGCTCGTTGCGGACGATATCGAACAAAACGGCCCGTTGCCGCTCAAACGGCAAACCGGCATAGCGCAGGGGATCCAAGGGTTGCTCCGGTCGATGCGTGCGGCGAATCGGATGCTCTTCGCGATGATGCGGACTTGCCGTACCGCTTTCAACCGCTCCGGCGCTTTGCCAAGCCGGATCCTCTAGCCGCGCAGCACGGCGCCGGTTTTGCGGCCGACATTGTCGACGATCCGCTCGGCGAGCGTCTCCAGATCGGCGTCCGTCAAGGTTCGTTCGGTCGGCTGTATATCGACCTCCACGGCGACCGATTTCTTACCCTCGCCCAGCGACGGGCCGGAAAACAGATCGAAAACACTGACATCGACAATGAGTTTTTTGTCGGCGGCCGCCGCGGCACGCACGATTTCGACCGCCCGCACATCGTCGTCGACGACAAAGGCGAAATCGCGTTTGACGGCCTGCAGGCGCGATATGTCCAGCGGGCTCTTGGTGCGGGTCGCCTTGCGCTTCGGCTCGGCCACGGCGTCGATGAAAATCTCGAAGCCGCAGATGGGACCGGAGACCGACAGACGGTCCAGAGTGCGCGGATGGAATTCGCCGAACGTGCCGAGAACCGTTTTCGGGCCGAGCTTGATCACGCCGGAACGGCCCGGATGGTACCAGTCCGGCGCGCCGGCCTCGACCTGCAGCCGGGAAACACGCGCGCCGCAGGCTTCCAGCGCGGCCAGTGCATCGGCCTTGGCGTCGAAAACGCCGACGGGCTGCGCCGAACCGTTCCAATGCCGGCCCGCCCCGACGAGTTGCGCGGTGCCGCGTCGCACGCCGGCGGCCGCCCGGTGCTGGCCGTCGGGCGTGTCGTCCCGATAGATGTCGGACACTTCGAAGAGCGCCAAGTCGGCGATACCGCGATCGGCATTGCGCTGCGCCGCCGAGACCAGACCCGGGAGCAACGACGGACGCATGTTCGACAGTTCCGTCGAGATCGGATTGGCCAGAGCCAGCGCCGGCGATCCGCCGCCGAACGCTTCGGCCTGGACCTGGTCGACGAACGACCACGTCACCGCCTCCAGCATGCCGCGACCGGCCAGCGCCCGCTTGACAGCGCGGGTGCGAACCTGCGTCGTCGTCAGGATGCGATGCGCGACGACCTCATGGCGCGGCAGCGGTTGCGGCGCGATGTGGTTGATCCCGTAAATGCGCATGACTTCCTCGACGAGGTCGGCCTTGCCGTCGACATCCGGTCGCCAGGTGGGCACCCGCACATCGACCGTCTCACTCTCGCCCTGTGGCTCGAAACCCAGCCGGCGAAGAATAGCGATCGCTTCGTTGCGCGGTACGTCGACACCGGTCAGGCGCCCGACTTCCGAGACCGGAAACAGGACGGTTCTGGGTTCCGGCGGCTCATATCCGACGATATGCGGCGCGGTCGGCGTACCGCCGCACAGCTCGATCACCATCTCGGTCGCCAGTTCCATGCCTTCCGCCATATAGGCCGGGTCGACGCCGCGCTCGAAACGATAGCGCGCGTCGGTGATTACACCGAGGTCGCGGCCGGTGCGGGCGATGTTGGCCGGTTCCCAAAGCGCCGATTCGATCAGCACGTCGGTGGTCCCTTCATCGCAACCGGTGTGTTCGCCGCCGATGATCCCGGCGACCGATTCGACACCGTTGTCGTCGGCGATGACGCAGTTATCCTCATTGACCTGATAGGTGCGGCCGTCGAGCGCCAGCACCTCTTCGCCGGTCCGGCCGCGGCGCACCACCAGGTCGCCAGCAACCTTGGCGGCGTCGAACACATGCAGCGGCCGACCGCGGTCGAAGGTGATGTAATTGGTGATGTCGACCAGACGGTTGATCGGCCGAAGCCCGATGGCCCTCAGCCGCTGCTGCATCCATGCCGGGCTGGGCCCGTTCTCGACCCCGCGCACCATGCGCAGGGCGAAACCCCGGCACAGGCTCGGCGTCTCGCCGAAATCGAGCGTCAGGCCAACCGGGCATGGCTCCACTCCGCCGGCGGGCGTGGTGGTCTTGTGCTTGAGCGTACCGATGCCATAGGCGGCAAGATCGCGGGCAATGCCGTGCACGCCGGCACAGTCGGGCCGGTTGGGTGTGAGGCCGATGCCGACCACCGGATCGTCGAGACCGGCAAAGGCGGCGAAGCTATCGCCGACAACCAGGCCGTCATCCTCCAGGTCGATAATGCCGTCATGCTCGTCGGAGATCTGCAATTCGCGCTCCGAACACATCATGCCGTGGCTTTCGACACCCCTGATATTGCCGACGGACAGCATCATGTCGATGCCGGGCACATAGGTGCCGGGCGGTGCGAAAGCACCGACGAGGCCGGCGCGCGCATTGGGCGCGCCGCAGACAACCTGCACCGGTGCGCCGCTGCCGGTGTCGACCGACAGGACGCGCAACCGGTCGGCATCCGGATGCGGCTCGGCCGACAGGACTCGGGCGATGACGAAGGGCTCGAACGCGGCTTTGTCGTCGACCGTCTCGACCTCAAGGCCGATCATGTTCAGGGCGTCGACGATCTCCGCCAGGGAGGCGTCCGTTTCGAGATGGTCCTTCAACCAGGAAAGCGTGAATTTCATCGGTTTGTCCGTTGTCTCACAATGGTGGTACGGGGCGGTCAGGCGACCACTATCGGTCGGTCAGCTGCTCAGCCCGGCAAAAAGCGTCGGCATGTCCAACGGCCGGAAGCCGTAATGGCGCAGCCAGCGGCTGTCCGCGTCGAAAAAGTCGCGCAGATCGGGCATGCCGTATTTCAGCATGGCGAGCCGATCGATCCCGATCCCCCACGCGAAGCCCTGATAGATGTCCGGATCGAGGCCGACATTGCGCAGCACGTTGGGATTGACCATGCCGCAGCCGAGGATCTCCATCCAATCCTCGCCCTCGCCGAAACGCACCTCCGAACCGGACCGGTCGCACTGGATGTCGAGTTCCAGGCTGGGTTCGGTGAACGGAAAATAGGACGGGCGAAAGCGCATGTTCAGCGACGACACCTCGAAAAACGCCTTGCAGAACTCCTGCAGGACCCATTTCAGATTGGCGACATTGGCGCTTTGATCGACGACCAGCCCCTCGAGCTGATGGAACATCGGCGTATGGGTCGGATCGCTGTCGCAGCGATAGGTCTTGCCCGGGATCACGATGCGGATCGGCGGCGCCTGTGTCTCCATCGTGCGGATCTGAACCGGCGACGTATGGGTGCGCAGCACTTTGCGCGCGCCCGCAGCGTCCGGAGGCAGGAAGAAGGTGTCGTGCATTTCGCGCGCCGGATGATCCTTCGGGAAATTGAGCGCGGTGAAATTGTAGTAGTCGGTCTCGATATCGGGGCCCTCGGCGATGGCGAAGCCCATATCGGCGAAAATCGCGGCGATCTCGTCCACCACCTGGGAGATCGGATGAATGCGGCCGGTCTCAAGTGGCGACGGGCGGACGGGCAGGGTGACGTCGAGCGTTTCGCCGGCCAGCCGCGCGTCAATCGCGATGTCGTGCAGCGCCCGTTTGCGCGCGCCGATGGCATCGCTGACCTTCGTCTTCAGGCCGTTGATCACCGGCCCCATGACCTGCCGCTCCTCCGGCGTCATGGCGCCGAGGGTCTTGAGCCTCTGCGAGATCGAGCCCTTTTTGCCGAGGGCCGCGACGCGCACCGCTTCGATCGCCTGCTCGCTATCGGCGCCGGCGATATCGGCGAGGATCTCCTGTTCAAGCTGCTCCAAATCACTCATCGGACTGTTCCTGTGCTCAAAGCTGGTGGGTCGGCAAAGAAAAACCCGCGCGGACCAGCCAGCGCGGGTTTCCCATATTCAATTCTGCATGCCTGGGAAAGCGCTGACTTAACGGACAGCGCCCTCAAAAGCATTCGGTGTGGTGTCTTTCAGATATTCGAGCGCCGTCTTGGCGCTGGCGACCAGCGCGCCGAACGCTTCAGGCTGATGGATCGCCATATCGGAAAGAACCTTGCGGTCGACCTCGATGCCGGCCTTGTTGAGGCCGTCGATGAACCGCGCATAGGTCAGGCCGTGCTCGCGCACGGCGGCGTTGATGCGCTGGATCCACAGCGCGCGGAAATTGCGCTTGCGGGTCTTGCGGTCGCGATAGGCATATTGTTTCGAGCGGTCGACTGCCGCCTTGGCGGCGCGGATGGTGTTCTTGCGGCGGCCGTAGAAACCCTTCGCCTGGGCAAGAACTTTCTTATGTTTGGCGTGGGCCGTGGTGCCCCGTTTGACGCGTGCCATGATCTTCCGGTCCCTTTAATCCCTGTTGCGAGCAGCTAGAGGCTGTTCGGCATGAACTTCTTGACGATGCGGGCATCGGGCTCCGACAGAACCATGGTGCCGCGCGCATCGCGGATGAATTTGTTGGACCGCTTGATCATGCCGTGGCGCTTGCCGGCGGCGGCGGATTTGACCTTGCCCGAAGCCGTCAGCTTGAAACGCTTCTTGCAAGACGATTTCGTCTTCATCTTGGGCATTTTGCTTCTCCATTGTCGAACCGCGCGGACACGCGCCGGCGGCTGTTCTTGTTGTTTCCCGTTTCGGGGCCCCAGGGGACCCATGCCGCGGCCAAGCCTGACGTCGATCCATGGGGATCGGTTCTGCGGAGCGGCGGCAAAGGGACTTATGATGCACTCGAAACCGCCACGGCATGCCCTGCCGGACGGTTCGGACGCGGCCTTATAACGACTGTCGCCGTCAAGCGCAAGGCGCCTGCCGGGCAAATCGCCGGATTGGCCGGATCGATATATGGGATGTTATTTGGGCGCGAGCACCATCATCATCTGGCGGCCTTCGAGCTTGGGCTCTGCCTCCACTTTGGCGATGTCGATGGTGTCTTCTTTCACCTTCTGCAGCAATTGCATGCCCAATTGCTGATGCGCCATTTCGCGGCCGCGGAACCGCAGCGTCACCTTCACCTTGTCACCGCTGTCGAAAAATCGGTTCATGGCCTTCATCTTCACCTCATAGTCATGGGTGTCGATATTCGGCCGCATCTTGATTTCCTTGACCTCGACGGTCTTCTGCTTTCTGCGCGCTTCGGCAGCCTTTTTTTGTGTCTGGTATTTCAGCTTGCCAAGATCGAGAACCTTGCATACCGGCGGCTTGGCGTTGGGCGCGATCTCGACGAGGTCAAGGCCGGCTTCCTGAGCGGCCGCGAGTGCCGTCTGGATGGGCACCTCGCCATGGTTGCCTCCGTTCTGGTCGATAAGCTGTACCCGGTCGACCCGGATATCGTCATTGGCGCGCGGTCCTGTATTGGTCGGCGGCGGCGCTCTGAATGGTCTGCGAATGGCCGTATTCTCCTTGCCTGTTTCGTTTACCCGCTCGCCGCGCATGGTCCTGCGGCGCCGGCGGGCGCAGCGGCAATGTCATCATCGCTATCCTTAAGTCAATAGCGCGACCGTCGGAAAAAATCACCCGCCAAGGGTTTTGGCAGGTATATTGGCCGGCCAAAACAAACTGTCGGGGGCGCCGCGAATCGGTCACATTCGGCGGGACGGGAACGCGAAAGGTGGGGACTGTACGGGCATATGGACAACGCAGCGACACGGTTCGAGGTCGGCACGGGTGCGCAGGCGCGCATATTGGCCGTCCGCCACACGCCGCCGGAGGCGGCAGCGGCCAGGCCGGGCCTGTTCTGGCTCGGCGGCTATCGCTCAGACATGGCCGGCACCAAAGCGGTGGCGCTTGACCGCTATGCGCGCGCGCATGGCCTTGGCTGCACCCGCTTCGATTACTCCGGGCACGGCGAGTCCGGCGGCAACTTCATGGATGGCACGATCTCGCGATGGCTGGAGGAGAGCCTTGCTGTCTTCGACCGGTTCACCGCCGGGCCGCAATTGCTCGTCGGCTCGTCGATGGGCGGCTGGATCGCGCTGCGCATGGTGCAGGAACTGCGAAAGTCGAATGCCGCGGGACGCATCGCCGGTCTGCTGCTGCTGGCGCCGGCACCGGATTTCACCAGCGCGCTGCACGAACCCCTGCTCACCGACACGCAGAAAAAGGAACTTGCCGAGAGGGGCTATATCGAGGAGCCGACGCCCTACGGACCGGAACCGAATGTGTTCACGCGCGCGCTGTTCGACGACGGGCGCGACAATCGCGTGCTTGACGGCATCATCGAGACCGGCTGCCCCGTGCGCATCCTTCAGGGCATGGCGGATCCTGACGTTCCTTATGCCCATGCGCTGCTGCTGGTCGATCATCTGCCGGCCGAAGATGTCGTGCTGACCCTGCTGCGCGACGGCGACCACCGGCTGTCGCGCCCCCAGGACATCGATCTCATCCTGAACGCCGTGGCGCAGATGACACCGGCGCCGACGGCCTGACACCGGCATCCGGCGCGCGGTAACCATAAATCGTGTTTTGCCGGCTTTGACATTGACTTGCGGCCGTTCACGCTTCTTAACTGTTTGTTAAGGATAAGGGGACACGGGGACCGGCCGCTGATGAGGCGCGTGTGTGTTTACGGGATGATCGCAGCCCTTCTTGCGGTCGCATCGCCTGCACCGATGGCGGTCGCCGCGTCGCAGCCGGGTGCCTCCATGCGTGTCGGAGGACTGACGTCGCAGCCGATCGGCCATTACGAGTTCTGCAAGCGCAACCGCCGCGAATGCCGCACCAACGGCCGCTCCGCGGCAGCTCCCCGCATCACAGCGTTCGGCTGGTCGGTCGTCCGCGAGGTCAATGCTGCGGTCAATCTATCGGTGATGCCGATGACGGATTACGAAATCCACGGCCGCGAGGAGATGTGGTCCTATCCCGAGACGGTCGGCGACTGCGAGGATTACGTTCTTTTGAAACGCGCGATGCTGATCGAACGCGGCTTCTCGCCGTCCGACCTGTTGATCACCGTGGTCCGCAAGCCCAACGGCGAGGGCCATGCGGTCCTGACGCTACGCACGGCGGACGGTGATTTCGTGCTCGACAATTTGAGCGACAGCATCAGGATCTGGACGAAAACGCCCTATACTTATCTCAAGCGCCAGGCATCCTTTCATGCCGGACGCTGGGTCGACATCCAACATGGCGCCGACGTCTCGGTCGGATCGATCCCCGACTAAAGCGACCACCGTCAGCCGTCTTTCTCGGCCGAGGCCGCCAGCTCCTTGTCCAGACGCTCCTCCAGCCTGACCAGATCCTCCGGCAAAGGCTGGCCCGTCGCCTTGAGCTGATTAAGTTCCAGGCGGATCTGCTCGAGCAGTTCGCTCGCATCCTCCGGCTGGTTCTCCATCTCGATGAAAAGCATGTTCAACCTGGTGATCAGATCCTCAAAGGCCATCGGCCGCACCTCAATCGTTCGATTTGGGTCTTGGTGTGGACCGGGACGTTCGACCATAAAACCGCCGCTGTCAAACGCCATGTGCCGGGCCGCCGGTCCTCAAACGCGCGCTCCATTGGCCGGGACCAGCCCGGCCTCGCGCGCCATCGGCAGCGATGAACGGCTGATCGGCAAAGCCGTGCCGTCTTTCATCTCGACCATATAGCGGCTGCCCTCACGACGGGTGCGGGCCACCGCGCCGAGCGCCACCCAGTGCGAACGGTGAATGCGCAATCCGGGCACCGGATCGGTCTCGGCGATCGCATCGGCCAGCCGCATCAAAATCAGCTTGCGACCCTTGTCGGTGACGACATCCACATAATGGTCCTGCATCGACAGATGCGACAGATGTTCGCGCAATTCGATCGGCAGCCGTTTCAGCAGTACCGGCGCGGCCGGTTCCGTCCGCGCCTCCGCCTTTGCGGAGATCTCGTAGGCGGCGAAGAGTATCGCCACACAGAGCGCGATGGCCCAGCAATAGAGGTATAGGACGAAGACCTCGCGCCTTGTGTCATAGATGTCGAGACCGCCGAGCCAGCTTATCAGGCTGACCGTGGCGAAAACCGACACCGCGCAGAGCGGCGAGGCGAGCGCATGGGCAATCGGCAGACCGAGCCGAATGAGTGGCGTGTGTTCGGCAATTAGCCGGGACGACAATGTGCCGATGCCGAATGTGGCAAAGGCGATCGCGGTCCAATAAATGACACGCGGCCCGGGCGCCATTACAGAAAAGGTCCCGAACGGGCCGGAAAGGCCGACAACCACGCCGGCGCCCACCAGGCCGACAAGGGTGTTGCGCGCCGTCATAAGGCGCCGCCATTCACGAAGCGTCGAATGCAATGCCCGTTCAGCCACGAATTCACGCCACCCTTTGCGAAACGCCGGTTCGATCACATCGAGCCGAAAGTGTAGCCGTGCAAGCCGACAAGGCAAGCGCTCAAAGGGCGCAAAACACGCAACGCGACCACGGGAGAGACATCGATCATGACGCTTCAACCGCTGCTCGAGGCATCCGCCGCCATCCAGATTCACGTCTGCGCCGCGCTCGCGGCCGCGCTTCTCGGCACTGTTATCCTGTTTCGGCGCAAAGGCACCGCCGCCCACCGGTTCGCCGGGCGGATCTGGATCGTGGCGATGGCGGTCACGGCGCTGTCCTCCTTTGCCATCCATGAGATCCGTCTCTGGGGGAGTTGGAGCCCGATTCACATTCTGTCTTTCGTTACGCTGGCAAGTCTCGCCATCGGCGTGATGTTTGCCTGCCGCGGCGACATCATTGCCCACCGCATTACCATGCAGTCGACGTTCTATGGTGCTTTGGTGATCGCCGGCCTGTTCACCCTGTTGCCAGGCCGGATCATGCATGACGTGCTGTTCGGCGGCGATATTGGAACGATGGCGGCGGCGATCGTGCGTTCCTGGAGTGCGGTGCTCTGGCTTTGGACGATCCCGGCCGCCTTGATCGCGCTGGACTGGTGGCTGAGGCGCGCACGGCGCCGGCCGCGGGCACAGCTCGGAAGGCTCACCGGAAGTCCACCCCACGGTGCGAACGAACCGCTTCCCTTTGCCGCAAAGTCGCACTATACGGCGTGCCATGACAGGCGTTTCTGGAACCTCGCTTTCCCATATCCGAAATTTCTCGATCGTCGCCCATATCGATCACGGCAAGTCGACGCTCGCCGACCGGCTGATTCAGATGACCGGCGGCCTCGCGGACCGGGAGATGTCGGACCAGCTGCTTGACAATATGGATATCGAGCGCGAGCGCGGCATCACCATCAAGGCGCAGACCGTGCGGCTGCATTACAAGGCGAAAGACGGCGAGACCTATGTGCTCAACTTGATCGACACGCCGGGTCATGTCGATTTCGCCTATGAGGTGTCGCGCAGCCTTTCGGCCTGCGAGGGATCGCTGCTGGTGGTCGATGCCAGCCAGGGGGTCGAGGCGCAGACGCTCGCCAATGTCTATCAGGCGATCGACAACGATCATGAGATCGTCACCGTGCTCAACAAAATCGACCTGCCGGCCGCCGATTCGGACCGGGTCAAGGAGCAGATCGAGGAGGTGATCGGGCTTGACGCTTCCGACGCTGTGGAGATCTCGGCCAAGACGGGCCAGGGCATCGAGGATGTGCTGGAAGCGATCGTGCACCGGCTGCCGCCACCGGCCGAGGGCGACGCCAACGCGCCGCTGAAAGCACTGCTCGTCGACAGCTGGTATGACAGCTATCTCGGCGTCATCGTGCTGGTGCGGGTGATCGACGGCATCCTGAAGAAGGGCCAGACGATCCGCATGATGGGCACGGACGCCAAATATCCGGTCGACCGGGTCGGCGTGATCACGCCGAAAATGGCCAATGTCGAGGGCCTTGGGCCGGGCGAAATTGGTTTCATCACCGCATCGATCAAGGAAGTGGCCGACACGCGCGTCGGCGATACCATCACCGAGGACAAACGGCCGACCGCCTCTATGCTGCCGGGCTTCAAACCGGCCCAGCCGGTGGTCTTCTGCGGACTATTTCCTGTCGATGCCGCGGATTTCGAGGATCTGCGCGCGGCCATGGGCAAGCTGCGACTCAATGATGCGAGCTTCTCCTTCGAGATGGAATCCTCCGCGGCGCTCGGCTTCGGCTTCCGCTGCGGTTTCCTGGGTCTCCTGCATCTGGAAATCGTGCAGGAGCGGCTGGAACGCGAATTCGGCCTCGACCTGATCGCCACAGCGCCCTCGGTCGTCTACGAACTGGTGATGACGGATGGCAGCCGGCGCGAGCTGCACAATCCGGCCGACATGCCGGATGTCGTCAAGATCGCCGAAATCCACGAGCCGTGGATCCGCGCAACGATCCTGACGCCGGATGACTATCTCGGTGCGATTTTGAAGCTGTGCCAGGACCGGCGCGGCATCCAGGTGGAACTGACCTATGTCGGGACTCGGGCGATGCTGTCCTACGACCTGCCGCTCAACGAGGTGGTATTCGATTTCTACGACCGGCTGAAATCGCTGTCCAAGGGCTATGCCTCGTTCGACTATCAGATCACCGGGCTCAGGCCCGGCAACCTTGTCAAGATGTCGATCTTGGTCAATGGCGAGCCGGTGGACGCGCTGTCGATGATGGTGCACCGCTCGGCCGCGGAAAAACGCGGCCGCGACATGTGTGAAAAGCTCAAGGACCTGATCCCGCGCCATATGTTCAAGATCCCTATCCAGGCGGCAATCGGCGGCACGGTCATCGCGCGCGAGACGATCTCGGCACTGCGCAAGGATGTCACCGCCAAATGTTACGGCGGCGACGCCACCCGCAAGCGCAAGCTGCTGGAGAAGCAGAAGGCGGGCAAGAAGAAGATGCGCCAATTCGGCCGGGTCGACATCCCTCAGGAGGCCTTCATCGCCGCCTTGAAGATGAAGGACAGCTAGGCTTCTGCGCAGACGAAAGCCCCCGCCGCGCGGTGTGCGGCGGGGGCTCCGGCAGAAGCGCCGGCCAGTCAGGAGCCACGCATGTCAGCCATGTCGCCTGCAAGAGACATGCGTGAGGGGTAGCGCCTGTTACTGACTGATCAGCACTTCATATTCGGGCTGCGACAGGATGCCGTCGCCGTCCGTATCGGCGGCCACCAGCGCATCGGACGACACGGCCGGCGGCGCAGCCATTGCTTCTTCCATCGTGACCGCGCCGTCGCCATTGGCGTCGGCAACGGCGAACTCGACGGCCTGTGCGTATGCCGCCATCGAGAAGGCGGAAAAACCGGCTGCCAAAAGAAGCTTTTTCATCAATAGTCTCCCTTGTTCATTCAAACGGCGTCCGGACTCCGTGCCGTGACGACCGCCTCCGACCCTGTGCCGGACGCGTGGAAGCCTGATGCCGATTTGTGGTCTCAAAGGGGAGGAAAAATGACCGTGTCAGGATCATTTCTGGACAAAACTATGGGTAACCGTGATTAATATAACTTGTTGAAATATTGAATTTATTAACGAAAGTTGATGGTCTTTCGCCGGTCCGGTCGAGACGGTTTTTTGATGGTCTATCATTTGACAGGACGACCGTCCGCGGGCACCATTACGCCATGGAATCAGCGACGATCGAAACGAATACGACGTCCTTCGCCTGGCATGTCGACACGCCCATCGGCAAGCTGACGCTGATCGAGCGCGCCGGCGCGCTGACGCATCTGTGGTGGCACGGCGCCTCCACCGGCTCCAGCACCGTGTCGGAAACGCCGGTTCTGAAGGAGGCGGCATCGCAGCTCACGGCCTATTTCGACGGCCGCCTGAAGGTATTCGACGTGCCACTGACACTGTCCTCCAGCGCTTTCGAGCGACAGGTCCAGGAGGCGATGCTGGCGATCCCCTATGGCGAGACACGCAGCTATGGCGAGATCGCCCGCGCGCTCGACACTTACGGGCAGCCGGTCGGCCAAGCCTGCGGCAACAACGCCATCCCGATCATCGTGCCGTGTCATCGGGTGCTGTCGGCCACCGGTCTCGGCGGCTATTCCGGCCAGGGCGGGGTGGAGATGAAGATCCGTCTCCTGAAGCATGAGGGCGGCTATCCGTTCCTGGTCTGATGGCCCGCGCCGGCCGGCAGCGCGCCAAATAAGTGATTGACAGAACACGGTCGCGCCCTTACATCACGCCGGCACAGTTGCATTGCCCAGATGGCGGAATTGGTAGACGCGCCAGCTTCAGGTGCTGGTGACCGCATGGTCGTGGAGGTTCGAGTCCTCTTCTGGGCACCAGATTCCCCGTAAGCTATTGATTTAATTGTCTTTTTATTAGATCGAGGCTTTCGGTCGTCTTCCGATGCCGAGCAGAAGAACGGGCCATCGGCGGTCGAAGGAAGTGCTGAACGACGTTCTGCCGGTGTCCCGCCAGACTTGTTTGAATAGCCGTTCACACCACTTTACCCAGTGTGCCTTGACCCACCCCACGCACGCCCCTTATCGAATGCCAAAGAGACAAAATTCCAGTTTTCAGGGGCAGGTTCTTGGTACCTATGTCGGATGCGTTGATCGGGTATACCGGTTTTGTTGGCAGTAACTTGCGCCGCCTTCATCACTTTTCAGCACTGTTCAACTCGAACAACATCGGCGACGCTGTGGATCAAGCCTTTGAAACCGTGGTTTGTGCTGCCGCACCAGGCTCCATGGTCGAGGCCAACAAGTTCCCTCAACGAGATGCTGAGCGGTTGAAAGGCCTCAAACAATCCTTGTTACGGATATCGGCCAAGCGTTTCGTTCTGGTTTCAACCGTTGCAGTTTATGCGGACTTCGCGAAAGCCAATGATGAAGAGACCAGCGATTACCAAAAAGAGTTGGCTTATGGCCGCAATCGCAGAGACTTGGAGGAGTTCTGCCTAGACCAATTCGGTCGCTGTTTGATCATTCGCTTGCCTGCCTTGTTTGGATCGGACCTGAAAAAGAACTTTCTGTTTGATATTCTGAACCCGATGCCAACCATGCTGACCGAAGAGAAGATGCGGGCGACGACATCCATAGCTTCGCGCCGCGTCTCGTCAATGCTCGACGACTATTATCGCTATGATCCCGACACAGCCTTTTTTCGTCTGGACCGCTCCGCGTTAAATGCGTCAGCCGAGAGAGCAGAGCTGGAAACAGCAATGAAAAACATGGGAATGACTGCGCTGCAATTCACCAATCGGGCCTCCGCTTTCCAGTTCTACAGTTTGAAACGCCTTTGGTCTGACATCGATGTTGCGCTGGATGCGGGTTTGACTGCGCTCAATGCCGGGGTGGAGCCACTTCAGGCGCAACGGGTTTTTCGCGCGCTGACAGGTGAGGAAATGCCAGAGACAAATGGGTTGGTGCACAGAGAAAACCTGCAGACCAAATATGCAGAGATTTGGGGGCGTACAGGTCAATTCCTTGAGGATGCTGATGCGGTTTTGGCGTGTCTCAAAATTTTCTTCAAAGAAGAAACCGCTTCAACGTGATAAGGGCCGTTTCGAACATCGCTTGGCCTCCCAAACAGCGCTACAAGGCCTACCGTGTTTTGGAACAACACGGGTATTCGGGCCTGGAAATCGCGCCTGGTCTTTTGTTCGCCGGAGAACCCGACGTATTTTCGCCAAGCGAACAGGCAATTGAGCGGATACGAAGCGATTTGACGCAATACGGGCTGCATCTTGTTTCCATGCAATCTCTGTTGTTTGGCGTCGAGAATGCGGAGCTTTTTGGTCGGGCTGCCGCGCTTGACCGTTTCGAAGCTGGGATGAGGCGTGCAATAAAACTTGCCGGACGGTTGGGTATCTCAAATCTTGTCTTCGGGTCACCAAAGCAACGGGTCATACCAAATGATCTGAGCCGCGCCGAAGCCGAGCGCCATGCCGTCAAAGTCTTTTGCCGCCTTGGTGACGACGCGCTACGCGCGGGCACCGCAGTTTCACTGGAAACAAATCCAGCGGCTTATGGCACCAATTTCCTGACAAAGACTGCGGAAACGGTATCTTTCGTTCAGCGGATAGATCATCCCGCGATCAAACTGAACTTGGACATCGGTGCCATGGAGATGAATGGCGAGCCCGGCACAGCCGCTGTTCTTTGGGACAACGCGCACTTGATTTCTCATGTGCATGTCAGCACTCCAAACCTCGCCCCGGCGCCGAGGGACCTGTCGCTTCTAACCACAATTCTAAGGCAGTTGCGTCGCAAGGATTATGCTCGCGCAGTATCTATCGAAATGCTTGCGCCGGAGAATCCGATTGAAACCTTGCGCACGCGGTGCGCTATATTGTCCGATCTCTGCGACGAAGTACTTGGCGATGACGACAACAGAGCTTGATATTGAACCGCCTTCACGACGAAGCGATCTGGTGGTTTCCGTGTGTTTTCTGGACGACGGTGTGGATGCGGACCTGTTCAAATCTCTCAAGCATGTCGAAGGCCTTCTGGATGCCGGCTATCGATATTGGGAAATCCTCGTCGCTGCCGAAGAGTCGGGCGCCATTGTTGCCGAAGCGCTCATTGGGAAGTTGAAGAATCTCAGATTTATCACCCTTCGGCCCAATCTTACCACCTATCGCGCCCGTGCTTTAACGGCGGCCGAGGCCATCGGCGATGTGGTTGTTTTGACCACAGCCAATGAGGCGCAAAGGGTGGATCTGAACGAGATGATCGCGGCTGCATCAAAGGAACAACGCATCATCGTCGTGAACCGCGATGCGGCAAGCATTGGCGACCAGGCTGTGCGTTTGCTGGGATCAGCAGGCGGCTTTTTGGTGAGCACGAGACTTATTCAGACAATGGCCTTTCCACGGACGCTGCTCAGCACTCTTCTAAAGCACCCTGACCGTGAAATTGCCTTGCGATTTCCGCCGCGCGATGCCGCGCTGCCCGTCACCGGTATGACGGTGCAAAGCGATCGCAGACAGCTCTCGCTGTCGATAATCGCCCGTCGATTCGGCCTTCTGCAAAAACTGTCGGTTGCGATTGCGCCGCGCGTTTTGAGCAGCGTCTCGATGCTGTCCATAGTCGTATTTACAGTTGCTTTAGTTTTTGCGCTCTATGCCGTTCTGGTGTGGTTGTTTCTGGACGACGTCCAGCCTGGATGGCTGACCACGTCACTGGCCATTTCATTTACCGCGGCATTTCTGGGCTACGCCGTCTTTGGCCTTTCCGCTGGAATTCAAAAAGTGATCGATATTGTGTCGCCACAACGCGATGACGGAATTGTCGAAGAGCATAGCGATGTTGACCTGTTCAGCGAGGTCATGAAGGAACTAAACATCCAGAGCGACCCATCCGGGCGCGCAGAACGCAACACGGATGTGGATGTGAAGTGACTTCCGGCACGCGCATACACCGACCGAAGGTGGTGATTGTCGGAGGTGGGTTCTTTGGGTGCTGCCTTGCGCTTTACTTGCGGTCTGTCACGCCGCATGTGACCATAGTTGAGGCCGGAAGCGACATCATGACTCGTGCCAGCAAGGTCAATCAGGCTCGGGTCCATACAGGGTATCACTACCCACGCAACATGTTGACGGCTGCAAAGTCCGCCTTACTCCACCGCCGGTTTGTGGAAGATTTCCCAGAGGCTATCGTCTCGAATGTGAAGAGCCTTTATGCCGTGGCGCGCCGCAATTCGAAGGTGTCGCCCGGCCGGTTCCAAAAGATGTTTCGCGAAATGGGCTTGCACATCTCGCCAGCTAGTCCGGTCGATCTGGCCTTGTTTGATCAAGAGCATATCTCGAGTGTATTCGAATGTGTCGAATATGTTTTCGACTACAGAGTGCTACGCGACATGCTGAAGTCACGGGTGAACTCGTTGGACATCGACCTGCGGCTGAATACACTTGTTGGAAAGATTGCGGACACAACTGACCGGGGCGAAGTCAAATTGGACAGCGGAGAAACCCTGCATGCCGATTTGGTCTTTAACATCACTTATGCGCAACTAAACCAAGTGCTTGAAAACGAGTGTTTTCTGGATGTTCCGCTCAAGCATGAGCTTGCCGAGCTGGTGCTTGTTGAGCCGCCCGAGGAACTTCGTGGGCGTGCTGTAACTGTCATGGATGGGCCTTTTTTTCAATGCTCCCATTTCCGGCGCACCAGCTGTATTCGCTGACACACGTGCGCTACACACCTCATCTGTCGTGGCGTGAAACCCCATTGTCCCCGTCACCTTATGACGTGATCGAAAGTTATGAACGCGTCAGCAAAGCGCAGTTGATGATCTCCGATGCGAAACGATACATGCCGTGCCTGAGCGGTTTGACGGTCAGAAAGTCGCTATTTGATATTAAGACGGTTCTGCTGATGAATGAACAGGATGACGGACGCCCGATTATGTTCAATCGAACGTCGAAATCGAGCCGGGTCATTTCCGTTTTGGGCGGCAAGATCGACAATATCTACGACCTATTTGAGCTAGTGCGCCAATCTGCTCCGGAATGGCATGGCGCAAACCACCGATATCTGACGTCTCCGGTCATGGTATGAGCCTGCAATCTTCCGAAGATCCAACGGCGGAGATCAGACGGTTTACGGGGGTGGCCGTTGCCGGATTGGTCGTCGATTTGATGGCGGCATGGTTTTTAGTGGCTAACGGGATCGTTTCGCTACCCGTTGCTGCGGTCTTCGGTTTTGTTGCCGGCGCCGCCTTCAACTACCTCTTGCATGAATTGTGGACATTCCAGTCTGGCGCGCGCGCGCTGTCAATTCGTCGCGCCCTATATTTCGGGGGTGCGACGCTGGCGACGTTGGCGGTTCGTGTTGTCGCGGTGCTATTTTTAGCTTGGGTGGTAGGGATTGAAGGATTTGAAATTGTCATCCTATTCGCTGCGGCAATGGTCTCTTTCACCGTTAATTTTGTATTAAGCAAGTCGTTTGTCTTCCGTCCGGTCGTCCGCCAACCTAAACAAAATGCGACAAGGTCTACTCACCCAGAGGATACCATCATCCAAACGTCGCCCTCAATTGACACGACCGACTGGGCCGTGCCTGAGCACGAGGTTCAAGATTTCATGCCAAGAAAGCATGATTATGCGCTTGTCGTGCCGGTTATCAATGAGGGTGAACGGATCAGGCGGCAACTGAAAGAGACCCATACTCGCTCCCCCCAAGTCGATGTGGTCATCGCAGATGGCGGCTCGACCGATGGTTCGCTGGATTCGCCGTTTCTGTCATCTGTCGGAGTTCGTGCGCTGCTAACCAAGACCGGGCCCGGCAAACTCTCGGCGCAACTGTGTATGGCCTATGCTTGGTGTTTGCTGCAAGGCTACAAAGGCGTCGTGACCGTTGATGGCAACGGCAAAGACGGGCTCGATGCAATAAATGCATTCGTGGCGCACCTTGATGATGGCGCAGACTATGTTCAAGGGTCACGCTATCTGCCGGGTGGCAAGGCGGAGCACACTCCACTTGAACGCACGATCGCAAACAGGTTCTTCCACGCGCCACTGATGAGTATTGCCGGTAGACATTGGTTTACGGACACGACAAATGGTTTTCGCGGCTATTCGGCCGGCTATCTACTTCACTCCGCAGTTCAACCGTTCCGGCCGATTTTCGACCGATACGAATTGTTGTTTTATCTGACAATCCGTGCCGGCCAATTGGGACTAGACGTCCGCCAGCAGCCAGTGCGGCGAAGCTATCCGTGGGGCGAGGCGACACCGACAAAGATCACAGGGCTTGGGCCTAAACTGAGTGTTCTTAGACAAACCGTTGATGCCGTCCTGGGCAGGTATCACCCAAGCTAAGTCAAGATGTTCACGTCAGTTCGCACTTCTATCGCAATGCTCGCCGCACCAACGAGCCTCCACCGCTCACCGGGACTGCTCATTTTCTGGTGCTCTTTGATTGTTGCGATGGTCTGGATCCTGATAACGCCTACCCTTGGCCGTTCGCTGTGGATTGACGAAGTGATGGCAATGGCCAACTATCCGTTGCCCGTTTGGACGGATGCGTTTGGCCCTCTGCCCTTTTATTCGCAATCCGCTCCACCGGGCTACAGTTTGATGTTGAACATGGTCGCAAACAGTCCGCCGGAGGTTCTGCGACAGTTGCACGCTATTGCAATTCTGGTGCTGGTCTTTTCGGTGCCGGTTCGCTTTGGCTATCCTCTGCGCACATTCATAGCGATAGCGTTACTGTTCCTTTTGGAACCCACCATCCTGCGATACGCGACAGAAATTAAGTACTATGGTTTGGAGATGGCTGCCGTTTGCGCCTGTACGGCATGGGGCCTAACCAAATCGAAAGAACGCCCGATCAGATCGGCCGATGTCCTTTTTCTTTCAGCCCTTCTCTGCCTTGGCAACCTGATCCTTGTAGCAGTGATAGTGACCTTTTCCGTCGTGCTCTTGCTAAGGCTGTCACAAGGGTTAACCCGGACGGAGGTACTTTGGTCTTCGTTGTTTTTTGTGATCGCCGCCGCGGTCTTTATGCTTGCTCAACATATTTCTTCGCTCCAGGTTCACAACTACCCCTATGCCTGTGATTTTGCCGGCTGGGATAGCGTCAACAGGGTCGTCTCTCTTCTGGGGGGAATTCTGAGCGATGCCCCATTTTATTTGATCGTCTTGCTGTTGGTCTTGGGCCTAATCACAGGCCGTTGGGGACCTGTGCTAACTTGGTGCCTGATCCTTGCATTGTTTGTTGCGAGTCTCCTCCTGCTTGCCTTTCTTGGCCGGTTTCCCGCGACCCATCCGCGCCACATAATTGCGGTGCTGGGCGTGGTTCTTGCCCTTCCCATCGCCGTGTTTCGCCCGGCCCCAACTCTTCCCTGGCCGTTGGTCTCAGCCCTGGGTGGCGGCGCACTTGCATTTGTCGTCTTTGCCGGCGGCCTCCTGCAGATTGCGCGCATTTACGAGGAGTATTGGCGGACCTCCTTTCTGTTTCAGGATGATGACAACGTAGCTCTGACAGAGTGGATCGCCGACATTCCGCCCACAACCATTGCCCTGTGGCATGGCGCACTTCCCGCAATACGCTACTACCAGCGCTTTGCCCCGGAGCTGGCAAAACACGACTACCGATATGTGTTGAACGATCTATCTGGACGCGTTGACCCCGAATTTTTTGCAGCGGCTAGCGGAAACCGATCTTACGATGATGTTGCCGCGCAAATCGAAGGTCAGATTGATGCGCCAGGCGCATGGTCGCGATTTGTATCGGTTTACACAATCTACCGCGACTTCAACGCACCAGCAAAAACTCTTCTAGAAGAACTCGCAGAAGACGGTTCTTTTTTGATTGCAGCGTCACGTATGCACGGTGGGATCGGTGGTGCCGGTACCGGTTTTCGTACCCAAGGATTATTGGACACGCTCCACGCGGCGTCTTGCGCTTGGTCGGTCGCAATGAACAGCAAGAAAGTTTACGTTCTAGAGGTTCAATGTCCACCACTTCGATAGCGACGTGGTAGCGCCGTCTCCACCACAAAGACGGTTCAATCATCCGGTTGAGGCCGACACACACAAACTACGTCTGGGCCATCGATTTTGTGCATGACAAGCTCAGCAATCGTCACGGTGCTTGGAAATGTCGGTGGCGACCAGCAAGGTCGCGGCGATAGGATGGTTGGCGGTCATAGCCGGTCTCCTCAGCGGTGTGGCTCATGCAAGACCACTGTTGAGACCTGGGAACCCGGTTATGGCCACCCGCTGCGCAATGTGGGGGCTGCGCGCGTGGCCATAACCTATCGGCAGTGCTTCTTCACGACGTGCTATGGTCCCGAGTTCGCCGCCGGAGCGTTGCGGGACTGGACACCTCGAAAAACCTCCCCAAACTGGCTGCGATCTGGTTCAGTCCGTTGGTGATTTGCACGGGGGTGTTGGATGCGCGGCCAATCGGGGTTTTGGGATGTTGATGAACGCTATGTGCGTTTGAGCGAAGCGGGCGATCCTCTGGAAAAGCTCGATGCGGTGGTTCCCTGGGAGGTCTTCCGCAAGCCGCTGGCG
>Ga0209785_1000089_pt1 | contig 40320 bp, 41 predicted proteins | sample WorMetG1BERMUDA2_FD_187403 | JGI IMG/M metagenome (GOLD analysis project Ga0209785, IMG submission 187403) | Marine gutless worms symbiont microbial communities from Max Planck institute for Marine Microbiology, Germany - Inanidrilus... ...
GGCGACAAAGCGTAGACGTTCCTCCATAACCGAACTCTCTTTCCACGGCATCAACACCTCCCGCACAAAGCGAAAAGTGTTACCCATGTGTCCGGTACAAATCGTCACCTATGTCTCGGGTCTCTCACCGATTGTGCGACGTTTTGCTCCGCCGGTTCGATGATTGCTTTGCGGACAAATCCACCAACCCGAATTGCAGGCAGCTTCTCAATGGGGCAGAGTGGAGCCTTTCGCCGCGGTCCGCCCAGAGGTTGGCAGCGCGGGATCTCGATGTCGTCTTCACTCAATACAAAATCCTCGCATTGTGCGACGGTAAGACCAAAATGCGGATAGACCATCGAAACGCGACGCTTGAACAACCGCAAAGCCGCGGCACAATTGAACGCACCAGATGAGCCAGACCCTCTATTAAGCCTAACCCCTCTGGCCGCGAAGTGTTGACGAAGGCATGCCATGAAACTCGACGGCTATGACATCCACCCGCTCACTGCGCAGCGCTGGGACGATTTCGAAGCGGTGCTGGGCAAAAGCGGTCTTGGCGGCTGCTGGTGTATGTACTGGTTGGTCTCGCGTAGCGCCGACTGGGGCGAAGGCCAGAAGGGCGGCTCGCAGGCAGTGAACAAAGAACGGTTCCGCACCATCGCAGCGCGGCACCCGCCCCCCGGCCTCATCGCCTACGATGCCGAAACGCCGGTCGCCTGGGCCCGCGTCATGGCCCGTGCGCGCCATCCGGGACTGGCGAACTCGCGATGGTTCAAAACCGACCTCGATACCGAAGGTGTTTGGTCGCTTTCCTGCTTCGTGGTCAAGAAACAGTGGCGCCGGCGCGGCCTGACCGCGCTGCTCACCCGGGCGGCCGCCGATTTCGCCCGCGACCACGGCGCCATCGCGCTTGAGGTCTATCCGACCGAAACCGACGAAGACAAGCATCCGGCCACGGTATTTACCGGCATTGCTTCGACGTTCCGCGGACTGGGTTTTGAAACCGTACAGGCCAAGGCCCCGCACAAGCCGATGATGCGCCTACTTCTCTGAAAACAGTCACGTTATCGTGGTGCGATAGCGAAGGAATAGTTCGCGTTTTCATCACGCGTGCCCCGCCATTCGCCGCCGATTGTGCGACGTTCGACTGCACCGGTTCAATGACCGTTTGGCGGATAAAGCGGGCATCTGAAAAAGACCTACCGTTAAGTCTGGCAGAGAGCGGTCATTGGCGCGGCCGCCACAAAGGTCCGTTTTGCGCCGGCCTGTATGTTACGTTTTTTTGACGAGTTCATATCAAACCCACGTCTTTAAGCGCTTCGGTTATGTTGGCTACGAACATGCGCGATGCGGCCGGCTGGAACGGCGTCGGCGACCAAACAGCAGAAATTGGGAACGCTTCAAATTCGGCACTCTGGAGAACAGTCCGGAGGCGGCCTTCCAAGATATCATCTGCATAGGCCCATTCGGGGCCAAGATGCACACCGTGACCGTCAAGCACCATCTGACGAACCGCCGCCATTGAATTGACGCCGATGCGACACGGGATCCGAATGTCGTAATCTTCGCCATTCCGCGTGAATTGCGCACGAACATCCGTCAGGCCATGTCGGTAGGAGAGAGCCTGAAAGCGCTCAAGGTCGGCGGGTGTTTTCACTGACGCGGCCAAATCTGGTGATCCGACAAGTACGCGGCGTGAAACGCCAATACGCCGGGCTATGAGGTTGCTATCGGCCAGTTGCCCGATGCGGATCGCGACGTCGATGCCTTCAGCCAGGAGATCCGCAAAACCGGATCCGAGACGAAGATCGACATGAAGTTCAGGATAGTCCGCTGACATGCGCGACAAAACCGGTGCCACGTACCGGGCCCCAAAGTCGACTGGTGCGGCGACCCGCAAACGCCCCTTTGGAACATCCTGCCCACCCGTCACTTCGGCGAGAAGCGCAGCCCGCGACGCCGCCAGCCGCCTGATCCCTTCCGCATAGCGCGACCCTGCTTCGGTTGCCGCTGTCGCCCGCGTCGTCCGGTTTAGGAGTTTAACTCCGATCCGGTCTTCTAAGGACGCAATGCGTCGGCTAACGCGGCTAGGATCGAGACCGGCCACCTTCGCGGCGGACCGAAAACTGCCGCCATCAAGGACCGCAAGGAACAGTGCGTCGTCATCCATTGGTGCGTTTTTCGCAATTCTATCTGGCCTTGTTACCTAATACACGAAATCTAACGCAATGACCAAATCAGCGTCATCGACGGAGCGCAGCGCTCCTGAGGCTAGCGAAACCATAGACCATGGAGTCCTGACGATGACGCAAGATGTGAAACCCAACGCAATCTCTCGCCGCCAAGCGCTGCGAGCCGGCACAGTGGGCGCGCTCGGTGCCGCAGCGGCGATGATGCAAACGCGCGGTGCCTTGGCTCAGACGGGCGGGGTCTCGCGTGAACTTGCCGGAAAGACCGCCTTCATCACCGGCAGCGCGCGGGGAATCGGCCTGGCGTCGGCGGAAGAATTGGCGCGGGCCGGCGCCGATATCGCACTTTTTGATATCGCAACGGTTGATGTGCCAAACGTTCAATATCCACTTGCAAGCGAAGACGATCTCCTTGCCGCCAAAGCCCGTATTGAAGCGGTTGGCGTTCGCTGTCTGACGTTCAAGGGTGATGTTCGCGACAAAGCGGCACAGGAAGCTGCGATGGCACAAACGGTCGAAGCCTTTGGCAGCCTGGACGTCGTGGTGGCAAACGCGGGTGTCAGCCAGGCGGGTGCGATTGAAGATTTCTCGGATGAGGACATTTCCGCAGTCTTCGACATCAATGTAGCTGGTGTCGTGAAGACCACCCAAGCCGCCGTACCGCACATGCGAGCCCAAGGTGGTGGCCGGCTGATCTTTATCTCATCGGGCCTCGGTCGGGTCGGGAACGACCTATTTCCCGTCTATACCCCGACGAAGTGGGCAGTAATCGGGTTCGCCAAGAGTGCGGCACTCTCTTATGGGCGCGATAACATCATGTGCAATGTGGTTGCACCCGGCCTCGTCAGGACACCGCTGGCGGACAATGCCGCGATCCTCGGCAAAATGATGCCAAATGATCCGAACCCGACCTTTGATGCGGTTTCGGCGATGATTGCACCGAGCAGCCCCATCGGAATAGGGCATCACGAAGTGGAGGATGTCGCAAAGGCGGTTCTGTTCTTCTCGGGCGAGGCCACCGCACGTATGACGGCTGAGGTCCTCGACGTAAGCTACGGCTCTAACGCCCGCAATATTGGATAAGCGGTTGCAGATAAGATGGCGGTCGGGTCCAAAAGCGGCCCGACCGATGTGGCACAACGGCCGCGTTAGCCAACCAAGTTATTGAAACACCGCCATCGGCATCTCGCACCTCTTCGTCGTCGAGGTTAAGTAAGAATGGCGGCTTCAGCAAATTTGGGACGACTGGCGCGAACAACCGGAACGTCCGCCTTAAGCCGACTGTACCGATCATCAGCGAAAAATTGAACGTCTCGGATGGGCTCGAAGCGGTCGGGCGCAGCATGTGCAAGGACGGCCTACGGCCTCAGTGTGGCGGCGTAGTGCGCTTGCGTACTGCTTCGCGGAGCTTCCGATTACGGCGCATCTGGCAGTCACCTTGTCATGGTGCGATGGCGAAATAATAGTTCGTGTTTTTGTCGCGCGTGGCCCGCCATCGATCGCCGGATCTATACCGGACACATGGTTTACAGTTGCTCTGGGGTGGAAGGGTTTTGCGCCAAACCGACAAAAGCCCAGTGACGTTCTAAATCGCTATCGATACAAGTCCCCGTTCAAGTACCGCAGTCCACTGTCGATGATCACAGTCACGACCTTTCTGCCCGGCCCCAGCGCTCGTGCCCGCTGCAAAGCGGCCCAGATATTTGCGCCTGACGTTACGCCGCCGATCACGCCTTCCTTCTGCGCCATTGAGCGTGCTCCCCAGTAAGCGTCCTCGTCCGTCACCGGGACGACGTCGTCAATCAGGTCCTGTCGCATGATGGAGGGCATGAAAGACAGCCCAATTCCTTCAAGCTTGTGCGTACCGCCTGTATCGCCGCCGGACAGGTTTCGCACATCATAAGGTTCGACGGCCACGATCTGCGTGTCGGGGTTCTTTTCTTTCAGAACTTCAGCGTTGCCCGAGATACAACCGCCACCGCCTGCCGCCACGACGAACGCATCAACGGGCCCGTCGATCTGCGCGAGAATCTCATGGGCCATGCCGTGGTATCCCAGCTTGTTGTCCATGTTGTTGACCTGATCAGGCCAAAACACGTCGGGTTCACCCGCTCTCTCTCTTGCCCGCGCGATCATCCGGTTGATGACATCAGCCGTAAGCACGCCTCCCTCGGCATGCACGATTTCCACTTCGGCGCCGAACGCTCGCATGGTCTGAAGCTTTTCCTCTGAAAAACCATTTGAGGATACGCAATGAGCCCTGTAGCCGCGCGTGGCGCAAACCATCGCCAATGAGGCGCCGGTGCTGCCGCCGGTATACTCGACCACGCGCCCTTCCGGTTTTAGCTCTCCGCGCCGCTTGGCTCCTTCGATCATCGACAAGGCCATGCGGTCTTTCATGCTGCCCGTGGGATTGGCTCCCTCCCACTTCACATAGATATCGGCGCTGTCTGGGCCGGGGAGACAAGTCAGTTTGATGAGGGGCGTGTTTCCGATGGCGATCATTGGCTTTCCTCGATGCGCAGACAGGATATGACTTTCATATCGAAAGTGACTCTCCTTCACAAGCTTTCAATATGAAAGTCACTGCGGTATCAAAGGATGACCGCGACCAGATCGGAGGCCGCAATGTTGCAAGCTGAATATGAATTTCGATCCCGATGCTCGATTGCGCGAAGTCTGGAGATACTTGGCGACAAATGGACGTTGCTCATTGTCCGTGACCTCATGTGGCATGGAAAACATACGTTTCAGGAGCTTCAAACTGGCGAGGAACGTATGCCGACCAACCAGCTGTCGCAGCGCCTGAAGCGTTTGATGGAATGGGGGCTGGTGGAGCGTGAGGCCTATCAGGACAAGCCTGTCCGATATCGCTATCGCCTGACCAGTGCAGGGAAAGAATTGGAGCCGATTCTCTTACAGATCATGAGCTGGGGACACGCACATTTAGGGGGCGGTCTTTACGATCCGTCGTCTGGAGAAACAGTGGCGGAGGCTTCCGGACCATAGACTCAGGAATTTGCGCTTTGGTCCGATTTCGTTGAGAAATGCGTGTTGCGATGCGGCAGGAACACTGATTCACTGCTGTTCAAGGCGCGTGTCGGGCAGGCTCCCTTACTCCCAGCGCGAGGGCGCATGCCAAATGGTGTGTGATGGCGGCCGGTGACGCGCCGTCCCTGTTTCCCCGGATTGGAGATGCACCATGTCTGAGACCATCGAGGCGGAGACCGGGTCCAAGGACACGACGATCATTTTCATTGCGGTCACCGCATCGACCGCGGCGGTGACTTATAACAACTTGGCCGTGATCACCGCGATCCCGGTGATGAAGGCCGAGTTCGATATGAGCCTGACCATGGCCCAGTGGATCATGAACGGGTATTCGTTGGCGTGTGCGGTCTTTGTGGCTGCAATGGGCCGGTTCGGCGACATATTCGGCCACATGCGAATCATCGTCCTTGCGATGGTCTGTTTTCTGATCGGATCGCTCCTGGCGCTTTTTGCGTTCGACACCGTGATCGTGATCGCGGGGCGCGTCCTCCAGGGTGTCGGCGCCGCCGGAGTGCTCAGCACATCGCTCGCGATCCTGAACAACGCCGTTCCGGAAGCCAGACGCACGGCGGTGATCGGCTTATGGGGCGCGGTGGTGGCGCTCGGCATGGGCTTCGGCACGTCGATTGGCGGTGTGCTGACTGCGATCAGTTGGCGCGCCGTATTCGCCGTCGATGTGCTTGTGATGCTGACGGCGCTTATCCTCGCGCTGCGGGTCATGATGTCCACGCGCGAACAGACCGTTGGCGTGCGGGAGCCAGTCGATTTTCCCGGCCTGATTTTGTTGGTTCTCTTTGTCGGTCCGCTTACCTTCGCATTGACCCATGGACAGGAAACCGGCTGGACCGCGATCGAGACGGTCCTGCCGCTGGCTGTCGGCATCGCCTGCGGCATCTTGCTGATCATCGTCGAGTTGCGTGCCAAGGCACCCTTGATTCGGATCGATTTTTTCCGGCGTCGGCGCTATGTCGCGGGAATGATCGGCTTGTGTCTCGCCGGCATGAACTCGGCGATGTTCGTCTATTTCTACACGCTGTTCGCACAATCGCCGGACGGGCTTTCCTATACGGCAATCGTCGCCGGCTTCTCGTTGCTGCCGTTTTCGATGACGATGTTTCTTCTTGCGGTCGGCGTGCCCAGAGTGCCCGCCGTCGCGGAATCGACCTGGCTGATTGCGACGGGCATGGCCGTGATGGCGATCGGATTCTGGTTCGCGCATCGCTTTTCCTCCGCCAGCACTTTCGGCGACACGTGGTGGCCGACGGTCTTGATTGGGACCGGCGTGGGCCTCTCCTATTCGCTTTTGCCGCGCACCGCCTTGCGTGCGCTGGCGGAAAAGGACGCGGGTCAGGGATCCGGCGTGATCAACACCTGCCTCTTTTTCGGTATCACCATGGGCGTCGTCATCGGCGGCATTGTCACAGCCGTGTCGCTGCGGGCATCGCTGTCGGCGGTCGTGGCGCATCTTGGTCTGGCGCCGGCCGTAGAGGAGCGATTGGTGCATGTGCTGGTTCACGGCTCGCCGGGTGAGATCGAGGCAACATTCGAGAGGACGGCGGCTTCCGGACCGACCGCCCTCAAGCAGGCGACCCAGACCGCGATCGAGTCGAGCTTTGGCGATGTCATGCTGGTGGGAACGGTGATGTCCCTGGTTGGTCTGATCTCGATAGTCTGGCTGCTGCGCGGCCCGCCCAATGCGGACGAGACACCTTCGGTCGACGGGTCGAATTGAGAGCGGGTCAGTTTGAAACTGACCGGCCGCCGCGCACGAAAGTTTCTGTTGCCGGCACGCGCGTGCCGGGACCGAAGGAGCGCCCTATTGTGTCGACGCCTGCGCGCTTCTGCTGCCAGCGTTGAGCCGTCGCATGATTTCGGACAGACGCGACCAGTGCTGCAGCGTCATCGGCAAGGCCAACGCGCCTTCCACGAATTCCCACGAATAGCCGACGATCGAGACGATCGCGCCGACGGTGATGCTGAGTTCGGTCGTCGCGAACCAGAGATTGAAGAGAATCAAACCCAAAAGGACGATGAAAATGGCGCCGTAGAGGACGGCTTCGGTGTCCGACAGCCGGACCTCCAGACGACGAAGGCGCAAAAGATGCGCGTATGTCGGTCTGGCCCGACGCCCTTCCAGGATGCCGACTTGCTTTTCAGTCTGCTGATTGAGCGCGCCGTTCAACCGATAGAAACGGCGGTGAAACAGCGCGTAGATCACGATCATGGCCAGCGCGGCCGCGATCCCGGCCAGGGCAAGGATGGGCGAGAAGGCGGATAGGATCGTCAACGCTATCGACAACTGTACACCGGCCGCCATCGCTTCGGGCAGCGTGTGCTCGAGGAAATCGACCAATTCGCGTCCCATGCCGAGGCGCGCGTTCAACGCCGATACCGGCAGGTCGGCGGACCGGGCTGCCTGGGCCTTACCGATTTCGACCCGGACGATGCCGTAGACCCTGGTGTCATAGACACGGCGGATGACGCTGACGACGATCAAAACCGCCACGAGGCCCGCCAATTGCCACAGCTCCCGCATGGTTCCCGCCAGCAGGCCGTCAATGGCAAAGCCGATGAAGAGCGGGATCAGGGCCATCAGGCTGGTCTCGCACAGGACCATCGCCCAGGTTAGGGGAATGCGCCCGCGAAATACCCGCAGGAGCGTGGCGATTGTCAGGTGATGGTCGTTCAGCATCAGGACCGGCCGGTCGTCGATGAAGCGCCGGCCGGAACGACCCTGCAAAGCACCATGATGTCCTCGGCGATGGCGATCAAAACCGGGACGAGGATCAGCATCAGCGCGGTGCCGAACATCTCTCCGAAGGCGAGCGACACCGCCGCCGGAATGAGATACTGCGCTTGTTCGGAGGTTTCCGTCAGCAGTGGCGTGAGCCCGATGACCGTGGTGGCCGTGGTCAGGAAGATGGCCCGAAAGCGGCCGATACCGGCGCTGTGGAGCGACTCCGACACGCCCTCGCCCACGTCGCGCGTCTGATTGTAGCGGGTGATCATGACCAGGCTGTCATTGACGATCACACCGGTCAGGGCGAGCATGCCGAAGAAGGACAGCAGCGACAGCGGTATGCCCATGATCATGTGGCCGACGGCGGCGGCGATGAAGCCGAACGGCACGATCGCCAGGATGACGAAGGGCTGCCAGTAGCTCTTCAGCGGTACCGCCATGAGAACGTAGATCAAAACGGCAGCCAGGATCAGCGCATTGACCAGACCGATCCTGATGTCGCCCATTTCCTCTAACTCCCCGGCGGCAATGACCTGCACCGAGGGGTATCTGGCCGTCAGCTCTGGCACCAATTGTTCGAACACCGCCTGACCGACCTCTTCGGGCGCCACCAGGCTGCGGTCGATTGAGGCGGAGACGGTGTTCATGCGCTTACCGTCACGGCGCGTGACAGCGCCGGACGCATAGGATTCGTCGATGTATGCCACGGCCATGAGCGGCACCCAGGCGCCGGTCGCGCTGCGCAACCGCGTCTGCGTCAGATCGTCCATGCTGTCGCGCGCAGCCCGGGCGTTCTGGACAACGACACGCATTTCCGCGCCGTCGCGGTGAACCCGCGTGACCTCCGCTCCGCCAAAACCGTAGCCGATCTGTCTGGCCAGCGTCTCGGCGGTGAAGCCGAGATTGCGCGCTTCGGGCCGCAGTCGCAATCTCAATTCGGGCTGCCCGCCCTCAAGGCTGTCGCGGACGTTCGACACGCCCTCCAGCGTCGCCAGAAATCCGCGCATGTCCTTGCTGGCCTGACGAAGCAGACCGATGTCCTTCGACACCAGGCGGATCTGAAATCCGCCCGCCAGCGCTTCCGATCCGGAGAACTCCAGCTCCGTTGCCCCCTCGACCTGGCCGACACGCTCTCGCCATTCGCGCACGACATCCAGGATCGGAACAGCCGGCCGCTCGGCGACGGGCAGCATCTCAGCATAGATTTGCGCGATGCCGGCACCGTCGATGATCGCGAAGAAGGTCCGGATCGGTTTGGTCTCCATGCCCGCACGATCCCGGAGTTCCGCATTCAGCGCGTGTCCGATGTCTTCGATGCGGTCGACATTGGCGCGCGTGAGGGCAAATGGCGCGCGGGCGTCCATTTCCAGGCTGACCATAATGACCTGCCCCGGCACGTCGGGAAAGAACACGGTCTGGACCTTGCCCTTGGCCATCAGCCCCAGGCCCGCCGCGGCGGCGGCGATGAACAGGATCAGTACCGCATAGCGGTGACGCACGGACCGTACGAGCAACGGCTGGTAGACGCGATCGCGGAACCAGGTCAGCCCGGCATGCGCGGTGTCCTGCACCGTCCCCCAGAGACGCGCCGGCGGGTGGCGTCGGTCGCGGTCAAGCGGCACCTGCGCCAGATGCGCGGGCAGGATGAACTTGCTTTCGATTAGCGAGAAGATCAGCGCCAGGATCACGATACCGGAGAAGCTTGCCAGCACCTTGCCCAAGGCATTGTCGATCAGCAGCATCGGATAGAAAGCCGCGATGGTGGTCAGGACCCCGAACACGGACGCCACGGCGACGCGCTCCACGCCGCGTTCCGTGCCTTTGATCGGGTCTTTGATCGTGCGTCGTTCCTCGAATACGCTTTCGCCGACGACGACCGCGTCATCGACCAGAATGCCGAGCGCGATGATCAGACCGAATGTGGTCACGTCATTGAGCGAATAGTCCACCCATGTCGACCCGGACACGGCGATCGCGCCCATGACCGAGACGGGGATGCCCATGGCGACCCAGAACGCCAGGCGCACATTGAGGAAGATCGAGAGCATCAACGTGACCAGCAGCAGGCCTTGCAACCCGTTCGACCGCAACAGCGCCAGCCGGTCGGAAATGTAGCCGGCGCTGTCACCCCAGACCGCTGCAGTGACGCCGCGCGGCATTTGCGGCGCGAAATCGTCGACAACACCACGCACGACGCGGCTGATCTCCAGGAGGTTCTCCTTTTGGCCGACCAGAACCTCCATGCCGATCGTCGGTTCGCCGTTGAACCGAAACAGGAAATCGCCTTCGAGAAAGCCATCCTCGATGGTGGCCAGGTCGCCTAGCGGCACGTGCGGCCCGTCGGGTCGTTCGATGATCGGCAGTGCGGCGTAGTCCGGCGCGTAGAGCGCGCGGTCGTCGGCGCGCAGGTGAATCGTGCCATCCTCTGTGCGCAATCGCCCGGCCTGAAAATCAAGCGAATTGGCCTGGATCGCACTGGTGACGTCCGCAATGGTCAGCCGGTATTGGCGCAGCCGATCGGGATCGACTTCGATGCGCAGATTGCGCGGGATCAGGCCCCAGATCTTCAGGCGCGACAGATCCGGCTGTGCCAGAAGCTCCTCCTTCAGGCGCTGCGCGAGCGTCTGCAGGCTGGCTGGATCAGTCTCTCCGTGCAGGTTCACGTAAAGGGCCGGAAAGTCGAAGGCCGAGGTCTCGATAACCGGCCGGCGGGCCTGCCTCGGCAGATCGGCAATGCCATCGATGCGCAGTCGCACGCGATCGAGCACGGCCTGAAGCGCCTCGCCGCCAGCCCGGCGCACAGAAATGCTTGCCAGACCATTTGAAGAGTGCGAGGTGACGCTGCGCACGCCTTCAAGCCCTTCAAGAGCCTGTTCGACCTTCCGGGTGACGAGTCGGTCGACCTGTTCGGCCGTGGCGTTCGGATATTCTATGGTGATTTCGACGGTTTCGGGCGGAACGCGCGGAAAACCCTCGATTCGCATCGTGAGCAGTGTCTGCAAGCCGAGGAACAGAATCAACACCATCAACAGGTTGGCGGCGACAGGGTTGCGGATGAACCAGGCGGTCAGCGTATGCATGGCCTAGCCCTCCGCATCGTGCGGCGTGACCCGCTGACCGGGAAGGAACGATGCGAGCGGGGTCTTGGCAAGGCGCCAGGGCCCGGGGCCCTCGGGAACGGCAATCATGAGCCGGCCATCGGTGCGGAACAGAATCTCCGGTTCGATGCGCAGGAGCAGATCATCCGTATCCACCATCCAGACATGACCGGTCCGGGTCAGAGCAGATTCGGGGATGGTCAAGGTGTTGGCGATTGCGCGCCCGGTGAAACCGACCCGAACGAAATCCCCCGCGACGACATCCGCACCGGCATCCAATACCTCAAGAAAAATGCGAGGCTGGCGGGTTTGTTGATCCAGGAAACCACCGCCCTGCCGGATACGGGCCCGGCCGAGGGGCGTCCCGTCTCGGTGAAGCAGGTCGGCGTAGGTGCCGGAAATCGGATGATCCAGCAGGCCCCAGTCGGCCTGATTCAGTTCAACGATCAGTTCGAACTGACGGTCACCGGACAGATGAACAAGAGGCTCCCCGGGGGTGACCGTCTGACCCAGGCTGACCATCCGCCTGGTGACGAAACCGGAAAACGGTGCCCTCACGTCGGTGTCGGCCAACTGGCGCCGCGCCGCCTCAAGGCGCGCTTCCGCCGCGGTCACGGTGCGCTTTGCGACACGCAACTGCGGCAGGCGCAGGGCAAGCTCGTTCGGCGCTGACGTGCCGGCGCGCTCGAACTCTAGGCGTGCGAGCGTGACGCCGTTTTCCGCGCGCCACAGCGCCAGTTGCGCTTCTTCGAGGTCTTGTTCGGCCGCCGCCACGGCCGTTTCGTATTGCGTCTTTTCGATCGACAGCAACGGCGTGCCGGCTGCGACGCGTTGGCCGGCAAGAGCGGCATCATGAACCTGCGTGATCCGCCCGGATACGGTGGTGCGAAGCTCTGCATCCCAGCGCGGCCGCACTTCCGCGAATGCAGTCACATTTGCCACTGTCTCGACAGGCACCGCTTCGACAATCGTGACGATCGGCGCGCGCGGCAGCACATCGGAATTCGAAACATTGGCCGTGTCCTCGGCTTCCCACACGATGACCACGACGGCGAGCAGAACAAACAGCGCAAGACCGATCCATAACCACCGCCACTTCGGCACCGATGTCAGCGGTTTGGACGTGTCCGTCATGTCGGTCTGCTTTCCGGCCCCTGCCCGAATGAAAAGGACACCTTGCCCTCCTCTGCAAAGCATCATATATTGATGAACGATCGTTCGTTCAATATCTGAAGCGCAAAGAATGCCCGACAGACAAACAGAGCCCGGATCCAAACGTAACAAGGTCGTTGCTGAGCGCCGGGAGAGAATCCTGGAGGCGGCGATGATCTGCTTTCTGGAAAACGGTTATCATCAGACCGGCGTGCGCGACATTGCCACCCGCGCCGGGATCAGCCTTGGCAATCTCTACAATCATTTTCCCGGCAAGCATGACGTGCTTGCGGAAATCGCGGCTCTGGAGCGTTCCGAACTCGAGCCGTTTCTGGAACTCCTCAGCAAACCCGATCCGGCTGCAGCCGTTCTGGACAGATTTGTAGCCGCCTATGCGACCTATCTGTCCGCGCCCGAAAACGTCATCCTGACGATCGAAATCACCAGCGAAGCCATTCGCAAACCCGACATTGGCGCGTTGTTTCTTGCCAACCGCAATGAACTCGTGGGGGCTTTGGAACCGGTCATCCAGCGCGGCACCGCCGAAGGCGCCTTCCGTGCGGTTCCCAATCCGCATGAAGCGTCCCATCTGATTGTCGAACTGATCGAAGGCAGCGCCTATCGCAGTGTCCTGGGCGAGGTTGCCATGCGAAAGATGATTGGCGATCTGAAGGACTTCGTTTTCGCGGCCGTGAGAGCATGATGATCGCGGTCTTGCCGCCTTCGAACACGGCCGGGCGGGATGCACAGTTCACGGGCGTCGAGGGTCACGTCCGGGGACGTGACCGGTTGTCGCATGCGGTCGTTCGTGGCCGGGTGCCTGTAGGTCGTGATGCGAGTTGAGCGCTCGGTTCATGCTGGCCCTCTGGATCCGCGCCTCAAGGGGTCGCAAGATTCAGTGACTGTGCCGCCTGCCCCGCCAAGCCAGGAAGAGGATGACGACGACAATCATCAAAAGTGCGTTGAGGCGCGGATCGAAGAAAGATCCCTGGACAGGGTAAAGCTGCCAACACGTGTTCGAAATTGCGTGATAGACCGACAGGGCAAACACGCTCTGTCCCGTCTGATTGTAGAACCCCACCATGAGCACGCGGGTAGCCACCGTTCCAGGGGTCCACCACATCACCCATTCGATGGACCGATCGACCTGGGCAAGCGCGACAAAGTGCCAAGCCGCCGCCACCAATCCGATGATGAGGCCGGCTTGAACCATGCCCCGGCGGCGTTGCAGCGGCTCAAGCGCATAGCCTGTCCAACCCAGCTCCTCCGCCGTCGCGGCGACCAGAAAAAGGGCAAGCAGTCCAAGCGCGGCGCCGAATTGGATATTGGGCGCAGGCAGGTCAACGCCGGTCAGAACCTGGATCATGTAGGACGCCGCATACACGGCCGGATTGACGAGCAAAAGCAACATGATCATGGATGGCGAGCGAAGGCGCCAAACATCGAACGCACGGGCGAGAAAAGCGACCGCCTGCCCGCGTCCGAATTCCCTCCAGCGCAGAATGAAGCCCGCCAGTGCCGGGCTGATCACCATCAGGCTCGATAGCGGCAGACCCGGCATCAATTCGATGTCGACAATCGCACCGAGAACCCAGAATGGAATTGTCAGCGCAAAGACGAGTGCGAAGAACGCGATCGGCGCGGATCCCTCGTTTCCGTTTGTGTTTTTGGTCAAGACACTTGCCGCCGGTTCGAACGCTAGCTTCCATTGCCCTCAGCCGGGATGATAGCGCAACAGCGAAGGAACAGTTCGCATTTTCGCAGCTGATGGTTCGACGACGCGCGCTCATGGACGCGCCTCGCCTTCGCTCAATCTGGGCGCCCTGCTCAAGGCAGATCGGCAAGGACATAGGCGCCGGTCGCTTCATTCGGCTTCGATAGCCGGGTCTATTTTAACTCGATTTCTTCGGCGTCGGCTGGCTCTTTGCCGTCTCGGCTGCGGCTTCGGCGGCCACGCTGCCATTCAAGCCGAGTTCCGCTCCGATTCTCTGCACCAGTTCGGATTGGTCCGAGGTCTCGCCGACGAGGCTTGAGCTTGCAAGGTCGCCAAGATCGCCTCCGCTCAGTCCGAGCTCGTTCATCAGCGCATCGATCAACGGAGCCTGGCTACGATAGCGAAGTGCTGCGGCAACCGCCTGATCGGCAATACCACCCGATGGGCCTGCGCCGTTTGCGACGGCACCGTTCGCGGCGTTCAGGCCTTCCACATGCAGGATCTTGATTCCATCGATATTCTCGATCGGCTTGACCGATTGTTCGATGATCTGTGGCAGGGCGTTGATCAGCGCGGCCTTCAACTGCATGACAATCTGCTCGGTCGACAGCGCATTGGCCGCCTCGTTCACCGCAAGCTTGCCCTTTGCTTCAACGGTGTATGTCGCTTCAAGTGCCGTCGCGCGCATCTTTTCCGCATCCGCGCTGGCCTCTGCCTCGATGCGCTCCTTCTGCGCCCGGCCATCCGCCGCGATCTGGATCGCTTCGGCCTGGTCGGCGGCAGCCTGTTTTTCCGCCTCGGCCGCAACGGTAATGGCAATCGCCTTTTGCTCGGCAGCCTTTCGCGCTTCAATCAGTTCAATACGCCGGTCGCGTTCCGCGACTTCCGTTGCCCGGGTGGTGACAACTTCCTCTTCAGCCTTCGCGGCGACGGCGCGTGCCTGGTCGGCTTCGGCATCCGCTTCGGATTTGAGGCGGGATTTTTCCGCGACCTTGATGTCCTTCGTCTGCTCTGCAAGTTGAACCTGCATCTCCTTTTCCACGGCCGCAGCCTCGATCACCTGCTGCTTTTCGATGTCTTTTTGCTGGATGATCCTCTCTTTCTCGATGTCGGATTCCCGCACCTGCTGTTCCGCAATGATCTTGGCCTGCTGAGCCTCGCGTTCCCGGTCCGCACGTTCTCGCTCGATCTGGGCGACCTGTTCCGCCGCGCGAACGGCGATCTCCCGCTCCTGCTCGAGACGGGCATATTCCTGGTCGCGTGAGATGTTGAATTTCTGCTGTTCGGCCTCGAGGTTTTTACGCTGAATAAGCACCTCCGTTTCCTGCTCGATGTCGTTCCTCTTCTTGCGGCGCTCTTCGATCTCGGAAGTCAGTTTCGTCAAACCCTCCGCGTCGAACGCGTTGTCCGGATTGAAGTATTCTTTGTTGGTCTGGTCCAGCCCGGTCAGTGAGACCGATTCAAGTTCCAGTCCGTTCTTCAGGATGTCTTCAGAAACCGCGGCCTGAACCTTCTGAACGAAGCTGACGCGCTGTTCATGCAATTCTTCCATTGCCATTTCCGCCGCAACGGAACGAAGGGCATCGACGAATTTGCCTTCTACGAGTTCCTTTAGCGCCGTCGGTTCGATCGTGCGCCGGCCCAGCGTTTGTGCAGCATTCGCGATCGCTTCCTGGGTGGGCTGGACCCGGACGTAGAACTCCGCCTGAACGTCGACACGCATCCGGTCCTTGGTGATCAGGGCCTGTTCGTTCGAGCGACGCACTTCCAGTCGCAGGGTGTTCATGTTGACCGGAATGACCTCGTGCAACACCGGAAAGACAAGTGCGGCGCCGTTCATGATCACTTTCTGACCGCCGAAACCCGTTCGCACGAACGAGATCTCCTTGGAAGAGCGTCTATAAAGTCGTGCAAATATCAGACCGATTGCAACAAGCGCAGCAAGCGGAATAAGTGTAATAAAACCGACATTGATCATTTGATTAAGCATATTGCCTCCTGCCTATCTTGTGAAAGTCGATCTATTTATTCTATCATCGCCGTGCTTGTATTGAGAATCGCGTAGTAAACACTGCCCGACTGCCTCACTACAATAATATTCGCACCTTCCGGAAAGCGATCTGACTCATTATCGGGTTCGACGCGGATGTAGTGCGTCTGGCCGAACCGGTCCGTTACCTTGGCCTCGGCGGCCAGCCCTCTTCGCGCTTCGCCGCTGGTAATGGTTGCCACCCTGCCGATAAAATGCGTCCGACTGACAGCTTCCGTCTGCTCCTTGGGGATCAGTTTCGCCAGAGTAAGACCGGCGAAGCGCGTTGTCACAAAACCACCGATCAGCGCCGGCACGACAGCAACGATCTCTGGAAGCGGCACGCCGATCATCCCGCGCGAAAGACCTTGGATCAGGAAACCCAGCAGGCCGAACGCCGTGAGAAACACCACAAGCAGAACCAGGACCGGGACCTTGCCCACACACAACCAACCCAGCACATGGCTGAGCGGGCCGGCGGTTCCAGGATTTGGTGTGGCGGGTGCGTCTCCTTCGAACGCGCCGCCGATTGCGTCTCCTTCGAAATCCGCTGCGATGACAGCATCGAAATCACCGTCGAGACCCGTATCCACATCGGGGAGCAGACTGTCGACGGCTGACGACGGTGACATGCCCATCAGCGCGCCGACCAACTCCATCACCGCGATCAGCAGCATCAAGCAAATCGCAACGGCAAACGACGTCGTCGCCGGAGAAAAGAAGGCTTCAATCATGAATCAGATGACTTCACTGCCTTTACCGCCGCAAGGCGCTCCTTGATCCGGTTTTCACGTGATACCTGTTCCAACTCGGCCAGTTTCTTTGCGGTTTCATGGCTTGCTTTGGATGTTCCAGGAACACCCGTGGCTCCCCGCAAGACCCGATTGAACGCGTTCTCCGCGTTTTCGACCTTTCGGTTCGTCGACGGTTCTGCCTGACCTTCCGGTGCATCGCCCACATTGACGGCGCGCGAAGCGAGATAGGACTGCAGGTCCTCTTCCATCTCCCGCTTGCGGCCGCTGAGCGCCGAAATGTAGGACTCCAACTCGGCTTCTTCGGCGGATGCGCTGTTGAGCGCTTCTTCCAAAACAGGGATCTGCGCTTCCAAATCAATCTGACGACTGATCGCGGCCTCGGCCAGGTCATCCCGGCTCTGGTCCACGGCAAGACGCAGCTTGTCGGCAAGGTCTTCGTGCTTCGCGCTGGCTTCAATGAGGCGTTTGCTGGCGTGGTGTTTGTTGGCAATTACCAGGCCAAGCTCGTTCCTGACGTCGTCAATGGCCGAATCGATATCGCGAATCGCTTCTTTCATGACCGTTTCCGGTGCGGCATTCTCCACCGCTTCGACGACCGAGTTTACACCACCGGACACCAGGCGCTTGACCCGACTCATCAGATTTTCCGCCATTACTTCTATCCTTTGTGTTGTAGGGAGACTTTAAACATGCCAAAATACTTAAGTAAAGCCACTATTCTCGCTTCAATGCTTTCGATGTCATAAACACGATTGTCCGGAGACATGCCAAGTTCAATGACTTCCTGCACAAAATCAAAAACCTCGTCGATAGCCAGCTTTTCGAAATCCCGGAGGGCTTGAGAGGTGTCACCGTCATCCTGTTTCGGCCCCGCCAGCGCGACGCCACCGATCTCCGGGAGACGATCGTAGAGTTTCTTCAAAAGATCGGACCTCAGTCCGGTTTCAGCCTCCAGCTTGCGGACACGCCGTCTGGTCGGCTGCAGCATGTCGCGAAACATATCCGCCGCCTCGACCGCATCGCGCAATCCTTCTTGTCGTTTGCGCTCTACGCGCAACAGGGCTCGAAGCTTTTCTGACGGGGTGCGTGCGCCATCGATATGCATGTTTGCCAGATAAGCAGCATCATCATCGTCGACCCTTACGGAAAGTGAGGTTGATTTCATTGAACCACCATCGCCTGCAATCGAACTCAAATGTATGCAAATGACATACGAATGTCAACACTCTTATCCCTGGGATTGCTTTGACAGGATCGAATCCCCATTCCGCTTGGGTAGTCACCGCCGGACATATCCCCAGCCAAGTGAACCTACGCGAACGTCGTTTTCTGCCAGTTCCCCGGCTGAGATTAGCAACAGCTTGTGATTTGAAAGTGCCGTGGCCTGAGGTTCGATAAAAGCGACCCCAACCCTAACCGACACGGCCCGTCCAGAGGCCGTCAGCCTGTCGCGCCTCGAGGCTCCGCGACGTCCATACCATCGGTGATGGATGTTGGTGGGGTCTTATGCAGCGCTTTCGGCGGCTGCGATTTGGGCCGGAAGAATGTTGTGCAGATGATTGTAAGCGCTGATCAGGGTTCTAGACAGGTGCAGGCCGATGGCCGCTTCCACGTCGGCCTTGAAATTCGCATCGGCGTCGAGTTCGTCGCCGACGTCGCTGAAATGCCACCTGATCATGCGTGTGGTTTCCAGTGTTTCGATCGTTACCGGCGCCAGATAATCAAAGTCCTGACTGAAGCAGCGGCCCTCGCCAAGAAAACGAATGTTGTCGATGGTGTCGACGACGATACCGTCCCGCTTCAAGACGAGCTTGCCGCTGGAAACCAGCATCAGGACGTCCACTGGCTCTCCTTGAGTCTGAAGTGAGGTGCCGCTTGGAACCGTGATCCATAATCCGTGTCGAAACAACTTCCGGGCGTCATGATCTTTGACATTCGACAACGCATGTTCGTACACACGCCCCTCGTCTTCGCTGAATGTGACCGGGCGACGTTCCGCCAGGAGCTTCACGATCCAAAAGACGTTAATGATCGCGAAAACGATATTCCATGCGATTGCCGTCCAAAGCGTGACCGGTTGCAGATAATAGTAGGGCATCAACATGACGATGCCGAGAACAGTCAGAACGCGCAGCACAAGGATGTTCCGCACGGAATAGGAAGCGAGGTAGAGGAGCATCGCGGCGTTCGCCAAGACATCGAGCCCGAGCATCTGCTGTCCTATCTCGTCGTCAATCCCAGTGTGTGAGGCGGCCGCGCGCACTCAACGCCAGATGGTTCATTCCGCTCTACCGAGTGCCCGAATGTCCGGCGCATTTCCGCAATGCAGACGCGCCGATCGCCCGGCGAAGCACCCGAGTGTGTAGGGATCAGACAAACGAATTTCGTGCGTTCAACGAAACTGTCAGGATTGCCGGATTGTGATTGTAATTCTGACGGTTGGACCGTTTCCGTCTTGAGGACCGCCGATGTCGTCTAACGGGCATACGATCGATTCGCACCCGCACGCGCGAGACGGAGCCGCCCCGATGGCTGCGGAGAGCGTCTATTGGTTTTGCAGTTCCCGCGTCACCGCCCGGATGTTCTCTTTCATCAGTTCGGGCACTGCGGCCACGGGTGGATGGTCGGGATAGCGGCGTTCGTAGCGTGCGGCTATCCCGTCGATATCGGCAGCCGTCAGACCGACGGAAAGCCGCGCGCCCACTTCAGCGTGAAGCCAGGCGATCAGTTCGCGCTGCGCGTCAAAGAGCGCCATGTCGCCATCGGCGCCGTGACCGGGAAAGATGACGGGATCGCGATCGGCATATGTCGCGCCGATCTCCGTCAACTGCGCCAACCATTCCAGCGTGTGACCCTCCATCATGAACGACGTCATTCCGTTATCAACGACATCGCCGGTAAACAGGTAGTTCCGATCGGGCGCGTAGAACATCGTCATGGCACCCGCTTCGCCGCGGCCGATCTCGTCGACCACCAGGACGATGTCTCCAAAGCGCAATTCCTGGCCGTCGCGAAACGTCTTGGTCGGCAGCGGTTGCGTGTCCGGTGCATCGGACCCGAGAACCGCTTTGGTCATGGCGATGAAGCCGTTTGCGTCGCTTCGCATAATGTCAAGCGTCTCGGCAGAAGCGTAGGCAGGGGTTTCAGGAAAAGCCTCCATCAGCGACGCCATTCCGCCGAAATGGTCGGGATGCGGATGCGTCAACAGGATTGCCCGCAGCGGCTTGTCAATCGTCTGAAGGATGGCTGCAATTTCTCGTCCAGCCGAAAGGGAACGTTGTGTGTCTATGACGACGACGCCTTCATCTCCTTCGAGGATCCAACTATTGACCGAGCCATCTCCTTCTTGCGCAAAACGCGTCACCTCAAAGGCGACAGCCGATTGGATGGGGCCGGCGAAAAACAGAGGCATATCACTCTCCAGTGTCACGATACGACCGCAAGACATGAAATAGGGAATGCGAAAGCGACGGCAAGCGGTCGTCCCCGATACCCGCGCAGTGCGCCAAACGCGATCGCGGATCTTCTTGACACGCCCGTTTCCGCTCACCGCGGGCGCCAGGCCATGCTCATATAGCCGCCGCCGGCTTCCAGTTCGGCAAGCATCCTGTCCAGGCGCCGCCTTTTGGTTTCGTCCCGCTTCGCGCTGTTGATCCACCAGAGATAATCGTTGCGTTGATAGGCCGGTCGGGCGTCATAGGCGCGCATCAGGCCGCGCTCGTTCAGCGCGGAGCGGACCCAATCGGGCATCGCCTGGAGGGGGGGCTTCAGTCCACTCATCGAGGGCTCCTGTTTGGGACGCATAGAATAGAACCGGTCCGCTCGCGTGAAAAGCCGGTCCGGATATGAGGGTTTCGGACCTCAGGCATTCGTCTTGAGCAACCGACGCTGTTCCTTGCGCAGCCCCGCGGCCATGAGACCGTAGATGCTTGCGGCGACGACCGCGAAGGCGGCAAGCTGGTACATCTCGACACGGTCGCCCAGGAAAAGCACGGCACGCACCATGGTCACCGCTGGCCAGGGTGTTGTGATGGAACTCGCCAGGGAGACGTCGATATGGCGCACCGCGTGGAACCAGACCATCAGTTCAAGATAGTAAACCAAGCCCATCATCATCGCAAAGGCCTGAAAATCAAGGCGATGCAACGCCACCGCAAAACCATCGGGTTCCAGAATCGCGAGAACGGCACCCAGGAAGACGGCCGATACCAGCACGCGAACGAAGGTCACTTGCGCCGGCGTGATCGACGTCCGTCCGAATTCTTCCTTGATCATCACATGGGCGACGCTCCACAGAAACGGAACGCCAAGCGCCACGAAGAACCAGTGCGAGAAACCGCCGATCCTCCATGTTCCGCCGGTGCCGAGATAATAGAGCGCGCCGATCAGGGTGAATGTCAGCAGCAACTCGACGGCTGTCTTGCGCCGTTTGAGAAAGACGCTTTCCCAGACAATCGCAAACAGCGGGTAGGCCTGCATGGCGATCGCGGCACTGACGGCACCGGCTTTCTCGACGCTGAGCACGTAGAGATAGGTGGAAAGCCCGAACATCGCGCCGGTCGCAAGCGCGACGAACAGCGCGCGCCCCTTGCGCGCCGCATCGCGCTGGAACTCAAACACCTCTCGCCTGCTGGAGTCGATTTCCCAAAGGAACAAAGGCAGCGCGAAAACGCACTGCCAAAGCGACAGGAAAAAGGCGAAACCAAGCGCGGAGAAGGCCCCCGGACGGCTGTTCGCGATAATCGGCATGACGCCGAGAATGCACAGGCAAACAGAAGCCAGCGATATGCCCACGGCCACGCGGGGAACGATCATTGCATTGACCTATTGCTTTTTATTTGCATCTATTGATCTGAGAAATTGCATCTTGATTGGAGCGCAGCAAGGAAAACATTGCACTGATGGCAATTTGGACGCCCGAACTCGCAGGCCGCCAGGGCCCGAAATACCTGCAGATCGTCGAGGCCCTGGCCGAGGATGTCGCATCCGGTGCTTTGAAACCGGGAACGCGCCTGCCGCCGCATCGCGCGCTTGCCTATGGTTTGGACGTGTCGCCGAACACGACCCAGCGCGCCTATGCGGAAGCCGTCGCCCGGGCTCTGATCCAGGGCGAGGTCGGTCGCGGCACCTTCGTTCGCGGGCCGGCCGACCCGCCGCGCCATGCCGGTCCTGCGGATATGATGCGGCCCGTATCGGGTCCGGTCGACCTGTCGCGGAACCTGCCGGCGCCGGGTCTGGCGGCAGCCTGTCTCACCGAAACGCTGTCGTCACTCGCACAGTCGTCCGATTTGCGGCCTCTGGTCGACCACCAGATGGAAACCGCCCTCGATCACCATCTGAAGGCCGCGGTCGATTGGCTCGGGCGTCTGGACGTTGCCGCCATGCGGGACGAGGTGGTGATCACGAATGGCGCGCAACACGCCATCTTCTGCGCCCTGATGGCCCTCACCCGGCCGGGCGACCTGTTGCTGACGGAGGAACTGACCTATGCACCTGTCATGGCGATGGCGGATCGCCTCGGTCTGAAACGCAAGGCGGTCGCGCTCGACCATGGCGGCCTGTGCGCCGACGCCCTCGAAGAGGTGTGCCGGGGCCACCAGGTCCGTGCCCTGTATTTCTCGCCGACGCTCCAGACACCGACAACTGTCACCATGACCAGGGACAGGCGTGAGGCGATCGTCGCGATTTGCCGGCGCCACAGTGTCATGATGATCGAAGACGATGTCTTCGGACCGCTCAAAGCCGATCGCCCGGATCCGGTAGCGACCCTCGCACCGGAAAGCACGATCTATGTGACGAGCACGTCGAAATGCCTGGCACCGGGTTTGCGTGTCGGTTTCATCCGCGCGCCCGCCGTCCAGGCCGCCGCGATCCGTGGCGCGGTTCATTTGAACTGCTGGATGACGCCACCGCTGATGATCGAAATCGCGGCGCGGTGGATACGCGATGGTACGGCCGACCGACTGACCGAGCGCCAGCGCGAAAAAGCCGGCCATCGCCAGGACCTCGCCCGTGCTGTCTTCACCGGCGCCGACCTGTGGGCCGATCCCTTCGGCCTGCATCTTTGGTTGCGCTTGCCGGCGGACTATCCGGCGGACCTCTTCAAGGCGGCGGCGGACCATCATGGTGTCAGGATCGTCGAAGGATCGGCTTTCGCAGCCGAAAGCGGCATTCGGCCCAACGCCGTGCGTCTGTGCCTGGGCAACGAGGCGGAAGAGCGGCGCCTGCTTTCCGGCTTGCGCAGGCTGAAAGCCATCCTGGACGAAAGGCCGAGGCGGTCCGAACTCGTGCTTTAGCGCACCGGGACGCGGAGAAAGCGTTGTTCCTTCGGCAGCGCGGGTGCTGTGTCCTCAGCCCGCTTCTTTCGGCCTGTCGAGCCGGCCGGCGGCGCCGGACAGCGCGCGCATCCGCTCCGTCAGTTCGTCGCCAAACGCTGCTATGACGCGCGTTTGCACCACCTGCCAGGAACGTGCGGCTTCGTCGAAGCGGCGGCGCCCCTCCCCGGTCAGCACGATCAACCGGCGTCGACGGTCGGTGCGGTCGACACGTGAGGTCACCAGCCCTGCCCTTTCCAAGGGCTTCAAGCTGCGCGACAGGGCCGACTGGTCCATGCTGAGCCGATCGGCGAGCGTCTGAAGCGACGCGCCACCGAGTGCCTGGACATAACCCATGATGCCGAATTGGTTGACTGTCAGGCCGTGGGCGACCAGCGCGTTGTCATAAAGGCGCGTGACCTGCCGTGTCGCTTTGCGCAGGCGCAGACAGAGGCAATTGCCGCTCAACGCGTCCAGTGCCGCCGAAGAGAAGGCAAAACCCATCTCATGGTCGTCAGGTTCGGATGGTGTTGCTATTTCCATGCATATGCCTATAAATTGCTTGCAGATATGTAGGTATATGCCTGGAACATGGGGGACGCAATGGCTGCGACACCGGAAAGACTGGCGGAAAAGGGCTTGACCATAGGGCTTGCGTCACCGGCGGCCGTCGCATCGTTGAGTGGTCTTGAGATCGTCGAGGCCATGGGCAACGGGCGTCTCCCAATGCCGCCCATGGCGGGTGTCCTGCCCGTCGTTCCGCATGCGTGGTCGGAGGGAGAGGTCGAGTTCCGGGCATGGCCGGAGACGCGCTTCTACAACCCGATGGGTACGGTTCACGGCGGTTGGGCGATGACTCTACTGGACACCGCAACGGCGATCGCCGCCCTGTCGACGCTGAAAGCTGGCGAGACCTATACGTCGCTCGACACGGCTGTGCGCTTTGTGCGCCCGATCTTTGAAGAGACCGGAGAGTTGCGCGCCTTCGGCTCCGTTGTTTCACGCGGGCGCAGCATGATTTCGGTCGTCGGCCGGCTCGAGGATTCGTCCGGCAAATTGTTCGCCCACGGCACGTCCGCCTGCATGGTGTTGACCCAGCGGCGGAGCGCCGCGCAATGACATTCGTCCTCCTGATGTCGGCGGCTTTCGCCTTCGCGACCGGCGCCTATGTTTTCGGCGGCCTGCTTCAGCCGATGGCGGCCGATTTTGGCACCTCCATCGCCACGGTCGGTCAGCTTCAGACGGCCTTTGCCCTCGCCGCGGCCGTCGGCGGCCCGGTGCTCGCTGGCCTGACCGTCGGCTGGGACCGGAAGATGCTGCTTGTCACCGTGCTGGTGTTTCTCGGGCTGACAAATGCCGTTTCGGCGCTGGCTGACGATTTCGCATTCCTGTTCGTCATCCGCGTCGCGGCCGGCCTCATTGGCGCGCTGACGTTGCCGCTCGCCTCGACGATCGCCGTCCTGCTTGCGTCACCGCAACGCCGCGCCGGCGCGCTTGCGACGGTGTTCGCCGGTAACTCGGTTGCCTTCCTGATCGGCATTCCGCTCGGAAGCATGATCGGAGCCGCCTATGGCTGGCCGGCCTCGTTCTGGCTGGCCGCTGTGCTTTGTCTTGTCGTTGCGCTCCTGATTGCTGTCTTCGTGCCGGCCACCTCAGGCACGCCCCGGCCGTCTCCGGGCGCCGTCAAAACAGTGCTGCGCTGGCCGGTGACCGGCCTTTTGATGCTGAGCTTTCTTTGTTTCGCCGCCACCTTCACGACGGTTGCCTATATCGGCCCGATCATCACGCGGATCACCGGCTTCACCGGCGACGGCATCGGCATGATGCAGATTCTGATCGGGATCGGCAGTCTCGCCGGGCTGGCGATCGGCGCGCGGCTTGCCGGGGCCGGTGGACGCGGCACACTGCCGCGCCTGCTTGTCATCATAGCGGTGACCCAGGCGCTGTACGTGCCGGCTATGGTCATCGATCTGGGTTTTGGCGGGACGGTCCTGTTCGGTGTTGCGATCACCGCCGGCGCGACCGCGCTGTTTGCGACCTCGCCCATCGTTCAGAACCGCCTCGCGATAGCCACCGGCCCCGCGGCGACGGTCGCCTTCGCGTTCAATGGATCAATGATCTTTCTGGGTCAGGGAACCGGCGCCGCGCTCGGCGGCCTGGCGGCTGGTGCCACGGGCCTTGCCACCGTCGGTGTCGTCGGCGCCGGTGTCGCGCTGTGCGGGCTCTTTCTGGCCACGCGCGATCTTTCGGCAAAGGCGGCTGCGGTGCGCGCCTGAAGACTTGACGAACACACTCAGCTTTTCTAGCGTCCCGACACCATTGAACGGTTTCGTCGCGGTTCCAGATAACCGCCAAACGCACCGGATCGCCAAAGAAAGGACCGCCGCATGTTCGTCGCCATGAACCGCTTTCGAATCAACAAGGGACATGAGGCCGCGTTCGAAGAGGTCTGGCGCACCCGCGATTCCCATCTCGGCGGCGTCGACGGCTTCAAATCCTTCGACCTGCTCAAGGGCGATTTCGATGCGGAGTCCGGCACCACGCTCTATGCTACCCATACGATCTGGGCCAGTCGCGAGGCTTTCGTCGACTGGACCAAGTCGCAGCATTTCCGCGACGCCCACAGGAACGCCGGCGACAACCGTCACATGTATGCCGGCCATCCGCATTTCGAGGGTTTCGAAGCCGTCCTCAGCGAGTAGGCGCGTTCAACGGAACATGCCCTGCCGCAGATTGATGCCGTGCTCCAGATAGGCCTTCAGGGCGCATAGCATCTGCATCCAGCCGCTGCAATTCGCGTAGGAGGCGCGAAGGCCGCTATCACTCTGTCGAAACCCCTCTTCCGCGATTGAGACAAGCGTGCGGCCGTCCTCAAGCGGCTCAAAACGCATGATGACCCGCGTGTCGTAGCGGCCCGCTTCATCGTTCGAATCCTCTGCCTCCCATTCCAGCACGATCTTCCGGTTGTCCTCCACCTCGACGACCTTGACCGGAAAGGCGCCGGGAAAATCATGGAAGTCCCATTCGACCGCGGCGCCGGTTTCCAGCCGTCCCGTAGCGCCGCCCGTGGTGAAATAGGCCGACAAGGTGTCCGGGTTCACCACCGCCTCGAACACATCCTCGACCGGCCTGTCGATCCGGCCGGCGATCTCAAACCGCAAATCCATGTCATGCCTCCTTGCATGCGTCGCATTTATGTTATAAAAATATAACATGTCAGAAACCACTCCGGATGACAAGGTCTTCAAGGCGCTCTCCTCGCCGATCCGGCGTCAGCTGCTCGACGCGCTACGCGACAATCCGCAGACGACCGGCGAGCTCTGCGCCCGTTTCGCGCGTCTGGACCGATGCACGGTAATGCAGCATTTGCGTGTGCTGGAAGCCGCTGGTCTGGTGTTGGCGCGACGGGTTGGCCGGCAACGCTGGAACTATCTCAACGCCATTCCGATCAAACGCATCCATGACCGCTGGATCGGCGCCTATGCCACAAATGCCGTCAACCTGCTCGACCGGATGAACCACCAGATGAAGCGTGCGCGGCCGCCCGAAGGCGTGCCGGCGAAACAGAAGGAGGAAGAAACATGATCGAACCTGGCCGCAACATCGCCATCAAAGTGCCGAAACACCGCTGGGCGGACACGGTCGCCTTCTATCGCGACCGGGCCGGTCTTCCGGTGAAAAGGACGCTCGACGACAGCGTGGCGTTCGACTTCGGCAACGTCACGTTATGGGTAGACCGGGTCGCCAAGCAGTCCCAGGTCGATGTGTGGCTCGAGCTGTTCACGGACGATCCGGACCGGGCGGTTGACGCCCTTGGCGGACCCTTGCGCGACGAGCTCGAACCCCTCGAAAGCGTCAATGGGCACTGGACATCGGATCCGGCGGGCACCGTCCTTCTGGTGCGAACACCGGAACAATAAGCGATGCAATGAGCGCGGGCGGGCCGCATTCGATGCGCCGTCCCAGTCTACCGCGTCACGTGGAAGGCCGCCTGAAGCTCTTCAGCAGCAGGGTGATCACTTATGAAGTGGCATTCGCCGACGACCGGGTGTCACGAAACACCGAGGTGTATTTCGGATGGACGGTACGGCGTGAGACGGAACCGAGCGGGTTCGTGCAGAACCGCTGAACACGGCCGGCGAGACCGAACATGATCGACCTTGACCCGGCCTTCGCAATCATCGGTCTGGTGGTTGCGCTCGGCGGTCCGCCGCTGATTGCGCGATGGGGGCGGAGCACCGACACCGTCTCCGCGCATCTCGCTGCACAGGCGATGCTGGTCGGTCTTGCCGCGATCGTCGTGCTCATCGTAGTGGCTAACTGCAATGCGCTGTCCGATCTCGGCATCCGGGGCCTTGGCGTTTCGACACTTCTGTGGGCCGCGGCAACGGCGGTCTTCTTTATCTTTGTTGCCGGGCCCCTGCTGATGCGGTTGCCGGCTGTGTTGGGCCGTCCCGGCTTCGAGCGCGGACTGTCGTCTCTCAATCGCTTGCCGGCTTGGTATCTTGTCCTGGCCGTGATTGTCGGCGGTATCGTCGAGGAACTGCTCTATCGCGGCTTTGCGGTTCAGGTGCTGGGCACGCTGATCGGCAACACGTGGCTCGCCGCGGCGTTCGTTGTCATCGCGTTCGGACTGGCGCATCTGCCGCTGTGGGGGTTGGTTCCGGCGCTGACGACCATGGTCTCGGGTGCGATCCTGACCGTTTTGTTTCTCGTCCATCACGATCTGATCGCCAACATGCTGGCCCATATTGCGACGGACATGGCGGGCATCGTGTTTCCTCGCTTACGTGGCCGGCGACGGCGTGCATGACTGTCCCTTCGCCGGCTGCGCGATATGGACGCCGAACCAATGTTGACATAATTTGACGATAGATGTGTTTCTTTCGGGCCGGCTCAGGACATCAGGAACCGGGCCGTTCACGCAATTATCTGGCATAGGAAGACGGCGGGACATGGAACAGAAATGACGCTCCGGGCGAAAACAACACATAACGCCGCGGAGCAATCTGTCCCATGATGGTCATCGTGCTTCACAACGCTCCCGAGGCTCTGAAAAAGCGTCTGGCGTTGCGCCTCATGGAGGTTAGAAACGGCGTCTATATGAGCCGTTGCCGCGGGACCGTGCGCGATCAGGTCTGGCGCCACGTCAACGAACACATCGGCGACGGCAACGCGGTGCTTGCCTATCGCGAGACTGACGGCGGGTCGATGAAACACCGCCATATCCGCTCCGACAGATCGTTCGTTGCCTTTGACGAGGCCCATGCCGCTATCGCCGACCCGCGACAATCGCTTTGATCGTCTGCGTCTTTTCCCGACTAATGGTCGTCCAGCCTTAGAGCAACATGATCGGCCCTGGCCTGCAGTTGCGCCCGGGCGCTCACAAGCTGCGGAAAATACCCTGGCAGATGATCATCACGATGACGCTGGCCACCAGATATCCGGCATCCGTCATCCGTGCATAGCCGCTGTTTTTGCGGAACATGCCTCCGGCATAGCCAAGCAGCGCGAAGGCCACCGCCGCCAGAAGGATGGTCAACAGGGCGTTTGACACCGCCGTGACGCCGACCAACCAACTCACCAGCACAAGGCCGATGAATTGCGAGATCATCGCGCCGGCCGGCATGGTGTCCGCGGTGCCCATTTCGACACCGACGCCCTCGGCCCATTTCCGCCCGAACAACATCGGCGAATACCACAGCCAGCCAAGCAGGAAGGCCATCACTGCCCCGACGATGACGCCGACAAAATTGACGCCTGCAATCAACTCACCCATTGTCACCCCTCCAAATCGATATGAGTAGCTTATCAGAGTTGTTAATTAACATTTGGATTAACTTAAATCCAGAGCGGATGCTGATTGTTGTCGACAAAAAGGGCGCGGCCGGCCGGCCGCGCCCTCTGCATTGCGGTTGTGCTGGATCTATTGCGGCAGTTGGTCGTCCACGCCCATCACATAGAAATTCATGCCCAGCAGCGTGCCGTCATCCGCGACTGCGCCCTCGGCAAGCCACAAGGTGCCGTCCTGCCTGGTGATCGGCCCGGTGAAGGGGTGCAACTCGCCGCTCGTGATCTTGGCTTCCGTTTCCTGCGCCATCTGTTTCACGTCGTCCGGCATGTTGGTATAGGGCGCCATCTCCAGAATGCCGTCGGCAATGCCGTCCCACGTGGACTGCGACTGCCATGTGCCGTCCTTAACCGCCTGGGTGCGCTTGATGTAATAGGGACCCCAGGTATCGATGATGGCGGTGAGCTGCGTGTTCGGGCCGGCCGCGATCATGTCGGAGGCCTGGCCGAAGGCCTTGACGCCGCGTTCCTCGGCGACCTGGATCGGCGCCGTCGAATCGGTGTGCTGGGTTAGAACATCGACGCCCTGGTCGATCAGCGCCTTGGCGGCGTCGGCTTCCCTACCCGGGTCGAACCAGCTATTGACCCAGACCACCTTGATCTTGAAGTCGGGGTTGACCGATTGCGCGCCGAGCAGGAAGGCGTTGATGCCCTGAACGACTTCCGGGATCGGGAAGGAGGCGATGTAGCCCGCCACACCGGCCTCGGACATCCGGCCGGCAATCTGGCCCTGGATGTAACGGCCCTGATAGAAGCGCGAATTGTAGCTCGTCACATTGTCGGCGGTCTTGTAGCCGGTCGCGTGTTCGAATTTCACGTCGGGGAACTTTTCAGCCACGTCAAGCGTCGGATCCATGAAGCCGAAAGATGTCGTAAAGATCAGGCCGCAGCCGGACCGCGCGAAACGCTCGATCGCCCGCTCCGCGTCCGGGCCTTCCGAGACGTTTTCCAAATAGGCGGTTTCAACCTCGCCGCCGAAATGCTCTTCCAGTTCCATGCGGCCGATGTCGTGGGCCTGGGTCCAGCCGCCATCGGTCTTCGAGCCGACATAGACGAAACAGACCTTATTCGTCGCCTGGGCCGCATCGGCGGCAAGGCTGAGCATTGCTGCTGCGGACAATGTCAAAAGTGTTTTTTTCATGCTGTTCACCTCTTTTGGTTTGGTTGGGTTTAACGGTCCGGGACGAAGGGCTGGCCGAGCGAGGCCGGCGTATTCATCAGGGTCAGTCGCCGGTTGCGCGAAATAAGCACGAGTACCACAATCGTCGCCAGGTAAGGAAGCGCCGTCAGGAATTGAGATGGGATGCGAATGCCTTGCGCCTGCGCGTGGAGCTGGCCGATGGAGACGGCGCCGAACAGATAGGCGCCGGCCAGCACCCGTCCTGGTCGCCAACTGGCGAAGACCACCAGGGCCAGTGCGATCCAGCCGCGGCCGGCGGACATGTTTTCCACCCATTGCGGCGTGTAGACGAGTGTCAGCTGCCCGCCAGCAAGTCCTGCGCAGGCGCCGCCGAAAAGCACCGCCAGATAACGGGTTCTGATGACGGCGATGCCGAGCGCGTGGGCCGAGCCGTGGCTGTCGCCGATGGCCCGCAACTGCAGGCCGGCGCGGGTGCGAAACAGGAACCAGCTGACACCGAAGACCGACAGGATCGACACGTAGAAGATCGGATCCTGATCGAACAGCAGCTTGCCGATTACCGGTATGGAGGACAGGACGGGAACCGTGATCGGCGCCATCTTGATGCCGGCCTCGCCGACGAAACTCTCGCCAATCATGCCTGAAAGACCGAGACCGAGGATGGTCAGCGCCAGGCCCGTCGCCACCTGATTGGTGACGAGGGTCAGCGTCATGAAACCGAAAAGCAGCGCCATGGCACAACCGGCGCCAATGCCGGCAAGGGCGCCGAGATAGACCGAACCGGTGATGTGGGTGGCTGCGAAGGCCAGCACCGCACCCATGACGATCATGCCTTCGACGCCAAGGTTGAGTACGCCGGAGCGCTCGACGACAAGTTCCCCGATGGCCGCCAGCAGCAGGGGAGTTGCCGCTGTCGTCACGGTAAACAGAATGGCTTCTGTAAGTTCCATCTACGCGCCCTCCGCGCCTGTTTCGGTCCGGAACGCGGTCCTGATGCGGAGCCGGTAGTGGATCAGCGTGTCGCATGCGAGCACGAAAAACAGCAGCATGCCTTGAAACACGCGGGCGATCTTGTCTGGCAGACCGATCGATATCTGCGCTGCCTCGCCGCCGAGATAAGTGAGCGCCAGCACCAGACCGGCGGCGAAGATGCCGATCGGGTTGAGACGACCCAGGAAAGCCACGATGATGGCCGTGAAACCGTAGCCCGGAGAGATGGTCGGCTGCAGCTCGTTGATCGCGCCCGAAACCTCGGAGATGCCGGCCAGCCCGGCAAGTGCGCCGGAAAACAGGAAGGCGAAAAACACCATGCGGTTGGCAGAAAACCCGGCGAAGCGCCCCGCCCGCGCCGATTGACCGAGCACGGAGACCTCGAAGCCCTTCAGCATGTGTCGCATCATGAACCAGACAAGGATGGTGGCGATGATCGCAAACACGAAACCCAGATTGGCACGCCCGGAAGCCGGCAGGATTTCCGGGAGGATGGCGCTGGCGTTGAACTCCCTTGTTTCCGGGAAATTGAACCCCTCTGGATTGCGCCACGGGCCGCGCACCAGCCAGTCGAGGAAAAGCTGTGCCACATAGACCAGCATCAGGCTGGACAGGATCTCGTTTGTGTTGAACCGCGTCTTCAGCAGGGCCGGGATCGACGCATAGAGCGCGCCACCTGCCATGCCCATGACGATCATTAATGGCAGGACCAGGACAGAGTGCCACTCATAGAAGACGATTGGAATGATCGAGCCGGCGATCGCGCCCATGATGAACTGGCCCTCGGCGCCGATGTTCCAATTGTTGGATCGGAAACACACCGACAGGCCGACCGCGATCAGGATCAGGGGGGCCGCCTTGATCGCCAGTTCATGCAGCGACCAGACTTCCGTCAGCGGCTCGATGAAGAAACTGTAGAGCGCCAGCACGGGGTCTTTGTCCATGGCGGCGAAGATAATCGCCCCCGCAACAACCGTCAGCGCCAGCGCGATGAATGGCGAAAGAGCCGAAAACAGGACCGAATGACCCCGGCGACGCTCCAATTCAATCAACATGAGCGGCCTCCTTTTGGGGATCGTCGCCATGGATCCCGCCCATCAGCAGACCGATCCGCTCCAGCGTCATTGCGTCGGCGGGTTCTGCCGGCGACAGCGTGCCTTCATTGATGACGGCGATGCTGGTGGACACCTCGAAGATTTCGTCGAGATCCTGGCTGATCACCACTACGGCGGAACCCTGCTCGGCGAGATCGATCAGCGCTTGCCGGATGCGGCTGGCGGCGCCGGCGTCGACGCCCCAGGTGGGCTGGTTGACCACCAGTACCGACGGCTGGCGATCGAGTTCGCGCCCGACGATGAATTTCTGAAGATTGCCGCCGGACAAGGACGATGCGTCGGGATCCTCGCCGGATTTGCGCACGTCCATGTCCGCGATCACCCGGTTCGAGGCCGCCAGCACGGCACCGCGGCGAAGCACCTGCAATGGCCCGGCGGTGAGAAAGGTCGCGGCATCCGAGCGGTAGCGGGACAGGATCATATTGTCCGACAGCGACATCTTTGACACGGCGGCGTGACCGTGACGCTCTTCCGGCACAAACCCGGCGCCGAGCAGACGTCGTGCCGAGATGTCCATGCGGCCCGCCGCGGTCCCGCAGATGCGCACGGCGTCGGATGTCGCCGCCCGCTCCTCGCCCGAAAGCACGCCGAACAGTTCGCTCTGGCCGTTTCCGGCGACGCCGGCAATGCCGATGACCTCGCCGCGCCGCACCGCCAGATCGATGTTCCTCAGCGAAACGGCAAACGGCGTGCGCGCCGGGGCCGACAGGTTCGTCACCTGCAGCATCAGCTCCTCGCCGATCTTGTCGCCGGTGTTGCTCACTTCCTTGACGTCGGAACCGACCATCATCCGTGCCAGGGACGCGGGTGTCTCCAGGCGTGGGTCGCAATCTCCCGTAACCTTTCCATGGCGCAGAACGGTGGCCCGGTCGCAGATGCGCTGCACCTCCTCCAAACGGTGGCTGATATAGAGAACGGAGCGCCCCTCGGCGCGGATTTTCTCCAGCGTTTCGAACAGTCTGTCGGCTTCCTGCGGAGTCAGGACTGATGTCGGCTCGTCGAGAATGATCAATTCAGGGTTCTGCAAAAGCGTTCGGACGATTTCGATCCTCTGCCGCTCGCCGACGGACAGGTCGGCGACATGCGCATGGGGATCGAGCGGCAGCCCGTAGTCGCGCGACAGCACTGCCGCACGCTCCGCAATGCCTTCGATGGTCTCGTGCGGATCCATCGACAGGGCAATGTTCTCGGCCACCGTCAGCGCCTCGAAAAGCGAGAAATGCTGGAACACCATGCCGATGCCAAGCGCCCGCGCCTGTCCGGGGCTGCGGATCTGCACCGGACTGCCCTTCCAGCGAATCTGGCCGGCCGTCGGCACCAGCGAGCCGAACAGCATTTTGACGAGAGTCGATTTGCCGGCGCCGTTTTCGCCGAGCAGCGCGTGGATCTCGCTGGACCGGATGTCCAGGTCTATGCCGTCATTGGCCCGCAGCGTGCCGAAGACTTTCGTCAAGCCCCGCACGTCAAGAAGGCTGTCCTTGCGCGACGTTTCCTGATGTAGCAACCTGCCCTCCCTCCGCTTGACGCGGATTGTTCGATCACAATCCTAGGCGCAGTCGGTGCGTCTGGAAAACAAGCGGCGCCGAGAAAGAGCTTCAAAATTTTGACACATAATGCCGGCCCCCTGTCGCTGCGCTTTTTTGAAGTGTGTGGACGTTTGGATCGCCTGTATTTGTGCAGCGCAAAAAAACTGACAAATGACGAAGGATTTTGCAAGCGTCCCACGGGAGAAGCTGTCGTGAAGGGACAAAGCGCTATATGCACTCGAGGCATTGCAGACAGGAGCGGTAAAAATGGCGAAGTCCTATGAGGTGGTGGTCGTCGGCGGCGGTTTGGCCGGCAGTTGCGCGGCGCTGGCGGCGGCCGGCGCCGGTTACCGCACCGCGATCGTCGCGCCACGAAACGCCGGCGTCGATGGCCGTACCACGGCGTTGATGACCCCTTCCATCGCTTTGCTTGAGAGGCTGGGTGTGTGGTCGGGCGTCCGCCCCGCGGCGGCGCCATTGCGGGCGATGCGCATCATCGACGGCACGGGCCGCCTGTTGCGCGCACCGACCGTCACGTTTCACGCCAGCGAACTCGATCTGGACGCCTTCGGCTACAATATCCCAAATGCACCGCTGCTCGATGCGCTGCACGAAGCCCTGCAGCAACAACCGGATATCGATATCCTTGCGGAACCGGTGGAGGCCGTTGACTCCCGGTACGAACAGGTCGAACTGCGGTTGCGGGACGGGGAGCATGTTATCGCCGCGCTCGTCGCCGGCGCGGACGGGCGCAACTCGATCGTGCGTCGTGCCGCCGGGATCGGGGCCCGCGAATGGCGCTACCCGCAAACGGCGATCGTGCTCAACTTCCATCATGAATTCAGCCACGCCGACACCTCGAACGAGTTCCACACAGAAGACGGTCCATTTACGCAAGTGCCGCTGTCGGGGAGACGATCGAGCCTCGTCTGGGCGATGCGACCGAACGATGCGACGCTCCGGGCCGCATTGCCGGCCGAGGAACTGGCGCGCGCCATCGAGGCGCGCATGGACTCCATGCTGGGCAAGGTGACCGTCGACGGCGCGGTGCAATGTTACCCGTTCAGCGGCATGATTGCGCGGTCCTTTGCGAGTGATCGCGTGCTGTTGATCGGAGAAGCCGGCCACGTTTTTCCGCCGATCGGTGCGCAAGGGCTGAATTTGGGCCTGCGCGACGTGATCGATTTCGTCGACGTGATCCAGGATCGCGGCATTGTTCATGGCCGAAACATCGCCTCGCGTTACAATCGGCTCCGACGTGCGGATGTGGCCTCCAGGACTTTCGGGGTCGACATGCTCAACCGCTCTCTGCTCAGCGGTCTTTTGCCAGTGCAGTTCATGCGCAGCGCCGGCCTTTCTGCGCTTTCACATATCGGTCCGCTGCGTCAGTTCGCGATGCGCGAGGGGATCGATCCGGGCGCCGGAATGCGGCCGTTCGCATCGATCAGCGGCCGGGATAGATGTCGGCCGGCAGCAGGCCGTTGGTGATGGCGTAAAGAAGCGCCGTCACCGTCACCACCGACAACACGGTCGTCACCAGAATGGTCGCCGATGCCCGTTCCACCCAGTGCCCGTAGTGCTGCGCCAAGACGAACACGTTGGTGGCGGTCGGCAGGGCTGCGAGCAGGATCGCCGTATAGATCCAGACCGGGTCAAAATCGCCGAGCAGTCCGAGCGCGAAATACATCAGGATCGGATGCAGTATCAACTTGGCCGGAACGATGTAGCCGAGTTCGACCGGAATGCGCCGCAAAGGTCGTAGCGCCAGCGTGACGCCCATGGCGAAAAGCGCGCAAGGCGCGGCCGCCTGGGCAAGATAATCGATCAGCCTTTCAGCCGCCTGCGGTACCGAAAACTGGAGCCATGCGGCGATCACCCCGGCAGCCGTCGCAAGGATGAAGGGATGCAGAAAGATTCGGCGCAGGATGTGCAGAACCAGTGCCCCGGCCGTCCGTTTTTCGCCGCCCGAGACGGCCATCAGGCAGGGAGCGAGCGCGAAATGCATGACATTTTCGAAACAGAAGATGATGGCGACGGGCACGGCCGCCTCCTCGCCGAGCGCCAGGATGGCGATGCTCGGCCCCATATAGCCGATATTGCCATAGGCGCCTGCCAAACCCTGTATCGTGCCGTCTGCGATCGACGCCCGGCGGATGATGATGGCAATTGCGAAGATCAGCGCGAAGAGGCCGTAGGTTGTCAGCAGATTGGCCAGAATGAAGTCGAGCCGGGTCAATTGCTCGATCGGCGTGCGCGACACCAGTTTGAAGAACAACGCAGGCAGCGCGACATAGATGACGAAAATATTTAGCCAGCCCAGCGCCTCCACCGGCTGCTTGGTTAGCCGCGCCGTCAGGAAGCCGAGAAAAATCAGCCCGAAAAGCGGCAGAATCAGCGCCGCGATGTCAGCCATGACATCCCATCCGGCCGGGCCATGCATGCGGACGGACCCGGGTAACAGGGCGGCAGCGCCTCACACTAAAGTCGAGGAAACAAACGGTTGCCGCCGTCCTTTTCCGTTTATCAATGTTAAAGTCGTTGATTTTTGGTCCGCCTTCCAGCAGGTTCCGAGGTAAGGAGACAGAGTCTGATGCCGATTAGCCGTACCGCGAAATTTCAGATCGGGCAAATGGTCAAGCATCGTATCTACCCGTTTCGCGGTGTCATCTTCGATGTGGATCCGGAGTTCAACAACACGGACGAGTGGTATGAATCCATTCCCGAGGAAGTGCGGCCCCACAAGGAACAGCCGTTCTATCACCTGTTCGCCGAGAACGATGAGACCGACTATATCGCTTATGTTTCGGAGCAGAACCTGGTGGCCGATAACAGCGGTCAGCCGGTGCAGCACCCGCAGGTTCTGGAGATTTTCGATGGTCCCGACGACGGCGTCTACAGACTGTGCGGGCCCGTCGGTCACTGAACGGCGCAGTTAAGCCGGATGGAACGAAAAGGCCCGGATCATACCGGGCCTTTTCGTTAGTTCGACTGTTTCGCCCTTTCCTGCGCCGCTTCCAGGCGCTCGCGCGCTTCCTGCGTTTTGCGCTGCATTTCCTCCTGCAGCAGACGCTGTCGCTCCTGCAACTCGGATTGCGCCACCGGTTCGCCGTCGAAGGCGCTGGTGAAGCCCTGCAGCGAGACCGGGATCGGGTTCGGAGACCCCTGGAAATTGACGGAGGTGAACACCGCCTCGCCGCCGCGCTTGAAGGATGAAACGATGGCGTCGGTCAGCGGCACCTGCGCGACGCATTTGTCCGGCATGCACACCGAATAGGGAAGACGCTGCGCCTTGCCGCCATCGATCTGCATGCTGACGCCGGGCTGGATGTTGCGGGCCGACGGCACCGATACCTGCATGATCCGATTGTTGACCTTGCCTTCCACCATGATCAGGCCGACCGCGGTCAGGAGTTGTCCGGTTGAGGCCGCGATAATGTTCTGGACGACGCAGACATCATTGTCTTCCTGTTTGGTGCACACTTTGAACCAGCCCTGCCCCGGCCCCTGCGCATGGGATGCCCCGGTCAGGGAAATGGCCGCGGCGCCGGCAAAGGCAATGGCCAGCGCGATCCGCGCGCTTTTAGAGGTTCTGAAACTCATGCGTCTTCTCTCTCCTGACTGAATCCTGCTGCCGAATGTGATACGGGTGTTGGCAAGAGGCCAACGCGCACATCGACCCTGTACGAGTTCTGACGGTTTTCGCGGATCGACGTCCAAACCGTGCGGTTGGTCCTCCTTGTCGGTCAATTGAGGCCATTGCAAGGCTCGCTCCCGATCGAAAACGTGATACCTGCACCGCCTCCGTCAAGGGCCCCAAACACCATGATACGGCTTTGTCTAAGCATAAACGGGTCCCATGTCACGCCGTTTGCGCCGCGCCTCCTCATATTCGTTGGATTTTGCGTCGATTCCCCGATTTGGGCCGCTTTTGCACGATAGGGCCATCATGGGCGGACATGCTACTGTTTAAACAGAATCACACGAGGATCATTCGATGCGGGTCATAGCATTTGCCGCGGCCCTGATTGCCCTGACCGGCATCAGCCCCGTTGTGGCGGGCGAAGGCAACGAGCCGAAACACGGTATTGCCGCACATGGCGAACCGGCCTTGCCGGCCGACTTCCGGCATTTGCCTTATGCCGATCCAAACGCGCCCAAGGGCGGTAGAATCGCCTATGGTGTGGTCGGCACATTCGACAATCTCAACCCCTTCATCCTAAAGAGCATGCGCACGACGGCGCGTGGCATGTGGGACTCACAGTTCGGCCAGTTGACGTATGAGTCGCTGATGCGGCGGTCCCGCGACGAGCCTTTCACGCTCTACGGCCTGTTGGCCGAGACCGTGGAATTCGACGAGGCGCGCAGCTTCATTCAGTTCAACCTCAACCCGCTCGCACGCTGGTCCGACGGGGTTCCGGTGACGGCCGACGACATCATCTTCACCCTGGAACTGCTGCGCGATAAAGGCCGGCCGCCATTCTCCAACCGCCTCGATCCCGTCGCGAAAATGACCAAGGTGAGCGAGCGCAGTGTCCGGTTCGACCTCAAGCAGGATGCGGGACAGGAATTCGCGCTGGTCCTCGGTTTGATGCCGCTGCTGCCCGAACATGCAACCGATGTCGAGACATTCGACAGGACGACATTCACGCCGCCGGTCACGAGCGGTCCCTACCGGGTGAAGGAAGTGAAGCCAGGAGAACGTATCGTCTTCGAACGCCGCGAGGATTATTGGGCGAAAGACCTGCCGATCGCGCTTGGCACCTATAATTTCGATGAGGTCTCGGTTGAATACTTCCTGTCGGACAGCGCCCAATTCGAAGCCTTCAAGAAGGGCGCTTTCGATTTCAAGGCGGAGGGCAATCCCATCAGTTGGGAGCGCTCCTACGATTTTCCGGCGGTGCAGCGCGGCGAGGTCGCCAAGACGGTCTTCGAGACCGAGACGCCGGAAGGCATGTATGGTTTCGTCTTCAACACCCGCCGGCCGATATTCGCCGATCGCCACGTCAGGCGCGCGCTGGCCATGCTGTTCGACTTCGAGTGGGTCAACCGGAGCCTTTTCAACGACGCCTATCGGCGCAGCGAGAGCTATTTCCAGAACTCCGACCTGTCCTCGATTAGCCGGCCGGCAAGCGAGGGCGAGTTGCGGCTACTGGTGCCGTTTCCGGACAGTGTGGAAGCGTCCGTCCTGGACGGCACCTACCGGGTGCCCGAAACCGACGGCACCGGGCGTGACCGCCGGGTTCAGCGCGCCGCTCTCACCTTGCTCCAGGAGGCAGGCTATCGGATCGACCAGGGACGGCTCGTCGACGCTGACGGCGTCCCGATGGTGTTCGAGGTGATGACGCAGAACGAGGGTCAGGAGAAGGTGGCGCTGGCCTATCAACGCAATCTCGACGCGCTTGGAATCGAGATGCGGGTCCGGACCGTCGACGATGCCCAGTATCAGCTGCGCACCGACGTCTTTGATTACGATATGATCGTCAAACGCTATCCCGTATCGCTGTCGCCGGGTGTCGAGCAGATCGGGCGATGGGCCAGCCAGTCGCGCGATCAGCCGGGTACGTTCAACTATGCCGGCGCATCGGAGCCGGCGATCGACGCGATGATCGACGCGATGCTCGCCGCCCGGTCCGAACAGGATTTCGTCGATGCGGTGCGGGCCTTTGACCGGGTGCTGATTTCCGGCCACTATGTGGTGCCGCTCTATTATCTGCCCGGTCAGAGAGTGGCTTATCGGTCGCATCTCGAACATCCGGAGGTGACGTCCATCTATGGCTATCGGTTGCCGACATGGTGGGACCGGAATGCCTTCTGACGGCGACAGATGAGGAGGGACGCCATGACGCGCGTCAATGTCGACATCGTCTCGGACGTGATGTGCCCCTGGTGCTATATCGGTCGGAAGAACCTGGCCGATGCCCTGAGCCAGCTTCCTGACGACGTGACGGTCGATCGACGCTGGCGTCCCTATCAACTCGACCCGACACTGCCCAAAGAGGGCAAGGATCGGCGGCAATATCTCTCGGACAAATTTGACGGTGCGGAGCGGGCGCGCGAGGTCTACGACACCATCGTCGAGGCCGGGCGGCAGGCCGAGATCCCGTTCGACTTCGAGGCCATCGCCGTCTCACCGAACACGCTGGACGCCCATCGTGTCATCCGCTGGGCCGCGTCGGCCGGCCCAGATGTCCAGGATCGGCTGGTCGGCATTCTGTTCCGCATGTTCTTTACCGAGGGCAGGAACATCGGCGACAACGCAGTGCTGCTTGAGGCGGCCGGGGAAGCGGGCATGGATCGCGCCCTCACGGAGAGCCTGCTTTTGGGCGACGCCGACCGGGCGGCCGTCGAAAGCGAGATAGAGACGGCCCGTCAGATGGGCGTCACCGGCGTGCCCTGTTTCATCCTCGACAACAAATATGCGCTGATGGGTGCACAGCCGGCCGCGGCGCTTGCCGATGCGATCCGGGACGTCGCCGAACGCAAATCGGCCTAGAGCGTATCTGACTTAGATTGAAACACTTGACCGGAGCGATTTTGGTCGCTGGCGAGGCGGGTTTCGCGCCGTGGTGCCACCCCACCACAAGCGGAAGCCAACGACGCCAGGGGGCAAAATCGCCCGGCCCATTTAATGTTCGATATCAACATCTTCTTTCCTTTCGGGGTGGGGAAAATCG
>Ga0209785_1000091_pt1 | contig 40029 bp, 38 predicted proteins | sample WorMetG1BERMUDA2_FD_187403 | JGI IMG/M metagenome (GOLD analysis project Ga0209785, IMG submission 187403) | Marine gutless worms symbiont microbial communities from Max Planck institute for Marine Microbiology, Germany - Inanidrilus... ...
GCCGGTGTGCGCTTCACCCTTTGCGTTCACCGCCAAATCACAGATCCATCATGGTTAAGCTATTGATTTGCCCATACTATCATGTGTGGCTATTGGTCTGAAGCGCCGTTCATCTGGGGAATGCGGGGTAATATAAACTTGAACTCCCATCCATAAAAAGCAAGTTTTCTTTAAAGAAAACAATATTTTGTGGGAGGTTGACAATCGGCGGATGGGGCTCTGGAAAACCGTGAGGCCCGATTCGGAGTCAAGCGGTTTTTTTTGTTTTTTTGTTTCGGCGGGGCACTGAATCGGCATTCGTTAAAAAGCCGTTAAATCCAAATGTGTTACGGTAAGGGTGTTTGGACACACCCCGTGAATGCCCTGTGAAAGGCGGCTGTGGCTGGCGGTTTGCGGCCGCGCTTCGCCTTGACCTTGCGCCGCACTCCCTGCCTTAATGGTCCGGCTTGGAGGTCATAGACAACAATCCAATCGGTACGGAGTAGCTTCCGTTTGACGGGAGCGGTGTTGTTTTAACCCTCAAAGCGGTGTTCGCTTTCTGCGGCACACTTCATCTAACACCCTCGATCACAGCCCGGGTCGGCGCCCGGGTCGGGGATGCTTTATGCCTGATGGGGCAGCTGGCGTAAAGAAACGGGGCTTTGTAACGGACTGCGGTGGCCGGCTTGGGGTAGCGGGCGGCGGCGGCCTGAAAGGAGATGCGACGCAAGTAGACGATTTTTTGGGCGACAACAATTTGAAAAGTATAATGCGGCCGTTTGGGCCGGTAGAATAATGTTAAAGGAGAAGGCTGGCGATGCAGGGATTGTCAGGAGCACAGGTGCATGCTCATAGACCCATCAACCGAAATAATGCATCCGCTCCAATCACGGCGGCCGATCCAGCAAAAAATGCGGGGAAATCTGACATGGAGGATGATGCACTCTTTAGCCGGGTTCAGGCCCGACTGAAGGCACAGGTCGGTCCGGACGTATTCTCAAGTTGGTTCGGCCGATTGAAACTGGAAGCGGTTTCGAAGAGCGTGGTGCGACTGTCCGTCCCAACAACCTTTTTGAGAAGTTGGATTAACAACCGTTATCTGGATCTGCTTACACAACTCTTTAAGGAAGAAGAGGCCGATATCATGCGGGTGGAGATCGTGGTGCGCTCCGCCACCCGCGGCAACCGGCTCATTCAGTCGTCGGAGATCGCCGACGTGCAGCAGACGACCAATGCCAGCGCACAGCCGGCTCGGGTGGTCGGCCTGCCGAACGCGGCCGCCAAGGCGCGCAAGACGCCGCCGCGGCCGCCGGAGCCGAATTCCGTCAGCGGCTCGCCGCTGGATCCGCGCTACTCGTTTTGCGCCTTTGTCGAAGGATCGTCCAACCGGGTCGCGCTGGCCGCAGCCAAGACGATCGCCGAGGCCGGCAGCAGCGCGGTACGGTTCAACCCGCTTTTCATCCATTCCAATGTCGGCCTCGGCAAGACGCATTTGCTGCAGGCGATTGCGCTGGCCGCCATTGAGAGCGAACGCAAACCTCGCGTGGTCTATCTGACCGCGGAATATTTCATGTGGCGCTTCGCGACGGCCATCCGTGACAATGACGCGCTGTCGTTCAAGGAATCGCTGCGCAACATCGACCTTCTCGTCATCGACGATATGCAGTTTCTGCAGGGCAAGTCGATCCAGCATGAGTTCTGTCATCTGCTCAACATGCTGTTGGATTCGGCCCGGCAGGTTGTCGTTGCGGCGGACCGCGCCCCCTGGGAACTGGAATCATTGGATGCAAGGGTCCGTTCCAGGCTCCAGGGCGGTGTCGCCATCGAGATCGAGACGCCGGACTACGAGATGCGCCTGGAGATTCTCAAAAGGCGTCTGGCGGCCGCGCAGCTGGAAGACGGCTCTCTCGACATCCCGACCGAAATCCTCTCCCATGTGGCCCGTCAGGTCACTTCCAGCGGACGTGAGCTCGAGGGTGCTTTCAATCAGCTGCTGTTTCGTCGCTCTTTCGAGCCGTCATTGTCGATCGATCGCGTCGACGAGCTGCTTGGCCATCTGGTCAATGCCGGCGAGCCCAAGCGGGTACGGATCGAGGACATCCAGCGCATCGTTTCGCGACACTACAATGTTTCGCGTCAGGAAATGGTGTCGAACCGCCGCACCCGCACGATCGTCAAGCCGCGCCAGATCGCCATGTTCCTGTCCAAGACCATGACGCCGCGGTCCTTCCCGGAAATCGGCCGGCGTTTCGGTGGCCGCGACCACACGACCGTCCTGCACGCCGTGCGCAAGATCGAAAGCCTGCTGGAACAGGACACCAAACTGTCGCATGAGGTCGAACTGCTGCGTCGCCTGATCAGCGAATAGCGTCGGACTTATCCCCAGGAAGCAAGAGCCCGCCTGTCCTTGCCGGACGGCGGGCTCTTGCTTGGACCCTTTCATGGCTGAATTGACGCGTTTGATGGCGGAAATTCGGTCCAGTCGGTTAAGCGCGTCGCGCAGCGCGATGCGGTGCATCGAGCAAGCGGTGCAACAACGCCGATGCGCCGATTTTCCGCCACCCTGGCAAGGACTTGTCGTTTTGAACGACCGAGGCGAATGGGCCGGGCGATTTTGTTCTCCGGCGTCGTTGGCTCGCGCTTGTGGTGGGGTGACACCACGGCGCACAACCTGCCTGGCCAGTGCCCAAAATCGCCAGGTCAAATGCTTCAATCCAGCCATGAAAGGGTCTAAGGTCTCATAAATCGGTCATTTAGCTTGTCCCGGCAGCCATGTCCCGGTAAGTCCGATGAACGCGAGTCGTGCACGGCACAACCATTTGTCGGGCGAGGCCGTTCGCCAACGTCGATCGGGACTTGGAAATAGGAATTGGTGTAAAGATCCATGCGTGTGACAATCGAGCGCTCGAACCTTCTGAAGTCTTTGAACCATGTTCATCGGGTCGTCGAACGGCGCAACACGATACCCATTCTGTCGAATGTTTTGCTTAAGGCCGATGGTGCCGCGCTCGACCTGAAGGCCACGGATCTGGATCTGGAAGTCACTGAGGCGACGGCCGCCAATGTCGAGCAGGCCGGCTCGACCACCGTCCCCGCCCACCTGCTCTACGATATCGTCCGCAAACTGCCGGAGGGCGCGGAGATCCTGCTGGCCGTCGATTCCGAGGGCAACGCGATGACGGTCGCCTCCGGACGCTCGAAATTCTCGCTACAATGTCTGCCGGAAACCGACTTTCCCGATCTCACTGCCGGCGATTTCAGCCACACGTTCCGGCTTCCGTCCACCGATCTGAAGATGCTCATCGACCGCACGCAGTTCGCGATTTCGACCGAGGAGACGCGCTACTATCTCAACGGCATTTTCATGCATACGATCGAAGAAGCCGGCGCGCTCAAGCTCAGGGCGGTGGCGACCGACGGCCATCGCCTCGCGCGGGCCGATGTCGAGGCTCCGTCCGGTTCCGAGGGCATGCCGGGCCTGATCGTGCCGCGCAAAACGGTGGGCGAGTTGCAGAAACTCGTCGACGACCCCGATGTCGCTGTCACCGTGGAACTGTCGGAAGCCAAGATCCGCTTCACCATCGGTGCGGTGCTTTTGACCTCCAAGCTGATCGACGGCACGTTTCCCGACTATCAGCGCGTCATCCCGACCGGCAACGACAAGGAACTGAAGATCGAATGCGCGCCCTTCGCCGCCGCGGTTGACCGTGTCTCCACCATCTCGTCGGAACGGGGCCGGGCGGTCAAGCTGAGCCTATCGGAAAGCCTTTTGACACTGACCGTCAACAATCCCGATTCCGGCAGCGCCACCGAGGAGTTGGCCGTCGGCTATGACAGCGACTCGCTCGAAATCGGCTTCAACGCGCGCTATCTGCTCGACATCACCGGTCAGCTCAGCGGCACCGAAGCGGTGTTCATGCTGGCCGATCCCGGCTCGCCCACCGTCGTTCGCGACAGCGCCGAGCACGGTGCGCTCTATGTCCTGATGCCGATGCGCGTCTGACGGATCGCGACGTGAGCCGTGGGCACGGACGACACTGTTTATCTGACGCGCCTCAAACTGACGGATTTCAGAAATTATGCGCAACTGGCGTTGGATCTTGACCGGCGTCATGTGGTGCTGACCGGCGAGAACGGCGCTGGCAAGACCAATCTGCTGGAAGCGGTGTCGCTGTTGTCGCCCGGCCGTGGCCTGCGCCGCGCCGCCTATAGCGATGTCGTGCGGGTCGGCGGGGATTGCGGTTTCACCGTCTTCGCCGCCCTGGAGGGCATGGCCGGACCGGTCGAGATCGGCACTGCCGCCGCGGCGGAGACCGCGGGCCGCAAACTGAGGATCAACGGCGCCAACGCGCGCTCGGCCGACGCGCTGCTGGATCACCTGCGCCTGGTTTGGTTGACCCCGTCGATGGACGGCCTGTTTTCAGGTCCCGCCGGCGATCGCCGCCGGTTTCTCGACCGCCAGGTGCTGGCGATCGACCCAGGCCATGGGAAACGCGTGCTCGACTATGAGCGCGCTATGCGCAGCCGCAACCGCCTGCTTGGCGAAGGCCGCATGGATCCGGCCTGGCTCGACGGCATCGAGTTGCAGATGGCTGCGCTTGGGACGGCAATGGCGCTCGCCCGTCGCGAATTGGTGGCGATGCTCGCGCGCCAGATCGAAGACGGTCAGGAGGAGGGACCCTTTCCCAGGGCCGATATCGCACTGGAGGACGGGATTGCGGCCGCGCTGTCGGCGGCCGAGCTGGAAGAGGGCCTGGCCCGCAGCCTGCGCGAGTCGCGACACCGCGACGCGGCCGCCGGACGCACGCTCTTGGGGCCGCATCGCGCCGATCTGCTGATCCGCCACGCCGCGAAGGACATCGAGGCGGCGCGCTGTTCGACCGGTGAGCAGAAGGCCTTGCTGATCGGCCTCGTGCTGGCCCACGCGCGGCTGACACGGAGCATCTGCGGCGCCGCGCCGGTGATGCTGCTCGACGAGATCGCCGCCCATCTCGACTCCGGCCGACGCGCCGCCCTGTTCGATCTTGTCGACGGTCTTGGCGGACAGGCCTTCATGACCGGCACCGATGCCGTCATGTTCGCCGCGCTCGGCTCCCGCGCCCTGCATTTCAGCGTCGCTGCCGGCCGCGTCGAACCCGCCTGATTTTCTTTTTTCCGGAATCGCCCTAAAACGCTCGCATGAGTGCGACGCTGACATCCGAAGAACTGGAGCGCTATGCCCGCCATATCGTACTGCCGGAAATCGGCGGCGCCGGCCAGCAGAAGCTGAAGCAGGCCCGGGTGCTGGTGGTCGGTGCGGGCGGCCTCGGCGCGCCGGTACTGCAATATCTGGCGGCGGCCGGCGTCGGCACGCTCGGCATTGTCGATGACGACGCCGTGTCGCTGTCCAATCTGCAGCGCCAGGTCATCCATGCCACGGGCGCCGTCGGTCGCGGCAAGACGGACAGCGCACGCGCGGCGATCGCCGGCATCAACCCGCATGTCGTGGTCGAAACGCACGCCAGCAGGCTCGACGCGGACAGCGCGACGCGGCTGATCGAAGCCTATGATGTGGTCGTCGACGGTTCGGACAATTTTGCCACGCGCTATCTGGTCGCCGACCGCTGTGCCGCCCTGAAAAAGCCGCTGGTGACGGCCGCAGTCGGCCGTTTCGACGGCTCCTTGACGGTGCTGAAGCCGTTCGAGAGCCGCGCCGACGGCAGGCCCAATCCATCCTATCGCGATCTCTTTCCCGCACCGCCTCCGGACGGCACCGTGCCGAGTTGCGCCGAGGCCGGTATTGTCGGCGCTCTGACCGGCGTTCTCGGCACGCTGCAGGCGATGGAGGTGATCAAGCTGATCACCGCCATCGGCGAGCCGCTGGTCGGCCGGCTCCTGCTTTACGACGCGCTTGCGGCGCGGTTCGAAACGATCCGCTATTGACGGCTTGCCATGCCGGGTCGCGGCTGTTAACAGCATGCCGTCCGCGCCGGATGGTCCGTCCGGCCGTAATCGGAGCCTTGATGTCAGAGAATGTAGGATAGCATTCCTGTCTCCCGCCTGAGGAGACAGTGTGGGCGGCCATGATGGCCACGCGCACGCGCGTGCCTGTGCCCGGCCGCCGGATCTGACGTCAACTTCGAGACAATCCCATGAACATTTCAAAACGCGAACAGCGCGTGCTGCACGTGCTCGCCCGCGGTGGGCGGATTCAGCACGAGCGTTATGGCCGCAAGATCGTCGAGATCATGTGCGTGACCCGGGACGGGTTCATCCTGTCCGATTGCACCATGGACGTATTCCTGCGTCTTCGCCGCCGCCGGTTGATCGAATCACGCAATGGCGGCCCGTATCACATCAGCCAGAGAGGCCGGCAGTCCGTGCGGTCGCAGGCCGACAATCGCTGAGAAAGGAGATGATGACCATGCAAAGGAAAGAGACGACGGTTCGTCCCGCGGCGCTGGACGACAGGCCTGAGCTGATGGCTCTTGCCGGGGAAACCGGCATGTTCAGCCGCGACGAGCTTGACGCGTTCGCCGGCCTTCTGTCCGAAGGGCTGGAAGGCGCGCTGGGTGGCGACCACCGATGGATCGTCGATGATGATGACGGTGTGAGGGCCGCCGCCTATTACGCGCCGGAGCCGATGGCGAACGGGGTATGGAACCTCTATTTTCTCGGCGTGCGGGCGGTGGACCGGAGACAAGGCCGTGCCGGCGCGCTGCTGCGCCATGTGGAAGCGGTGCTCCGGCGACGCGGCGCCCGTCTTCTGATCATCGAAACGTCGAGCCTCAATGCCTTCGAGCCCGCGCGCCGGCTATACCGCAAGCACGGCTATGGCGAGGAGGCGCGCATTCGGGACTTCTACCGGGATGGCGACGACAAGGTGGTTTTTCGCAAGGCGCTTGGCGGGCCGACGTCGCGATCGACATTTTGACTTGCATCAAGGCCCATTGATGCGGCATGCGTACCGTTCCAGTATCCAGGCCGGCAGCGCAGCCGCACATCTGAATGAGAGGATTGACAACCCACATGTCCCACGTTCCCCATGAACTGGCCGAAGAATTTCCGGATCAGGTCGAAAAACTCCATGCGCTGAAGATGAACAATGCGCATTTCGCCAAGCTTGCCGAGGAGTATCACACGCTGAACCGTGAGATTCACCGCATCGAGACCGACCTGGAACCGGCGTCCGACATGCGTTCGACCGAACTGCGCAAGAAACGCATGGTTCTCAAGGACGAAATCAGCGCCATGCTCGCCGGCGCTTGATACACCTTACTGGGTGACTGCGCTCACAGGTGTCACGCCTCTACCAGATGGGCGCGCGCGGTCTCGTAGACGGCTTCGAAAACGGCGGTGCGAAGACGTTCGCGACGGCAGGCGAAGTGCACATCCACCTTCAACGATTCCTCCTGGAAGTCGAGATAGTGATCGGCGAGCTGATCGGCGAGACCGGTGTATCCCATAATACCGATGCCGACTCCGCGGCGCACCAGATCCCGCAACACCTCGTTTGAATCGACGGTTTGAACGACCGAAACCGTGACGCCGTGAAAATCAAGGCTGTCGTCGAAATGGCGCCGCGACTGTCCGGCCGGCGAGGCGATCACGATACGGGCATCCTGCAATTCGCGGATCGAGATGGTGCTACGCTGGCGCCAGGGGTGATCCGGCGGCACGAGCGCGATGATCTTGCCTTGCGCCACCTTAAAAAAACGAATCTCCGCGGGCGGGTCGGTCAGGGTGAGCAATCCGAAATCGCAATCGCGTCGCAACACGGCATCGAGCACTTGCGTCGACGGCATGATATCGAGTTCGAACCGGAGCTTCGGAAAGCTTCGATAGGCAACCGCCAGGAACTCTGAGATCTTGTTGTAGGTGACAGAGCTGATGCGCACTGTGCGTGTGTTTTGCAGCCTCAGAAAATCCTCGACATCCCGCAAGCCGTCGAAAATCGGTCGACACAGTTCGAGCAGCTTATAGCCCTCCTGAGTAAGGCGCACCGTTCGGGTCGACCGTTCGAAAAGCAGCACGCCATAGCCGGTCTCAAGCGCCATCACCTGCCGGGTCAGTGTCGGTTGCGACACCCCCAGAGCCCGTGCGGCACGGGAGAAGCTGCCCGCCCGGGCGACATGCCAGAATGATCTCAAATGGATGACATTAATAGACACGATACATCAATAAAGGAATCATCGGCATTGGTCACGATCATTCCGTTGCGTTATGGTCTTCGTGTTCAAACCGGCCAGGCAGGAGAACAAGCGCCGGGATCAGGTGTGCCCGCGGGCGCACCACGCCAAGACTTTCATGCATTGTGAGCATCGATGCGCCCGCCCAGCGGCCGCGCGATGACGGCTTCGTGCATATGGCTTCCTCCCTGGAGGCCGCTCCACAGAAAGCGGCGAGACGCCGCGAAAGGACAAGTCCATGTTTTTCAGCAGATTGCTCTCCGGCCTGTGCGCTCTGGCCACCATCGGCCTTGCGGTCCCGCAAGCCTTTGCAAAAACCGAAATAACCTGGTGGCACGCCATGGGCGGTGCGCTGGGCGAGACCGTCAACGAAATTGCCGAGCGGTTCAACGCCGCGCAGGATGATTACGCCATAACGCCGATCTACAAGGGCAATTACGAAGAAACCCTGACGGTGACGATCGCGGCCTTCCGGGCCAGCGATCATCCGACCATTGTGCAGGTTTATGAAATCGGTGCCGCCACCCTGATTGGATCCGAAGGTGTCCTGATGCCGGTCGAAGATCTTTTGAGGGACCATGGTTGGACCTTCGAGAGCGACGATTTCATTCCCGGTGCGCGCTATTTTTACGCCGACGAAAGCGGCAAGATGATCGGCATGCCGTTCAATTCATCGACGCCGATTTTCTACTATAACGAGCAGGCCCTGCAGACGGCCGGCGTCACCCCGCCAAAGACCTGGGAGGAGTTCGCCAACGTCACGGCGCCGGCGCTGAAGGAGGCCGGTTTCATCGCCCTGTCCCAATCCAGTCTGCCGTGGATCTTCGCGGAAAACTTCCACAGTCGCCACAATCTGCCGTTCGCGACGCAAAACAACGGCTATGGTCCGCACACACCCCGGCTCATGGTCAACAACGCGGCCGTCAAGCAGCATTTTTCCGAGGTGAAAAGGTGGCTCGATGAGGGCTATTTCGGCTATTACGGCGCCGGTTATCTGGACAATCAAAGGCCTTTCGAAAATGGCGATGTCGCGATGTGGATCGGCTCCTCCGGCTCCATTGCAACACTACGCCAGACGATGACGATGCCCTGGTCGGCGACCTTTCTGCCGTACTGGGAATCCTTAAATCCCAATCCAAAAAACACTTTTATCGGCGGCGCGGCCCTGTGGGTTCTGTCTGGCAAGACCGCGGCGGAATACGAGGCGGCCGCGGCATTTCTGGCTTTTCAAAAGAGCCCCGAGATACAAGCCTATTGGCACCAGGCGACCGGTTATGTCCCGATTACGACCGCTGCCTATGAATTGACCAGGGCGCAGGGCTATTACGAAGAAAATCCGCCCGCTGAGATTCCCATCAAGCAGCTTTCATTGCCCGGCGGAGACTGGTCGAAAGGCTACCGCCTCGGTTTCTATCTGCAGATCCGCGACGTTATGAGCCGTGAGTTCGGCCGTTACGTCTCCGGAGAAACCTCTCTTGATGCGGCATTCGAGACGATTGAGGTCGAGGGAAACCGGCTGCTGGAGCGCTTTGCGAAAACCCAGGAATAGAAGCGGCGGCTCGGCCGTATTGCCGCCGGTTCCACGCGGCTCCGGAGCGTTTCCGGGGTCGCTGCAAGGTGCCGCCTCCTGACTTAGCGCGGCTGTGGCGGTCATTGAGACCCATAGTGATGTGATGATCGAAACCTGTATGACACTGTGGCACTTTGCCAATCATGAGCGCTGGTATGATGAGGGGCTAGCGGCCTCGATGCGTGCCATGGCAAAGGCCGGTTTCACCCATGTGAACTGGAATGTCGACGCCGGATCGTCCTATGTCTACGCGTCCGCCGAGATCGACTATTTCGCCGCGATGCTGTCGGATGCCGGTCTGCGCGGCTGGTCCGTGCATGGATCGAACGGCCGAAACAACCTGACCGAGATCGCGGCACGCGGTGCCGAAGGCCATTTCATCGAAGGTCGAAAGGACTATTTGTCGCCGCATGAGTGGCAACGGCAGGCCGGCCTGCATCTGATCCGCAACCGCATCGAATTGGCGGCGGCGATCGGGGCGCGGTCGGTGGTCATGCATGTGGAGTTTCCCGACGCAGTCTATCGGGATCGCGACACCGGCGAGGCGGCGTTCCAGATCCTGCATCGATCGTTGGACGATCTCAAGGATGACTGCGCAAAGCATGGCGTGCGCCTGGCGATTGAGAACATACCGTCTCTATCCATCGACGACATGTCCACACTTCTCGATCGCGTGTTTGCTCGCCACGACGGCAGTTTCGTCGGACTGTGTTTCGATTCCGGCCATGCCCAGATTGTCGAGCCCGGTGGCCTCACTCTCTTGCACACGTTCGGCGAGAGGCTCGTCGCCACCCATCTCCACGACAATGATGGCCGGAACGATCAGCATTTGCTTCCGGGCGACGGCTGCATCCCCTTCGAACGTGTGCTCGCGGCCATCGCCGACACGCCCTACACGCTGCCGCTTACCTTCGAGACCCCGTATCGGCTTTACGGAACGGGATACTTCCTTCCCGAAGAGGTGTTCTATCGCCGCGCCTATTCCGTGATCTGCGAAGCCGAACATACGGTTCGCGCCCGGCGGCACCGTGTCCGTCCGGCTGATCACAGGATACTCTAGGTCTGACCTGGCAGCACCCGGTCCGGTGGACGATGACCGTCGAAAAGGGCGCGGATATTGATGATTACTTTCTCGCCCATGTCGATGCGGCTTTCGATCGTCGCCGAGCTCATATGCGGCAGGATGACGACCTTGCCGGCATTGGCGAGCTTGACGAGTTTCGGATTGACCGCGGGCTCGTGTTCGAACACGTCGAGCCCGGCGCCGGCCAATTTCCCCTCCTGCAGGTTCTTGACCAGCGCGGCCTCGTCGATGATGCCGCCGCGCGCGGTGTTGACGATATAAGCCTCCGGGCGCAGCAGCGACAGGCGGCGCGCTGACAAAAGGTGGAACGTCGCCGGCGTCGAGGGGCAGTTGACCGAGACTATATCGACCCGCGCCAGCATCTGATCGAGGCTGTCCCAATAGGTCGCCTCCAGCCCCTCTTCCGTATTGGTGTCCACCCGCTTGCGGTTGTGATAGTGGATCGACAGGCCGAAGGCCCGGGCGCGCCGTGCGACCGCCGTGCCGATCCGTCCCATGCCGACGATTCCCAGCCGCTTGCCCCAGATACGATGGCCGAGCATCCAGGTCGGCGACCAGCCGCTCCACACGCCGTCGTCTGTCAGGACGCGCGCGCCCTCGGTGAGCCGCCTCGGCACGGCCAGAATCAGCGCCATCGTCATGTCGGCCGTGTCTTCGGTCAGCACATTGGGGGTGTTGGTGACCGCGATCCCCCGCGCGGCGGCCGCGTCGACATCGATATTGTCCGTGCCGTTGCCGAAATTGGCGATCAGTTTGAGGTCGTCGCCGGCCTGTTCGATCATCGCCGCGTCGATCGTGTCGGTGACGGTCGGCACCAGCACGTCGACGGTCTTCATCGCCGCCACCAATTCGGGTTGGGTGCGCGGTGTGTCTTCGATATTCAGTTCCGCGTCAAACAGCTCGCGCATGCGCGTTTCGACGGTTTCGGGCAGCTTCCGCGTGATATAGACCGTCGGTTTCTTCTTGTGCGGCATGTCCTTAATCGGCCTCTTGTTGAGAGCGCGTTAACCAAGATGTGCGAGTCTGCGGCCACGGATCAGCCCAAGGCACATGGCTTGGTTCTACCAGACGAATGCACGATAACAAAGAAAACTCATTGTTCGCGCGGCCGAGAGCATGGATCGCCACGGTGGGGTCCGGTCGGCTGCCGCCGTGCGTCTGACAACAGGATGGAGACAAGATTGAGAGCCGGACCCGTCACCAGGACAGCATTGATCGGATTGTGTCTCCTCATGGCCGCGCTTTGGCACCTTCCCGGGTCGGTCCCGGCGCTTGCCCAGACGACAACGGGCGCAAGCGGCCTGCCATTGCCGCGCTTCGTCAGCCTGAAAGCCCGGCGTGTCAATCTGCGCATCGGCCCAAGCCGAGACTATGCGGTCGATTGGCTCTATACCCGTTCCGGGATTCCGATGGAGATCATTCAGGAATACGACCATTGGCGCCGGGTGCGCGACCCGGACGGCACGGAAGGCTGGATCCACCGGTCGCTGTTGACCAGCGAGCGCACGGCGTCGGTGGCGCCGTGGCAGCGCGGCAGCGACGGCGTCTATGTACATATGCGGGGTCGGCCCCAGAAGAACAGCACGCTGGTCGCCAAGCTGGAACCGGGCGTCATCGTCAAGGTGCGGGAATGCAACGGCAAATGGTGTCAGGCTGAGATCCAAGGGGTCAGGGGATGGCTGCCGCAGGACGAGATCTGGGGTGCCTATCCGGGCGAGGCTTTCAAATAGACGCTGATCCTCGCGGCGCATCGACATAAATCGGTTGAGCAGCCGCCGCGAGCCGCCGTCGGCTTTCGACAATCGTCACATATCCGGTATAGTTTGCCGGCACTGTCAGTGATGCCGCAGCGCCCTGTCGTGGCGGCGAGGACGGAGAGGAACCGTGTTGCGTCTTTCGATTGCCGGCGTTTTTCTTTCTTTTGTCGCGCTGAGCCCGCCGGCCTTGGCCACCGTCGACGACTGCATCGCCTGCCGGCATTTCGAGATCATGAAAATCGAGGGCGGGTCGCGGGTCTTCGCCGATATCCTGGCGCGGCTGCGGGAACGGCCGATCACATCGATTACGCTCAAGAGTGGGGCGTTCTGCGCCGACGGGCCCGGCGCGTCCGTCGCCGCCGACCTGACGGACGCCGCCGAGCGACAGGCTGCGCGCGCCGACGAAGTCGTGCGCAAGACGCGGTCGTGCCCGGCCTCCTGCGCGCCGCAACTGGATGACGCCGACTATTGCGCCTATGGCGACCGGCTGGTCACCGACAAATACCGCCTGGGCGTTGTTGCGCTGCGGCTGTCAGATCTGGCGCGGATCTACCAGCGTGCGGACCGGGATCAAAAAAGGCCCATCGACATCCTGTCCGCCGACACCACGCTGCATGGCGGTGACGCCTTGACCGTGCTCAGGGACGCGCTGCAGGCGCTGGCCGCCGGGGATCCGGGAACCGTTCCCGACCTGCGCTGGCAGGCAAGCTCCACCGAGGTGACCGGGCTGTTCGATTCGGTGTCCCTGCTGGCCGATTTCTCGCTGGCCGACGGCGACATCGCTGGGATCGAAACAGCGCTTGAGGCCGCCACTGCCGAGATCAACTCGGTGCGCGCCGACCTGGTCGGCACGCTGAGCCGCGACGAGCCGGTGCAGACGGCCGAACAACTGGCATTGGAGGAGCGCATTCTCACCGGGGCGTCGCATCTCGCCTGGGTGATCGCCAGCCTCGAATTATCGGCCGGCACCACCGGGTCGGACGATGCCGGCGCCACCGCTCTGCGCGAGACGGTGGGCTGTCTGAACCACCTGTCGCTGAGCGCGCTCAACGGGTCGGAGGCGCCGGGCCTTGCCCTCGATCTGCTCGGCGCATGCCGGTCGTTCGAGGCGTGTCCGCGCGAGGGGCCGGTTCGATTGCCGGCCAACGTGTCGCCGCTCCGGGCTTTTCTTGAGACCCAGGACGAGGCGGAAAGGCGGACGGCTGCCATGCTGGACGCCCTGTGTCAGCCGAAATGATCATGACCGCCGGCCTTGCCCTGATCCGGCTGAAGTTCCGTGGCGCATGATCACGGCCATGGCGCGGACCGCGCCCGTGCGTTCTGGACACTATCCTTCACCGGCGATGAGCTTCGCACGCAGCGCGTAGAGCGCTTCCAGCGCTTCGCGCGGCGTCATGTCGTCGGGATTGAGATCGTTCAGCGCCGCTTCGATTTCCGATGGCCCGGCCGGTCCGGACGGGTCGTGCTGGATCTCGGCGGTAAACAGCGGCAGATCGTCGATCAGCTGATGGGCCGGGCTTTTGCGCTCGCCGGCCTCCAATTGGCTGAGCACATCGCGGGCGCGCGCCACCACTGAATCCGGCAGGCCGGCCAGTCGCGCCACCTGTATGCCGTAGGACCGGTCGGCGGCACCCGGCCCGACCTCGTGCAGGAAGATCACGTCGCTTTCCCACTCCTTGACCCGCATGGTCGCGTTGGCCAGGCGGGCGAGCTTTTCCGACAACACGGTCAGTTCGTGGAAATGGGTGGCGAACAGGCCGCGGCAACGATTGACCTCATGCAGATGCTCGACCGCCGCCCAGGCGATCGACAGGCCGTCAAATGTGGCCGTTCCCCGGCCGATCTCGTCGAGGATCACCAAGGAGCGGGGACCGGCCTGGTTGAGAATGGCAGCGGTCTCGACCATTTCCACCATGAAGGTCGACCGCCCGCGCGCCAGATCGTCCGAGGCGCCGACACGCGAGAACAGACGATCGACCACGCCGATTTCGGCACTGCCGGCCGGCACGAAGGAGCCCATCTGCGCCATGATCGCGATCAGCGCGTTCTGCCGCAGGAACGTGGATTTGCCGCCCATATTGGGGCCGGCCAGCAGCCAGATCGCGCCGCCATCCTGACCGGTGGCGGGCGATAGGTCGCAGTCATTGGCAACGAACGGGCCTTCGGCCTGACGCCTCAGCGCCTGTTCGACGACCGGGTGTCGGCCGGCGACGATGCGAAAGGCGGTGGAATTGTCGACCGTCGGGCGGCAATAACCCTGTTCCTCGGCAAGCCCGGCCAGCGCCGCCGAGACGTCGATGACCGCCATCGCATGGGCCGCGCGGCTGATCGCATCGGCTGCCGCCGTCACGGCCGCGGTCAGACGGTTATAGATGTCGAACTCGATCGCCAGGGCCCGGTCGGCGGCGTTGGCGATCCGGCTTTCGAGGTCCGCCAGTTCCGTCGTGGTGAAGCGCATCGCATTGGCCATGGTCTGGCGATGGATGAATCGCGCCTTGGCGGCATCGCCTTGCGTCAGTGCCGCTGCGTTGCCGGCGGTCACTTCGATGAAATAGCCCAGCACATTGTTGTGCCGGATCTTCAGTGATTTGACCCGTGTCTCCTCGGCATATGTCCGTTGCAGACCGGCGATCACCTGGCGCGACTCGTCCCGCAGAGCGCGCATCTCATCGAGCTCCGCATCGTGACCGGCGCGCACGAAGCCGCCGTCGCGGCGCAGCAGCGGCAATTCCTCGGCAAGGGCTGCATTCAGCATCGCGGCGAGGTCGTCGGGCAGCCGCGCGAGGTCGGCCGCCGCGGCCGCGATCTCTTCGGGCATCGTGTGTTTGCCGAGGAGCGCCGTCAGCGCATCCGCGGCCGCGATGCCCTGGCGGATCGCGCCGAGATCGCGCGGACCGCCGCGGTTGAGCGCCAGCCGCGACAGCGCGCGCGGCATGTCGGGCGCGGCACGCAGCGCCTCGCGCACGCCGTCGCGCAAGGCCGCTTCGGCAAGAAACCACGAGACGGAATCGAGCCGCCGGTGGATGCCTCCCGGATCGGTCAGCGGTGACATCAGCCTTTCGCTGAGCAGCCGCCCGCCGCCGCCCGTCACGGTGCGGTCGATGGTCTTCAGCAGGCCGCCGCGGCGGTCGCCCGACAGAGTCTTCATCAGTTCCAGATTGCCCCGTGTCGCTGGATCGATGAACAGCGTCGCGCCGGTGCTCTCGCGCTCCGGCCGGCCGAGCGGCGGCCGTTCGGACAGCTGGGTCTTTTCGACATAGGCGATGGCCGCTGCCGCGGCGGCGAGCTCGGGCCGCGAAAAACTGCCGAAACCGTCGAGCGTCGACACGCCATAGAAGCGCGCGATGCGTCCCTCGGCGCTGCCGCTATCGAACAGCACGGCCGGCTGTGGCGTCACCACCGGTCCGAGATTGTCGAAGTCGCTGCGCAGGCTCTCGTCGTGGAACACGTTGTCGGCGACGATCAGCTCCTTCGGATCGATCCGCATCACATCGGCCGTCAGGCGCGCCGGTGTCGTCTCCGCCAGGCGGAAGCTGCCGGTCGAGATATCGGCCCAGGCAAGCGCCATCCCGCCGCCGCCGGCGCCCTTCACGCGGGCGAGCGCCATCAGATAGTTCGACTGCGCCGGCGACAGCAGCTTGTCCTCGGTCAGCGTGCCCGGCGTGACCAGACGCACGACATCGCGCCGCACGACCGACTTCGAGCCGCGTTTCTTGGCTTCCGCCGGATCCTCGGTTTGTTCGCACACGGCGACCCGGTAGCCTTTGGCGATCAGTTTTTGCAGATAGTCGTCGGCCGCGTGCACCGGCACGCCGCACATCGGCACGTCCTCGCCGCGGTGCTGGCCGCGTTTGGTCAGCGTGATGCCGAGCGCCTGCGACGCCTCCACCGCGTCGTCGAAGAACAGCTCGTAGAAGTCGCCCATACGGTAGAACAGCAATGCATCCGGATGGGCCGCCTTGATGCGCATGAACTGTTCCATCATCGGCGTCGCTGCGGCGCGGCTTTGTGCGGAAGCAAGCTCGGCACTCTTCAGCATTCTCATAAGGCCCTGAAAATTCCCGACTTTCGATTTATCCGGTTGGCACTTTCAAACATATCGTTAAGCTGCATGTCTGCAGATGAACTTGATGCGCGCTTGCAGGCACCCTACCGGTGCCCAGGCCGCAAAAACAACAGGCGGCGGTCTGCTTTCGGCGCTCACCCACAACAGGTTAGAAGATATGTCCCCAACCGACAAAGCCAGCCAGCCCATGTCCACCGTGACGGAACAGGAGGCGCTCGATTTCCATGCGGGCGGCAAGCCGGGAAAGCTCGAAATCAATCCGACGAAGCCGATGGCCACCCAGCGCGACCTGTCGCTGGCCTATTCGCCCGGCGTCGCGGTGCCGGTCAACGCCATCGCCGCCGATCCGTCGCGCGCTTTCGACTATACCGCGCGCGGCAATATCGTGGCCGTGATCTCCAACGGCACGGCGATTCTGGGGCTCGGCAATCTCGGGGCGCTGGCGTCGAAGCCGGTGATGGAGGGCAAGGCGGTGCTGTTCAAACGCTTCGCCGATGTCGACTCCATCGACCTGGAGGTGGGCACGGAGGATATCGACGCCTTTGTCGACTGCGTGCGGCTTCTCGGGCCGTCTTTCGGCGGCATCAATCTGGAGGATATCAAGGCGCCCGATTGCTTCATCATCGAACAGCGCCTGCGCGAGGTCATGGACATTCCGGTGTTTCATGACGATCAGCACGGCACTGCGATCATTGCCGTCGCCGGGCTGATCAACGCGCTGCATCTGACCGGTCGCGACCTCAAGACCACCCGGCTGGTGTGCAACGGCGCCGGTGCGGCGGCGATCGCCTGTGTCGAACTGATCAAGTCGATGGGTTTTACCGGCGAGAACATCACGCTGTGTGACACCAAAGGCGTGATCCACAAGGGCCGGCGCGAGGGCATGAACCAATGGAAATCCGCGCATGCGGTGGAAACCGATGCGCGCGGCCTCGCCGATGCGGTCGACGGCGCCGACGTGTTTTTCGGCCTGTCGGTCAAGGGTGCCCTGACTGAGCCGATGGTGCGGTCGATGGCGGACAATCCGATCATTTTCGCCATGGCCAATCCCGATCCGGAAATCACGCCGGAGGAGGTGGAGGCCATTCGGGACGATGCGATCGTCGCCACCGGCCGGTCCGATTATCCCAACCAGGTCAACAATGTCCTGGGCTTTCCCTATATCTTCCGCGGCGCGCTGGACGTGCGGGCCTCGACCATCAACGACGCCATGAAGATCGCCGCCGCGGAGGCGCTTGCAGAGCTGGCGCGCGAGGACGTGCCGGACGAGGTGACCGCGGCCTATGGCGGCAACCGGCCGCGCTTCGGGGCGAAATACATCATTCCCGTTCCTTTCGACACGCGGTTGCTGACCGAGGTGCCGAAGGCGGTCGCCAAGGCGGCGATGGACTCCGGCGTGGCGCGGCGTCCGATCGTTGATCTGGAGGCCTATGGACGGGAATTGTCGGCGCGCCGCGATCCGATCGCCTCGACCCTGCAGCGCATCTATCAGCGGGTGCGGCGGCAGCCCAAGCGCGTGGTCTTTGCCGAGGGCGAAGAGCCGCAGGTCATGCGTGCCGCGCTGTCCTTCGTCAATCAGCGTCTCGGCACCGCCATTCTGCTCGGCCGTTCGGACCAGATGGAGGAAACCGCCAGCCAGGCCGGCATCGATCTCGACAAGCCGGGCATCGAGCTTACCAATGCGCGCCTGTCGGACCGCCGTGACGCTTATGTCGAATATCTCTATGCGCGGCTGCAGCGCAGCGGCTATCTGCATCGCGACTGTCTGCGGCTGATCAACACGGACCGCAATCATTTCGCCGCCTGCATGGTGGCGCTCGGCGACGCGGACTCCATGGTCACGGGTATCACGCGAAACTACTCTACCGCGCTTGATGACGTTCGCCGCTGCGTCGACGTCAAGCCCGGTCACCGCGTGATCGGCGCGTCCCTGGTTCTGTGCCGTGGCCGCACCGTGCTGGTCGCCGACACCGCGGTCATCGACATGCCGACCTCGCAGGAACTGGCCGACATCGCCGAGGAGGCGGCGGGGCTCGCCCGCCGCATGGGCTATGAGCCGAAGGTCGCCATGCTCGCCTATTCGACCTTCGGGCACCCGCCCGGCGAGCGCGCGGAGAAGGTGCGCGAGGCGGTCACCATCCTCGACCGGCGGCGCGTCGATTTCGAATATGACGGCGAGATGGCCGCCGACGTCGCGCTGAACCCTGAGATCATGGCGCAATATCCGTTCTGCCGCCTGTCGGGGCCGGCCAATGTCCTGGTCATGCCGGCCTTCCATTCGGCCTCCATCTCGACCAAGATGCTGCAGGAGCTCGGCGGCTCGACGGTGATCGGCCCGCTGCTTGTCGGTCTCGACAAATCCATCCAGATCACCTCCATGAGCGCCCGGGATTCCGACATCGTCAACATGGCCGCCATCGCCGCCTACAATGTCGGCAGTTGATTGGCCATTGCCGCGTCGAGCTGTTGCGCCAGCGTCGGGCTGACCGGGGTCATCGGCAGCCGCAACTCCGGACTGGCAAGCAGTCCGGCGCGCCATAGCCAGTGCTTGACCGCCGCCGGGCTGGGCTCAGCGAACAGCAGGCGGGTGAGATCCGCGAGGGCGCGCCACCGCGCGAGCGCACCGGCCTGATCGCCGTCGCGCAGCAGCCGGTGGACGGCTGCGAATTGCGCAGTCTCGACATGCGCCGACGCCAGGATCGCACCATCCGCCCCATGCGTCAGCGCCTGGTAGTACGAGGCGTCCTCGCCGGTCATGACCGCGAAGTCTGACGGCTTGCGGCGCAGCAGGTCGAAGCTTTGCCAGAGGTCCTGGCAGCAATCCTTCAGTCCGACGATAGTGTCCAGCCCGGCGAGGGCCAGCAACGTTTCATTGCCGAGGTTGACGCCGGTGCGATAGGGGATGTTGTAGAGGATGAGCGGGCGGTCGGTGGCAGCCGCTATTGCGGTGAAATGACGTCGCAGCCCCTCCTGCGACGGCCTGGAGTAATAGGGGCACGAGATCAGATAGCCGTCGACCGGCCATGCCTCGGTCCGTTCGATTTCGCCCGTCAGCTTCACGGTGTCGCTGCCGGCCAGGCCGAGAAAGAGCGGTATTCGGCCGCCGACCGTGCCGGCGGCGACGTGCACGAGTTCCGCGGTCTCGGCGTCGCTAAGTGTCAGGCCCTCGCCGGTGGTCGCGGCAACGATCAGGCCGTCCACCGACTGGCCGGCGTAATGGGTGATCAACCTTGCTACCGAAGCCGTGTCGAGCCGGCCGTTGTCGAAGGGCGTGACGAGCGGAAGCCAGAGGCCGTGGATCGAGGGGGATGGCGCTTGCATGGATGGGTGCTCCTTGTCGATGGCCGACGGAGCGCCGCACATGCAAAACCCCGTCCAAATGGCCGGGGTTGGGTCGCAGTTCAGCTCTTTTCAAACGATGCCGTCACGGCGCGCACGACCATTCCCGGAAGAGGAAGGGTTTACGTTTCAGCGCGTTGGCGGTCCGTGGCATCATGGTGTCACCGTGAACAGAACAGTCGGCGCTGTCAACCCGATGCTCTGGGGCATGCACGCATGAACGGGAGAGTACGATGACAGCTTTCGGAAGTGCCTGTCGTGTACGGGGCATGACTATGGTTCGATACGATCAGGAATTGGGGTCGACATCGGCTCGGACTCGAACGAACGCTGCGGTACGATTGCGAGTGCTGCAAGCAGGAGACTTGCAGCAATCAGCCAACTTGCAAATATGCGCTCGGCGACGGCGAGTGAGGCGCTGGCGCAAATCCGCCGCGCGCCGTTGGCCAAGGCAATCGATGCGATGATGACCGCCAAGCCGCCTAGACCGCCCGCCGATGAAAACCAGCCATAGTAGTAGTCGAGCGGGCTCTCCAAGATGATGAACAAGCCGAGACCAAGACCGCAGCCGGCGGATACGAAGGGAGCGAGCCATCTGCGCAGCCGCAGCGGGAAAAGTAGCGCACCCCCCGTGATCATACCCATTGCCGTTACGAGGACAGGATACCTTAAGATGAGCTCAACCAGGGCTTCATAGGACAGGACAATGGTTTCTGCCCGGTGAAGTCCAAACCAGAGAGCCGACACGAGAACCGCAAGATTTGCGATGAGTGCGATGGGGCGGCTTTCACCGGAAAGGACGACCCCGCAGGCAATCAACGCAAAGAGAAGGCCATACCTGAAGAAAGGTAGCAAGAACCCTTTGCTGACGTAGTCCGCGACTTCTTCCGGAACCGAAAGGCGCAGACCGACGGCGATGCCGCATACGCATATGGCAGCAGCGAGGTAGACTGCGTAAAGGCCGCGTCGCGAAGGGTTCACAGGAGGAGCGGACCGGCTGCGAAGTAAAGACCCGTCGCAGCGATTGCCCCACCAAGAGACTGCGAAAGCTGTCCCTTCCAAGGTCGCCCCAGCAATAGTCCGATGCCGATGCCTGCAACATGGATAACACCGGTCGCTATGACAAAGCCGATGGAGTAGGACGCGGGATCGACGGCCCATGGCAATTCGACGCCATGGGCATAGCCGTGAAAGACCGCGAAAACGGCGATGAGCAACAGGGCAGCCCACTCCGGTGCTCTCCAGGCGAATCCGATTGCAAGCCCCAGGAAAAAGACGGACAAAGCGATGCCGAGCTCGACGTGAGGCAGCGCAAAGCCGCTCATGCCGAGAATGCCACCCGCGGCCATAATGAGGGGGAATGTGACCGGCAACGTCCAAACATTGCGCCCGCCCATCTGCGCGCCCCAAACACCGACGGCGACCATGGCGAGAAGGTGATCAAGGCCGATAATCGGATGCGTGAAGCCGCTCCGAAATCCTCCAAACGCACCACCTCCTTCCAGATGCGCGGATGCAGACGCCGGCGCGAAGAAGACAACCGCGCCGATTACCAACACGCGCCAGGATATTGCCGTACAGCGCACACGACAGCCCTCAAATACCCTCAATGATCATGATCCCTTACTCAAGGTTTGAAGATTTCACTTGCACCTTGAAACTGGTCCTCCCGCCGTATCCCGACATCAGATCGCTTCCTCCGGTTTCGCCGCCGGATCAAGGACAAGCCGCTTCCGGCCGGTGCCCTCGATCGCTGATGAGCGGGCAGCAGGCCGGACCTCAGGCCCACTGGCCAAAGCGATCACGTCATTCCGGAACGATTTCACCCGGCAGGGTGTTGATCGTCATGGTCTCGCTCGGTCGGAAGTGGACGACAGATCGGATCGACTTCCCGGCCTTGAGCAAGTCGAAGGCGGTGTTGATCTGGCCATGCGTCATGTTGTGCGTGATATAGGGATCGACACTGAAATCGCCGCGCAACCACTCGTCGACCATGCCGGGCAGTTCGCTACGGCCCAACACACCGCCAAAAGCGGTACCGCGCCAGACCCGGCCGGTGACAAGTTGGAAGGGTCGCGTCGAGATTTCCTGTCCCGCGCCGGCGACACCGATCACGGTGCATTCTCCCCAGCCCTTGTGGCACGCCTCGAGCGCTGCGCGCATCAGTTCAACGTTTCCCACTGCCTCGAAAGTGTAATCGAGGCCGCCCCCGGTCATCTCAACCAACACGTCCTGTATCGGCGCATCATGGTCTTTCGGATTGATGCATTCCGTGGCGCCCAGCGCCGAGGCCAGCGGAAACTTTGCCGTGTTAATGTCGATGCCGATGATTCGCGATGCGCCATTCATCACCGCGCCTTGGACCACGGCCATACCAACGGCGCCCAGACCAAAGACAGCGACCGTTGCGCCGGCCTCAACCTTGGCGGTGTTGCGCACGGCCCCCATGCCGGTCGGAACGGCACAGCCCATGACTGATGCCTTGGACAAGGGCGCTTCCTGAGCGATCTTGGCGACCGAAATCTCCGGTAGCACTGTGTATTCGCTGAACGTGCTGGTGCCCATATAATGCAGGATCTGCCGGCCCTTATAGGAAAAGCGGGAGGTCCCGTCGGGCATCAGCCCGGCACCCTGTGTCTTGCGGATGGTCTGGCAAAGATTGGTCTTTCCCGATTTGATGTATGGGCATTCGGGGTCTTCGGGGACGTAGAGCGGGATGACATGGTCTCCCGGCGCAACCGATGTGACGCCTTTGCCGACTTCCTCCACCACGCCACAGCCCTCATGGCCCAGAATGCACGGAAACAGACCTTCGGGATCTTCGCCCGACAATGTGAACACATCGGTATGGCAGAGGCTGGTCGTCACGATCCGGACGAGAACCTCACCTTCTTTTGGGCCTTCAAGGTCAATTTCTTCAATTTCCAGCGGTCGGTTTGGCTCCCATGCGATGGCTGCGCGTGTTTTCATGGTCAGTCTCCTATCGAGGTCTGAGGACTAATGCTGGATTTGATGAGATGGTAAATCCGGACACTCCACGGGATCAAGGACAAACACAAGCCGGGTTTCGCCGGTGCCCTCAATGGGTGGCGAGCGGTGCAGCAGGCCGGATTTCGGGCGCTCGGGCCAAAGCGTGCCGCGCAGCAGGATCGGCGCGCCGGACGGCACGGTGAAGACGCTTTGAGGCTCGGCTCCGTCGGTCGAGATGCCGTATTGCGTGCCCGTCCCTCGGTAGGTGCAGACGAGGCGTGCCGTGACGGCGTCGATGTGGAACTTCCGGCAGGCGTTTGTCGTGACGACGTCGAAGCGCAGCCGGAGATACGGCGCGCGCATCAGCCCCGCGAAGATGTCCGCCAGAGCTGCGGCGTCGTCCACGAGCCTTTCCCGTTCGCGGCAGTCCGGCGTTCCGGATGCTTCACAGACCTGAACCACCGTATCACGCACGTCTTCAGGGCGCAGGATCACGCGGGCGTTGGGCAACCGCTCGGGCTCAAGCGCATCGATCCAGGATTTAAAGCCCGGCAATGGGTGGCGCCGCCAGATCGCGGCGGCACAGTCCGGGCGGTGGATCGCAGACAGTGCCTCGGGTGCGTCGACCATACCCACACCGATCGCGGCATCCTTCACGACTTCTCGAACAAGTGTCATGCGGCTGCTTCTGCGCGCCGCCAGACCGGGAACGGATCGGGCAGGTCGGGGAGCGCGTCAGGTCCCGGTGCGAGATCCTCGGGCAGAAGGCAGGCGTCGAGCCGCGCCTGCAGCGCGGGCCAGTCGATGCCGGCACCGATGAAGACAATCTCCTGCCTGCGGTCACCCCAGGGTTCCTGCCAATTGGCGGCCATATAGGCGCGCGCACTGTCATGGTCCGGCCAGCGCTCTTTCGGAACCGACGCCCACCAGGTGCCGAGCGGTTTGACCGAGGACAGCGCGCCCGCGAGTGAGAACTCGGCCACCCAGTCGGGCCGGGTGGCGATCCAAAAGTGCCCCTTGGCGCGGATCACGCCCCGCATCTCACTGTTCAGCATCTTGAAGATGCGTTCTGGCTCAAAGGGACGGCGTGCGCGATAGACGTAGCTGGCCACGCCGTATTCCTCGGTCTCCGGCACGTGATCGGCGAAGCCGTACAGCTCCTTGGCCCACATCGGATGCTCATGCGCCTTCTCGAAATCGAAGAGCCCGGTATCGAGGATCGCGTCCGCCGGTGCGTCGGAGTGGTTGGTCTCGATGATCCGGGTATCGGCGTTCAGGCTGCGGATGATCTTTCGTGCCGCGTCGACCTGATGAGGCGCTGCGTCGGCAACCTTATTGAGGATCACCACGTCCGCGAATTCGATCTGGTCGGTCAGCAAATGAACAAGCGTCCGTTCGTCCTCTTCGCCTAGAGTTTCGCCCCGGTCGCGCAAGAAGTCGTGGCTGGAATAGTCCTTGAGCAGGTTCACCGCATCCACGACCGTTACCATCGTGTCGAGGCGGGCGACATCCGACAGGCTCTCACCCTCAGCGTCGCGGAACTCAAAGGTGGCGGCGACGGGGAGCGGTTCGGAGATGCCGGTGGACTCGATCAACAGGTAATCAAACCTCCCTTCGCTCGCGAGGCGCCGCACCTCCGCCAGCAGGTCGTCGCGCAACGTGCAGCAGATGCAGCCGTTCGACATTTCCACCAGCGTTTCGTCGGTGCGGGAAAGTTCGGTGTCGGCGCGTACGAGATCCGCGTCGATGTTGACCTCGGACATGTCGTTGACGATCACGGCGACTCGGCGCCCCTCGCGGTTGTTCAGTACGCGGTTCAGCAGCGTCGTCTTGCCGGCCCCGAGAAAGCCCGAGAGCACGGTGACGGGAAGACGTTGGTCGATGGCAGACATGGGTTCCTCATCCAAAGGTGTTACAGTGTGATGACCTGATCGGGCATGGCTGGTGCTAATGCGGCATAGAGTTGCGGGAAGCAGCCGGCCTGCACACCGTCGACCACATCCTTTGGCGTCACTTCACCCTTTCCACACTGATGAAGTTCGCCTTCGGCGAGATTGCGCCGCAACGCACACTGATCACAGATCATCAGAAGGATGTTCTTCTCGGCCGCAACGCGGGCGAGACGTTCTCCGATCGGATCACCCTTTCGAAGGGCATAGAGATTGTCGTCAAAGAAGAACATCCCTACGACTTCTGCGCCGTGTTCGCCGTCTTCGAGTTGCGGCAAGATCATTGTGGCGAGTTTGTACGTGGCGGCCATGTTTGTGGCGAAGACATAAGCGACTTTCATGCTTCAGTTCTCCGTTTGCTGTGTTCCTGTCCGACTAGTGTGGTGGATTTGAGGCTCCCATCATTTGTTTCGGCGAACTCCTGATAGGAACATCAAATCCAAAAACCGCACTGGATTCAATAATTTATCTAGCTCCCGAGCGCTTGCGCGAGCGTCGTCGCGTTGTGGCGCATCATTTCGAGATAGGTCCCGGCTGGGCCCTGCGGATCGGAGAGCGCGTCGGAATAAAGCGTGCCGCCAACGGTAGCACCGGTTTCGTTCGCGATCTGCTGCAGCAACCGGTTGTCGGTGATGGATTCCACGAACACGGCTGAGATGCCCTCTTCGCGGATCTGGGTAATCATTGCAGCGACATCCGAAGCTGAGGGCTCGGATTCGGTGCTCAGTCCCTGTGGTGCTTCAAAGGTCAGTTCGTAGCGCTCTGCAAAGTAACCGAATGCGTCATGGGAGGTTACGACGGTTCGACGGTCGGCAGGAAGGCTTGCCACGATCTCGCGAATCTCGGCATCGAGCGCATTCATCTCGGCAACATAGGCCGCGCGGTTTTGGTAGAAGTCAGATGCATTGGTCGGGTCGGCCTGTGCCAATGCTGCAGTGATGTTATCGACGTAGATAACGGCATTGCCGAGGCTTTGCCAAGCATGCGGATCGAAGGCACCATGGTGATGGCCGTGGCCCTCGTGCTCGGCGTGCTCCTCGTGGTCGTCATGTTCGGCGTGCTCTTCGCCCTCATGATGCTCTTCATCATCATGGTGCTCCTCACCATCGTGGTGTTCTTCTCCCTCGTGATGGTCGTCATGATCGTCGCCTTCTTCGAAAGCGATCGCGTCGATCCCTTCGGTCGCCACCACCCGTAAACCCTCGAAGTCGGAAGCGTCAGTCAGCCGGTCGAGCCATCCTTCGAAGTCGAGCCCGTTGACCACCAGAACCTGTGCTTCGCTGACCGCGCGGGCATCGGCGGGGGTCGGCTGATAGACATGGGCGTCTCCCCCAGGACCGACCAACGTCGTAACCGAAACATGCTCGCCCCCGATACGCTCAACCATATCACCGAGGATCGAGAAGGTGGCGACGACAGGGATCGGTTCGCTCGACTGTGCCGCCACAGGTGCGGCTAACGTCAAGGCGATGAAGGCGACTGTGGATTTCAGAAGGGTTCTGCGGGTCGTCATGAGGTTTCCTTTCAGGATTCGAAGTGAGGGCGCGGCAGGGCCCGCGCGACAAGACCGCCTGCCGGCCCGAACACCAGCGATGCCCCGTAAGCAATACCGGCCACGAGGATAATCGCCGGCCCGGATGGCAGACTGTAATGGTAGGAGAGCAGCAGACCGCTCAGGCTCGACAGGATGGCGATAGCGACCGCGTAGATGATGAGCCCGCCGATTGTGGCGGCCCAAAAGCGCGCGGCGGCGGCCGGAAGGATCATGATGCCGACCACCATGAGCGTGCCGAGCGCATGAAACCCGCCGACGAGATTCAGCACCACCAGCGTGAGGAAGGTAAAATGGGTCACCGCGCTAAGGCCGCTGACCGAGCGCAGGAACTGGGGATCGGCGCATTCCAGGACCAATGGTCGAAGCAGAAGTGCGAGGGTCAGCACGGACAGGCTCGCGATTGAGCAGAGCAGGATCAGTGCTGCGTCGTCGAGCGCGAGCACCGTGCCGAACAGCACGTGCATGAGGTCCACATTGCTTCCGCGCGTCGAGACGATTAGCACGCCGAGGGCAAGCGAAATCAGGTAGAAAGCTGCGAGACTGGCATCCTCACGCAGGGCCGTGACACGGGTGACGAAGCCGGACAGCAGAGCGACGGCCATGCCGGCGATCAGTCCTCCGACCGTCACGGCGCCGAGCGACAGACCCGCCACGAGATAGCCGACCGCGGCTCCCGGCAGGATCGCATGCGCCATCGCGTCTCCGGTCAGACTCATCCGGCGCAACATTAAGAAGACACCGACAGGCGTGGCTCCGACCGATATTGCAGTGCAGCCGAGCAGTGCACGGCGCATGAAGCCGAAGTCGGCGAAGGGCTGAAATACGGCGTCCCAGATCATGCGGCGTCCCGTCCGCAGACATGGGGCGGCCCCAGGCAAGCCTCACACATCTGGCGCGCGCGAAACTGGTTCTCGGCTGTGAGGACCTGCTCGGTCGGCCCATGGGCTACCAGTTCGCGCGCGAGCATCAGCGTCGCGGGAAAATGGGCTCGGACCATCTCGTGATCGTGCAGCACGGCAAGCACCGTGCGCCCTTCGCTGTGCCAGCGGCGAACGACGCCGATGAGATCGGCCATCGTGCGCGCATCGATCGCGGTAAAGGGCTCGTCCAGCAAGACCAGCTTCGCATCCTGCAAGAGGAGACGCGCAAATAGCGCCCGCTGTATCTGACCGCCCGACAGCGACCCGATCGGCCGGGACTCGAATCCTGTCAGACCTACGCCCGAAATAGCCGCGTCGACGCGCTCTCGATGGTCCATTCCGAAGCGTCCAAAGGGACCGATCTCACGCCACAGACCCATGGCTACAAGATCGATCACCGAGAGTGGAAAGGACCTGTCGATATCCGATTGCTGCGGCAGATAGGCGATATCGTCACGGCTCAGGGCGCCGAAAGCCACCCGGCCTTCCAGAGGCGCGAGCGTACCGATCACCCCCTTGAGCAGGGTAGACTTGCCCGCGCCGTTGGGACCGACAATGGCCGTCAGGCTCCCCTCGGGGATCTCGGCCTGAAGGTGACGCACCGCCGGATGGCGATCGTAGCCGAGCGTGAGATGCTGGAACGCAACGGCCGCGGTCATTGCGCCCCCGGCGTCGACGTAGCCCAGAAGAACCCCGCCCAGAGCGCCGCCACGATAAGCGTCGCGCCGGCCAGACGAGGTCCTGCGCCGAGGAGAAGCAGGCGGACCATCGCCCGATGCGCCGTCATACGGGCACCTTCTCGGTTCCGCACGATCCGCACACACCGTGCACCTCGATCACATGCCGCCTGGGCGCGAATCCGGACTTACCGGCGATTTTGGAAAGCTCTTTCAGTAGCTCGGGTGCAACGCTTTCCTCAACGATGCCGCATTGGTCGCAAATCGACAGGATCGAGGCGTGCTGGTTCCCGGCGCACTTGCACGCGATGAATGCGCTGAGGGATTCAAGGCGATGCACGAGCCCACGCTCCATCAGTGCGGACAGCGCCCGATAGATCGTTGGCGGCGCGATCTTCGGATTGGCCTCGCGCAACTCTCCCATAACATCGTAGGCTGACAGCGGGCCGCGGTGTCGGCGCAGGACCGCCAGCACCTCCGCCTGCGTCTTTTCGCCTCGCTTGCTCATTGGACACATCCTTCGATCATTCGCACGCTAGTTACGTTATGTTATAACACAATACAAGAGGACGATGGCGATGCGCGATTGCGGCGTTTGCATTGATCGCGCGGCTCATGCGGTAGAGCGGCGCCACCCGCCAGCCTCGGGACACGCAGTGATTCAGTAGATGAGTGCAACCGCAAATGAGATTGTTATGTTATGTCATGCGATTGTGCAATCAGCACCGTGAGATCGCGATTGGACCCTCTGTTGTAGGAACATAGCTCTCAAAGTTTAGCGGCGATCCGATCGCGTCGAATGTGCAAGCGTTTGCCCGGATAGCGCAGAAAACCGCAGATTGACTGAAACGATATAACGTTGCATTCCTGGAGATGCGACAACGACTGGAGTTCGATCATAATGACTTACGCTGCGAATGCCGCGGCCATGGCACAGAACCGACATACGCAACGGCAACGCCCCTCACGTGCCGATGCCGAGGCGGCCGTTCGCGTGTTGCTCGAATGGAGCGGCGACGATCCGAACCGGGAGGGACTGATCGATACGCCCTCCCGCGTCGTGCGCGCATATGAGGAGTTCTTCGAGGGCTACAATACCGATCCGGCAGAGTTGCTCGCCCGTACGTTTGAAGAGACAGGCGACTATGATGACCTGATTGTGCTCCGTGACATGCGGCTGGAGTCGCATTGCGAACATCATATCGTGCCCATCATCGGCAAGGTGCACGTGGCTTATCTTCCGGCAAAACGCGTCGTCGGGATCAGCAAACTCGCCCGTGTTGTGGAGGTCTATGCGAAGCGTCTCCAGATCCAGGAGACCCTGACCGCACAGATCGCCGACACCATCCAAAGCGTGCTCCAGCCGCGTGGTGTCGCTGTGGTTGTGGAGGCTGCTCACATGTGCATGACCACCCGAGGTATCAGAAAGCCAGGTGTCAGCATGGTCACCCGGCGGCTTTTTGGCGAGTTTCAGACAGATGCCGAGCTTCGAAGGGATTTTCTGTCTTCTATCTCGACGGCTCGCGGAGGGCTCGGATGATGGCGAAACGCCAAGCTTTTGCGGATCGCGTTTCGATCGAGCAGGTCGAAGAGGGCAGGCTTCTTGCGCCCAAGTTCGACATGAACGGCCTCCTGCCGGTTGTCACGACCGACGCGGTATCCGGCGATGTGCTCATGATGGGCGTCATGAACGAGGAAGCGTTGCTGCTTACGATCGAGACGGGCGAAGCGCATTATTGGAGCCGGAGCCGCGAGTGCCTATGGCACAAGGGTGCGACCAGCGGGCTTATCCAGAAGGTGGTGGAAATGCGGATCGACGACGATCAGGACGCCGTCTGGCTACGCGTCGCCGTTGAGGGAGGTGCCAGCTGTCACGTTGGTTACCGCTCCTGTTTTTATCGTGCCGTTCCGGTGAAATCGAGGGCGGGCCCCATCGAACTGACCTTCACGGAAACCGAAAAGACTTTTGACCCGATCGCAGTTTATGGCGACGCGCCAAACCCGACAAAATTGTAAAGATCGTTCAAATGTAAACGAGGCAAATCAGTGGCCCTGGCTCGTTTTATGACCAGCGGCCCAACCAAAAGTGTGGCGGACCGCTTTGCCTGCACTAGCGTCATTGGCGCAGTGTGTAACGAAAGTCAGGATAGGGTCGTTTTTCAACAAATTAGCCTGTAGTCGCAATACATCGAAAAGGTCGATCATGCGGCGTTTCGTATAGCGGTTATTGAACCGAATTGCGTGTTGGCCTACCACAATGCTGTGAACGCGTTGCAATAACCAAACTTCCGAAAAGGAACACGCAGCATGATTGCCTACGTCACTGTTGGTGCTGACGACATCGCTCGCGCGAAACGGTTTTACTCTGCGTTCCTGCCAGCCCTTGATTACGAGCTGGAGGAGGGTCCTGAGGGCCTGAGCTACGCGCTGCCAGTACGACCGGACCGATCTCCCGTTCTGCCGGAGTTCTACGTTAAACCACCCTTCAATGGGCGCCCGGCCTCGGTTGGGAACGGTGCTATGGTCGCGTTCGAGGCGCGCAGCCAAAAGCAGGTTCGGGACCTTCACGCCGCCGCGCTTGCCGCAGGCGGCTCTGACGAAGGCCAGCCGGGCTTCCGCGACTTGTATGGACCTCATTTTTATGTCGGTTACCTTCGCGACCCTCAAGGCAACAAGATCGCACTGTTCTCCAGCGATCCAGACGAACCCGGACGAGACGGATAACGCGGGTTTCGCGGGCGACAAAAGCGCCTGGTTCGCATGCCAGACCTGGAGGCTGCGCAGCAAAGGCTCGTTTGCGGAGCATGGCGGAACGATCTTGTTTCGCGCCGCCACATCCTTGTCCAAAACCAAAGCAGTTGTCGAAGGTTTTTCCTCGTCCGCAATAGCAGCGATTCGCCGCATTGCAGAAGGTCAGGTAAATGGGCCTCACCGTCGTTCACTGCACCACACGCGAACTCACACAACGCGGACTTAGTTTTCGTTGAGAGCCTGACAGTTGACTACAATTCTGCTGCCAAGTGGATGGTCCATGAAAGACTGTTCTACGTGCGCCCAAATGACCTGAGCCCTTAGGCTCCCGCAGTCATACGGAGAGTCCCTTGGGTTGTGCACTGAGACAATAGTCTTGGGTTTGCGATGTTTTGCAAGGTCAGCTTATTGGCGGTAACGGCAGTTCTCTGGCCATCGGGAGCGCTGTTGCATGCGACCACGCCGTGATCTCAGGCCGATGTCCCGAACCACCATGGAAATGGGAACGGCACCGGCCTGCAAAGTTATTGGCGATCCAGCGCGCGTTGGCCCTGTCGTATCCTGAGAGATGTGGCCTTGCGCAAGGGCAGTCACGTAGTAGAGCATGGTTCTGATCGATGCGGTACTAGGTCCGCGGGGCCTGCGAGGCCGCGAGTTGACCAAGGTTCTGGCTGAGGTCGGCGGCAGCGCGGCGGACAGCGATGCTGAGGCGAGAGATGCTGTCATCCGTGAAGCGCGCTGACGGGCCCGAGACCGAGATGCCTGCAACGGCCTCGCCATGAGCGTTGAACACGGGCGCCGCGATACAGCGCATGCCTGCATATCGCTCTTCGTCGTCAAACGACCAGCCGCGCGAGCGACAGAGTTCAAGGTCTGTCATTAGATCGCCAGGGTGAGTAAGTGTGCTTTTTGTGAATTGCGGCAGTCCTTTCTTCTGGAGCAGGCTCTCAAGCTCATCTTCGGACAATTGAGCCAGCAACGCCTTGCCCACTCCGGATGCATGCATTGCACTGCGGGTACCGGGCCGGAAGAAAGCACGGATAGGGTTGTTTGTCTCAACCTGACTGATGAAGACGACATCACCGTTGTCGGCAATGGCCAGATTTGCTGTCTCCCCCGTTTCACTCATCAAACGGTGCATGACATCGCGGCTGGCCTCGACCAGGTTGATCCTCTTCAAAAACCCCGACCCGACGCGAAAGGCCTCAACCCCAATCATCCATTCCTGCGTGCGCTCATCGAACTCCGCAAAGTGATGATTCTGCAATGTCATCAAAAGCCGGTGCGCAGTCGAGGGCGGCATACCCGCCTGCATCGCCAGCGTGCTCAGGCTGATCCGGTTCTCCTTGGACAGCAGACTAAGAAGCTGTAACCCACGATCGAGCGCCTGCACTGTCCTGGCATCCGTCTCGGTGGCGTGCTTGCGGGGTCTGCCGCGCGGTCTCTTTGGCGTCGTCTGCTCCAATTCCATTCTGCCTTTCTCTCAGAAATCCTGCCTGAACATCTAAGTTTAGAATGGGATTTTATTTTGGCAAGCTTTTCCATAAAGAAAGATGGAATATTACAAATCACTGAAAAATATACATTTTTAATTTTAAATTATATTTTGAAAAAAAATCCCAGAAAAATTGAAAATATGGAAGCCGCGATCTAAATAGGAATGGCATCAATGGAGATCGCACCATGACTGGCCAGAATCCTGTCTTCATCCCCGGGCCGACGAATATCCCTGACGGTTTGCGCTATGCGATGAGCATTCAGACGATGGATCACCGTGCACCGGACTTTATCGAGCTGCTGGCGCCGTTGCTCAGGGATCTCAAGAAAGTTTTCAAAACAACCACGGGTCAGGTGATCACCTTCCCCGCATCGGGCACGGGGGGATGGGAGGCCGCAATCACAAACACGCTGTCGCCCGGCGACAAGGTCTTGGCTGCGCGTTTCGGGATGTTCTCGCAACGCTGGATCGACCTTTGCCAGCGTCACAAACTGGATGTCGAGATTATCGAATGCGACTGGGGCGACGGTGCTCCTGCCGATCTCTATGGTGAACGTTTGGCTCAAGACACGATACACGAGATCAAGGCTGTTCTCGTCACCCACAACGAGACGGCGACCGGCGTGGTCTCGGACGTCGCCGCCGTGCGCCGCGCAATGGATGCGGCAAATCATCCAGCCATGCTTTACGTCGATTGCGTCTCGTCGCTCGCGTCGATGGATTTTCGAATGGATGACTGGGGCGTCGACCTGGCCGTCTCGGGAAGTCAAAAGGGCTTTATGCTCGCCACCGGCATGGCAATCGTCGGGGTCAGCAGAAAGGCGTTGGCGGCGGCGGAAACGGCCAAATGCCCGCGCACCTTCTTTGTTTTTGGCGATATGGTGGGAGCGAATGAGAAAGGCGGGTTCCCATACACGCCGCCGCTTCAGCTGATGTATGGCCTCAGGGCCAGCCTCGACATGCTGTTTCAAGAGGGTTTGGACAACGTGTTCGCCCGCCACGCCCGGATCGCAGAAGGGATCCGCGAAGCCACGCGCGCCTGGGGGTTGAGCCTGTGCGCCAAGCGACCAGAGCTCTACTCCGACACGGTGAGCGCGATCTATGTGCCGGACGGTTTCGATTCGGACGTTCTGGTCAACCACATCTTCGACAAGTACGGCGTTTCCTTTGGCATAGGCCTTGGAAAAATGGCCGGCAGGGCGTTCCGGATCGGGCATCTCGGCTCGTTGACCGACGTTATGGCACTGTCAGGCCTTGCGACCGTCGAAATGGCGATGGCCGACCTTGGCTACCCGGTCGAGATCGGGTCCGGAACACGCGCGGCTCAGGAGCAATACCGCAAGACCGCAAAGCCGGCCATGAAACTGGCGGGCTGAGGGCCATAGGCGAAGGAATCAACGATCATGAAGATACCGGTTTGGGAAGATGTGGTCGCCGCGCATGAGCGGATCGCACCGCATATCAGGCGGACTGAGGTGATCACGAGTGATGCACTGGATCAACAGACTGGCGCATCGCTGTTTTTCAAGTGCGAGAACCTTCAGCCGCCAGGGGCGTTCAAGGTGCGCGGAGCGTCGAATGCGGTGTTCGGACTGACCGAAGAGCAGGCCGTCAGGGGCGTAGCCACACACAGTTCTGGCAACCACGCTCTGTGTTTGTCCTACGCTGCTGGACGACGCGGCATTCCCTGCAACGTGGTGATGCCGCATACGGCACCGCAGGCAAAGAAGGACGCGGTGATCGCCTACGGCGGCATGATTACCGAATGCGAACCCTCGACCTCCAGCCGCGAAGAAACCTTCGCAAAGGTGCAGGCCGAGACGGGCGGTGATTTCGTTCACCCATACAACGACCCGCGTGTGATCGCCGGTCAGGCAACCTGTTCAAAAGAGTTTCTGGAACAGGTCGAGATCCTAGATATTCTCGTGGCCCCGATCGGTGGTGGCGGAATGATCTCCGGCACCTGCCTGACTGTGTCGTCGATTGCGCCGAATGTGAAGATCTATGCAGCCGAGCCGGAGCAGGCGGACGACGCGATGCGGTCGCTAAAGGCAGGCCGCATCATCGCCGACGATGCGCCGGTTACAATCGCGGACGGGCTTAAGGTTCCGCTGAAGGACCTGACGTGGCATTTCGTGTCGAACCACGTGACGGACATTCTGACCGCGAGCGAGCAAGAGATCATCGACGCAATGAAGCTGAGCTGGAAGAGGCTCAGGATGGTGATTGAGCCGAGCTGCGCTGTGCCGCTGGCCATCATCTTGAAGAACCCCGATATCTTCGCCGGCAAACGTGTTGGCGTCATTATCACCGGCGGCAATGTCGATTTGGACAAGTTGCCCTGGATCAAACACTAGCCAGGAGACCCTGACATGAACGCTCCGATCAACATTGACGATCTCGACGTTGGCTACGATGTCCCGGCAGTTCCGGGCATGGATGAAAGCGAGATTCAGACCCCGTGTCTGGTGCTCGATCTCGATGCGCTTGAGCGCAACATCAAGAAGATGGGTGACTGGGCGAAAGAACACGGCGTGCGCCACCGCGTCCACGGCAAGATGCACAAATCCGTTGATGTCGCCCTTCTGCAGGAACGCCTCGGTGACGCCTGTGGCGTCTGTTGCCAGAAAGTCTCTGAAGCTGAGGTCTTTGCCCGCGGCGGAATCAAGGATGTTCTGATCTCGAACCAGGTGCGCGACCCCGCCAAGATTGATCGGTTGGCACGGTTGCCGAAGCTGGGCGCGCGAACGATCTGCTGTGTGGATGACACGGCGAACGTCGCGGATCTGTCCGAAGCGGCTGTCAAGCACGGCACAACCATAGAATGCCTGGTCGAGATCGACTGTGGCGCGGGCCGTTGCGGCGTGACGACAACAGCTGAGGTCCTGGAGATTGCCAAGGCCATCGATGCGGCAGACGGGCTCAAATTCGCCGGTATCCAGGCCTATCAGGGCGCGATGCAGCACCTCGACAGCTATGACGAACGCAAGGCGAAGATCGACATTGCCGTTGCGATGGTTATGGACGCGGTTCAAGGGCTGAAGGGTGAAGGGCTGGAATGCGACATCGTCGGCGGTGGTGGAACGGGCAGCTATTATTTCGAGGGCACATCCGGGGTTTACAACGAGCTTCAGTGCGGCTCGTATGCCTTCATGGACGCCGATTATGGCCGCATTCTTGACAAGGACGGCAACCGGATTGACCAGGGCGAGTGGGAGAATGCGCTGTTCATTCTCACCTCGGTGATGTCGCATGCGAAAGCTGACAAGGCGATCTGTGATGCCGGTCTGAAGGCGCAATCGGTCGACTCGGGCCTTCCCGTGATATTTGGGCGTGACGACATTAAATACGTGAAATGTTCGGACGAGCATGGCGTAATCGCTGACCCAGACGGGCTCTTGAAGGTTAACGACAAGCTGCGTCTGGTCCCGGGTCACTGCGATCCGACCTGCAACGTGCACGATTGGTACGTGGGTGTGCAGGGTGGCAAGGTCGAGACGATCTGGCCGGTGTCTGCCCGCGGCAAGGCCTACTGAAACAATTCTGTGCGACAGGACCTGCCGCACAGAGACATAGACCGACGTCATGCGGTCCACAAAGGGCATGAGGGAGAGAATTATGTTGAAGACGCCCAGCACCGATACGAGCACGCAAGGGGGTATCGTCATCGTAACCGAGGAGGATTGTCAGCGCCTTGTCGGGCGCCAGGAGGCGTTCGACGCGGTTGAGGCAGTCTTTGGCGCGATGGCGCGGGGCGATGCCTACAACTTCCCCGTGGTCCGGGAGGCCATTGGCCATGCCGACGCGCTTTATGGGTTCAAGTCGGGCTTCGATCGGGCCGGGCTGGCGCTGGGTGTGAAATCCGGCGGATACTGGCCGGGCAATGCAGAGCGGGGTTTGACCAACCATCAATCGACAGTCTTTCTGTTCAACCCGGACACCGGACAACTCAAGGCGCTTGTCGCCGGAAACTACCTGACGGCGGTGCGCACGGCGGCCTCGTCATCCGTCTCGATTGCGCATCTGGCCCGCGAGGACGCCCGCGTCTTGGGAATGATCGGCGCGGGCCACCAGGCACAGTTTCAGCTGCGCGCCGCCGCAGAGCAACGCGACTTCGAGAGGGTCGTCGCCTGGAACCCGCACCCCGATATGCTGCCAAGATTGGCGGCGGTGGCCGAAGAAATCGGCCTGCCCTTTGAAACCGTATCTGCCGAAGAGGTCGGCGCTCAGGCCGATGTCATAATCACGATCACATCCGCGTTTGAGCCGCTGCTTGCGGCTGATTGGATCACGCCGGGCACGCACATCGCCTGCATGGGCACCGACACCAAGGGCAAGCAGGAAGTTGATGCGACCATTTTGGCGAAGGCCGCCGTGTTCACCGACGAGTTGGCACAGTCCGTCAGCATCGGGGAGGCACAGCATGCAATCGGCTCGGGCCTGATCACAGAGGCTGACATCACACCGATTGGGGCTGTCATCAACGAAACACATGCCGGGCGCAGGTCTGCCGAGGAGATTACCCTTTACGATGGCACCGGCGTCGGTTTGCAGGACCTCGCGGTGGCGCAAGTGGCAGCGAAGGCCGCAGAGGCCGATGGCGCACGTATCGTGCACCTTTGACGAGCAACAGCCAAGGATAATCAGGGAGGGCATCATGGGAGTTCAATCCTGCCATAATTTCGGCGACTTCCGTGCGCTCGCAAAACGCCGGCTGCCGAGCCCCATCTTTCACTATATTGACGGCGCTGCCGACGACGAGGTGACCTATCGGCGGAACACCGAAAGCTTCGACACATGCGATCTGGTCCCAAATGTCCTGACCGGTGTCGAGACAATCGATATGAGCGTCGAGGTCATGGGGCAAAAGCTCAACATGCCGGTCTATTGTGCGCCCACGGCCTTGCAGCGGCTCTTTCATCACGAGGGCGAGCGCGCCGTGGCGAAAGCAGCCACGAAGTACGGCACCATGTTCGGCGTGTCATCGCTGGCCACCGTGGCGGTCGAGGAGATTGCAGAGATCGCGCCCGGCCCGAAGATGTTCCAGTTCTACTTCCACAAGGATCGCGGGCTGAACGATGCGCTGCTGGAACGCGCCAAGGCGGCAAATTTCAACGTCATGGCACTGACTGTGGATACGATCACCGGCGGAAACCGGGAGCGCGACTTGCGCACCGGGTTCACCTCGCCGCCCAAGCTGACGCCGGCCTCAGTCCTGAGTTTCGCGATGCACCCGATGTGGGCGTGGAACTTCTACACAAAGGAAAAATTCGACATGCCTCATCTGTCGGGGCACGTCGATCAGGGAACGAACCTTGCTGTGTCCGTCGGCAATTACTTCTCGACGATGCTCGACCAGCAAATGAACTGGAAAGATGCAGAGGAACTCTGCGCCAAATGGGACGGGCAGTTTGCGCTCAAAGGGGTGATGAGTGTCAAGGATGCCAAGCGGGCCGTCGATATCGGCTGCACAGGCATCATGGTCTCGAACCACGGCGGACGTCAGCTTGATGGATCGCGTGCACCCTTCGACCAGCTCGCAGAAATCGTGGACGCCGTGGGTGACAAGATCGACGTGATCTGCGAAGGCGGCATTCAGCGTGGAACCCATGTGCTCAAGGCCTTGTCGGTTGGGGCGAAGGCGTGTTCGGGCGGGCGGCTCTATCTTTATGCACTGTCGGCGGCCGGACAGGCCGGTGTCGAACGCGCGCTTGATAATCTGCGCACGGAAATCGAGCGTGACATGAAGCTTATGGGAATTACGAGTTTGGATCAGTTGTCGCGGGGCAATCTGCGATTTCGATGAAATCACAGATGTGCCAATTCAGAACGCGCTGTCGAGCGTGAAACGCGGCGCGACAATCAAAGCAGTTTGAAGCCTTTGCACAAGCTTCAAAACCCGGGCTATGTAAAGGCCCAAAGTCTAACTAGGAGGAACCACATGATATTTCGAAAAATTGTCGCCGCTGCTGCGGCCAGTATAGCGGTGACCGGCGCGGCCAGCGCGCAGGAAACCTTCGAGATGACCTCGGCCTTCGGGAAAAACCTGCCGATCCTCGGCACGGCTGCGGTCAACTTCACTGAGAAGATCAACTCGATCTCGACCGAGGTTGAATTCGAGCAGTTCGATCCCGGTGAATTGGTACCTGCGCTGGAAGCCCTGGATGCCGTGTCGAACGGATCGGTTGACGCTGCCTACACCACTTCGGGCTATTGGCAGGGCAAGATTCCGGCGGCCTCACTGTTTGCCGCAGTACCCTTCGGTCCGGAAGCCGGTGAATTCCTGGCCTGGATGCTTTATGACGATGGGGGTGAGCTGTTCCAGCGCATGTATGACGACAACGGTTACAACGTGCACGTCATTCCATGCGGTATCATCGCCCCCGAGACGTCCGGCTGGTTCAAGAATGAGATCACCGGTCCTGAAGATCTGGAAGGGCTGAACATGCGCTTCTTCGGTCTCGGTGCCGAAGTCATGCAAAAGCTTGGCGTTTCGACATCGCTTCTGGCCGGTGGCGACATCTTCCCGGCGCTTGAGCGCGGCGCGATTGACGCGACCGAGTTCTCGATGCCGCGAATCGACGCGCGTCTCGGGTTCTACAACATCGCGAAGTATAATTACTTCCCCGGTTGGCATCAGCCGGCCACGATGTTCGAACTGCTGATCAACAAGGATCGGTGGGACGATCTTGACGAAATCTCGCAGAACCAGATCGAAATAGCGTGCATGGCCAACATCACCGACAACTTCGCCGAAGGTGAGGCCACGAACTTTGAAGCGATGCAGGACAATGTCGAAAATCGCGGCGTGAACATCAAACAGTGGTCGCCCGAGATGCTGGCGGCATTTGAGGCCGCCTGGATCGAGGTCGCGAGCGAATTGGCGGCCGAAGACGCCTTTTTCAAGGAAGTCTGGGACGACCTGCAGGAGTTCCGCGCGGGCTATAAGGTGTGGAATGACAACATCTATTTGCCGCGTCCGCGCAACTGACGCGCCACGCTTGATTTCGGCTGCATAAGCCGATCAACTCACAATTCGGACCGAGGCGATCCCGCCTCGGTTCCTCGCGAGGTGCCGCGGTCCGGCCGCTGCAATTCGTTGGCACGGGAGGGCCGCGTATGGAAAAGCCTGAAGAGGTAGTCACCGCCGACGGAAGCGTAGCGATCACAGATCCGGGCGCTGTCGACCAAGACCAGCAGAACCGAGGGGACCGGTTCATCATACATATCGGCAACTTCTTTGCCTGGCTGTTCCCCATCCTGATGGTCGTGATCTGTACACAGGTTGTGCTGCGCACTCTTGGCCGGTCGGATATCGGGCCCGGCAACCAGGCCTGGATGGACGATTTGCAATGGTGGCTCTACGGTGCCGCGGTTCTTGTCGGAATTGCCTACGCCGTGACGACTGACAGCCACATCCGCGTCGACATCCTGTTCGAGAATTTCTCCAAAGAAAAAAAACTCAGAACCAGCATATTCGCGCTCGCGTGGCTGTTCCTACCGTTTGTCATCCTCAGCTGGGATGTAACACTGGGCTATGCCTTGGCGTCGATCCGGGCGGATGAGGGCTCGGACAGTCCAAACGGATTGCACAACCTCTGGATTCTCAAAACATTTATCCCGCATTCCCCAGATGAACGGCGCTTCAGACCAATAGCCACACATGATAGTATGGGCAAATCAATAGCTTAACCATGATGGATCTGTGATTTGGCGGTGAACGCAAAGGGTGAAGCGCACACCGGC
>Ga0209785_1000092_pt1:5000-40016 | contig 40016 bp, 32 predicted proteins | sample WorMetG1BERMUDA2_FD_187403 | JGI IMG/M metagenome (GOLD analysis project Ga0209785, IMG submission 187403) | Marine gutless worms symbiont microbial communities from Max Planck institute for Marine Microbiology, Germany - Inanidrilus... ...
GAGCATACCAAGGCGCTTGAGAGAACTGCGTTGAAGGAACTCGGCAAATTGCACGCGTAACTTCGGAAGAAGCGTGACCTTCATGGGGGCAACCCTGTGGGGGTGGCACAGACCAGGGGGTAGCGACTGTTTATCAAAAACACAGGGCTCTGCGAAGTCGCAAGACGACGTATAGGGTCTGACGCCTGCCCGGTGCCGGAAGGTTAAAAGGAGCGGTGCAAGCTGCGAATTGAAGCCCCGGTAAACGGCGGCCGTAACTATAACGGTCCTAAGGTAGCGAAATTCCTTGTCGGGTAAGTTCCGACCTGCACGAATGGCGTAACGACTTCCCCGCTGTCTCCAACGCAGACTCAGTGAAATTGAACTCCCCGTGAAGATGCGGGGTTCCTGCGGTCAGACGGAAAGACCCCGTGCACCTTTACTATAGCTTTACACTGGCATTCGTGTCGGCATGTGTAGGATAGGTGGTAGGCTTTGAAGCAAGGGCGCCAGCCCGTGTGGAGCCATCCTTGAAATACCACCCTTATCGTCATGGATGTCTAACCGCGATCCGTCATCCGGGTCCGGGACAGTGTATGGTGGGTAGTTTGACTGGGGCGGTCGCCTCCCAAAGAGTAACGGAGGCGCGCGATGGTAGGCTCAGACCGGTCGGAAATCGGTCGTCGAGTGCAATGGCATAAGCCTGCCTGACTGCGAGACTGACAAGTCGAGCAGAGACGAAAGTCGGTCATAGTGATCCGGTGGTCCCGCGTGGAAGGGCCATCGCTCAACGGATAAAAGGTACGCCGGGGATAACAGGCTGATGACCCCCAAGAGTCCATATCGACGGGGTTGTTTGGCACCTCGATGTCGGCTCATCGCATCCTGGGGCTGGAGCAGGTCCCAAGGGTTTGGCTGTTCGCCAATTAAAGCGGTACGTGAGCTGGGTTCAGAACGTCGTGAGACAGTTCGGTCCCTATCTGCCGTGGGTGTTGGAATATTGATAGGATCTGCCCCTAGTACGAGAGGACCGGGGTGGACACATCTCTGGTGGACCTGTTGTCCTGCCAAGGGCATAGCAGGGTAGCTATATGTGGAACGGATAACCGCTGAAAGCATCTAAGCGGGAAACCAACCTAAAAACCAGTATTCCCTGAGAGCCGTGGAAGACGACCACGTCGATAGGCTGGAGGTGGACATGCGGTAACGTATGAAGCCGACCAGTACTAATCGCTCAATAGAACTCGATCGTTCCCATCGACAATGAACATCCCAAAACAAAATCAAAAAAACCAGCTTCTCATCCCTTGCCCTTACCTGACCTGGTGGTCATGGCGGGGTTCCCCCACCCGTCCCCATCCCGAACACGGCCGTGAAAAACCCCTGCGCCAATGGTACTGCGTCTTAAGACGCGGGAGAGTAGGTCGCCGCCAGGTCAAATAAGCGCAAAAAACTTCTCTGATGCAATGCACCTGAAACACAACGGACGATGACGCCGCCGCAGCGGCTGTCGCCGTTCGTGTCAAGCACGACAGATACAGTTGACGCGGGGTGGAGCAGCCCGGTAGCTCGTCAGGCTCATAACCTGAAGGTCGCAGGTTCAAATCCTGCCCCCGCAACCATTTAACCGACTGAAAATATTGGACTAATTGGCCCGCCATCTTGGCGGGCTTGCTCGTTTTCAGTTGCTTATCGCCACCTTGTCGCCACCGTGAAATCGATATTCAGCTGAACTTCTCCACAGCAGTCAAATGCCGCTTTGCTGAGAATTGCACGCTCGACACGGCGCGTGATGCCGGGATTGGAACGATGGAATACGTCTCTTGCCCGGCGACCGCGGATCAATTTTCATTACCAAAAGGTTTGACCGGGCCGATGGCCAGCAAATTCCGTTCATCAGCGCCATGGCGATAACGGAACATGACGATGGTGATGAAGAAGGAAGTTACTTCGAAATCGTGGATACTGTTGCAAAACGGCGGACTTGTCCCGCCGGTATCAGCCTGAACGACGGGTGATAATCTCAAATCCGAGATCGACGACGATCTGCCGCTTGTCCGCACCATCTAGCCGGTCAAGAATAGTGTCGGCTGCCTGTTGTCCCAGCCGGTCGCGATCGACACGGACAGTTGTCAGGGCCGGTTCCAGATGTGCGGCGAATTCCTGGTCACCGAAACCGATCACGGCGAGGTTGTCGGGAATGGTGAGATTGCGGGCCTGGGCTTCGATAAGAACGCCTTGCGCGAGCGCGTCGGAGCTGCAGAAGACGACGCCGCCGTCTAGCTTTTTGGTTTCAATCAGGTCGGCGGCTGCTGCCCGTCCAGAAGCAATGCTGGCCGGACCGGTACAGTCGTGCGCCGCGACCTGTTGGCCGCCGAGAGTGGTAAAGCGGGCGCCGAAGGCATCCCTGCGGCGATGGGCGCGCTCGTCATTGGCTGTAACCGTTCCGGCGCGCTCATAACCCGCTTCGCGGACATAGTCGGCGACCGCGCGGCCTGCTTCGGCATGGGAGAAGCCGACGCACATGTCGATCGGGCTGTCGGTTATGTCCCAGACCTCCACCACAGGTATGTCGGCGCCAAGCAGCATGCGTCTTGCCTGGGTCGAATGATGAATGCCCGTCAGGAGGAAGGCGTCGGGACGGCGTGACAGATGGGTTGCGATCGCCCTTTCCTCCTCTTCCGGATCGAAACCGGTTTCCGACAGCAGCAGTTGGTAGCCGGCTTCACGCAATCGGTCGCTGAACGTCTTAACAAATGAGGAATAGACGATGTTGGTCAATGACGGCACTAGCGCGGAAATCAAATTGCTGCGGTGTGAAGCTAGTGCGCCGGCAATGGCGTTGGGCACGAAGCCGGTCTGCTCGATCGCCTCCTGAATGCGCTTGAGTGTTGCAGGAGAGACCTTGTCCGGCTCGCTAAGCGCGCGCGAGACGGTTACTTGGGAGACGCCGGCGAGCCGTCCGACGGTGGTCATGGTCACCCGGTTGCTGGTCCTGTGTTTCTTCGACAGCCTCGGCTTCGGCTCGTTCATTGTATCAAAGGCTCCCGGTTGGCCTGAAACCCAAGTTATAGGCACTTGTCGATTAAAAATCAGTCCTCGCCGCCGTCTTTCCCGACCTTTGAAAGATAGATGGATGCGGCGACCGAACCGAGGATCAGGATCCACAGGACGATAGCGATCCAGCTCTTGTTGAAGAAGATCGTCAGGTCACCGAAGGACTCCAGGCTCTTGACAAAATAGACCTCCGCGGACGGACCGAGGATGAAGCCGATGACGAATGGCGCAATTTCCAGCCGAATATGATGGGCAAGCCAGCCGAACAGGCCGAAAATGGCCAGGGTCCAGACATCGAACATAATGCCGTAGTTGATCGTGTAGGCACCGATAACGCACATCATCAAAATGACCGGAAACAGAATGTGCTTGGGAACGGTGACGATCAGGGCAACATAACGGATCGCAAAAAACATCATCGCAAACATGGCGACATTGGCGACAACCATCGCGAAGATCATCGCGTTCCAGGTTTCCGGATTGTTACCGATGAAGAGCGGGCCGACCTGTATGCCCTGGAGCGTGAAGGCGCCGATGAGCAGGGCCGTAGTGGAATCGCCGGGAATGCCGAGTGACAGCAGCGGGACGAGCGCGCCACCGGTCAGGCCGTTATTGCCGGATTCCGACGCGATGATGCCGGCCGGTTCACCCTTGCCGAAATTGTCCCGTTTTCTGGAAAAGGTCTTGGCGTTGGTATAGGCCAAGATCGAGGCGGCCGATCCCCCGACACCCGGCAGAATGCCGACAAATGTTCCGATCCCCGAGGAACGGATCAGGTTGATGATCTGGCCCTTGAAGACGGAAAACGAGAATCGAGAGGAGTGTCCGACCTTGACCTCGTCGCGGGTGAGGCCGCGAGGCACGCCGATTTCCGCCTCGCGCAGGACCGCGGTCAAGCCGAAGAGGCCGATCAGAACCGGCAAGAGAGAGAAGCCGCTGTCCAGCCAGTATTCGAGCCCCGTCGGGATCAGGCGCGTTTTGCCGTTGCCTCCACTGGAGACATCATACATGCCGACCAGGCTGATGAAGATGCCGAGCACGCCGGAGAAAATGCCGATCAGCATGTCTTTTGAAAGCGCGCCCATGACGGTTAGCGCGAACAGGATGATCAGGAATTTCTCAACATAGGAGAAGCGGATGGCGAAATCGGCCAGAACGGGAGCGAACAGAAACAAAATGGCGAGCGAGATCAGGCCGCCGATCAGGGACGATACGATACCGATCTTGAGCGCGCGCTCGCCTTCACCCCGCTGTGTCATCGGGTAGCCGTCGAAAGTCGTCGTGATCGACGACGGCGTGCCGGGAATGTTAAGCAGGATTGCCGGAACGAGGCCGCCGGAAATGCCGCCGACATAAAGGCCGAGCGGATAGGTGAGCGGCAGGCACACGGCGACTGCCATGGTCGCGGTCATGCCGGGAATAGCGCCGAAGACGATGCCGACCAGGGTTCCGGCCACAATCAGCGACAGGAACAACGGGGTGACGAAATCGAAAAATTCCATCGCGTGGCGCCTCAGGGAAGGGTCAGGAAGAATACTTCGGTGAACAGCCACCAGACGAGTGTGGGGATGACGATGGCAGCCGCAGCGACGGTCGCAACCGGCTTCAATCCGTGCTCATGGAGAAACAGGAGCCCGCTCAGGAGCACAAACGGGATGGAGCACAGCAGGAAGCCGAGGCCGGTGTTCGGCCAGATGTCGCCCACCGGCACCATGAGCGAGAAGTAGACAAGCGTCAGCACGATCGTGCCGAAGAAGCGTAACTTGTCCATCTTCGAGAAGATCTCGGCCCAATATGCGCCGGAGCCTGCAAGGCTTCGGCGTTCCCTGATCAGGATCAAGAGCCCGAGAAAGCCCAGCACACAGGCAATAAGGGTTGGAAAAAGCAGGTGCGACGTCTCGAAGTCGATCGTCACTTTGGTCAGCTCAGCCACGGCTTCTCCCTTCATTTCAAGTGCCTGGAATGCGGCCATCCCCAGCCGCACACCGATGTTCAGCGGATCAGGGATCAGTTGGTCGCGATGTCCTTGATAACACCTTGGTAGGTATTGCGCTTGTCTTGCAGATGCTTGCGCGCCTCATCAGAAGGCAGGAAGTTCGGAATGAAGAAAGATTCCTTCTGGCGCTTCTGGATCTCGCCTTTCTCGAAGATCTCGGTCAGAGCTATGTTGATCTGTTCGACGATAGCGTCATCCATTTCCGGATTGAACAGGAAGAAGAACTCCTTGTCGAAGGTAAAATCTTCGCTGCCGGTCAGTGGCACCTGGGTTTGCGGCGACGCATATTTCATGAGTTGATCACGGGTCGTGTTGCCCATGCCCTGTGGCGGAGCCTGTTCAAGGGTTGCCGGACGGGCTGTTATCCAGACGAATTTCATCGCCTTCTGGTCGTCCTCGGCCAACTGGGTGAATTGTTCGTTCGCCTGGATAGAGCCGTTGATCACGTCGGCCAAATTGTCCCACATGGCCTGGTTCTTGTCGGACTGGGAGCCGGTGTTGACGGCGACGATGTTCTCTTCAGAGCCCGGTGCGCGCAGCTTGGCCGCGTTTTTCATGGCCGAGAAGCCGATTTCGGAGACGCCGCCCGGCTGAATGGCGACGCGTACTCTTTCCCCGGCTTCAGCGGCGGCGAGGATGTCTTGCATCGTATTGTATTTCGAGCTTTTCGGCACGAGATATGCGTTGCCCGGGTTGATAGCGACGGTAGGACCGATCTTGTAGGTCGAGAACGGGTCCTGGTAGCCCTCGCGACCGTAGAGTTTCCCGAGATAGGACTGGTCGTGAAATATCATCAAAGTGGTGCCGCGACGGTCGCGCTGCAGCGCCTTAAAGGCAGCCGTCGCACCGACGGCGTCGACCTTGATATTGATGCCGAGGTGGTCCGCAAGAGCGTCTGCGACGATAGCTGAGTTCTGATACGTGTCACCTCCGGTCGACTTGGAGCCGATAACAAGGCGGACGTTGCGTGGCAGTTCCTGAGCGAATGCTGTCAACGATGTTGCGGTGAGTGCGGTCGCGCCGAGCGCCGCAAGGACAAGCCTGCGAGTGAAAGTCATGGTCTCCTCCAATTGCGCCACCCCGTAGAGGCTGGCAAACAAGCGCGGCCTTCCAAAGCCGCTGCAGATAGCAAATGTATGCGCATACATTTGCTGGCACAACTGCTGTATCTTTGTCAATACCCAATATTTTTGCCCAAATTTTCAGAATATGCGACTCCATGATTCCGCATTGACAATCTTAAATGTATTCGCATACATAGTTGGTGAACCTGTTGGAGGAGTGTATGACCAGTGGCAGAAAACGGAAAACGCCGGGAGAGTTGCGCAGTGCGCGCTGGTTTGCGCCCGACGATCTGCGTTCTTTCGGTCACCGTTCGCGCATGATGCAACTCGGCTACTCGGAAGAAGAGTTCCGCGACCGGCCGATCATCGGCGTTCTTAACACGTGGTCTGAGCTGAATTCCTGTCACGGACATTTTCCTGAACGTGTTGAAAATATCCGGCGCGGCGTCCTGCAGGCAGGTGGCTTCGCAGTTGAAATGCCCGCGCTTTCGGTGGACGAAAGCTTCACCAAGCCGACCTCGATGCTCTACCGCAACATGCTGGCGATGGAGGCTGAAGAGATCATCCGTTCCCATCCGCTCGACGGCGTCGTGCTGCTGGGTGGCTGTGACAAGACGACCCCTGGCCTGGTCATGGGCGCGATCACTGCCGGCGTGCCGTTCATCTACATGCCGGCCGGTCCAATGCTGCGCGGCCACTATGCCGGGCGCGTTCTGGGGTCCGGCTCTGATGCCTGGAAGTTCTGGGACGAGCGCCGCGCCGGCAATATCACCGACGAGGAATGGCACGGCATCCAGGGCGGCATCGCCCGTTCGGTCGGGACCTGTATGACCATGGGCACGGCCTCGACCATGACCGCGATCACAGACGCCATGGGCCTGACGCTTCCAGGCGCCTCCTCCATCCCGGCCGCTGATGCCAGTCACCAACGCATGGCGAGCGATTGCGGCCGCCGGATCGTCGACATGGTCTGGAAGGACCTGACGCCGGACGCGATCATCACCGAGGCGGCGGTCTGCAACGCGGCGGTGGTGGCGATGGCGATGGGCTGTTCCACCAATGCGGTGGTGCACCTGATCGCCATTGCGCGGCGGGCCGGCGTCGAGTTCACGCTGGATGATCTCGATGCGCTTGGACGCAACACCCCTGTGATCGCGAATATCCGGCCCTCGGGCAGAGACTACCTCATGGAGGATTTTTTCTACGCTGGTGGTCTGCGAGCGCTGATGAAGCAGATCGAGGAGCGACTGGATACATCCGTCCTGACGGTCACCGGCAACACGCTCGGTGCAAACCTGGAAGGCGCGCAGGTGTTCAATGAAGACGTTATCCGGCCTTTGTCCAATCCCGTCTATCACGAGGGCTCGCTGGCGCTTTTGCGCGGCAATCTCTGTCCGGATGGTGCCGTGATCAAACCGGCAGCCTGCGACAAAAAATATCACGTGCACGAAGGTCCAGCCCTCGTCTTCGACAGCTACCCGGAGATGAAAGAGGCTGCCGAAGACGAGGATCTGGATGTTACCCCCGATCATGTCCTGGTCCTCAGGAACGCCGGTCCCCAAGGCGGGCCGGGCTTTCCGGAATGGGGCATGCTGCCCATCCCGAAAGCCCTGATCAAACAGGGCCACAGGGACATGTTGCGTATCTCGGATGCACGCATGTCGGGGACGTCCTATGGCGCCTGCGTTCTTCACGTGGCACCGGAAAGCTATGTCGGCGGACCGCTAGGGCTGCTCAGGACCGGTGACATCGTCCGGCTCGATATTCCCGCCCGCAGCCTGAACATGCTGGTGGACGAGCCGGAACTGGAACGGCGCCGCGCCGAATGGACGGCGCCGCCCGCACGGTTCCAACGCGGCTGGGGCTACATGTTCTCAAAACATGTGACCCAGGCGGACAAGGGTTGTGACTTCGATTTTCTTGAACGCGGTTTTGGCAGAGCCGCAGGCGAACCGGACATTTTTTAATGATGCTGAATCTTGAGACCGCACAGGCCGGTACTTCCGGCATTCTTGTCACTCCCTACGACGGTTCCGGCGAGGTGTGTGACGCGATGGTCCATGGCGGCCCTCATCCCGCTTCGATCAATTTTTCGGTGCCACTTCGGTCGGCCTGCCCGCCATCCGCCGTTTTCTGCGGCCAGTCGCATACAAGAACCTGCCATGACGCCTCGCTGCCGGGCAATCTGCAACAAGGACGGTGACGATGAATGACGAAACCCATGAAAAACTGATGGGCGTCTCCGTGGCAACACTTGCCACGGCGCTTTTCAAGCACGGCCTTCGCAACCAGGTGATCCAGGGCGTGCATCCGGTGGGGCGCAAGGGCCGCAACATGGTCGGCCCGGCCTTCACTCTGCGCTACATGCCCGCACGCGAGGACCGGAACCAGCTCTCGGAATTTCGCAATCCCGAGCATCCCCAGCGCATGGCCATCGAAACCTGCCCGATAGGATCCGTCCTTGTGATGGACAGCCGCAAGCAGGCCCATGCGGCTTCGGCCGGTGACATCCTGATCACGCGCCTGATGATGCGGGGCGGGGCCGGTGTCGTCACTGATGGCGGCTTCCGCGACGCGGCCGTCATTGCCGAACTCAACATTCCTGCTTATCACACGCGCCCGTCCTCGCCGACCAACCTCACCAACAACGAAGCGATCGCGATCAACGAGCCAATAGGTTGCGGCGACGCGCCGGTCTTTCCGGGGGACATCATCGTTGGCGACGACGATTGTGTGATCGTCATTCCTGCACATATGGCCGAGGAGATTGCGAAGGAGGCGGTCGAGATGACTGTTTATGAGGATTTTGTCGTTGAACAGGTGAAGAAGGGGCAAGGCATCATCGGTCTGTATCCCTGCACCAAGGATGAACATCGCACGACATTTGAGGCGTGGCGTAAGGCTAGTGGGCGATGAGCAACGGCAACATCGCAAATTCGCTGCGTGGAATGAAAAACTGGGATGAGCCAGAGCCCCTCAGGCACCAAATCGGCCACAGCTCAATGTGTCAGACCACTTCTTGAATGATTTTGGCTCACTGTGTCGCAGTTTGGAGCAGCCCCTGCTGATAGCGCTGGTTGCGTGCCCCCGAAACAAAAATTCTCAATAAAAACATAACCTTATTGGCTGGCGATTCCGATTGGCAAAGTCCACGTCCACTATCGGCCGGACCGTGACAGCTTCTCCCAACCAATGAGAGAACTTCGGGGCACAGGCCACGAGGCGGACTTCATGGGCTCAGATCGACAGCCAGCGCGCAGAGCCACTTCATCAGAAGCGCGATCCCGGACTCCGTTGCTTGGGCCGCGCGGGACGGTCGAATAAGGCCGTAAGACGTACCGTCAGGGATAAAGCCTTGCGGTGCTGCCAACCGTTCTTTGCGGATATCGTCTATAGCCAGCACCTTTGGCGACATGGCGACGCCAAGTCCCCCCGCTGCAGCTTCCACCATCAGAAAGTGATGATCGAAGAAGCGAATCTCAGAAGGTCTGGGAGCGCTTGCATTGGTCCCCAACCATTGCTCCCATGCTTTGGGGCGGGTTTTGGAACCCAAGCCGACAAACGCACCGGCCCGATATCCTTTCAGCATGTCCGGTTTCATCACCGGGCCGTTCGTCTCAGGAAACAGCGTGGTGATCCGCCATTGCGGGTCAACCGGAAAATCCAGGCGCCTGATAGCCAGCGTCACGCCATCGCGCTCGAAATCGAATGGCCCGCCCCCAACCGACAGATTGATGGGTAAGTCCGGATGCCGGTCCTGGAAGTCGCTAAGGCGGGGAATCAGCCACCGCATCGCGACGGACCTCTCGCAAGACAGGAGAAGGGCCCGGCTTTGTGTCCGATCACTGATCGCGTCCACCGCAACTTCCAGCGTTGCGAAGGCTTCTCCCGCTGCCCTGGCTAGGGTCTCTCCCGCAGAGGTCAACCGAATGCCTCGCCCATCGGGCTCTATCAATGACGCTCCGATCTGCCTGGAAAGCTTGGACACTCTACGGCTGACAGCACCGTGTGTCAGCGACAGCGCGTCAGCGGCGGCCCGGACGGAACCATAGCGAGCCACGGCCTCGAACGCGCGAAGATCATCGAGTATGGGTAGCTTAGAGCGGTTCATTGGTGCGTATATATCACCAATAAGCGTGAAACAATATCGCTTTATAAAGCTGCAAACTCAAGCAATGTTGCGTCTGAGGCTGGACACTTCGGAAAGCCGGAACGTCTCGCCCGCGCGGAGTCCTTCCTGTTCGGGCCAAAGACCGAAGAGCAACGCAGCGGAAAGGTTCCTTCATGACGCCCTTGGCCATCACAATGGGCGATCCAGGCGGAATCGGGCCAGAGATCATCGTCAAAGCCGTGCTTCGGCGGCGGGGTGCACACCGCCGACCTCTCCTGGTTTTGGGTGACCCCGACGTCATCCAGGCGGCTACCCGTACTTCGGAGGAGACGGCAAGGATTCGATTGCTCGAAGACCCAGCCGATGCCGTCGCCGGCGAAGGCGTCATGAACGTGCTTCGAACATCTTCCTTCGGCGTCCCGGCGGAGATGGGGACTGTCAATCGAGACAACGGTCAAGCCGCGTTTGACGCGATTTCGGCTGCGGTGAGACTCGCCAGCGCTGGCAAAGTTGCTGGTGTCGTTACGGCACCGATCAACAAGGAGGCATTTGCTGCAGCGAACATCCGCTACCCCGGACACACCGAACTGCTTGCCGATCAGACCAACGCCGATCGCGTGGCAATGATGCTCGCGAACGACGAGATTCGAACAGTTCTGGTGACGATCCACTGCTCCCTTCGCGAGGCGATCGAACAGGCGGATTTCGAGGCTCAAATGGCGGCGATCCGATTGGCCGATGAAGGTTGCCGGGTTCTTGGCGTCGAACGGCCTCGTGTCGCTGTTGCCGGCCTCAATCCCCATGCGGGAGAAGGGGGATTATTCGGCAGAGAAGAGATCGATATCATCGGGCCAGCCATCGAAGCCGCACGGGATGAAGGGATCAATGCAAGCGGTCCATGGAGTGGCGACACGGTTTTTATGCAGGCGCGAAGGGGAGCTTTCGATGTCGTTGTCGCGCAGTACCATGATCAAGGGTTGATCCCGGTGAAATATCTGGGTCTCGAAAAGGGCGTGAACATCACGCTCGGATTGCCCTTTGTGCGAACAAGCCCTGATCACGGCACAGCGTTCGATATTGCCGGGAAAGGCATTGCCGATCCTTCCAGTCTCGAGACGGCCATCGTCTATGCGGAACGCATGGCCGATGTAGCCACGACGCGGCGTCCAGCGCAGACACCGTCAGAGGATGTCGCGTGACGCAAAGAAACACCCATTCGCATGACTTCAATTTTGTTTTCATGCTGACAAGGCGCGATAGGACCGTTCCCGATGCAGAGGATCATCTGGAAACGGCACTGAAGGAAGGAATTGGTCACATTGGGTTTAAGGACGTCGGGCTCTCAATCGACGTCGTCGGACGTTTGAATGAGCGCATCAAGGCCAGCGGTGCAACAAGCTACTTGGAGGTCGTGTCACTCGACAAGGACAGCGAGGTCGCATCTGCAGAAGCTGCGAAAGCCATCGGTGTCGACTACCTGCTTGGCGGAACCCATGTCGATGCGGTCTTGCCCGTTCTCTCCAGGACGTCCATTCGCTATTTTCCATTTCCCGGCCAGGTTGTTGGGCATCCAAGCAAGCTGGATGGGTCTGTTGGCGCGATTTTGGATAGCGCGCTTGATCTCGCACGACGACCTGGCGTCCATGGTCTGGACCTTCTCGCCTATCGCGCCACAGCGGATGTCCGAGCCATATTGCGTGCCGTCTGCGCGGCCGTGGAGCTGCCCGTCCTGGTGGCGGGCTCGATAGACACACAGGAGCGTATTCGGGCCGTTTATGAGGCGGGTGCCCGCGCTTTCACAATAGGGACAGCTGCCCTTGACGGTGCGTTTAGCGCCGATGGCCGAGACTTGGCGGCGCAACTTCGAGCGATCAAGCGCGCGACAAACAACGCGATGGAAGCAACCAGAGTCACGGCGGGATGAGCTCCAAAGCACTTTGTTCGACCGCATACGCAAATTGGAATGAGACGTGGCTGTAACCGACATAGCCGGCCGGCCTCTTTGATCGTACATCTACCGGGTCCGGGGATGCGGAAAGGAGGCAGCATTGGAGCACCGTCACCTGATTGAGGCGATGGGACAGGCCCGCTTGGCGGGCCGGCCTTTGCCCGAATCCGTCTACGCAAGCATGCCACCCGATCACGCTGGCGCCTATGCGCTGCAGGATGAGCTTGCGGTATGGCTGGGCCAAAACGGCTTAGGCTCCGTTGCCGGTTACAAGGCCGGCTCCACCAATGACGCGGCACAGGCCGCCCTTGGCGTTGACGGCCCGATCCTCGGCCGGGTCATGAGCGGCCGGCGTTTTGCGTCGGGAGACAGGGTTGCGCGGGGCGACTGCCCCGTCGGCATCGAATGCGAACTGGCCTTTCGTGTTGCGATCGATGTACCGCCGCGGGCAACTCTCTGGACCGTTGAGGACGCAGGCACGGTGCTGGGGGATGCCTATCCCGCCATTGAGGTTATCGAGAACCGTTACGGCAAGCCGCCCGAGCGACCGGCGACGGCGATCATCGCCGACGACATCTTTCAGAAGGGTTTTGTCTTGGGCACGGGCACAGACGGCTGGAGGGACATCGCGCTGGACGCGATCGCCGCGCGCGTCATGATCGGTGGGGAAGAGGTCGCAACCGGCAGCAGTGCAGGCGTGCTTGGCAATCCACTCGCTTCGGTTGCGTTCGTGCTCAACACGCTTTCGCAGCGGGATATTGCGCTGCGCCCCGGCGATATCCTGATGACCGGAACCATGACACCGCCGCAATTTCCTTCGGTGTTTCCCGCGGATGTCGACATTACCCTCGACGGGATCGGAACCTGTAGCCTGACGCTGGAATGAGGATCGGTACGCTCTAGGTCCGTATCCGCGATGTCCTCATTCGGCATGCCATTGGCCCGGCGAGGCATGCCGGATTCGCTTGAACGGTTGTTTGTCGCGCTTCTATCCTTCAAGAAGACCAATAAAGCGGGAGCAGCGATCTTGACAGAGAGGCACCGCCTCACCGACGCGCGGGTGCGCGCGGACGTCGTCAGCGACAAGACAGTGTGGCGGACGGTGACACTGAGCACGGACAGCGGGCTCAGCGGTGTCGGCGAAGCATCGCTGGAAGGCACCGACGAGGTCTTTCATCGTCGATTGCAGCAGGCGGCGGGTTCGCTTGTCGGGAAAGCGCTGCCGATGACTGGGAGCCGGTCCGGAAACCAAAGCCCCTGCGACCTGCCTACGCGCACCATCCGATCGGCGATTGACCAAGCGCTTTGCGATCTTTGGGCCCAGATCGCGGGACAGTCTTTGAGTGATTTTCTTGGGGCGGCTTCGCCCAGCCCGAGGATTCCGCTCTATGCCAATATCAACCGGGCGACACGAAACCGAAGCGCGGAAGGGTTTGCCGCAAATGCCCGGGCGGCCAGCGCTGAAGGGTATCGGGCGATCAAGCTGGCGCCGTTTGACAATCTGACGCCCGAGGCCTGCGATACGGATGAGGGGCGCGGCTGTATCGTGGCGGGTCTGAAGCGCATTCGGGACGTCGCCAATGCGGTTCCCGATTGCGAGGTCATGGTCGATTGCCATTGGCGGTTCTCCTTGGCGGCGGCTGAGCAGCTCATCGATGCCTTGGCGGAGACCGGTGTTGTCTGGCTCGAATGCCCGCTGCCGGAGCGGCCCGATCGGATAGTCGACCTTAAATCCTTGCGCGCGAGGGCGAACAGGAAGGGCATGCGCCTTTGCGGGCTTGAGACATTCGGGGGGTGGGACAAGGTTGGCTCGTTTGTGTTGGGCGGGGCCTATGACGTGGTCATGCCGGATGTGAAACATGCCGGCAGTCTGAGCACGATCATCGATCTTGCCGCGAAGACACAGGCAGCGGGGACCGTCGTTTCGCTGCACAATCCCTCAGGCCCGGTGGCCCACTTGCACAGCGCGCATGCGATGGCGGCGCTCGGCACCGCAGAGCGTCTGGAGGTGCAGTGGAACGAAAGCCCGATGTTCTTCACGCTGACGGACCCGCCACCCGTCCTTGACGACGGTTTCTGTGCGCCCGGGCGGTCACCCGGCCTTGGCGCATGTCTGATCGCCGAGCCGTCGCCTGCCGGGGTGGATCCATGACGATCGATGCGTTTGTCGAGGGCCTGCGACTGGCGTTGCAATGGCCAAGCTTCGGCTTTCTCCTGGTGGGAATCTTCATCGGGATCTGGCTGGGTGCGGTGCCGGGCCTGGGTGGGGTGATCGGGATCGTTCTGGTCCTTCCCTTCACCTACGGCATGGACACGCTCTCGGCCTTTGCGATCCTGCTCGGCATTTTCGCGGTGACGTCGACCTCCGACACGATTGCGTCGGTGATGCTCGGCATTCCGGGTACGGCATCGAGCCAGGCGACCGTGATGGACGGACACCCCTTGGCAAAAAAGGGCGAGGCGGCGCGCGCGTTCGGGGCAGCCTTCACGGTTTCGGCCTTTGGCGGTATCTTCGGCGCGGTCATCCTGGCGCTTTCGCTGCCGATCGCGCTGCCGATTATCCTGCAATTCAACAATCCGGAACTGTTCGCGCTTGCGCTGCTTGGACTTGCGATGGTGGGCTCTCTGAGTGGTCCATCGGTGGCAAAGGGCTTGGCGGCGGCTTGCTTCGGTCTGCTTCTGTCCACCATCGGATATGCGCAGGATGCCGCGATCCCGCGTTACTGGCTGGGAGAACCCTACCTTCTTGATCGGCTCCCCTTGATCCCGGTCGTCCTTGGCCTCTTCGCAATGCCTGAACTGATCGATCTTGCCGCCAAGGATCGCACCATCGCCACCATGCCGAAAGCCAGACAAAACTGGCAGCAATTGGTGCAGGGCGCGCGGGATGCCGTCAAGAACTGGTGGCTGGCCGTGCGATGCTCGGCGATCGGCGTCTATATCGGCATGATCCCAGGCGTCGGCGGGGCCGTCGTGGACTGGATCGCCTATGGCCACGCGCTGCAATCCACGAAAAACCCCGAGCGCTACGGCACCGGCGACATTCGAGGCGTTATCGCTCCCGAGGCTGCAAACAACGCCGTGCGGGGCGGGTCGCTTATCCCGACCGTCGCCTTCGGCGTGCCCGGTTCGGCGATGAATGCGCTGCTTCTGAGCGCGCTTCTGATCCAGGGCCTTCAGCCCGGCAAGCCGATGCTCACAACCGACCTTCCCTTTACCTTTTCCATGATCTGGAACATCGCACTTGCCAATATCATTGCCGCCGCGCTGTTGATGCTCTTGGCGAACCAGATCGCGAAATTGTCTTTCGTCTCCGGTCATCTGATCGTTCCCGGCGTCATCCTCTTTGTTTTCATGGGGGCGTGGTTGTCGCTGGCCGAGTTGGGCGACTGGGTGACGCTGATGCTGTTCGGTGCGCTGGGCTACGTCATGAAGCTCGGCGGTTGGCCGCGGCCGCCTGTGGTCCTCGCCTTTATTCTCGGATCGCTCATGGAGAATTCTTTCCTGCTCAGCTGGAAAATCCATCAGGGACTCGGCTGGCTGGATCGGCCCATCGTCGTGGTGATCCTTCTGCTGACAGCGGCGACGCTTTTCTACTCCGTCCGCCGCAACCGCAAGCGCCGCGCGGAAGCACAGGCGGCCAGGACCGAGATGCAAAGCGCCGTTCGCTCGATAGGCGAGGAGCCCACGGATCCGATGGCCTCGCTTTTTGTCGGCGCGGTGTTTGTGGCGCTCTTTGTTGCCGCGCTTGGTCCCGTCTTCGACTGGCCCGCCCTTGTTTTTGCCTTTCCGCTGCTGGCGATCGTACCGGGCCTGCTGTTGACGGCGCCGGTTCTTGCAAGCGACGCCATCACCGCGCGCCGCGCCGCCAATGCCGCTCGCACCTTCTTCGCGCGAACGGATGTCCAACGCGGTTTCTCCTTTCTTGGATACTGTGTGGCCATGATCGTGATCGCCGTTCTCGTCGGGCAGAAGATCGCGCTCGTCCTGCTTGTCGCCGTGTATCTTTGGCGTTGGGGAAGATATGGCTGGCGCGTTGTCCTGCCCTATGCCGCGGCGACCGCGTTGATCCTGATCGGATTCTACGACCGCATCGTTCACATCTTCTGGCTGAAACCTGTTTTTGCCGACCAGATCCGCGCCGCGATCCCGGAGGGGATTCCGGCATGGCTGATCCTTTGAGGGAGGATCAAAATCAAGAAACCACTCACATTGAACTGACCAAGGGAGAGAACGAAATGATACGACGCAATTTACTCGGGGCGCTGGCGATGGCCGCGATGGTGTGCGCGATCATGCCCGCGGCGGCGATGGCCGAAGACTATTTCGCGGATAAAACGATCACCTGGGTTCTGCCGTGGCCCGCCGGATCGGGCGGTGACCTGCATGGCCGCCTGACGGCGCACTACATGGAAAAGCACATCCCCGGCAACCCGACGATCGTGATCAACAACAAGCCCGGCGGCAGCGGTATCATTGCGATCAACAGCGTCTTCGAGCAGGGCGAAACCGATGGCACGACCTATTTTTACGGCAATTGGAGCCCGTCGGCGGTGATCGATCAGGCCCCGGGCGTGCGCTATGTTCCCGAAGAAATGGGTGTCGTCGGCACGGCGGGTGCCGATCTGGCCTTCATGGTCCGCAGCGATCAGGTGCCAGAGCTGATGGCGCTTAAGGACGCAAGCTTTATCGTTGGCGGTCGTGGCGCAACGAATGCGATCGAGGTTCTCGGCAATCTGGCGCTGAAAACGCTTGACGCCGACTTCCGCTATGTCGGCGGTTTTGGCGGGTTCTCCAAAATCCAGGCCGCAATCAAGGCCGATGAAGTGCATGCCGGCCACGCAGGCCTGCCGGGTTACGTGAAGTTCTTCGGCCCCGAAAGCGACGTGGCGCACCCGCTGTTCTACCATCAGCAGTTCGATGTGGACGGCAATCCGCTGCCGAAGCCGGCCAAGGCCTATCCGGCCGACACGCCGACGCTTTTCGAGGCCTACAAAACCCTCTATGGCGAAGACCCCTCGGGCCGATATTGGGATGCCTACAAGTGGTGGCATTCGAGCCTGATGGCGGCCACGACGGCGATCCTGTCGCCCCCGGGCGTCGACGAGGACGTGCTGGCGATCATGCAGCAGGCCTTTCAGGATGTGGCCCGGGACCAGGACTATCTGACCGAATACGAATCATCGATCGGCGTTCCGCCGCCGTTCAACCCGACCGATCTTTCGATCCAGATCCTGCAAACCTTCCGGGACATGCCGGAGCCGGTTCGCGACGTGGTTCAGGAAATCTCGAACCTCTGACCAAGCCAGGAACGGGCCGGTTTGCCCGGTCCGTTCTTTCTGCTTTCCTGGAGCAGCCTGGCGACGGATGCATTACCGTCGTGTCACGACGCCCACCGCAGGACCAACGGGTCGAGCGGGCGGAGGAGTTCCAGAAGGTGGCCGCGAACGCGGTCATTCAAAGCGGGTATCGGGTGGCGGCAATGATCGGATTTGATGACGCCGCCTTCCTTCATGGCCGCCTTGGAAGCGCGAAAACCCGCCTGTCGGTTTTCGTGATTGATGGTTGGCAAAAGCCGGCCGTAAAGCGCGAGCGCGTCATCGCGTCGGCCGGACAGATGGTCGGTAATCACCGGTTTGATCAGGTCGGGCATCAAGGCCGAGGTCATGCTTCCGGTTGCGCCGGCGTCGAGGTCGGCAAAAAGCGTAATGCCCTCCTCGCCGTCGAAAGGACCCTCGATCGCGTCTCCGCCGGCCTGGATCAGGGCGGCGAGCTTGTTTGCCGCTTGCGGGACCTCGATCTTGAAAAGCTTCACCTGCTCGATCTCCCTGGCCATACGCGCCAGAAGCGGCACCGGGAGGTCGACGCCCGACAGGGGCGCATCCTGGACCATGATCGGCAGCCCGACGGCGCTGACCGCCTGGAAATGCTCGATGGTCATCTCCGCGGTCGCGCGCAGGAGGGCGCCGTGATAGGGCGGCATCATCATGACCATCGCAGCACCCAGCGACCTGGCAAATGTCGCACGCGCAACGGCGATGTCCGTCGAGAAATGGCTGATCGTCACGATCACCGGGACCCGGCCGTCCACCTGTTCAAGCGAAAGCCGCGTCAACTCTTCGCGCTCCTGATCGCTCAGCAGAAACTGCTCGGAGAAGTTAGCAAGGATGCAGATGCCGTCCACGCCCTGGTCGACCATCAGATCGAGAACGCGGCGCATCCCGTCGAGGTCCAGCGTGCCATCTTCGTTGAATGGCGTCGGCGCGACCGGCCAGATGCCTGAATACGCTGTCATTTCATGTCTTCCCTTTTGATCGTGGCGCCGTGGCATGGCGTTTAGTCGCGTTCGCCCGCCGGGGCCGCAACGTTGGACCGGCGCCGAAGGGCTCCGAACACGGCCGGTGCGGCGGCGAAGGCAACCGAAAGGATCAGGATCCCCAGGGCGAGCGGTCTTTCGAGGTAGGGCATCAGCGAGCCGTTGGATTCCATCATGCTTGCGCGAAAGCGCTGCTCGAAAAGAGGCGTCAACACGAAACCGATCATGAACGGGGCGGAAGGCAGGCCGACCACACGCATCAGGAAGCCGACGAAACCGAACCCAAGCATCACCCAGACGTCGAAGAACAGGTTGTTGAGAGAATAGGTGCCTGCCACGGCGAGAATGAAGATCGCCGGGACGAGCAGCGCGCGCGGTGCGCCGATGACGCGCGAGATGGTCGTGGCAAGCGACATCAGAAGCAGAAAGGCCAGAACCGTCGCGAACAGGTAGGTGGCGATGATGCCGTAGAACGTCTCGGGATGCTCGAGCACCAGAAGCGGGCCGGGCTGGATGTTGTGGAAAAGGAGCGCGGCCATCAAAATCACGTCGGCACCGCTGCCGGGGATGCCCATCGAGATCATCGGGATCAGCGCGCCGCCGACAGTCGCGTTGTTCCCCGCCTCCGAGGCGACGATCCCCTCCTCCCGACCGCTGCCAAAGCTTTGCGGGTCCTTGTCGATATTCCTTGTGACATAATAGGCGACGACGGAACCGATATTCGCCCCGATGCCGGGCAATATCCCGATCCAGACGCCAATCAGGCTCGACCGGATCAGGTTGACCGCGTGACGGACGACGCCGAATGCGGATGTCCAGATTTCGATCGCCCGGACCTTGACCTGATCGGTGACCTGCATGCGCCCCGTCACATCGTAGAGCAGGTGGCCAATGGCAAACACGCCGACAAGCACGGCTTCGATCCGAAAGCCAGAGTCGAAATCCTCGAATCCGAAGGTGAAGCGGGGAATCTGGCTGACCAGGTCCAGGCCCACCAACGCAAAGAGCATGCCGAGAAGACCGGAGGCCAGCCCCATCAGGAAGTTCCGCCCCGAGCAGGTCGCGATGATCAGAAGCCCGCCGAAAACAAGGGCGGCATATTCGAAACTGCCGAAATTCCGCAAGGAGAAGCGCGCGATCGGTTCGGAGACCAGCGCAAGGCAGAGCCACGAAATCAATCCGCCGATGAGCGACGCCGTGACGCCGAGTGAAATAGCCCGCGCCGCCTGGCCGCGCTTGGCCATCGCATGGCCGTCGAACGTTGTCATGATTGCAGCGGGTGAACCCGGGATCCCCAGCGTCACACCGGTGACCATTGCGCCGCTGACCCCGCCGACATACATCCCGATGAGCAGGATCTGCGCCGCATAGCTGTCCATGTGGAATGTCAGCGGCAGCGTCAGCGCCATGACGACGCCCTGGTTCAGGCCCGGAATCGCACCGAATATCAGCCCGATCGCGACGCCGACGATCGAGAACAACAGCGGCGCAAGCGACAGATGCGCCAGGATTGCCGCGCTCAATTCCATGGGCGGACCCTTTCGATCACGGGCCTAGCGCGCAATGTCGACGTAAAGAAATGTCGAAAAACTGATTGCGATGCCCAAGGACAGGAGAAGGCCCGTCAGCGCGGCGAGAATGGCCATGCGGACGCTCGGCGGCGAAGCGATCAGATACCCCGCCATTCCGGCGAAGACACAGGATGCGCCGACATAGGCCCACCGTTCCAGGCCCAGGGAAACCGCAAACGCGTAGACGCCCAACAGGATAAAGATGATCGCGGGCTTCAGAAGCGACGGGAGGGCTCCCCGTCCTTCGTCCGGTTCCGGCGCGGGCGTCACCCTGCCGCGATCGGCAAGAACCAGAAGAACGCCTATCCCGCCGAGGACCAGGGGCACGGCCAGAGCCAGCAAGCGCGCGCCAACCGGCTCGAATTGGGGCGGCGGCAGCCGGGAGGCAACTGCCGCCAACCCTGCCATCGACACGATGAGGGCCAGCCCGAACCAGCCCTCCCGTGTGCGTGGGCGGAGATCTGCTACGCGCCGCATCGCTCCTTACTCATTGGACCGGGTGCGAAGGTCGAACCGTTCGACCACGGCGACGGTGTTGGCATATTGCGAGTCGACCTCCGCCTGGAGCTCATTCCCCCGGGAGAACCGCAGATCGATGATCCGCTGACCGAGTTCCTCCTGAAGCTCCGGATCGGCCATCACCGTTTCAATCGCGTCGGCCCAGTATTCCCGAACCTCTGCGGGCGCGTCCTTGTGGATCCAGAAATAGTTCGTGACGCTGCCGACATTGGCAAGATCCGGAAACCCGATCTCCTGCGCGGAAGGCAGGTCTTCGAGGCCGGGCACACCCACCGGACGAAAGACGAACAACGGTTTGATATCGCCGCTTTCGAAGTATTTCTGGCTCTCCGCGACGGTGGTGATCCCGAGATCGATCTGATTGCCGACAAGTGCGGCGCGGATGGGGCCGCCACCGCCCGGGATATTGATCATGTTGAACTCGACATCCAGCGCGTCCTGCACCTTGAGCGCAACCATGTGGCTATGGGCCCTGAGGAACACGCCGACCCGGATCTTGCCGGGATTGGCCTTTGCGTATTCTATCATTTCCGGCAGGTTGTCGAACGGCGCGTCCTTTGCGGCGCCGTACATGATGTCGATCGACCCGGCACGGGCGACTGGCACCATGTCCTTGAATTCGCGCCCGAGAATCCCCTGGGTCGCCGTTCCCATGAACGCCTGATGGAAGAACAACAGGGTGTATCCGTCCTTCGGCGCATCATAGGCCGCACGGGTTCCGGTGGCGGTCGCGCCGCCGGTGATGTTCTTGACCACAAGCCGGGTCGGCACGATTTCTTCCAGATGCTTTAAGATGATCCGCAGGTTGATATCCGCTGCCCCGCCCGCTCCATTGGGCAGAATGAATGTCACGGGTTTCTCCGGATAGTCTGCATGCGCGACGGTTGCGACACCCAACGCTGCCGATAGAACGACAGCGGCGAGCCACCGCAGGCGACCAAGCGTTTTCATGTTCTCCTCCCTCACTGGCTGCGTCCAGTCTAGACAGCGAGCCATGCCCAATCTAAAAGGATTTCAGGAATAAACATTCCTAGGGGGAATGCGTGGAGTTGCGTTCGCTGAAATTTTTTCTGACGGTCTATGAATGCCGGAACATCTCGGTTGCCGCTGACCGTCTGGGGATGAATCAGCCGGCCGTCTCGAAAGCCATTCGGCGGGTTGAGCAGGAACTCGGCGTCAAGCTTTTCGAAAGAGAGCCGCGCGGGGTTGCGCCGACGGTTTTTGCCGAACTCCTTGCCGAGGTGGCGCGCGAAGTGGATAGCAACCTTGGCGCAGCGATCCGCCGCATCCAGGCCATGCGCGACGCCAGTGTTGGCGAGATTGCCGTGGGGGCGGGCGGGACGTGGCAGGAGGCGCTGCTGCCCATAGCCGTGTCTCAGTTGACGCAGCGGCGTCCCAAGGCGCATGTGCGCATCATACCGGCTGCGCCCGAGACGTTGCTCGCGTCCTTGATCAAGGGCGAGCTCGATCTCGTTCTGGCGCCGATCGACATACCCGAGGCGATGGCAAAGAAGGTCCGGGTTGAGCCTCTGCTGGAAAACGAGTTGATCGTGATCGGCCGCGGCGACCATCCGCTCCTGGAAAAAACTGCGCTGACGATCGAAGATCTTAAAGACCAGCGCTGGATCCTGCCGCCGGGCACTTTCATCCGAGAGCGTTTTGAGCGCGGCTTTCATGCGCATGGGTTGGATAATCCGATTCCCACGATCGAATGCGTGGACAGCGCCTGCCTTTTTCAGATCGTCGCCTCGACCGATCTGCTGACATTCGTTGCGGAACTTCGGCTTCGTCACCGGCTGCATATGAACCTGGCGCGCATGCCGCAAAACCCGATCAATACGCTCAGGACGTCCGGCCTTATCCTGCGTAAGACGAGTTATGTGCCGCCGCTCGCCAAGGAACTGATCAACGAAGTCCGAAAGGTCAGCCGGCAGGAGTCCGCTCGCTAGATGTGGAGTCTCATGAGTTTGTTCACATCCAGCGCTGATCTGCTGATGGGTGTTCGTTTCATTATGGTCGCGCAGGACTGCGACCAGTTTGAAGCCTTTGAAAATATTTGTTTGGATCGGGGGGAGGGATAGTCTCCGGGCCTGAACGGCCCGGAGACTGCTCTTTAGTAGGAGCGCGGATCCACTGGATCTGTGCCTGCATTGAGCTCGGCTAGGTCGTCGGGCCCATCCCCGTCGGAGTCCGCTTTGTAGGGAAAGGTGCCCAGGGCCAACTCGCGCGCGTTTTCGATGCCGTCGCCATCGATGTCGCTATCCGCGGAGTCCTCGATGCCGTCACGATCGGTATCGGCCCAACGGCTTGCATCCTCCGGGAAGCCGTCGAATGCGTCCTCGACACCGTCCTTATCGGTGTCAATGGCTGGCGGCGTGAACGCGCCGTTCCATTCCGTGGCCGCGTCGGAGACCTTGCCGATGTTGGAGTCAGCAAACAGCAGGGTGTAGAGCTGGCTCATATGGTAGGGGCGTTGCTCGCTCGGCAGACCGAGGTGAACACCGGGTTTCCAGCCGAGAGATCCAAGGTTCTCCAGTGTCCAAGCCATGCTGAGCTGATCTGTGACGACTGCAACAGATTGCATTGAGCCGGAAAGCCATGCCGTCACCACTGGGACAGCAAGGATCTCTTGGATCTGACGATCAGAGTAGTAGCGCCGCAATTCCTCAATGTGCGCTGCTGTGACTCGCGTCGGCAAACGCCCTGCATCCCGGGCAAAGCGGAGCGCGGCTTTGAAAGCCGGGTTGTCCTCCAATGGCGCGGACCGTTCAAAATCCGTCAGCGACTGGATATAGGCGATGAGAGGGGCTTTTTCGTCTTCCGGAATCTCTGAGCGGAAATTGTCAGCTTCCGTGTAATCCCAGATCCCAAATGCGCCATGGGCCTGGCAGTGCACGCAACCAGAAGCGAGCTGATAGACCATGAACATCGACCAGAGTTCCGGGTAGTCCATGGTGCGCTCTTTTTGAAGGATGTATTCGTCCATCGCCAAGGTGCCAAAGGCAGCGCCGCGCTCCCAGAAAGTATCGAACATGTTTCGATCACTGTAAGGAACGGTCGAGTTAACCTCTACCGGGCCCGTGTAGTAGTCGTAATCATAGGCGGCCACGTCAAAGGGAGGTGTCCCCTCTGGCGGCAGGTTGGCTGCGCGAGCACCTTCCGCCTCCCACTGCAGCAGGATGCTTGGGAAAGCGTCAAAGGGCTCTTCAATCCCGTCACCATCACCGTCGAAGGTCACGATCGGCACACCGTAGCCGGTGATGAAGTTGAGCCAATCGGTTTCAAAAACAGGATCGACTGCGCCGTAATCGTCACGCACCCAGGTGGCGTCGAGCTCCGCCACTGCACCGATTTGCGCATCGCCCACGAACGGATTTGCGCGCTGCTCCTCGGGGGAGGTCGGGGCGTTGTGGCCCACGTCCCAACCGACCGCCGCAAGGTTCTCTGTCGCCCAATCCACCGTTTCTTGGTCGGTGACGATGGGCAGAACCGCGTCATGGGTCGCCGATGAGTGATTGATCGCGCCGAGCTGCATCAGCTCTGCAATCGCACGATCGGTGTAGTTGGTGCGCAAGAGCGCATGGATATCGCCGGAGGATATGATGGGGTAGCTGCCCATGACGTCGATATAGGTGAACGCCGCTTTGAGGCGCGGATGTTCGAGGTTGTCTACGTAAGCCGGGTCAAAGATCGCATGGATCTCTTCCAGCGGCACGCCCATGAGCGACAGCTGATAGGCACTGCGCGCGGTGTGGTGGCCACTGCCCGACAGGATCATCTGGCGCAGCGTGAGCTTCCACTTGGTGGTGCTGTCAAAGAACGCATCGCGATGGATCATCGCATCCGCAGTGATCAGGCCTTCGTAGAAGTCCCGCAGGTTGCTGATGTCGATTTTGTGGCGATCATAGTATGGCATCGCCAGGTCCGCCACGGGAGGTGGCGGCGCGACGTCGGCCTGGGCCAAGGCAGGTACAAAGGTCGCGCATACCAGCGCGGTGCTCGATAGGAGTGAGCGCAAACGCATTGGATTGCTCTCCTTATTCAGCGAGGAGGAACATGGTGTTCGGATTTGGGGAATGGGACGGCACGTTTTGGAGCACGTCCCAATGTTCTTCCAGGATTCCGGTTTTTTCGTCGAAGCGATACATATCGACGGCCGCGATACCGAGATCGCCTGGATCATCATTGTCAAGGTTACGGAAATTCACATGGGCAAAAGCATAATTGCCCGAGACGATGACCCGATGAACGTCGATTGAAATTGAGTGCTCCTCAACCGAACCCCCAAAGAGTTCTGCCAGCGGTGCCCGGCCATTGGGCAGGAAAATACTGTGTTGGATGTATTCATCCGAGATATAGGGCGCGAGATTCTCGTTCGTGGGGCCCGCGACCAATATCTCGTAGATCTTCATCACGCGTTGCGCGATCTCCAGTTCGGCCTCCGTTTCCGCGAGAATGTGCGTTTCGAACTCCGTTGGAACCGTGTTCCGGTAGATCGAGCCCTGCTGCCACGCCCGCGTGGGCGGTGCGAATGGGTCGTTTTCTTGCGCAGTTGCCACGCTGGTCGACGCCATAAGCGCGACGAGGGCGGCAGGGATTAGGGTGGTTGCTGTGGGTGTCATCGTGTCCTCATTTGGAAATCGGAGATGAACATAGTGGTGCTGCTTCGCGTGTTTGGCGGCCGGGATGGGTTGCCAAGAAGCTCTGATGCTGGGGTCTGTTCGTGGTCTCAGTCGAACAGATCGCGTGCCGCGTCCGCGACAATCTCGGGCTTTTCCGCCTGGATGAAGTGGTTGGCGTCCACGATCAGCACTTTCCCATCGGGCACCATATCGGCTGTGCGCCAGTACTCCTCGGGACGCTGGCCAGGGTCGTCAGCCCCTTGCATGAAGACCACCGGCATCGTCATGCGCGGAAACACCTCAGCCAGCCTGAATTCCAGCTCTTTGTCGAAGCTCGCATCAGAATAGCGGATCGCCGCGGCCTCCGCCGTCCCTTCAAACCCATATTCCCAAGCGGCTCGCGCCAAGTGATCCTCGCTCATCTCAACCGAGAAATAATCGCTCTCATAGAGGTCACGCATGAAGTTTGGCGTGGTGTGGAAGGCCACGTCTTTCATCGCCTCATGGTTCGGTCTTGGAAACCCGTGCGGTTGATCGGCCGACTGTTGCATCCGCAAATAGGCCAGGATGCGAGGGTTGACGTCGTCTTGGGCCACCATGTGATCGCCAACCACCGAGCCCCGATCGTGACCAACCAGATTGAAATGCGCAACGCCGATCTCGGTCATGAGCTTTGCAACACCGGTCGCCACGCCGCCATAGGTCAGGTCCAGATCCAGACGCTTATCCGATTGGCCGTAGCCGAGAGTATCGACCGCAATGACGTAGAAATCATCGGCCAGATGGGCCATCACCTGGTGCCAAGACCACCAGGTGTCGGGGTGACCGTGGATAAACAGGATGACCTCATCATCGGGATCTCCGGCCGTGACGAAATGCCAAACGGCCTCATTGGCCTCGACATACCAATGGGTACCAAACACATTATCCGCCAGATATTCGATCTCACCATGCCGGTTAACGGTGCCCGATGGTTGCGGCGCGGCAGGGTATCGCATCTCGTCCGTGATCTGAGCGAGAGGGTATGGTTCATAGTTGGAAGGAACACGTATCCCATCCGCGTGGGCGAGGCCTGACGCCAAGATAACACAGGCAACGGTCGATACTGTGATCCCACGTGCGCATGTAAATTGAGGTTTACAGCTAATTGAAACTTTAACAGACATGCAAAGAGTCCTTGACGCCTGATTATCAAGTTCTTCCTTGCACAGCTCCAAGCATTGATCAAATTGATATCTTGCATATAAGATATTGATATGAAGAATTTACGCGGTGCAGACCTCAACCTCCTTGTGATCTTCCATGCGTTGATGGCCGAACGGAATGTCACCAAGGCCGGAGAGCGTGTCGGGCTCGCACAATCATCCATGAGCAATGCGCTGACCCGGTTGCGCGATTTGTTTGAAGACGAGCTTTTCGTTCGGACGCCAGAAGGGATGATGCCAACACCCACCGCCACCAAGGCTGCCGAATATGTTCAGGCTGCGATATTCTCAGCAGAAGAAGCACTTAATGTCGGCAGGGCATTCTCACCTGAAAATGCGGAAGGCACAATTGTCCTGCTCGCAAACGATTTTATTGAATTCACGGTTGTTCCGTGGATTGTTCATGCGTTGGGAAAGCAGGCACCGCGCATCCGCTTGCGGACACACCCCTTGATTGGCGAAGACTTTATCCAAGAACTCGATACCGGCCTAGCGGACCTCGCGATCGCTGCACCCGTGGATATACCCAAGAGGTTTCGCTACACAGTCCTATTTAACGAGCCGTTTGACGGCATCGTACGGCGTGGGCATCCAATCTTACAGGACAGCGTGTCACTTGACGCGTTCATTGCCAGCAAGCATGTTGTGGTATCACATCGTTTTGGCGCGACAGGCGTGATCGACACAGTTCTCAAGTCGTTGGATGTGTCCCTAGATGTGGCCGTAGGCGTGTCTAACCTTGCCTCCGTTCCCCCGCTTGTCGCGAAGACCGATTTCCTTGCCGTTGTCCCGCGCCGCCTCGCGATCATTGCGGATCGCGAACTTCCAGTTAGAAAGTTTGAACTTCCTTTTGCGGTGCCGAGCGTCGAGGCAAAGCTGATTTGGGGCCGTGGTGTCGATCGATCACCGATGCTCACATGGTTTCGTGAACTTGTGATTGAGACCTTTGGCACCACGGAACAATGAGCCGCGGTGTCCGACTGCCAATCAACCACTGTTTCCGCGTCTCGTATGTGAGTTCCAGGGGCAGCGAAGGAGCGGATTGACTTTCGCGTCGTCGGCCGCGGTTCAATGGCCGATTCGGCGATTTGGGCTGTAGTGGGGACACTGACTTTCTGCAGCTGCGAAGAAACGCTGCGCGCGCGGAGGATCAAAAAGCAACGGCAATTTTGTCCGCTTTGCCGAAATTAACGGCGAATGGACCGATCTCGAAGGCACCAACGCATCTCGGCTTGTCTCATCGCGAGAAAAGGCAACATGTGCAACGGTAGTAATAGGTCATGGTGACTCCTGGATGTCGATTGGACCTGATACGCAGTAACCTTGTCCGCGTATCCTCAACGACCCACTCCGCCACCAGCAGTGGATAACGAGAGATTTGGAAAATCTCCTCGGCCCGATCATCCGGCCGCAGCCAACACCGCGCCGGTCATTTCGGCGCAGTATTGGCGGACGGTGTTGGTTAGGCTCCCATTATCAGATGCTAATCGCGTCCTGTACGCGATCCGGCGTAAACGGCATGTGGCGCAGCCGGCGCCCCTGCGCGGCGTGAAAAGCGTTGGCGATCGCCGCGGAGACCATTGGCGTGCCGACCTCACCCACACCGACGGGCGGTGCATCGACATCAGCGAAATAGATGTCGATCGGCGGCACTTGATAAGCCCGAGTGATTTCATAATCGTAGTAGTTGTTTTGGATCACCTCACCATTTTCGATGTCGATACGTTCGGTGAGCGCCATCGAAATGCCGAAGATGATTCCTCCTTCTACCTGATTGTGTGCATTGTCTGGTGATACAATCAGCCCGGCGTCGACAGCTGCCCAGAATCGTTTGATCTGGATTTCGCCACTTGTTGCATCCACTTCGATTTCGGCAACGCCTGCGGCCATTGAGGAACTGTAGCCCGCGAAGGACAATCCCATCGCACGATCACCGCGGTTCCGCCAGCCGGACATCTCCGCGACCTTTTCCAGCAAATGTCGCCCGCGTGGGTTTTCATCGACAAGATCAAGGCGGAAATCCAACGGATCGCGCCCGGCCTGTTCTGCCAGCTCGTCCATGAAAATTTCCGCCGCAAAGCTGGTATAGGCCGCACCGATCCCGCGATAGGGAGCCAGCCTTGCCTGGCGTTCGGTGATGATGTGATCGGCCCGGAAGTCCTTTATGCCGTAGAATTTGCTTTCGGCGCCGCGCATCGAGATCACGTCGTTGGGTCGTACGGCGTCCCACCGATTTGGATTGAAGAAGCCGATCACCGTGGGAGTAGCAACTTTGTGGTGCCAGCCATCCAGCTTGCCATCCGCGGTCAGGCCCGCTTCGAGCTTTTGCACGGCAGCGGGGCGAAATGTACCGTGTTTGATGTCATCCTCACGGGTCCAGATAACCTTGACCGGACGGCCCACAGCCTTTGAGCTGAGGACGGCGTCTCGCACGTAATTCTGCACCAGCGCCGTGCGCCGACCAAAGCTCCCGCCCATGGTCATCATGTTCAGCTTAACTTTTTCGGTGGGGATGCCCAGAGTTTCCGCAACCGTATGCGTCGTCCAGGATTGGGTTTGAGTTCCTGCCCAGACCTCGACACCGTTGCCGTCGGCATCGACCCTGGCCACAGCGGCCATCGGCTCAATCTGAGCGTGATAGGCGTAGTCCGAAAGGTAGAACCGGCTATGGACGCTGTCGGCTGCAGATATTGTGGCGACCGCATCTCCCTTTTCTGCCCAGGTGGCGGCTTCAGACGTTGGATCCTCAACAGCGCGGGCATAGGCTTCAAGCGTGCCAGCGCTGTTGAAGTTTCGGGCAGGCGAGTCCTCACTCCATTCGACTTCCAGAAGTCCCCGTGCGCCGAGTGCTGCCCAGAGGCTTTCGGCAACCACGGCCACTCCATCAGGAAGCGGCACCACATCGATGACGCCGGGCACACTCCGTGCTGCGCTGTCATCGATTGTCAGGGGGCGTTCATCTTCGACCGGCGCGCGCAACACCGAGCCGTAGGCCATGTTCGGCACCTCGACATCGATTGCAAAACGTGCGCGCCCGGTGCTTTTGTCCAGAACATCACGCCGGGGCAGATCGTGACCGATGATCCGGAACTCGGATTTATCTTTCAGCGCAACGGTTCCTGCTTCAGGTAATTCCACGCCCGCTGTGCCCAAGGCCGCAAGTTCGCCATAGCTCAGGCGGCGGCCATCAGGCGAAACGACGGCGTGGGGCTCGGTGCGCAGCAGCGATTTGTCGACACCCCATTCGCGTGCGGCGATTTGCATAAGCACGTCGCGCGCCTGGGCACCGGCCTGCCGCATCGGCTCAAAATAGCCTTGCACGCTCGTGCTGCCGGCCGTGTACAGCACACCGCCGAACAACTGATTGCCAAAACGCCGATCGTCGGCATGCAGTTGTTCGATTTCGACCTTGTCCCAATCCGCGTCCAGCTCGTCAGCAAGTATTTGCGGCAGCGTCGAATAGCTGCTTTGACCCATTTCCGTCGATGGAAAAACGATTGAAACACCGCCATCCGCGCGGATCGTCAGCCAGTGGTTCACATCCAAGGTGCCGTCGTTTGTCGCAATGGCCCTTACCGCCGATATGCCGCCGGTGCCCAGGAAGAAGGCCAGTCCGGCCGCACCCTGCAGGAAGCGACGCCGCGTCGGGCCGGATCCAAGATTTGTCTGACTCATCTCACAGCTCCTTTGCAGCCAGTTCGACCGCCTTGAAGATCCGGTTGTAGGTGCCGCAGCGGCAAAGATTGCTGCTCATGTGATCGACGATTTCTTCCCGACTGGGAGTCGGATTTTCAGACAGCAATGCGGCTGCGCGCATAATCTGACCGGACTGACAGTAACCGCATTGTGGAACCTGCCCGGCCACCCAGGCTTTCTGCAGCGGATGCGTCCCATCCTCGGAAAGTCCCTCAATCGTGGTCACTTCCAGTCCTTCAACATCTGCCAAGGACATCTGACACGAGAACATCGCCTCACCCTCCACATGCACCGTGCAAGCGCCGCACATCGCTGCGCCGCATCCGTATTTCGTGCCTTTCAGGTTCAGCGTGTCGCGAATGATCAGCAAGAGCATTTCATCAGGTGTGTTATCGACCTCGACGGGTCTGCCGTTCAGTACGAATTTTGTCATGTTCGATTTACTCCGATGCGGTTGAACTTGTTGCACGCTGCCCCGTGGGGAAGACCGTTATCCGGGGGCGATCAGATGCCGGACCACCGGGCCATCTGGCCGCTGGTCAAACGCCTGAACAGATTCGTACAATACCTTGTCCTGGTTTGAGACCCGATCGTGTTGCGCCAGGTGCTCTTCCCAGCTGGAGACCAGGAAAGCCTCAACCCACAGTGTTGGATCTTCCGCGCTTTGAAAGATGCGCCATTCATAGGCGCCGTCGCGCCAGCGCTCGCCCGACCATTCATTGATCGCCTTTAGAAATGCTTCGGTGTCTTCCGGTCTGATCCGATACTCGACCTCGATCATCACGGGCCCGCGATCGCCCAGACCATCCTCGGGCAATTGAATGTCCGGGGCAGGCCAGTGCATCGATGGCGACAGGTCAAGCGCCTCGGTTTGCCCCAGCTCGAACCGTCGGGTCAGCCTCAGGCCGACCAGCAGACCGACGGCGGAAATCAGCAAAGAAATTGACGTGGACGTGGCGGTGGCGACCTGGCCCCAGAATGCGGCTCCGACCGCCATTGAGCCAAAAAACACCATCAGGTTTATCGCAAGCCCGCGAGCCCGTACCCAGTTCGGCAGCGCCGTCTGCGCCGAGACGTTGAACGTGGTCAGGACCGCGATCCAGCTGAAACCGCCCAACACCGCGGCCGCGCAGGCAATCGCCGGATCCCGGGACACCGCCAGAAGCGCCATCGCGACGGACGTACCAACGGTCCCGCCGGCGACCACCGTGTTTGGATCGAACCGCTGGCGAAGTCTGGGCAGTGTCAATGCGCCAAAGACCGCGCCTGTCCCGATCAGGGTAAGCAGCAGTCCGTAGAGCGTCGCTCCACCGTCCTCGATATTGCGCACCACCAAAGGCAGCAACGCCCAGTATGCCGAGGCAAAGACAAAAAACGAAAACGATCGGACCAGTGTTGCCTTGAGCGGACCGTTATAAGCCACGTGACGCAGGCCGGTCATCATCGCGTTGAACACCGGCTGCGACGTCGAGGCGGTCGTCGCGGTGTTCTTCCACATCAATAGAGCGACAATGATCACAAGGTGGCTCAGCGCGTTAATCGCAAACGGCGCCGACAGGCCGACAGCGGCAATCAGGACACCGGCAAGGGCCGGTCCGATAGCGCGGCTGATGTTGATCCCCATGGAATTGAGCGCAATGGCCGGCTGGAGGGCGTCACGCGGAACAAGCGCCGGCACGATTGCCTGCCAAGCTGGCGCCATGAATGCGGTTCCGGTACCGATCGCCAGAGTGAACAGGATCAACAGCAGCGGCGTTATCAGTTCGAAATGCACCAGAAAGGTCAGGACGGTGATAATCGCGAGCAGGAAGACGTTCACGAATATCAACATCTTGCGCTTGTCCAGCCGATCGGCCAGCGTGCCCGCGTAAAGCGCGAATAGAAACACCGGCAGCGTCGTTGCCGCTTGAACCAACGACACCACGGCAGGCGATGAGTTCAGCGTTGTCATCAGCCAACTCGCGCCCACCTCGTGCATCCACGTGCCGATGTTGGAGATCAGCGTGGCTCCCCAAAGCAGCGCAAAGGCACGATAGCCAAAGGGTGACCATGGCGAGGTCGGCTGCGAAACGTTAACGCTGGATGACATCGGCAAACTCCTGATGCCGTTTTTCGGCGAAACCGCGCACAAACGGGCAGAGCGGTACGATGCGTTGACCTCGATTTCGGGCGTCGGCGATCAGGCGCTTCGCAAGAACCCCGGCGATGCCTTTGCCTCGCAGGTTTTCCGGCACAAATGTGTGGTCGGCGATGATCAGTTGGGGCGAGACCTTGGAAATCGTCAGCTCCGCCTCGTTTGCGATGCCGTCAATGAAGGCGCCGTAGCGGCCCTTGGTGTCGCTTTCGCTATAGGTGACGGTGATGTCATTCTTCTCCAACATCGGATTCTCCTGAATGCGGGGTCGGGCGCCGTGACAGCCGGCTTCGGAGCCCCGCAAGGAACCAAGGGTGGCCGCACATTCGTCGCGTTCGGGCACTCGGTTCAAAACTGTCACAACGGCGCCAAACCGAAATGGGCTGATCTCGGAGACCGGCCCGGGCTGTCTGCCGGGGGCAGAACATGAGCCGCTTGCGCTACTCGGCCGCCAGGTTGTGCCGCCTGGAACCGTTTGCGCCGGGCGCACCGAAGATCGGTACAGGAGACCAGTCCGGCAACTCCGGCAATGGCTCCGGCGCGTGTGCGGCAAACCGGTCCTTCGCATGCACAATCACACCGCCGGTCAGGGTCAGGTCAGCCACGATCTCGGTGATTTCCGGCTCGGCAACGGTGAAGTAGTCACGATCGAGAACGGCAAGGTCGGCCAGTTGACCAACCTTGATCTGTCCTTTGGTTCCTTCCTCACGGCTGAACCAGGCTCCGGCGGCAGTCCAATGGTGCAAGGCATCATGGCGCGACAAACGCGTTTCTTCATTCCAGATGATATCGCCTCCGCGTCCCCGGCCCGAAACAGCCCAGTGGATGGCGAGCCAGGGATTGTACGAAGACACCCGCGTCGCGTCTGTCCCTGCGGCCAGCGGCACGCCCGAGGCGATCATTTTCTTGACCGGCATGACCTCACGCAGGGCTTTTTCACCGTACCGATCTCGATAGGCTGTGGTCTGGAATGCGATACGGTTCTGATAGCTGATGCCACCGCCCAGACGCGCCACCCATTCCATTGTCGCCTCGGAGATCGTTTCGCCGTGGTCGAAAATCCAGTTGAGTTCTTCCAGGCCCTTGTCTCGACCCACGTCTTCGACGACCGTCAACAAACGCTGTGCACTTTCCTCATAGGTGCAGTGGAAGCGGATCGGCCAACGGTTGTCGAAAAGGAACTCCAGAACCGGGCGCAGATCGCCCTCCATCGGCTTTGGCAGTTCAGGTCGGGGATAGCTAAAGTCCTCAAAATCGTATGCCGAGGCCACAAGCATTTCGCCGGCACCGACACATTTCAGATAATCATCGCCCTGATCGGGTTTGACGATGTCATTCCAGCGCTTGAAATCATCCAGCTCGAACTTTGGCCGCTGCGCAAACAGCTGGTAGCCGATCCGCACGGTCTGTTCGCCGCGGCGGTTGAGCTCCGAAATCACTCCATAGTCGTCCGGGTAATTCAGGAACCCGCCGGCGCAATCGAGGGCAGAGGTGAGGCCTAGCCCGTTCAACGCGCGAAAATAGTGCTTGGTCGAGGTGAGCTGCTGTTCCAAGTCAAGCTTGGGTGCCATGTCGAGCAGCGCATAAAGCGGCTGCGCATTGGGCCGCGCCAGGGCCAACCCCGTTGGGTTTCCCTGATCGTCGCGTTCCAACCGGCCGGAGACAAAGGCTTCGTAGTAGTGTTTATCGATCCCAAGCGCGCGCAATGCGGCCTTGTTCAGCCAAGCGCGATCGTAAAGATGCAGCACATAGACCGGAACATCCGGGGCCACGGCATTGATTTCGTCGATGGTCGGAAGGCGCTTTTCCGCAAACTGATCGACGGACCAGCCTCCGACCACCCGGATCCACTGTCCTGCCGGAGTCAGTTGGGCCTGCGCTTTCAGCATATTCAAGCCATCCGCCAGAGACGGTACATGGTCCCAGCGAAGCTCCATGGCAAAATTATTGCCCTGGCGGATGATGTGGGTGTGGCTGTCGATTAGACCCGGTATGACTCGCTGGCCTCCCAGGTCGATCACCTCGGTTTCAGTCGTCGTCAGGGCGACGATATCTTCGTCCTTTCCCACAGCAATGATCCGGTCGCCAGAGATGGCGACGGCGCTCGCCAGCGGTTGGTCAGGGTCCATCGTGGTGATTTTGCCATTGAACAATATCTTGTCTGGAGATGGCATTCGAAGTTTCCTTCTTAAGGGCTGTATGGTGTCCAATAGACTGCACGCCAAACCAAGCCCGGGTTTGCCGGGCCAGCAGGCAGGGCAGCTGCCCATCAATGATGCGGTCGATTATTCCGCCGCGACGGCAGCGGGCACAGCGTCGTGTCGAGGCCCTTGGTGCGTGGTGCGTTGAGGCGAATTGTGCACCATCGTATATGCGTAATCGACGCCCATTCCGTAAGCGCCCGAATGCTCCTGCACCAGGTTCATGACGGCATCATAGGTGTCTCTGCGGGCCCAGTCGCGTTGCCACTCCAGAAGCACCTGTTGCCATGTTACCGGCACAACGCCCACCTGCACCATTCGGTCCATCGCATATTTATGCGCGTCCACAGTGGTGCCGCCCGAGGCGTCGGCAACCATGTAGATTTCATAATCGGTGTCGGCCATGGCTGATAATGCGAAGGACAGGTTACAGACCTCGGTCCACAATCCGGAGACGACCACTTTCTTGCTGACCCAGCCCCTTGATCCGGGCCGTTCAGGTGTAGAATCCGTTCCTGTTTCTTTCCGTTGATCTGGTTGCTGTCAAGGCCTGCTGAGCGGAGCCATTGCGTAGCTCAAGCGCAGCAGGCCGGGCGG
>Ga0209785_1000094_pt1 | contig 39821 bp, 28 predicted proteins | sample WorMetG1BERMUDA2_FD_187403 | JGI IMG/M metagenome (GOLD analysis project Ga0209785, IMG submission 187403) | Marine gutless worms symbiont microbial communities from Max Planck institute for Marine Microbiology, Germany - Inanidrilus... ...
GATCGTGCGCGATATCTGTGTCAAAGACGCTCTCAGCCCCTCCAAAAGGCCCCACTTCGCGCCAAAACAGCGCAACCCAAGGCCCAGCGACGCCAACCAAGCTACAAGCGCATCCGCCCGACCGTTTTCACACGGCCAAGACCCGCATCTACCCGAACGGCCCCGCCGACGTGAACCATTTCCACGCCGCCGGCGGCATGGGATTCCTGATCCGCGAACTGCTCGACGCCGGGCTGCTGCACGAGGATATCGGCACGGTCGCCGGCAACGGATTGGCGGCGTATGGCGAAGCGCCGGAGCTGACGGATGGCGACGTTCGTTGGCGGCCGGCGCCGGCTAAGAGCGCTGATTCCGAGGTGCTGCGTCCCTTCGCCGAGCCGTTCAGCCCCAACGGTGGTCTCCGTGTGCTCGACGGCAATCTCGGGCGGGCGGTGATCAAGGTCTCGGCGGTGAAGGCCGAGCATCGCGTCGTCGAGGCGCCGGCCGCGGTGTTCACCTCCCAGGACGCGCTCGGCGATGCGTTCAAGCGGGGCGAGCTTCACCGCGACGTCGTCGCCGTCGTCCGCTTTCAGGGGCCGCGGGCCAACGGCATGCCCGAGCTGCACGAACTCACGCCCAAGCTCGCCGTGCTGCAAGACCTGGGCTACTGTGTTGCGTTGGTCACCGACGGGCGAATGTCGGGGGCCTCTGGGAAGGTGCCGGCGGCGATTCGCGTGACGCCCGAATGCGCGGCAGGCGGTCCGCTGGCCAGGGTTCAGGACGGCGACATCATCCGGCTCGACGCCGAGGCCGGCCTTCTCGAAGCCGTGGTGCCGGCCGACGACTGGTCGGCGCGGGCGCCGGCAACGGCCGATCTCTCCGACAACGCCTTCGGAACCGGGCGGGAACTGTTTGCCGGCTTTCGTATCGCGGCAATGGACGCCGACGCCGGAGCAGGAGTGCTGTAGCGGACTGCGCGGTCGCTCAGCCGTTCGATTGGGGTGCCGGCGCGCCCGACACCGCCGGCGCCCGACCGCTGGGGTCGAGGTTGTGAATCTGGCGCACGTCTTGATTTGACGCCGGCCGCGTGCCGCCGTCCTTCAGCCGCACCCAGAACTCGCCGCTTGGCGAGACCCAAAAGCTCGCGATGTCGTCCATGGGGGGAGACTCCATACCGGGGGAGCAGGTACGTAAGACCAGTCGTACCAAGATGCAATACTTGATTCTGTCATCCGGATATCGGTGGTCCTCGCGTTGACATGCGAAACGGGACCCCTTATGGTCCGCGGCCTTGCGGTCCCGTCGGGACCGCCAGAAAGGACGCAACGATGAAGGTCAGAAACTCGTTGAAGTCGGCGAAGGTGCGCGAGAAGGGGTGCCGCGTTGTGCGCCGGCGTGGTCGCGTCTACGTCATCAATAAGCGCCATCCGCGATTCAAGGCCCGCCAGGGCTGATCCCTCCGCGAAACCGGTGAACGACTGCCCGAAACCCTCGGGTGTACGGCCGCGCGCGCATTCGGTCGTTTGCCAAGGCAGGTCTCGGCATCCCCGCCGCGCCGCCGGCGCGGGGCAAGCATACCGGTCTGTCCATGCCTAACTGTCTCACGACTGCTCCCGGATTGGTTACGCACTCGGGGCGAACGAAACCTTGAGACTGAACGGAATGGTTCGTACTTTAGCGGCCATGAAGTCACGCGCTGACACGAGCCCGAAGGAGCGGCTGATCGAAACCGCGCTGGACCTGTTCCGGCGCGAGGGTTTCCACGCCACCGGTATCGACCGCCTTCTCGCCGAGGCCGGCGTCGCCAAGATGACGCTCTACAAGCACTTCAAATCAAAAGATGCGTTGATCGAAGCGGTGCTGCGCCATCACGACGAACAGTGGCGGCACTGGTTTCAGACGGCCGTGGAGGCGAAGACCAAGTCGTCCAAGAAGCGGCTCGTCGCGGTGTTCGATGTCCTCGGCGAGTGGTTCGATTCGGACAATTTCGTCGGTTGCCTGTTCGTCGCCGCTGCCGCCGAGTACGCCGACCGCAAGCATCCCATCCACGCCATCGCCGCCGAACACAAAACGCTTGTGCGTGCCTACCTCGCGCATCTGGCACGCGCTGCCGGGTCCGCCGACTCCGAGGCTTTGGGCGGGCAGTTGGCGATGCTGATGGAGGGCGCAATCAGTGCCGCCCACGTCCGCGGCGACCGCCGCGCCGCCCGCCGCGCGCGCAAGACGGCAAAGATTCTCGCCAAGCAGGGCGGCGACTGATCCGGTCTCCCACCGGCGTCCAGAAAAGCGGTTCTAACAACATGCTTCGACACGGCGCTGGCGCGCCTGCTCAGCATGAGGGATAGGGTCCAACGTGATCAGCAACCTCATCCTGAGCAGCGGCGCGGCCGCGTGTCGAAGCATGTTGGACCGAGGCGTGAACTTTGCGTCAGGATTCCGGCCTTTGCGCGTCAGCGGATGAAACCGAGGCTTTCCAGCTTGACGATGATGCGGTGCGCCGCCAGTTCCGGCGAAAGCTCCTGGGTGTCGATCACCATCTCCGGGTCTTCCGGCACCTCGTAGGGGTCGTCGATGCCGGTGAAGCCCTTGATCTTGCCGGCACGCGCCTGGGCATAGAGCCCCTTGCGGTCGCGCCGCTCGCATTCCTCGATGGGCGTCGCAACGTAGACCTCGATGAACCCGCCACCAGCCTCGATGGCGTCGCGGACCTGTCGCCGGGTCGTGTGGTAGGGCGCGATCGGCGCGCAGATGGCGACACCGCCGTTCTTGGTGATCTCGGAGGCGACGTAGCCGATACGCAGGATATTGAGGTCGCGGTGCTCCTTGGAGAATCCGAGCTCGCTCGACAGGTTCTTGCGCACGACATCGCCGTCGAGCAACGTTACCCGGCGGTGGCCGTTTTCCAGCAGCTTGACCAGCAGCGCGTTGGCGATGGTCGATTTTCCCGAGCCCGAAAGCCCGGTGAAGAACACGGTGAAGCCCTGTTCATGGCGCGGCGGATAGCTGCGGGCCAACTCGTCCAGGATCTCTGGGAAGCTGAACCAGTCGGGGATCTCCAGCCCCTCGCGCAGGCGGCGGCGGAATTCGGTCCCGGTGATGGTGCGGATCTTCATGTCCGGAGTCGTCTCGTCCACCGGCAGGTACTGCGCACGGTCCTCGACGTAGACCATCTGCTGGAACGGCACCATGGTGATACCGAGCTCGTCCTCGTGCTTGCGGAACAGGTCCTGGGCCTCGTAGGGGCCGTAGTAGGGTTCGCCCTCCGGCGTGCTGCCGGGTCCGGCGTGGTCGCGGCCGACGATGAAGTGAGTGCAGCCGAAGTTCTTGCGGATGATGCCGTGCCACAGCGCTTCCTTCGGTCCGGCCATACGCATGGCGAGGTTGAGGATGCTGAGCGCCGTGGTCTGTTCGGGGTAGGTCTTGAGGATGTGCTCGTAGCAGCGCACCCGGGTGAAATGGTCGACGTCGCCGGCACGGGTCAGGCCGACGACCGGGTGGATCAGCAGGTTGGCCTCGTTCTCGCGGGCGGCGCGGAAAGTGAGTTCCTGATGGGCCCGGTGCATCGGGTTGCGGGTCTGGAAGGCGACGACCTTGCGCCAGCCGAGCTTGCGGAAACGGCCGCGCAGCTCGGACGGGCCGTCTCGCAACAGCTTGAAATCGTAGTGGATCGGCGGCTCGATGCCCTTGAGGAGGCCGCCCACGTAGACGTCGTTGGCGAGATTCATCAGGTAGTGGACGCCGGGGTGGGCCGTGTTTCCGGTGCCGAACACGGACTCGGCTTCCATGGCCTTGTCCGGGGTCCAGATATCGGCGACGTCCAACGTGGCGATGACCACGCCCTCGCGATCGCGAAGGGCAACCGTGTCGCCGATGGCGATGGTCTCGGCGAAGGCCGGCGTAACGTCCAGGGTGATCGGGATGGGCCAGAGAACGCCGGACGGCAGCCGCATGTCGTTCACGACGCCATCGTATTCGGTTCGGGTGAGGAACCCTTCCAGCGGCGAGAACGACCCACTGAGCAGCAGTTCGAGATCGCAGAGCTGGCGGTCGGTGAGGTCCCAGGAGACATAGTCCCGGGCCCTGGCCTTTTCCGCTTCGGCGGCGGTTTCCCCGAGATAAAGCTCTTTGAGCACCCCGCCGTGAGGTTCCTTGAATGCACCCATGGACCGATTTCCCCCTGTTTTCCTGCGGTTTCGGACAGCCTAATCCGGGACGGCGGCGTCCCGCAACCGGCGCCGGTCACCGTTGGCGACGGACAGCCTGGATTTCCGTTTCCAAGGCCTGGAGGAAGCGGGACCGATCCCGCTTGGTAAACCCTCCGGGGCCGCCGGTGATCTCGCCGGAGTCGCGAAGCTGAGTCATCAGATCGCGCATGGCCACGGCCATGCCGATGCTCTCTTCGGTGAACGGCTTTCCCGTCGGGGCAAGGACGCGGGCGCCCTTGTCGATGCAGCGGGCGGCGAGCGGGATGTCGTTGGTCACGGCAATATCGCCGGCACCGATCTTATCCGCGATCCAGTCGTCGGCGGCGTCAGGATCGTTGCCGACGATCACCGTGTGCACCCGCGGATCGGCGCTCGGCCTCAATCCCCCGTTGCTGACGATGTAGACGTCGAGGCCGTGGCGGCCGCCGACCCGCAGGACTTCGTCCTTGACCGGGCAGGCATCGGCATCGACGTAGATGTCGAGCACGGCAACAAACCCTCTCATACCGCCCCGCCAATGCAACGACCTCGCGGTCGTTCCATGCGAAGGCGGTAACGCTCATACGCCGCGCGGGCTTGACCGGCAAGCCGATGGTTCGGATCGTCGGCTTACCGGTTTCAGGCGGCGCGGGACGCCCGCTTGCGTTCGTGTTCCTTCAGGAACTTCTTGCGGATGCGAATCGACCGGGGCGTCACCTCGACCAGCTCGTCGTCGTTGATGAACTCCAACGCGTACTCCAGGGTCGTGGCGATGGGTGGGACGAGAATGATGTTCTCGTCCGAACCGGCGGCCCGGAAGTTCGTGAGTTGCTTGGCCTTGAGCGGATTGACGACAAGGTCGGTGCCGCGGGAATGGATGCCGACGATCATGCCCTCGTAGACCTCGGTGCCGTGGCCGATGAACAGTTTGCCGCGGTCCTGGAGGCCATAGAGCGCGTAGGCCAGCGCCTTGCCGGTTGCCATGGAGACGAGCGCGCCGTTGCTCCGCCTGCCGAGCACGCCTTCGGCTCTTGGTCCGTAGCGCTCGAAGGCGTGATACATCAGCCCGGTGCCCGAGGTGACAGTGAGGAAATCGGAGCGGAAGCCGATCAGCCCGCGGCTCGGAACGAGATAGTCGAGGCGCACCCGGCCGGCGCCGTCCGGGACCATGTCGCGCAGGTCGGCGCGCCGCTCGCCCAGCCGCTCCATGACCGCGCCCTGGTGGCCCTCCTCGACGTCGACGGTGAGCGTCTCCCAGGGCTCGTGGACCTTGCCGTCGATGGTGCGGAGGATCACCTCGGGGCGGGAGATGGCCAGCTCGTAGCCTTCGCGGCGCATGCGCTCGACAAGGATCGAGAGGTGCAGCTCGCCGCGGCCGGAGACCTTGAACTTGTCGGGATCGTCCATCGGCTCGACGCGCAGCGCGACATTGTGGATCAGTTCCTGCTCGAGGCGTTCGCGGAGGTTGCGGCTGGTCACGTACTTGCCCTCGCGGCCGCCGAAGGGCGAGTCGTTGACCTGGAAGGTCATCGAGATGGTCGGCTCGTCAACGACCAGCGGCGGCAAGGGCTCGATGGTGTCGGGATCGCACAGTGTTTCGGAGATTTTCAGGCCGTCGATGCCGGTGAAGGCGATGATGTCGCCGGCTTCCGCCTCCTCGCGTTCGATGCGCTCCAGCCCGTGGAAGCTCAGAATCTGCATCAACCGGCCGCGGCGCACCGCACCGTCTACCCCGGCAACGGCGATGGAGTCGTTGCGTTGTACACGCCCCCGGCGGATGCGGCCGATGCCGATGACGCCGACGTAGCTGGAATAGTCCAACGTGCTCACCTGCAGGCGCAGGGGACCGTCGCCGTCGACCTCCGGCGGCGGAACGTGGGCGACAATGGTCTCGAACAGCGGCGTCATGCCGTGGTCCCGATTGGCGGGGTCGGTCGATGCCCAGCCTTCGATGGCCGAGGCGTAGATGACCGGGAAATCCATCTGCTCGTCGCTGGCACCCAGGCGGTCGAAGAGATCGAAGGTCTGGTCGACGACCCAGTCGGGCCGGGCGCTCGGCCGGTCGACCTTGTTGACGACGACGATGGGCCTGAGGCCGTGCTCAAGTGCCTTGCGGGTGACGAACATGGTCTGCGGCATCGGACCCTCGACGGCATCGACGAGGAGCAGCACGGAATCAACCATCGACAGCACTCGCTCGACCTCGCCGCCGAAGTCGGCATGGCCCGGTGTGTCGACGATGTTAATGCGCCAGTCGTCCCAGGTGATTGCGGTGTTCTTGGCGAGGATGGTGATGCCGCGTTCCCGTTCCAGATCGCCGGTATCCATCATCCGTTCGCCCGAGCCGGCCCGGGCGCCCAAAGTGCCCGACTGGCGCAGCAATTCGTCGACCAACGTCGTCTTGCCATGATCGACGTGGACGACGATGGCGACGTTCCTCAGGGAACGGTGAGATTTCGGCATGAAAGATGTGGCTCCGGCGCGAATGGACGCCCTTATAGGTGCGGAATCGCAGGTTCCGCCAGCCTTATTTGCCGGGGTATCGCCGGTTGGCCGATTGACGTGACAACACCACGTAAAACCGTCAACAATCCGAAATCCGAACAATCAACGCCATCTAAATGGGGGGCGAAATCATGGGAGACACGTTCACCGGGACCACGCGTCCCATCACTCGCCGCAGCTATCTTGCCGGAACCGGTGCGGCCGCGCTTGCGGCGGCGATGCCGATCCGCCGGCTGTGGGCGGCGCAAACCCTGAAAGTCGGAGTCCTGTTGCCGCGGTCGGGCCACCTCGCGCTCATCGGCCAGGCGTGCCAGCGCGGCGCCGATCTCTCGCTGCCCATCCTCTCGGACATGGGGCACAAGGTCGAATTGATGCCCGCCGACACGGAATCCAATCCGGATGTCGGCCGTACCCAGGCCGAGAAGCTGATCCGCGAAGGCGCCCACGTGCTCGTCGGCTGCTTCGATTCGGGCACCACCGCGGCGGTTGCCCAGGTCGCCGAGCAGAAGGGCGTCCCGTTCGTCATCAACATCGCCGCCGACCCGAAGATCACCAAGCAGGGCTACAAGTTCGTCGTCCGCAACTTCCCGACAGGCGGCATGCTGGTCGCCGGTGGCCTCAAGTCGATGAACAATATGTTCGCGGCGACGGGGACGACGCCGAAGTCGGCGGTGCTGATGCACGTCAACGACACCTTCGGCAGCGCCATGCTCGGCGGCATCAAGGCGCTCGCCCCGAAGGTGGGCGTTCCTTACGAAATCAAGGACTTCATCGCCTACGACCCGAAGGCCAAGGACCTCTCTGTCGAGGTCGCCAAGGCCAAGGCCGCCAATCCGGACATTCTGATGGTCGTCACCCGGCTCAACGACGCCATCGCGATGATCCGCGAAATGGTCAAGCAGCGGTTCGAGCCGATGGGGGTGATCAGCCCCGGGAAGCCCCGGCATGTACGAGCGCCAGTTCGCCAAGACCCTCGGCAAGTTCGGCCTCTACTGCGTCACCAACGTGCCGTGGTTCGATCCGACCCAGGACATGACCAAGACCCTGGAATCCGCGTTCACCAAGGCCCACCCGGACCAGACCTTCGAACTCAACACAGGGTTCACGTACGAGGGCATCCTGGTGGCGGCGGATGCGCACACCCGCGCCGGCAGCACCGCTCCCGCCGATTTGATGGCGGCGTTACGTGCGACCAACATCTCCGAGCACGTGATGACCGGCGGTCCGATCTCGTTCAACGAGGAGGGGCAGAACGTCCAGATCCAGTTGGTCGCGGTGCAGAACCTCGCCGACGGCCCGCGCGTCGTGCTGCCCGCCGACATCGCGTCGGACAAGCCGGTGTTTCCCATGCCCGGCTGGAGGGATCGCGGCTGACGCGCTCCGTTCTGGCGTCCGACTGCTAGATCAGGCCACGCGGGATGCCCCTCGGAGCGTCCCGCGGTGCCAGGAAGAACCGTCGCTGGGTAGAGCGGGTTCCATGCCCCTGGACCTTATCGTCAACGTCGTCATCGCCGGCATCCTGACCGGGTGCGTGTTCGGGCTGATGGCCATCCGGCTATCGCTGATCTTCGGCGTCATCGACGTGGTCAACTTCGCCCACGGCGAGATGATGGTCCTGGGCATGTACGCCGCCTTCGTTCTGCACATCGGATTCGGTTTCGACCCGTTGGCGTCGCTGCCGCTGGTCGCGGCGATGCTGTTCATCTTCGGCTTCGCGCTGCAGCGGACCCTGATCCACAAATTCATCGGTGTGCCCCAGCATCAGCAGTTCCTCCTGCTGGTCGCGGTGGCGATGATCCTCACCAACGGCACGCTGATGGTGTTCGGGCCCGACGCCCGCGCCGCCCAGGTCGACTACGCCTTCGACGCCTTCGAGGTCGGCCCGCTGCTGATCGATAAGATCCGCCTCTACGCCGCCGTCGTCGCCGGGGTGCTGATCGCGCTGCTCTATACCCTGTTGAACTTCACGCTGATCGGCAAGGCGATCCGGGCGTGTGCCGACAACCACACCGGCGCCATGGTCGTCGGCCTCAACGTCGGCCGGCTCTACGCCATCACGTTCGGCATCGGCGCCGCCTGCGTCGGTGCCGCCGGGACGCTGATGCTGCTGTTGGTCGACGTGCACCCGCACCTCGCGGTGGACTACACATTGCTCGCCTTCGTCATCGTCATCGTCGGCGGGCTCGGCAACATGGCCGGTGCCCTGGTCGGCGGCGTGCTGATCGGCCTTTCGGAAGCCATGGCCGGGCTGCTGATCACGCCGTCGATGAAAAGCATGTTCAGCTTCGGCCTGCTGATCCTGGTGCTGTTGCTGAGGCCGCAGGGACTGGTCGGGAAGCGCTCTTGATCGGCGCCCTGACGGAAGGTCTGCCGAAACGCGCGGTGGTGTCGCTGGCCGTGCTGGGCGGCGCCATGCTGGTCGCGCCTTTCGTCACCGGCGACTACCTGCTGTCGGTCCTGATCCTCGCCCTCTACTTCGCCTACATTGGCCAGGCCTGGAACATCATGATGGGCTTCGCCGGGCAGTTGTCGCTGGGCCATTCGCTCTATGTCGGCCTTGGCGCCTACGCCAGCGCCGCCCTGTTCGTTCACTTCGGCGTTGCACCGTGGCTGGGCATGGTCGTCGGCATGATCGTCGCCGGTGCCGTCGGCGCGGTCATCGGCGGTTTGGGGTTCCGTTTCGGCATCCGCGGCGTCTATTTCGCGCTCTTGACCATCGCCTTCGCCGAATTCACCCGCATCCTGTTCGACCACTTCGGCTGGGTCGGCGGGTCCAGCGGACTGTTCCTGCCGGTTGAGAACCTGCAGGTCGACAACCTGTGGACGCTCCGCGGTTCGCCGACCATGTTCTATTACGTCATCCTCGCGCTGACCGTCGGCGCGCTGGCCCTCTCGCGGGCCATTCTGGCGAGCAAGATCGGCTACTACTGGCAGGCCATCCGCGAGGATCAGGAAGCGGCGCAGGCCCTCGGCATCGACGTGTTCCGCTACAAGATGCTCGCCGTGGTGCTGTCGGCGGTGATGACGTCGCTGGCCGGCGTGTTCTACGCCTTCTACTACAACAACCTCTATCCCGAGACGATCTTCAGCATGCACAAGTCCATCGAGCTCCTGCTCGGCGTTATCGTCGGCGGGCTCCGGACCCTGTTCGGACCGATTGTCGGCGCGGTGCTGCTGACCTCGCTCGGCGAGGTGATGACCGTGGTCGCGGAACACATCGACCTGGACGGCATCAAGCAGCTGTTCTTCGGTGTGTGTCTCGCGGTGATCATCGTTTACCGCCCGGAGGGCGTCTGGCCGCGGCTCGCCCGCTGGCTCGGTTTGGTGGGCCGGAAAGATGCTTGAGATCGCCGGACTGTCGAAGGGCTTCCGCGGCCTGCAGGCGGTGCAGGACGTGTCCTTCGACGTGCCGACCGGTCGGGTGGTCGCGCTGATCGGCCCCAACGGCGCCGGCAAGACCACCATCTTCAATCTTATCAACGGGATGCTGAAACCCGATGCGGGGCGGATCGCGTTGGGCGACATGGACATCACCGGGCTTCGTCCCGACCGGATCTGCCACGCCGGCATCGGCAGGACGTTCCAGATCGCCAAGCCGCTCGCCGGGCTGACGGTGCTCGAGAACGTCGTCGTCGGGGGTTTGCGCATCACCAACAGCGTTGCCGACGCTCGCGCCGCGGCCATCGAAACGCTCCAACTCCTCGATCTCGACAACAAGCGCAAGTCCCTGGCCGGCGGCCTGACCTTGCCCGAGCGCAAGCGTCTGGAGGTCGCCCGGGCCTTGGCGACCAAACCGAAGCTGCTGTTGCTCGACGAGGTCATGGCCGGGCTGCGGCCCAACGAGACCGACGCCATGGTCGAGACCTTCGGGCGCCTCAACCGCGAGACCGGCCTGACGATCCTGCTCATCGAGCATGTCATGCGCGCGGTGATGGCGCTGTCCGAGCACGTCGTCGTCATCAACCACAGGCGGCTGATCAGCACCGGCACGCCCGAGCAGGTGGTGCGCGACCCGCAGGTGCTGGAGTGCTACCTCGGCGAGGAGGCATTCTGATGCTGGCGGTCGAGGGTCTCCACCTGCGCTACGGCGATGCGGTCGCGTTGAGCGACGTCTCGCTGGAGGTGCCGAAGGGCTCGATCGTTGCCATCGTCGGTGCCAACGGCGCCGGCAAGACCTCGCTGATCCACGCCATCGCCGGCATCCACAAGCCGGCGGCGGGAAAGGTGATGTTCGAGGGCCGAGAGATCACCGGCCAGCCGTCCTATCGGGTGTGCAATCTCGGCATCGGCCAGGTCGCCGAAGGCCGCCAGGTTTTCCCGTCGATGACGGTGAAGGAGAACCTGGAAATGGGCGGCGCCATTCCGCGCGCCCGCGCCCGTGCCGCCGAGACCTACGAAAAAGTCATGACCATCTTCCCGCGGCTGTTCGAGCGCCAGAAGCAGTCCGCAGGCACGCTCTCTGGCGGCGAGCAGCAGATGCTCGCCATCGGGCGGTGCCTGATGGGCCAGCCGACGCTGATCATGTTCGACGAGCCGTCCCTGGGGTTGGCGCCGGCGATCGTCCAGGAGGTGTTCCAGGTTGTCCGCCAGCTTCACGAGAACAACATCACCAACATCCTCGTCGAGCAGAACGTCGCGGCCTCGCTGAAGCTCGCCGATAAGGCCTACGTGCTCGAGAACGGCCACATGGTCATCGAGGGGACCGGGGAAGAACTGCTCAACGACGACCGCGTGCGTCAGGCCTATCTCGGATTGTGAACGGGGGCCAGTGAACGCGGGCAACGAGGAGAGGGGAGGATACGGATGTCGACAGCACCCTTGATCGATCTGGAGTTCGCGCCGGCGGCGGTCGACGTGAAACCGCTCGATGGCGGCGGCATGGTCCTGTCCTCGCCGATGCCGCTCCTGCCCTTCGCCGACAGCCTCGGCGACCATCTGCGGCGATGGGCGAACGAGGCCCCGGACCGGGTGTTCCTCGCCGAGCGGGCGGCCGACGGCGGCTGGCGCCAGGTCACCTACGGCGAAACTCTGGGCCACGTCGAAGCGGTCGCGCAGGCGTTGCTCGACCGCAATCTCGACGCGGCGCGGCCGGTGATGATCCTTTCCGACAACGGCATCGACCACGCGCTATTGTCATTGGGTTGCATGCACGTCGGCATTCCGGTGGCGCCGGTGTCACCGGCCTATTCGCTGATGTCGCAGGACCACGAACGGCTGCGCCACATTTTCGGGGTGATTGCGCCGCAACTGGTTTACACCGCCAACGGGGCCATGTTCGCCAAGGCGCTGGCGGCCCTCGACCTCAAGGGTGTCGAGCTGGTGGTCAGCACCGATCCGCCCGAGGATTTAGAGGCGACGCCATTCTCGTCCCTCTTGGCCACCGACCCGGGCGACGCGGTCGCCGAAGCCCACGGGCGCGTCGGGCCGGACACCGTCGCCAAGATTCTGTTCACCTCGGGCTCCACCGGCATGCCCAAGGGGGTGATCAACACCCAGCGCATGATGTGCTCGAACCAGCAGGCCATCGCCCAGGTGTGGCCGTTCCTCGACGAGAAGCCGCCGATCATCGTCGACTGGCTGCCGTGGAACCACACCTTCGGCGGCAACCACAACTTCAACATGGTGCTGCGCAACGGCGGCACCCTCTACGTCGATGCCGGTAAGCCCGCACCGGGCCTGATCGACAAGACCATCTCCAACCTGCGCGAGATCGCGCCGACCCTCTACTTCAATGTCCCGCGCGGCTTCGACTTCGTCATCCCGGCGCTGGAAGCGGACGCGGGCCTGCGCGAGACCTTCTTCTCGCGGCTCGATCTCGTGTTCTATGCCGCCGCCGCATTGCCCCAGCCGCTCTGGGACCGGCTCGAAAAGCTGTCCATCGAGACGACGGGGAAGCGGGTGCGCATGGTCTCCGCCTGGGGCGCCACCGAGACGTCGCCGCTGGTCACCAGCGTCCACTTCTTCATCGACCGGCCCGGCGTCATCGGCCTGCCGGCGCCGGGCTCCGAGCTCAAGATGGTCCCCAACGGCGATAAGCTGGAGATGCGGGTCCGCGGCCCCAACGTCACGCCCGCCTACTGGAAGGACGAGGCGCTGACCAAGGCCGCCTTCGACGAGGACGGCTTCTACTGCATCGGCGACGCCGGCAAGCTCGCCGATGACGCCGACCCGGCCAAGGGCGTGGTGTTCGACGGCCGCACCGCCGAGGATTTCAAGCTGATGTCGGGGACCTGGGTCCACGTCGGCGCGCTGCGCATCGCCGCCATCGGCGCCGCGGCGCCGGCGATCCAGGACGCCGTGGTCACCGGACACGACCGCGAGGACGTCGGTCTGCTGGTGTTCCCCAATCCCGCGGCTTGTTTGGGCCTGTGTCCCGACGCGCCGAAGGACACGCCGCCCGACCAGTTGATCAACCGCCCCGAGGTGCGCGACCACATCCGCGAGGGGCTGCGCCAGCACAACGCCGCCAATCCCGGCAACAGCACGCGCATAGCCAAGGCCTTGGTGCTGGCGGCGCCGCCCTCCATCGACGCCAACGAGATCACCGACAAGGGCTACATCAACCAGCGCGCCGTCCTGGACCGCCGCGCCGACGCGGTCGAGAAGCTGTACGGCGGCGGGGATCCTGACGTCATCGACATCGATTGAGGGCGCCGAGATGATCGACTACCGGGCACCCGTCGACGACATGCTGTTCGCCCTTCGCCACGGCGCCGAGGCGGCGCGGCTGGACGATTGGGACGACGAACTGGCGAGCGAGATTTTGGTCCAGGCCGGGCGGTTCATCGATGCCGAGATCGCGCCCCTGGACCCCATCGCCGACAGCGAGCCGTGCGACCTGGCCGACGGCCGGGTGAAGATGCCGCCGGCCTTTGTCACCGCCTACGCGCGCTATTGCGAGGCCGGCTGGCCGGGCATCGCCTCGCCGGAGGACTATGGCGGAATGGGGCTGCCCCACGCGCTGGGCTCGGCCGTCTCCGAGATGCTGTCGGGTGCCTGCGTTACCTTTCAGATGATTCTCTCATTGGCCCAGGCCGGCATCCGCGCCGTGCTGATCAACGGCTCCGACGAACAGAAGCAACGCTACCTGCCGCGGCTGGCGTCGGGCGAGTGGCTCGCCACCGTGTGCCTGACCGAGGCCCAGGCCGGCTCGGACCTCGCCCAGGTCCGCACCCGGGCGACCCAGGAAGCCGACGGCCGCTGGCGCATCGATGGCGGCAAGGTGTTCATCTCCGGCGGCGACCAGGACATGAGCGACGGCATCCTGCACCTGGTGCTGGCGCGCACGCCCGAGGCCGGCGAGGGCACCCGCGGCCTCGGCCTGTTCCTCTGCCCGGCGGCGCTCGACGACGGCACCCGCAACGGCGTTTCGGTGGTGCGCCTCGAGGAGAAGATGGGCATGCACGCCTCGCCCACCTGCCAGCTGGCCTTCGACGGCGCCATGGCCGAGATCGTCGGCGCGCCGGGCGAGGGGCTTCCCCGTATGTTTACGATGATGAACGCCGAGCGCCTGGACGTGGCCATCGAGGGCATCGGCCTTGCCGAGGTCGCCGCTCAGCGGGCCCGCCACCACGCGGGCGAGCGGATGCAGGGACGGGCACCCGGCTCGGGCCGCGCCACCGATCCCATCCACCGTCATTCCGACGTGCAACGGATGCTGTTCACCCAGCTTGCCCTGGCCCATGGGTGCAGGGCGATGGCCTACCGCACCGACGTCGAACTGCAGCTCGATCCCGCCAACCCGCTGGTCGAGCTGATGACCCCGGTGTGCAAGGCGTTCTGCACCGATGCCGCCGTGACCTCCGCCGATCTTGCCATCCAGGTGCACGGCGGCTACGGGTACTGCCGCGAGTACCGGGTCGAGCAGGTGCTGCGCGACGCGCGGATCACGCCCATCTACGAGGGTACCAACGGCATCCAGGCGATGACCCTCGCCGGCCGGGTGCTGCACGGCCGGGCCAACGCCGCCGACGCCTTCGCGGCCGAGATCGCAGGCGTCGCCAACGCCGGCGGCGCGATGGGCGGGGCGCTGGCCAACGCGCTCACCCACTGGCAGCGGGCCACCGAGGTGGTGCGCGGGCTCAACGACCCGGGCTTCGCCGCCATAGCCTACCTCCGGCTGACCGGTCTGGTGGCGCTGTCAGCGGTGTGGGCGCGCATGGAGGCCAACGCCGAGGCCAGCCCCAACCCGGCGCGGACCCGCGCCGTGGGGGCGTTCGTCCGCGACTGGATGCTCTCCGAGGCCGGGCCGCTCGCCGACCGCGTCGGCGCCCCGCCGCCGCCCACCGACGAAGCGGTGTTCGCCTATCCATAGGCACCGTTCTGCTCAGCGACGAGTTCGCACATCCTTCGACACGCGGCTTCGCCGCCGATTGTGCTCCAACAGCGTAGAGGCGGGTTTGAAACCCGCCCCTACAGTGGGGATTGGCGCACGCTGCTAAAACGAGGCGCGCGAGCGCCGTGTCGAAGCATGTGTGGTGCGTTCGCCCAAAGGCCGCCCGGTACTACTTCAAATACACCCCGTCCGAGCCGATCTTGCCGGGGCCGTCGAGGACGTAGACGCCGGCCGAGTTGCCGTTGACGTGGAACCATAATGTTCCATCGCCGACGTGGACCTCGTTGCCGGTGACGCAATCCCGATAAACGCCGTTGCGCACGCCGCCGACGGTGATGTCCTGGCCGCCGCCGATGGCGAGGCCGACGACCACATAGCTCTCGCCGTCGTTCCAATCGCGGACGAAGCTCATGCCGCCGCCGCATTCGCCGATGTGGCTCATCTCCGCCTTCTGCAGTGCCGGCACCGCGCGGCGGATCTGGTTCAGCCGCTTGATGTGCTGATAGCGCGGATGGGCCTGGGTCTCGCCGATGCGCTCGTCGGTGAGGTGGTCGCCGAAGTAGGCGCGGCCGGTGGTGTCGAGGGTGTCGCGCTCGCCCTCGACGTCCTGCGGCGCGCCCTTCATGAACTCGATCTCCTCGCCGTAGTAGAGGCACGGGATGCCGCGCGCCGTCCACAAGAGGTTGTAGGCCGCCGCCGCCATCCACTGGTCGCCCTTAAAGCGGTACTTGAAGTCGTTGTCGGGGCCGACGTCGTGGTTCTGCAGGAAGGTCACCAGCTCGGTGGCGTTGCCGTAGATCCAGTCCATCTCCAAGACCCGGGCGACACCGTCGTAGCTGCCGCGGCTGAGGTTGTCGCGGAAGGTGGAGAAGAGGCCGAAATCGAGCTGCGGGAAGCCGGGGTCGCCCCCCGAATTGGGGTCGCGGGGATCGTGGCCGAGGCGCGTGTACCACCATGGACGAATCTCCGAGGGGCCGTTGTCGCCGCCGCCCATGTCGCCCCAGCCGTAGCCCTTGACCAGGTTCTCGCCGAACACGAAGAGGCCGGGCTTGTGGGCCTTCCAGGCGTTGACGTATTCCAAGAGGTTGTCACGCTCGACGTGCTTGACGGTGTCGATGCGCAGCGCATCGACACCCATGTCCAGATAGCGATTGATCGAGCCGATGATGTAGTCCTTGACGTTCTGGCGCCGGGTGGCGAGGTCGATGCAATCGCCGGCAAGGTGCCGGGTCTGCAGCGGATACGCGCTTTCCCAGTCACCGCCGCAGATGAAGCCTTCCTGGTGGTACCACTCGGGATCGAGGTCGCCGACGTCGATGCCGAAGAAGCGTCCGGGGTTGTAGCCGGGCTTGGGCACCGTCTCGCCGGTCTTGGGATCGACCGCGTTGCCCTTGGCGTCGAACTTGATGCGGTCGCGGCAGAAGAAGTTGTTCGACGGATCGCCGTCGTTCCACCGGGTCGTCAGCAGGAAGTAGATGGTCTCCTCGCGGAAGTCCTTGCCGGTCGGCTTGGGGATCGCGCCCTTGCGGGCCGCGGATTTGGCTTTCGGTTTGGCGGGCGCCTTCTTCTTCGGCGCTGCCTTGGGAGCGGCGGGCTTGGTGTCGGTCCATTCCCCGTCCGCATACCAGCCTTCACCTTCGCGCCACAGGTCGCCGGTCTGGCGGCCGTGGTTGTCGTTGAAGATCAGGCATGCGGCCTCGATGCCGCCGAACCGGAACACGAACCAGCCGCCGCCCTCGGCGGTCATCGGCGCGCCGGGCCAGTCCGCCACCCCGGCGCCCGGCCGGGTGTCCCAGGCGTAGACGTGGATGGTGTCGGCCCAGTCGGCGGGCTTGTTGAAATGCACGGTGAGGTCGGTCATGGCGATGGCTCCCAGGCGCCAAGGCGGTGAACGAGAAGACTGGCCGGTTCGTCGGTCGCCGGCTCAGCCTTCGGGCTGCGATCTCGGGGTGTCTGGTTCCGAGGTCTCTGACGGTTCTCCGCCGGCCGGATTCGGCACGTTGGTGTCTGCTTGGACCGGCGGGAAATGGACGACCCGCTGCGGGAACGGGATTTCGATCCGCCCATGACGGTCTCGGTGGGTCCAGTTGGTCACCGGATTGGAGAGGATCTCGGCGTTGGGCATGATCACCGCCGCCCGCTGCCAGGTCTCGATCTCGGTGGCGCGGAAGTTGACCCGCTTGACGAACCCCTCCAGGCCGCCGACCACGACCCAGTCGCCGATCTTGATCGGCCGCTCGACCAGCAGGATCAGACCGGAGACGAAGTTGTTGACCATGTTCTGCAGGCCGAAGCCGATGCCGACCGAGAGTGCGCCGACGACGATGGCGATGTTGGTGAGATCGACGCCGGCGACGGCGATGGCGACGGCGAAGGCGATGACCACGCCGACGTAGCCGAGGACGGCGACGATGGAATGGCCGGCGCTCTCGGTGATCCGCGTCTGCGGCAGCACCCGATCCTGCAGGCCGCGCTGGGTGAGGCGGGTGAGCGCCATGACGGCGAAGAACACGACGATGGCGAGGATGATATCGATCGGCGAGATGGTGACGGTACCGATGGTGAAGCCCTCGGTGGCCGCTACGGTCCACCGCGCCAGGTCCTCGCGGGCGATGCCCCAGTAGGGCGCGAGCAGCAGGATGCCGGTCAGCAGGAGCAGCGGATCGAAGATCGCCCGGACCCAGAACTTGGTTGCCTGAAGACTCCGGGGGCTGAAGTGCATGCGCCGCCGTGCCAAAGCGGAGCGCGTGAAGATGCCGACCAGATCGCGGAGCAGCCCGCGCGCCAGCACCAACGACACGACGATGATCATGCTGCTGAACGGCGTCTGCTCGACGATGTACCGGCCGGCCCCGATGTACCCCGGGATCATGATCGCGAGCGCAAGCACCAGCGCTCCGGCGACGCCGCGTCGGACGAACCGCCAGAACCGCCCGGACGGCTGCTTCTTCTCGGCCTCCGCCGCGGTCTCGTCCGACACCCGCTGCCAGAGATAGCCGGGCGCCAGGGACACCATCAGCGGGACTTCGATGGCCGACACGACGAACAGGTAGACCGACACGAGCTGCGGCGAACCCTCCAGGCCGCGCGTAGAGACGCCCAAGACGATGTCGACCGCGGCGATCGCGGCCAACGCCGTGAACCGCCGGCAGATCTTGCGGGCGTTGTCGGGGTCGAGGTTGGTCAGACGCCACGTCGGATCGTCCAGGGCCAGGACGGCGCGGGGAATGGTGTAGGCGAGGATGAAGAACAAGGTTGCGCCCAGCAGGCCATCGGCGAGGGCGAGGAACTGACCGGAGATCAGCGCGCCGGGACGATGGGTCAGGCCCCAAAGGCCGGCGACAATCCGCCGCCGGGAACAGACCCTTGGCCGCGGCGACGGCGATGGCGGCGCCGAGGCGGCGGCCATAGCTCGGCCGCGTTGCCGTCGGGACCGGGCCGAGGCGCCGGAGCAGGATGCGCCGAGCAATCAGCGCGACGATGAATGCAACGGCCAGCGCCGTCGGCAGCTCGCGAAAGCGGACCCGCGCCTGCTCCTCGGGGCTCAGGCCGGCATGCCATTCGGCGGGCGACCGCGCGAGGACACCCAGAACCTCGAAGAACTCGGGCACCGCCTTGGCGATGACGTCCGGCGCGACCGGCCAGGGATGGCGCGTCGTCAGCTCGCGCAGCAAACGGTCACGGGCGACGGCCGATACCGACTGCTCGATCAAGTCGATACGGGCAAGAGCGGGATCGGCCTCGGCGATCTGCGACCTCAGCGACGCGATCCGCTCCGTGTATTTCCGCCGCCGTTCGGCCACGTCCTGGGTCTCGTCCTGGGCTCCGGGCTCGGATGGCGGGCCAAGCGCGGCCAGCAACGGCTCGACGGTGGCAAGCTCGGCGGCGGCCTGGCGCTTGATCGACGTCGCCAGGGTCCGCACGCTTTCGACGAGGATACGGTAGTCCTCCGTCTGCCGTTCCGTCTGCACGTCACTGGCGAGATAGGCCTCGGTCTCGTCGAGGATCCGGTCCCACTGGGCGATGGTGTTGGCGAACCAACGGGTCGGCTCCTGCGCCTTGACGGGGGCCGCCCCGGCGAGGAGCACCGAGAGGAACAGGCCGAAGATGAAAGCGAGCAGGGGATGCCGCAACGCGATCCTCGCTGGGCTGGAAACGGCAGGAGGCCGCAGTCTAACTCCAATCACCGCCGAATCGGCAACGGCTTAGCATTCGGGACCAGGACTGACGTAGACTGCCGCACCGCCGGCACGTCGCCGGCGTTTGGCCGAATCACTTGGAGGCGCTACGGATGTACGGCGCGACGGTTTTCGATCTGGCGGGGCTCGCCGTGCTCGTCGTCGGCTGGGTCGGCTATACGGCCTTCGCCGACCGCGCGGAGCGCAAATCGCCGAACTTGATCAGCGCCATGCACCGGCACCGTCTCGCCTGGATGCGGGCGATGATGAAGCGCGAACTGCGCATGGTCGATTCGCAGATCACCGACATCTCGGTCCGCAACGTCTCCCTGCTCGCCTCGACCTCGGTCTTGATCCTCGGCGCCCTGACGGCGGCGCTGATGGCGCCCGAGGGCGCTCGCATGTTCGTCTCCAACTTGCCGTTCGTCGTTCAGACCACACGCGAGCTGTGGGACCTCAAGGTTCTCGGGCTGGCCGTGGTCTTCGTCTATGGGTTTTTCAAGTTCGCTTGGGCGCTCCGGCAGTTCAACTACGCGGCTGTGCTGATCGGCGCGGCGCCGGAACCGTCGGAGACGGACCGCCACGAGTTTGCCGCCCGTCAGCTCGCCGACGTCGGGTCCCTGGCCGTTCTCAGCTACAACCGCGGCATCCGCGCCTACTACTTCGGCGTGGCGATGATGAGCTGGTTCCTCAATCCGATTCTGCTCATCATTGCCATCATCTGGGTACTGGCGGTGCTCTACCGCCGCGAGTTTCGCTCACGGACACTGAAGGTTCTCACCCGCGGGGCCGATGCCGCCGCGGATTCCGCCTCTTCCGGCGATGGGACGCCGCGTTGAGCGAATCACGGCGGATTCCCTGTTGGAGCAGGTTCTTAGACGATCCCGACCAAGCCTGCAGAGTCATCTGTTTTGGCGGTTCGGTGGATGCGACGATTGATCCTTCAAGCGTTTAGGCTAAACTCGGACCCAAGGAGGAGAACGATTGACGGAATCGATGCGCCTGGGGCTGCGCGTCGGAGGCGGGTTCGGGTCTTGTGCCGCTGGGGCACGGCAACAGGCACTTCGGACGTCTTCGGTCAGGCCCGGCGCCCGTCATGTTCAGAGATCAGCGAGAGGAAATCTCCCCATGTTGCAGGCAATTCGCGGGTTGGCCGCCGTTTTCGGACTCGTTGGCGTCCTGTTCCTTACGGGTGCCGTGGTTTCACCGTCGCCGGCTGACGCGGCCGGACCGGATACCGCGCCGGCAACGATCAAACTGGCGTCCGCGGTGTTCCCGTTGCCGTCCGAGCTTGATGAAGCGGTTCTCTGCGCGACCTGCCATACGGAGCACCAAGGACCGGTATTCGACTTGACGCGGATGGCCGACGAACGCTGCCAGGCCTGCCATGTGGCGAAGTTCTCGTCGCTGTCCGATGGGCATCCCGACTTTCACGATTTTCCTTACACGCGGCGGACACGGATCATCTTCGATCACAGGTCACACTTCGGGCGGCATTTCCCCGAAGCGGGTGCGGGCAAGGCGCCGGCGTCGTGCAACGCCTGTCACGAGACCGATCCGACCGGTACCTTGATGCTGGCGAAGTCGTTTGCCGTGACCTGCAAGGACTGTCATATCGGCCAGATCACCGGTGCACAGCGCGCGGTCGGACCGAAGGGCATCGGCGTGTTGTCGGTTCCCGGCCTCGACATCGAGACCCTGCGCGAGCGCGATGTGGCGATTGGCGAATGGCCGGAGTTTTCAGAGGCTGGGATCGTCCCGGTGATGGAGCTCCTGCTCGGTGTCGACGACCGCTACGCCAAGGATCTGAAGGTGCTGCAGTCGATGGACCTGCTCGATCTGACCGAGGCCAGCGAAGACGAGCTGGCGGCCGTCGAACGGATCGCGTGGGCGGTCAAATCGCTGCTCTGCGACCTTGCCGTCCATGGCATCGGCGATCTCAGCGGGCGCATCGAGCGCGCCGTACGCCTGCCGCTGGACGACGTCGCGCGCGCGCATGGTCGCGTCCCTGCCGCGGGACGTGGTCGTCAATGCCCTGGACGATTGGTTCCCGAACACCACCAGCGAGATTCGAATGCACCGCGCTGGCGAGCGAATTCCCTTGCCGGCCGGCGAAGATGAACCGGTCACCGACGACGACGGCGCTGCGCCCGAAGCCACCATGGACTCGGCCGATGACGGCGAGATTCTCGGTGATGACGACGAAGGCGACATCCTCGGCGACGACGACGAAGGCGACATCCTGGGCGATGACGACGAAGGCGACATCCTCGGCGACGACAGCGCCGACGCCGAAGACGACATGGCCGACGCCGAGGACGCCGACGGAGAGGATGCCATTCCATCCGAGGTCGACCAGGAGGCCTGGGCGTCCCTCGGGGGATGGTACCGGCGCGACTACACGCTGTTCTTCCGGCCACTGGGTCACGCTGACCGGTTCATCCGCACGTGGCTGGACATCGCGGCGTCGACCTACGGCACGGAGGCCGAGGACCGTGGCCGGATCCTGTTCACCGAGTTGACGACGAAGGATGCTCCGGGGCAGTGCGCCAAGTGCCACAGCATCGACACCGAGATCACCGGAATCCTCAACATCAAATGGCACCCGGTCAGGCCCAAGGAGGACCGCAAGCCATTCACCTGGTTCCCGCACGCCGCCCATTTCGGGATGCTGCGCGAGGAAGGATGCCAGACCTGTCATCACATCGATGAAAAGGCCGCGTACCAGAAGTCGTACGAAGACCTCGACCCGACGACGTTCCAGTCGAACTTCCAGCCGCTGGACCGGCAGATTTGCATCCAGTGCCACACCGCCGACGAGGCGGGGGACGCCTGCATGTCGTGCCACAACTACCACGCGGGACCGGCGCTGCCGCCGGCGCTCGTCACGCCGCTCCCCGGCGCGAAGAAAACGGAATCCACGATGCAGTGACGGCATTCCGGGAGCCGCAAGGCTCCCGGTCCGCGCTAGACGCCGCCTTCAGCGGAGGTGCCCGGACGCCATCCTCGAGGTGCGCCGGCTCGCCGTCAGATGTGTCCGTAGGCCAGCATCGCGTCGGCGACCTTGACGAAGCCGGCGATGTTGGCGCCGCTCAGATAATTCATGTAGTCGCCCTCGTCGCCGTACTGGACGCAGGAGTCGTGGGTACGCTTCATCATTTCCTTGAGGTGGGAGTGCAGCGTGTCCTCGTCCCAGGCGATGCGGGCGGCGTTCTGGCTCATCTCCAGGCCCGACACACCGACGCCGCCGGCGTTCGCCGCCTTGGCCGGTCCGAACAGGACTTTGGCGGCGATAAATGCCTCGGCTGCCTCGGCGACGCAGGGCATGTTGGCGCCCTCGGCGATGCCGATGAGACCGTTATTGATCATCGTTCGGGCCTCGTCGGCCTCGACCTCGTTCTGGGTTGCGCAGGGAAACGCCAGGTCGGCGGCGATGCCCCAGGGCCGCGCGCCCGAATGGAACTCGGCGTCGTAGAACTTCTCGGTGTATTCCGAGATGCGGCCACGCTTCACGCCCTTGAGGTCCTTGAGCCAGTCGATCTTTTCCTGGTCGAGCCCGTTGGGGTCGTAAATGAAGCCGCCGGAATCCGACAATGTCAGCGATGTGCCGCCGAGCTGGACGATCTTCTCGGCGCAATGCAGGGCCACGTTGCCGGATCCCGAAACCAGGCAGCGCTTGCCTTTGATGCCGTCGCCGCGATGGTTCAGCATGTATTCCATGTAATAGGCACAGCCGTAGCCGGTCGCCTCGGTGCGCATCTTCGAGCCACCGAACTCAAGGCCCTTGCCGGTGAGCACGCCGACGAAGCGGTTGGTGATGCGCCGGTACTGGCCGAACATGTAGCCGATCTCGCGGGCGCCGACGCCGATGTCGCCGGCCGGGACGTCGGTGTCCTCACCGATGTGGCGGTAGAGCTCAGTGATGAACGACTGGCAGAACCGCATGATCTCGTTGTCGGACTTGCCCTTGGGATTGAAGTTGGCGCCGCCCTTGCCGCCGCCCATGGGCAGACCGGTGAGGCTGTTCTTGAACGTCTGCTCGAAGCCGAGGAACTTGAGGATGCTGAGGTTCACCGACGGGTGGAAACGGATGCCGCCCTTGTAGGGTCCGATGGCGCCACTGAACTGCACCCGAAAACCGCGGTTGTTGCGGATGTGCCCCTCGTCGTCCGTCCACGGCACACGGAAGTAGATCACCCGGTCGGGTTCGGCCATACGCTCGAGGATCTGCATCGCGTGGTAATGCGGCTTGTCGGCGATGTAGGGGAAAACCGTCGATGCCAGCTCGTAGACCGCCTGATGAAACTCGGGCTCGCCCGGATTGCGCTTCTCGACCCCCTCCATGAACCGCGCCATGTATTCCTTGGTCTTGTCATCGCTCGTGTGGACTTTGGACATGTCCTCTTCCTCTCCCGGTTTGCCCCCACTCTTGGCGGCTCGACGAGCAGGTTCGCCGGCCGCGACCGTGCCCCGTTTCCGCCCATCGGTGGCGGTGTTCCAGGGCCTCTATCGTAGCGTACGTCGGCGGCCCGATGCGTCGCAAGCCGGACGCCGCGCCGCCTCCGTCAGATCGGCACGACGACGTTTCCGAGCCGCTTGGTCAGTTTCAGGTTCTCAGAGTAGTCGACCGGCACGGCGATGAGCGCTGGGCCGTCCTGGCTGAACGCTTCCTCCAGCGCCGGCGCGATCCCCGCCGCCGAATCGACCAACTTGCCCCACATGCCGAACGCCTTGGCGAGCGCCTCGAAATCGGGGTTGCCAAAGGCCAGCTCGGAATGCTTGCCATCAAACCCGACCTGCTGCTTCCACTTGATCAGGCCGTATTCGCCGTCGACCCAGACCATGACGACGACGTTGAGCCCGAGGCGCACCGCCGTTTCCAGGTCCTGCACGTTCATCAGGAAGCCGGCATCGCCGTTGATCGACAGCACCCGTCGGTTGGGGAAGGCGATCTTGGCGCCGATCGATCCCGGCAGCGCGAAGCCCATCGAGCAGAAGCCATTGGAGATCAGGCAGGTATTGGCCTCCTCGCACTGGTAGTAGCGCGAGACCCACATCTTGTGGGCGCCGACGTCCGAGAGCAGGATGTCGGCCGGTCCGAGGAACTGGCGCACGTCCCAGAGGATCTTCTGCGGCTTGGCCGGAAACGAATCGTCGTCCTTCTCGGCGGCGAAGTCGTCGGTCATCGCATCCCGCAGTTTCTTGCGCTGCCCGATGTCGAACAACGGCAGCCGGTCACCGAACCGTTTGTCGAGTTCGGTGTTGATCTGCCACAGCGCATCGGCAAGGTCGGAAACGATATCGACCGTGACCGGGAACGCCTTGTCGATCTCGGCCGGCAGAAAGTCCATGTGCACGATCTTCTTGTCGCCGGTGCGATTCCACGCCGAGGGCGAGTATTCCACGAGGTCGTAGCCGACGGTCACCACAACGTCGGCGTCGTCGAAGGCGAGGTTGTTGTAGTCACCGCTCTGCAGGCCCATGGTGTAGAGGCAGTAGGGCGAGCTCATCGGCACCGCACCCTTGCCCATGAAGGTGTTGACGACGCCGATGCCCGTCTTCTCGGCGAGGATGCGGAGCTGCTTGGCGGCGCGTTTGCGCACCGCGCCGTTCCCGGCGAGGATGATCGGGTTCTTGGCGTGGCTGATCAGGTCGACGGCCTGCATCACCGCTTTGTAGTCGGCGGCCGGGCGGCGCAGGCGCGTCGGCTCGATGGGCGCCTCATCGATCTGCTGCTTGGCCACGTCCTCGGGCAGTTCGATGACGGTGACGCCCGGCTTTTCCGCCTCGGCGAGCTTGAACGCCTTGCGCATCACCTCGGTGACGTTGCCGGCCGTGTAGATGGTCTGTGCCCACTTGCTGATCGGCCGGAACATGGCAATGGCATCCATGTTCTGGTGGCTTTCCTTGTGCAGGCGCTTGGTCGAGCCCTGGCCGATGATCGCCACCACCGGCGCCCGGTCCATGTTGGCGTCGGCGAGCCCGGTGACCAGATTGGTCGCCCCGGGGCCCAGGGTCGCGAGGCACACGCCCGACTTGCCGGTGATCCGCCCGTAGGCATCGGCGGCGAAGGCCGCGGCCTGCTCATGGCGGCACAGCACGAACTCGATCGGACTGTCCAGGAGCGAAATCATCACGTCGGCGTTCTCCTCGCCGGGAACGCCGAAGATGCGCTCGACGCCCTCGGCTTCGAGGCACTTCACGAACAGGTCAGAGGCTTTCATCTGGATCTCCCCGAGTGTGGTCCGCCCGAACGGTTGTTGTTGCCCCGTAGTGTCTCAGGTTGATTCCGCTTCGCCAAGGCCGCCTTAACGCCTTGTGTTGATTTGTTGTTGATGGATCGCCGGCAATCCCCGCATGGCGCTGATCTACCGGACCCTGGACCGCATGCCGAACGACCGCGTCGCGGCGATCCGCGATCAGGCGGCGGCCTTGCTCGAATCAATCTAGTCGAACACCGCCTCGATGGGATCGGGGCGGGCCAGTTCGGCGGGGATTTCGCATGGTGCCAAAACACTCCAGAACTCGATGGGGTCGATTGCCGTTGGCGGTGCACGAAAACGCGGGGAGGGAACAGCAATGGGCGAGGTCGTCAGGTACGAGCGGCGCGGCGACGTCGGGCTGATCACCATCGATTCTCCGCCGGTCAACGCCCTCGGCCAGCCCGTGCGTGCCGGTTTGATCGAGGCGCTCGATCACGGGCTCGCCGACGATGGGGCAAAGGCACTGGTCCTGGCCGCGGCGGGGCGGACGTTCCCGACCGGCGCCGACATCAGCGAGTTCGGCAAGCCCTTGGCGCCGCCCCATCTTCGCGAGGTCATCGCCGCCTTCGAGGCCAGTTCGAAGCCCGTGGTCGTGGCGATCCACGGCAATGCCCTCGGCGGCGGCCTCGAACTGGCCCTCGGCTGCGACTACCGGGTGGCCTTGCCTTCAGCGCGGGTCGGACTGCCGGAAGTGAAGCTCGGCATCCTGCCGGGCGCCGGCGGCACCCAGCGGCTGCCAAGGTTGGTCGGCGTCGCGAAGGCGTTGGAGCTGACCACGACGGGCGCCTTTGTGTCGGCGCCCGAGGCGGCCGATCTCGGCATCCTCGACACGGCGATCGAAGGCGGCGATGCGGCGGAGGCGGGACTGACGTTTGCTCAACGCGTGATCGACGAGGGCCTGCCGAAGCGCCGGGTCCGCGACGTGGACGACAGGATCGCCGCCGACCGGGGCAATGCGGCGCTGTTCGACGATTTCACCGACGGATTGGCCGGGCGCGCCCGCGGCCTGTTCTCGCCGTTCCGCATCGTCGAGGCCGTCCGCGCCGCCGTCGAGATGCCGTTCGACGACGGCATGAAGCGCGAGCGGGAGCTGTTCGACGCCTGCATGGATTCGCCCCAGCGCCGCGGCCTGATCCACGCCTTCTTCGCCGAGCGCGAGGCGACGAAGATCGCCGACATGCCCGAGGGAACGCCGGTCCGTGAAATCCGCTCGGCCGGCGTCGTCGGTGCCGGCACCATGGGCGGCGGCATCGCCATGTGCTTCGCCAACGCCGGCATCCCGGTCACCGTGCTGGAGGTTTCGCAGGACGCCCTCGACCGTGGTCTGGAGGCCTTGCGCAACACCTACGCGCGCAGCGTTTCCGGCGGACGGCTGAGCCAGGACAAGATGGATCAGCGCGTGGCGCTGATCGAGGGAACCCTCGATTATGGCGCCTTCGCCGGTGCCGATATCGTCGTCGAGGCGGTGTTCGAGGACATGGAACTCAAGCACCGGGTGTTCGCCGAACTGGATCGGGCGTGCAGGCCGGGCGCCATCCTCGCCACCAACACTTCGGCGTTGGACGTCAATGCCATTGCCGCCGGCACCGGCCGGCCCGAGGACGTCGTCGGCACCCATTTCTTCAGCCCGGCCAACGTGATGCGGCTCCTCGAGGTGGTGCGGGCCGAGAAGGCGTCGTGGGAGACCTTGGCGGCGGTGATGAGGCTCGGGCGCACGTTGGGCAAGGTGGCGGTGCCGGTCGGCGTCTGTGACGGCTTCGTCGGCAACCGGATGTACTTCCAGTACGGCCGAGAGGCCGAATTCCTGTTGGAGGAGGGCGCGCTGCCCGAACAGGTCGACCGCGTGCTCACCGAGTTCGGCATGGCCATGGGACCGCTCGCCGTGCGCGATCTCGCCGGCGTCGATCTTGGCGCTCAAATCCGCGAACGGCTGATCGCCGAGCTTCCCGAGGGCTACGCCATGCCGTCCGTTCTGCAGAAGATCGCCGCCGCTGGCCGGTACGGACAGAAGACCGGCCTCGGCTACTACCGCTACGAAGAGGGCAGCCGCACGCCGACCCCGGACCCCGAGGTGACTCGGATGATCGAAGCGGTGTCGGCGGAGAAGGGGATCCAGCGCCGCGACCTGGACGACGCATACATTCTTGAGCGCTGCGTCTACGCGCTGATCAACGAGGGCGCCAGGATCCTTGAGGAGAAGATCGCCCAGCGGTCGGCCGACATCGATATCATCTACCTGAACGGCTACGGGTTCCCGTCCTACCGGGGCGGGCCGATGTTCTACGCCGACGAGGTGGGGCTCGATGCCGTCTACGAACGGGTGAAGGCGTTCCACGCCGAGCATGGGCCGTGGTGGACGCCGGCACCGCTGCTGGAACGTCTGGTCCGCGACGGCGGCCGCTTCACCGATCTGTAATCAGGCTGATTCGGGATAAGAGGGGGGAAACCATGTCCGAAGCCGTCATCGTCTCGACCGCCAGAACGCCCATCGGCAAGGCGTTCCGCGGCGCCTTCAACATCACCCACGGGGCGGTGCTGGGCGGCCACGCCATTCATGCCGCCGTCGAGCGCGCCGGCATCGATCCGGGCGAGGTGGAGGACGTGATCTTCGGCTGCGGCCTGCCGGAGAGCGCCACGGGCCAGAACATCGCCCGCCTTGCCGCCGTGCGGGGCGGCGTGCCGGTCAGTGCCGGCGGCACCACGGTCCACCGCTTTTGCGCCTCGGGCCTACAGGCCATCGCCTTCGCCGCCCAGCGGGTGATCGTTGATGGCGTGCCGGCGGCGGTGGCCGGCGGCGTCGAGTCCATCAGCCTCACCCAGGCCAACCTCAACATGAAGCACATCACCGAGCCGTGGCTGATGGAGCACATGCCGTCCCTGTGGATGCCGATGATCGACACCGCCGAGATCGTCGCCAAGCGCTACGGCCTGGAGCGCGAGGTCTGCGACGTCTACGCCGCCGAGAGCCAGGCGCGGACCGAGGCGGCGCAGAACGACGGCCGCCTCGACGACGAGATCGTGCCGATGACGGTGACGATGCGCATCGAGAATCGGGAGACCAAGGAAACCCGCGACGAGGACGTCACCATCGCCCGCGACGAGTGCAACCGCCCGGGAACGACGCTGGAGAATCTCGCCTCGCTGGCGCCGGTGCAGGGACCCGACGGGATCGTCACCGCCGGCAACGCCAGCCAGCTTTCCGACGGCGCCTCGGCGTGTGTGGTGATGGATGCCCGCGAGGCCGAGCGGCGCGGCCTCCAGCCGCTGGGGATCTTCCGCGGCCTCGCCGTCGCCGGCTGCGAGCCCGACGAGATGGGCATTGGGCCCGTGCTCGCCGTGCCGCGGCTCCTGGAGCGCAACGGCCTCGGCGTCGACGATATCGATCTGTGGGAACTGAACGAAGCCTTCGCCGTCCAGGTGGTCTATTGCCGCGACCGGCTCGGCATTCCCATGGACAAGCTGAACGTCAACGGCGGCTCCATCTCCATCGGCCACCCCTACGGCATGACCGGCGCCCGTATGGCCGGCCACGCGCTGATCGAGGGCCGCCGCCGCGGCGCCCGATACGTTGTCGTCACCATGTGCGTCGCCGGTGGCATGGGGGTTGCCGGCCTGTTCGAGATCGCCTGAGAAGGGAACTGCCGTGGCCCTCGATGCGGAAACCCTCCGTCAGCTTCTCGACACGGTGTCGCGCTTCGTCCGCGAGCGGCTTGTCCCGCTGGAGGACCAGGTCGCCGAAGCGGACGCGGTGCCGGCCGAAGTCGTTGAGGAGATGCGGGCCCTGGGCCTGTTCGGTTTCGCGCTCCCCGAGGCCTACGGCGGCCTCGGGCTGAACACGGAAGAGGAGATCCTGCTCGCCTTCGAGCTCGGCCAGACGTCGCCGGCCTTCCGCTCGGTGGTCGGCACCAACAATGGCATCGGCGGCCAGGGCATCGTCCTCGACGGCACCGACGAGCAGAAGACCCGCTACCTGCCGAAACTGGCCGCCGGCGAGATCGTCGGCGCCTTCGCGCTGACCGAGCCGGAGGCCGGCTCCGACGCCGGCTCGCTGCGCGCCAGCGCCCGGCGCGACGGCGATGCGTACGTGTTGAACGGTACAAAGCGCTACATCACCAATGCGCCGGAAGCCGGCTTGTTCACCGTCTTCGCGCGCACCGACCCGGCGAGCACCGATGCCCGCGGCGTCTCGGCGTTCCTCGTCGAGGCGGATACGCCGGGGCTCACGATCGGCAAGCCGGACCGCAAGATGGGCCAGCACGGCGCCCACACGGCCGACGTCATCTTCGACGACTGCCGGGTGCCGGCCACGGCACTCTTGGGCGGCGTCGAGAACGCCGGCTTCAGGACGGCGATGAAGGTGCTCGACCGCGGCCGGCTTCACATCTCGGCGGTGGCGGTCGGCGCCGCCGAACGGCTGATCCACGACAGCCTCGCCTACGCCATGGACCGCAAGCAGTTCGGCAGGCCCATCGCCGAGTTCCAGCTGGTCCAGGCGATGCTCGCCGACAGCAAGGCCGAGGCCTACGCGGCGCGGTGCATGGTTTTGGACGCGGCGCGCCGCCGCGACGCCGGCGAGGACGTCGGCACCCTGGCGGCGTGTTGCAAACTGTTCGCCACCGAGATGGTCGGCCGGGTCGCCGACCGCGCCGTGCAGATCCACGGCGGCGCCGGCTACATCGCCGACTACGGCATCGAGCGCCTGTACCGCGACGTCCGCCTGTTCCGCCTCTTCGAGGGCACCAGCCAGATCCAGCAGCTGGTCATCGCCCGCAACATGATCCGCGAGGCAGGGGAGTGAGGCGCCGAGGCTTGTATCGCGGCCACGGTGGGCAATTCTGACACGCCTACGGCGAACGGGCGTGGGAACTGACGGGAGAGTTCAAAGGGGTCGGCTTTTTCCTGTCGTGCGGCACGACTATAGTGAGCCCGCGTGGTACGGAAAGGCGCCACATGGCAAAGACACTGGTCACCATCACCATCGACAGCGAGGCCTCCATCGCCGGGGCGTACGATGCGCCCGGCCAGGTCATGCCGAACTTCTACGGCCCGGTCGACGGCATGGCGAATGGCAGGAGCGAGGCACTCGGTTTCTTGATCGAGACCTTCAGCCGCTACGACATCCGCGCTACGTTTTTCATAGAGACGTTGCACACGCGCTTCTTCGGGGACGCGCCCATGGCCGAACGCTGTGCGGCGCTAGAAGCCGCCGGCCAGGACCTGCAGTTGCATGCCCACCCAACCTGGCAGTCGTTCGCCGATGGAGCGCTAGTCGAGATCAAGGAGGATGACCGGTCGTTCGGCCGTCCTCATGACGAACTGACGGCGATCTACGCCGAGGCGCAAGAGGCCTTCGTTCGACTGGCTGGAAGGAAGGCGGTCGCAGCGCGCACCGGCAATTTCGATACCGGCACCGAGACCTTCGCCGTGATGCGCGCAGCCGGCATCAAGGTCACCTCCAACATCTGCGTTGCTGTCCAACGACCGCCCGACGAGGCGATCTGCTTGACCGGTGGACGGCAACGCATCGAGGGCGTGCTCGAACTGCCGGTCACCTGTTTCGGGGCTGCAGGTCGCAGTGGTACGCAAATGCTGCGGCCACTCCAGATCACCGCTACCGGCACGGGCGAAATGCTGTACCTGCTCGAACAGGCGCATGCCCGCAATGCGGGCCATGTCGTGATCGTCACCCATCCGTTCGAGTTCATCAAGAAGGCCGATGATCAGTACAACCGCATCAAGGCCAACCGGCTGGTACAGCGGCGGCTCGAAGCGTTATGCCGCTACCTGGACCGCAACCGCGACCGGTTCGACGTCGTCACGATGGGTGAGTGCGCCGAAGGGCTTGACCGTCTGGGAGACCTGCCACCAGTGCCACTCGCCGCGCCGTTCGGCGCGTCGATCCGGCGAATACTGGAAAACGGCATCAACGATCGGATTTGGGTTCTCTAGGAACCGGAGGCCACGTCGGCCGGCGGCCAGGGCTCGGCGTTTAAGGCGGTTGCAGCATGAACCATAGACTGCCGCGGAGATCGCGCCAGTCGAACACGGCGTCCCGAGCGGCGATCAGATCCCTCAGGGAAAGCAGAATATGCTTTGTCCGCCCGACGGGCGGATAGTCCAGTTCGGTCAGCTCTCCCTTCACGGCCTTCAACATGTGCTTCAGCACCGCGCGTTTGACGACAACGCGACCATTGGCAACGGCGCGCCAGTTTCTAGTTCGAGGCCGGGAATGACCATAAGATTGGAGGATCAACTGAGGTTGATCGTATCCGAACGCCTTGGCCTTGTCCGTGATGCCGCCCATTCGCACATTGACCTCGAGATAAAAGACCCGGTTCTCTTCGGGGGAATACAAGAGGTCGAAGTGGAATCCCCCGCTTAGGCCCGCCAGCTCGGCAAACTTCTCACAAGCTTCGCGCGTTCCCGGGGGAAACTCGGCGCGCATGAGGGTCAGCGTGACGCCTTCGAACTTGCGTTCGACGAAGAACGGCTCCATGGCCAGAATCCGGCCGTCCTCGGACCGAATTCCGTGAACTTTCAGGTCGGGGAGATCGCGAAATGGCTGGGCGATAATCGATTCGCGAATCTCCTGCATGGATAAGAGGAACTCCTCCAACAGGTCCTTGGAATGAAAGACGCGTGCCTTGAATGCGGGCTCGACCATGGTGGGATCGGAGGGGCGCACGCAAATCGGAAAAGCACTTTCCGAAATCTGTTCGCAGTCCTTCTTCTCATTCAGATACCATGTCGGCAAGACCTGAAATCCCGACTTCTCGGCGATCTCAATCTGGTATTTCTTTGACCCAATTCGTGTCAGGCATTCATGGTCCGGGCAGAGCAGCTTGCAGTCCGGTTCAAATTCGTCGCGGTGCTTTGACAGCCACACCAACGTGTTTTCTGAAACCGATATGAGCGCGTCCGCGTTGGTCCTCCTGATGTAGTCCTTCACCGCTTCGATGCCCTCGGGTTCCCCGACCTTGCTTGGCGAAACGGTTTCCATCCCAGCGAGCGCCGAAGAGAACCGGCCCCGCCGGGGCGGGTTGTCGGTCGCTTCCAGCAGATAGACCTGCACTTCCATATCAGCGCAGGTTCTCGAAAACGCCGAGAGAAGCGGACCGAATCTTCCGAAGATTACGATGCGCCCAAATCCGCTGATTCCGTCTGTACCGGACATCGATGATCCTCAGGCGACTCGGGGCATCGTAAGATAGAAATCAGCCTGCTCGAGATCCTTCCGGCAGCCGATGACGATTCGATTCTCAAAAAATCGATCAAAACAGTAGTAAGTTATTTCGGTTTTTCCGAATATATGGAATTTTTTGTTATAGGTCTTAGGGGTCTTGTCTGAGGAAAGGGATGTCTGAGGGCTTTTTAATGTGCTGGAGACAGAGAATTTATTTGGAAACATAGCCAAACATGCTGCCATCGCAGCAGCCCCTGCTCGTTGTTACCTCTACCCGCGCAATTGTTCGTGAGAACCCGTCGAGGCGCTATCGTCTCCCAGAACGCATACCAAAGCCGGTCGTATGATCATGGTCGAACTCACTGTGGGCTGAAGGGAATTGGCTCTTCACCGAGTTCTGGGAACCGCGGCGGTATCTTGATGGGTACGGCATCGCCGAACTTGACCCCGAAGCTCGTATCCTTCGGTGCATGATGATCGTACATGCGCTGCAGGGTCAATAATGTCAGGCGATATTGTTCAAGTTGTTCTCGACAAACAGCAGCGAGCCGAGGGGCGTCGGCATTTCGAGGTCCGGGTTCTTGATCGCCGCAAACGACGGTCCACTTCCCCGAGCGCAAGGCCCACAAGGAGGAACACCTGCGCCTGAATTGAGCGCTCAGGGACATCCACGAACAAACTGCCGGCAAGGAGTACGAGCCGCTTTCGGTGCTCAAGGATCGGCTGCACGACTCGCTGCTGCACCATATCGTCGAGGAGGATTTGAAGGTGGCGCGCTACCCGAAGGGCGGGCGCACGTACCATTTTCACTCCCGGCGGGGGGCTACGCCTGGGCTGCCGATCCCCCGTCCTGTGGGTCCGCCGTCACCAAAGGAAAATAGACGTCGACCGTGGTCCCCTCGCCGGGCGCACTGGTCACGGCGACGGCGCCGCCGTGGGCCTCGACGATACCCTGGACCGCCGCGAGCCCGAGGCCGGTGCCCTCGCCGACCGGCTTGGTGGTGAAGAAGGGATCGAAGATGCGCCGGAGTGTCGCATCGTCCATTCCACATCCCGTGTCCGAGACCGAGAGCTTGGCATGGGCGCCAGGACTCAGGCCGGAGACCGCCTTGGCCGTCGTGCTGCCCACATGAGCCGGAACCAGCCGAACGTCGATCTTGCCGGTGTGACCGCCGAGGGCGTCGACGGCGTTCGACACGAGGTTGATGAGCAGCGTCGGAATCTGAGCCGGATCGGCGTCGACGTCCCCAATGTGCTCGTCGACGTCGATGTTGAAATCGACCGTCGAAGGCACGGTGGCGCGGAGGAAATCGAGCGGTGCGGCGACCATGTCGGCAATGGGTGCCACGGAGAGCGCGCTGCGGTCCGGACGGCTGTGCGTCAGCACCTGTTTGACCAGGTCGCGGGCGCGTTCACACGCGTCGACGACAATGCCGAGATCGTCGTAGGCCGGATCGTCCACAGGGAAGCGGTTCCGCGCCAGGTTGGTCAGCGTCATGATCGGTTGCAGCAGGTTGTTGATCTCGTGGGCAATGCCATTGGCCAGGTCGCCGATGGCCTTCTGGCTGCGGGCGTGGCGCAGCTGCTCCTCGGCGAGTTTCTGATCGGTGCGGTCGAAGACCGTCCCGGTCATGCGTACGGCACGGCCGGCGGAATCACGCTGAACGATTCCGCGGCTCTCGATGTATCCCAGGGTCCCGTCAGGTTGGACGACGCGGTATTCCATCTGGTAGGGAGCGTCATGGTCCAGGGCCGCCTTCGCGGCGTCCAAGGCCCGCTGCCGGTCGTCCGGATGAAGCACGCCCAAAAAGTCCTTGAAACTCGGATCTGGCAACGGCGGATCGAATCCGACAATCCGATTTAGCTCGTCCGACCATTTTTCTTCGCCGGTGACCATATCCCACTCCCAGCTGCCGACGTGGGCGATGCTTTGGGCCTCGCGCAAGCGGGCCTCGCTTTCGAGTACGGCTTCTTCCATTCGCTTGCGGTCCGTCGCGTCGACGCGGATAAGAGCGAGATAGCCGTCGCCGGCCGGGTACTCGTGGACCTCGATCCATCGGCCGTCGGCTGTCCAGAGGCATCGCATCGCGCCGGGTGTCCCGTGCTCGCGCAGGCGCTCGGTGACCCACACCTCCGGCTCGACACCGACAGGCAGGACGACGTGGCCACTGCCGACCGCGAGCCGGATCACGTTTTCGAATCGCATCCCCGGCTCCAATGGGCCCCCAATATCGGACATGGCGTCCCTGTAATTCGCGTTGGACAGGATCAGGCGATCGTCCCGATCGAACAGGGCGAAGCCGTCGGCGATGCTCTCGACTGCGGTGTGAAGCAGCGCCCTCGATTCGGCGAGCGCCTGTTGGGCCAGCGTCTCGGTTGTGATGTTCTTGGCCGTGCCGCGATAGCCCCGGAACTGCCCGGTGTCGTCGAACACCGGTAGGCCGCTGATGCTGAGCCAGACGAGATCGCCGGCGTCGCTGCGGATGCTGTAGCGGAAGTCCCGGAACGGCCGGCGGGCCTCCATGTCGGCGACGTGACCGGCCCAGTCGGCATCGGTCGGGTCGGCGTCGGCGAATTCCCAGCGTGTCTTTCCCAGGGGGCGCGACGGGGAGATTCCGACCAGGGTCTTCAGGTTCTCGGAGACCCACAGGAACCTCAGATCCGGACCGGTTTCCCAGAACAGGTCGCTCGCCGCGCCGGCGAAATCCCGGAATCTCAGCTCGCTCTCCTTCCATGCCAACTCGCTCTGGCGGCGGCGGTCGGTCTCCGAAGTCAGGTCGGAAATTGCCCGGCCGGTGATCAATGCCCCGGTACACAGGATCAAGAGCTGAAGGTTCACCGAGAACGGCATCGCCTGACCCGCCCACCAGGCGGGGAACTCGTCGAAGAGCGCCACCCGGAACGGCAGCGTCAGCAGCACGGCGAGAGATCCGATGAGCGCTGCCGCCCCGGCGCCGCCAGAGAGGGCCGCCGCCAGCACGAACAGCGCATAGCCGGCGAGCACGAACGATGTTTCGACAACGGCACTGGCGACGACGATGCCGACCAAGGCGGCAACCAGGACAGCTCGGCTCCATGGCCGTCCGCGAATGAACAGATAGCGGGACACCCGCCCGGCCTCGTCGGACAACGCGGCCCAACCGCGGCGCCGCATGGGAGCGGTCAGAAACATCAGCGCCGGCACGGCGATCGCCAGGCACCCGAGCATGTCGCCGATCCAACCCGCCAAAGTCGCCGGCCAGAACTGCTCTGATGCGAGATTGCCCAGCGCAACAAGCTGTGCCTGAACTTGGATTCCGCCGACGCCTACGGGGACGACGATGCCGAGGGCGACGAACGACACGGTCTGCTTGACGTCCGGAAGCTGGCACTGGCCGCGGGCCCATCGCGAGAAAAGGAACCACGATAGGGCGACAGTAATTGTCTCGGGGAGAGCGTAGATGGGCGCCCACAGAAACGGCAGGTGCCACAACGGCGCCGACATCATCGCGTTGACGAAAAGGGCGGGCAGGACCCGGGGTCCCCACCAGTGCACGAGGACGATGCCGATCGGCACGGGCAGGTACCAGACCGACACCCCCGGGGAAACTTCAATCCAGATCGACCCCCATGTGCCCAGATGAAACAGCGCCAGCGGCGCGATCCACGTCCACCAGGGAAGGGACCGCTCGGCGTCATGCCCGTGTGGCGTGTCCCCAACGTCCGATTGGGTGATGGCGGCATAGGGCCTTGTCATCGGCAGCGCCTTCGCTCCGTTTCCGACAGCGGGGCAATCAGTTCGGGCGCTCCATCACGATCTAACCCTGGGTTGTTCTGGTCTTCAGTTTGTCGGACAAAGCGTTTTTACGAATCGTCAAAAATGTCTTTGGACAACCAGTATTAGTATGCCATATCCTCTACACCAGAAACGCGCTAAAATTGCAGCCGTAGGATTGGACATGCTTATGGGGGGGAGGCTTGCCGTCCGGCGGCCTGCGGGCTGCATTCGAAAGGAATGCGCGCCGTGAGCGCGGAACCGGCCTCCGTCGTTTATATCGTCGACGATCAGGATCTCGTTCGCAGGTCGCTGTCGCGACTTGTCGAATCGGTTGGCATGTCGGCCCGCGCATACGCGTCTCCCGCCGAGTTCCTCGAAGCGTACGATCGGGATGTTCCGGGGTGCCTGATCCTCGACGTCCGGCTCCCCGGGATGAGCGGCATCGAATTGCAGGAAAAGCTGGCCGCCGAAGGGAGCGCGCATCCGGTCATTCTGATCTCAGGTCACGCCGATGTGCCGACGGCCGTCCGCGCGATGAAGGCGGGCGCCGTCGATTTTGTCGAGAAACCGGTCAACGACCAGGAACTCCTCGACCGCATTCAGAGGTGGGTCGCAACCGACCTCGAGCGGCGCAAAGATAGCGCCGAAATGGGCGAAGTGCTGGCCCGGTTCCACACCCTGACGGCGCGGGAAAGAGAGGTGCTTCGGCATGTCGTGGACGGGATGTCGACGAAGGAGGTGGCCCGCACACTTGGCCTCAGTCCAAAGACGGTCGACATCCATCGCGGAAACATCATGCAAAAGCTCGCCGTTCATTCGGCGGTCGAGCTGACGCGCCTTGCGTCCCTGCTCGAAGCGGAAAAAGGCATAAGCCCGAACTCGCCGGCCTCTGGGCGGTGGGAATCGCGCCACTGACAGAGTCATCGACGCGGTTGATGGACGTCCGCCATTTCATCGTCATTGCGTCCTGATCACGTCCTGATCACGTCCTGATCACCCGATCCGACTAAACTGCCAACACGGCCAGCGCAGCAATCACCAGCCATCCGAGGGCCGATACCGCGGTCCAAATGAGAACAGCCGTTCCCGCCGGCCAGCGGTCGTGGCCGATCGATGGCGATCCGTGCGCCGGGACGCCGGTATCCGTCCGGTCGGCCAACACACCAGTCACCCTGTCCACGGCGGCGTCTCCTTTCGCCATTGGCGTTCCCTTGGCATGGCGAGTCATGGCATCCCTATGCCTGTTTCGATCCCAAACACCCGTTGATGGCGTCGAGCAGTTCCTCTTCGGCGAACGGCTTGGCGATGATGCGGTCGGCGCCGAACTGCTGGGCAAGCTTGAGGAAATCGGGATTGCGCGTGCGGCCGCCGCCCGACATGGCGATGATCTTCACGTCGGGGAAGTCGCGTTTCAGCTCGATGACCGTTTCGACACCCTCCTTTTCCGGCATGATGATGTCGGTCAGGATCAGGTCGAACTGGCTGGCTGTCTGCATGGCGACGCCATCTCGGCTGACTTCGGCCTCGGCGATCTCGTAGCCGACTCCTTCGAGGAGCCGGCGTAACGAGAATCGCACCATGCTTTCGTCATCGATGATCAGAATACGGGTCATCCCGGTCTCCGATGCTATCGGTCATTCGTTCAGTTGGGGGGCATCGGCGGCCGGTAAGTAGAGATCGAACCGTGTTCCATGGCCCGGCACGCTTTCGACGTGGACAGCGCCGCCGTGCTTGCTGACGATTCCGTGAACCATCGCCAGCCCCATTCCCGTTCCCTTGCCGACCGCCTTGGTCGTGAAGAAAGGATCGAAGGCGCGATTCAGGGTTTCGACATCCATGCCGTCGCCGGTGTCGCTGACCGAGATGCGTGCGAAGCGCCCCGGGTGCAGGTCGACGACGGTCGCGGCGTGCAACGCGTCGACATCGACGGAGGTGACGGAGATGCCGATCTGGCCGGTTCGTCCGTCCAATGCGTCAGCGGCGTTGGCGGCGAGATTCATCATCACGTTGTGAAGTTGGGTGGTGTCGACAGCGACGAGGCCGGCTTCTGATTCAATGGCGGCATCGATGCCGATGGAACTCGGCACTACGGATCGTAAGAAGGGCAGGGACTGGGCGACCAGTTCGCCGATATCGGCGATTTCCTGATGGGGTTCGTCCTGACGACTGAACGCCAGGATGCGTGAGACCATGTCCTTGGCCCTGTCGAGCACGTCCATGACCTGGTCGAGGTCGGCTCGCGCCGGACTGTCGTCGGGCAAGGCCTTTTTGGCCTCCCCGGTCATCAGCATCACCGGCAGCAGCATGTTGTTGAGGTTGTGGGCGATGCCGCCGGCGAGGTTGCCCAGGGATTCCATCTTGTCGGCCTGACGCGCCTTCAGTTCGGCTTCCCGGCGGGCGGTGATGTCTTCCTGAATGCCGACGAAGTGGGTGATCCTTCCCTCGGAATCCTTGATCCCCGAGATCGGCGCGGCGGCCCAGTACAGGCCTCCGTCCTTGCGCCTGTTGTGGAACTCGCCGCGATACTCGTCGCCGCGGCAGATGGTGTCCCACAGGTCCCGGTATTCCTCGGGCGATTTTTCGCCCGATCTGAGGATGCGGGCGTTCTGGCCGATCGCCTCCTTGGCAGTGTAGCCGGTGACTTCGGTGAACTTCGGGTTGACGTATTCGATCGTCGCTTCGGGGTCGGTGATCATGACGATGGCCGGGCTTTGCTCGACGGCGCGGCTGAGTTTGCGCAGATCCTCCTCCGAGGATCGCCGCTGGGTGATATCTCGCGAGTAAACGGTCAACGCCACCGGGTCATTGCCGGCGCCGAACACGGGATGCAGCTTCGCTTCGCGGGTGCGGCCGGACCACTGGAACTCCCGAACGATGGGTTCCCCGGTCGTCAAAACTTCATCGAAAGCCTGCCTACGCGGCGCGGCGTCTTCGTCGCTGTAGAGCTCGATCATTGTACGACCGATCAGATCGGCCGGTTCGTCGCCGAAGCGCTGCGCGCCGGCGCGGTTGATGGCCAGCACGCGGCCTTTGCGGTCGAGCATAAGGATCGCGTCGTCCGTGGAGTCGAGGATGGCCTGGAGGATCGTCTTGCTGCGCTCCACCGCCTGTTCGGCCCGTTTGAGCTCGGTAATGTCCGTGCTCGCGCCGACCGTTTCACCGTCCGGCGTCCGTTGCTCGCGAACCAGAACCCACCGCTCGCCGGGCAGTTGCTGCTCGACGGCATCGACCGGACTGCGGTGCTTGGCCAGGCGCTCCACGAGCCAAGACTCCTCCTGACCCTGGCTGTGTGAAAACGCGAATACGTTTAGGATTCCCGTGCAGTCTTTGCGGGGGATCGGATGAAGCGTTTTGTAGAAGGGGTGGCACGGGACCAAGCGACGCTGTTTCCGGAGTGCCTTGAGGATTGGGTCGACGAGAACAGCTCTGTCCGGGTG